>JADMIO011227144.1_pt1 | contig 64326 bp, 60 predicted proteins | sample 8958161 | NCBI WGS metagenome assembly JADMIO01 (sample SAMN16585339, study PRJNA669376) | soil metagenome | isolation source: Crop rotation soil | place: USA: Cullars Rotation, Alabama | collected 2011 | reverse complement strand
CCGCGACTTCAAGTCACGTGAATTCCAAGCTTCGGATCCCACTGTGCTGGAAAGCCTCGTGCTTTCCACACTTCACACCATCGACGCTTCGAAGACCGTCGATCGCATCATCGGTCTTTATCCGAAGAACGAAGAGCAGGTAATTCGCACGCGACTGGCGCAGACGTTTCGCTACATCGTTTCGCAGCGTTTGGTTCCGCGCGCGGACGGCGGCGGTCGCGTCGCGGCGGTGGAGATTCTGAAATCGAGCCCGCGCACGCGCGAGTACGTCGAAGCGGGTGAGGTTGAAGGCAAGTCGCTCCTGGATGCGATGCGCGACGGCAAACTTGACGGCATGCAGGACTTCGACACGGTCATCAAAGGGATGATCGAGTCGAAGATCGTGACGCTTGAAGACGGGCTTGCCTTCGCCACCAATCAAAACAACCTGCTGCTCTCGCTGAAAGGCATGACTGCCAGTGAGGATTTTATTCGCCGGGAAGTCGATCACATGCCGTCAAATGCATTTTCCGATTCCGGCTCGATGCTGGGTTTGATCGAATAGATTCATGATCATTGTCTGTCAAAAGTGTTCGACTCGTTTGCAGATCGACGACGAGAAATCGCCGCCGCGACCATTCAACGTTCGTTGTCCGAAGTGCAACAACTCGGTTAGCTCTGGTCCGGCGAGTCCCGCGACCGAACAGAGCGCGCTGGCCGTGGGAGGATCTCCGGCTACCGAACATCCGCGCTATGAACAATCCACGGCGCGCGCGTACGCGCCTACAGTGAGTGCGACAAACGGTACAGCCTCAAACGACGAGACTCTCCGCGCGCTGGTTGACATGCTGTCGAAGGGCTCGAAAGCTGAGAATCCGATGGCGCGCCCGTCGTGGGACAAACGCAAGGCGCTGGTGTGTACGAGTGAAGCTTATCGCGAAACCGTAGCGGGCAAGCTTTCGGATGACGGCTTTCAGGTGTTTGTGGCCGAGGACACGCGCCAGGCAGTGGAGACGATGCGCGCGAACAAGATGGACCTGGTATTGCTGGAGCCGCAGTTTGATCCGGCCGAGCAGGGATCGGTATTTGTGATTAGGGAGATCAACGTGCTTCGGCCTCCGCAACGCCGCCGATTATTCTTTGTGCTGCTGACGCCATCGATGCGCACGATGGACGCGCACGCCGCGTTTCTCAACAACGTCAACGCGGTGGTGAACACAACTGACATCGAAGAGCTGCCGCGAATATTGGAAGTGGCGCTGCGGGAATTCAACGAACTCTATCGCGATTTCTACGCCGCCTCGGGCCTCACGGCGTTATAGTTCAAAAGCTTCTTCTGACCTTTGCGCCTTTGCGCCTTTGCGGGCTAATCTTAGCGCGCGGTGGAACTGAAGAATCACAAAGGCGCTCACACGCACCGTCACAAGAATGAAAGCTGGCGGCGACTGAGTCTTGTGCTGGTCCTCACCATGGCCTACATGTTCGCTGAAGTCGTGGGCGCGTGGTGGACCGGATCGCTGGCCCTGCTTGCCGACGCCGGACACATGTTCACTGACGTGGCTGCGCTTGTGTTGGCGCTCATCGCGGTTTGGTTTGGATCACGTCCCGCTACGTCTCGCAAAACTTTCGGCTATTACCGTTTGGAAATCATTGCCGCGCTCGTGAACGGCGTGGCGCTGGTCGTGATATCGCTCTTCATCTTCTACGGAGCGTACGAGCGTTGGCTTGCGCCTCCGGTGATTCAAAGCGGACCGATGATCGTCGTGGCGAGCGGTGGTCTGGTAGTGAACCTGATTTGCGCCTGGATACTTCACGCTCGCGACGAAGTCGATCTCAACCTGCGCGGCGCATGGATGCACGTAATGGGTGATGCGCTCGGCTCGGTGGCTGCGATTCTGGCCGGTGTCAGCATGTTGCTGTTCGGGTGGTACGCAGCGGACTCGATCTTCAGCGTGGTGATCAGTCTGCTCATCATCTGGGGCTCCGTGCGGTTGATCAAAGAGTCGACGAACGTGCTTTTGGAAGGCACGCCCGCGCACATCAACCTGGCTGCCGTTGAAAGTGCGATTCTCGACACCAAAGGCGTTGATGACGTCCACGATCTTCATGTTTGGACCATCACCTCCGGACGCGAAGCGTTGAGCGCGCACGTGATTCACGCCCACAGCATTTCACAGCCTGACTTGTTGCGGGAGTTGCGCACGAAACTTCACGATCGTTTTGGCGTGGATCACCTTACGATCCAGATGGAAACCCCCGATTTCGAAGACGAGACATTTCACTTCTGCCACGCGGGCACGGCGTGTTTCAGATCGGAAAGAAATTAAACAGCGACGATGGAACTCAATCTCCTCTTGACTCTTGATCTGCGAGAACAAGCAGCTTTGCAGGCCGCGCTCGTGACTCACGGCGCGCCTGATGCGCTGGTGACGCTTGCGCTCACGGGCGCGTGTCGCATCGGATCGATGGAAGAAGCACGACAACTGCGCAAGTGGCTGGCTGAAGCACGCACGGGGGGCGAAACAGATTTCGCCGCGCTGCACGTGATCGAGAAGGCGATGATTGATTTCGGATTATAGATTACGCGGATTGAGGGCGGATGAACGCAGATCTGGGATATGGTCGCGGATCTCTCGAGTTTAACTTTGATAAGGAACGGTTCTCTGTTTTAACCGCGAACGCCGATCGGGAAGCGCCGCTGAGTGATTTTGAGATCGGCGCTGCGTTCGACTCTCCTATCGCCTCGCCGCCTCTCGACGAAATTGCAGGCGCTGATGATTCAGTGCTGATCGTTGTTTCCGATGCGACGCGTGCGACCGCGAGCGCGCAAGTCGTAAACCTGTTGGTGCGACGTCTCATTCAGGCAGGCGTGTCGCCGGCGCAGACTGCGGTGATCTTTGCCACTGGAATTCACCGGCCGGTCAGTGAAAAAGAAAAGGTCGAATTACTGACGCCCTTCATCGTGCAACGACTGCGCATCCTTCAACACGATGCCTACGATCGCGCAAATCTCATCACACTCGGAAAAACGGAACGTGGAGTGATGGTTGAGGTCAATCGCGCGCTGAAAGAGTTTTCGCGTGTGTTTGTGATCGGCGGTATCACGTTTCATTACTTCGCGGGATTTACCGGTGGCCGTAAATCAATCTGCCCCGGGCTCGCGTCAGCCGAAACGATCGAAGCGACGCATATGCTCGCGCTCGATTTTGAGCGCGGCGGCCGCAAAGCAGGCGTGGCCGCGGGACGGCTTGATGGGAATGCCGTTCACGAAGAGTGCGAACGCGTGGCTTCACTCGTTGCGCCGGCGTTCGGCATCAACACGATTGTTAACGAAGAGAAGCGAGCAGTGCAGATGTTTTGCGGAGACTGGCGATTGGCGCATCGTGCTGCTTGTGAGTATTACCTCGACCGGCACTCAGTAACGATTCCCGCAAAGCGCGATATCGTAATCGCGAGCTGTGGCGGCTTTCCGCATGACATCAACTTGATCCAGGCCCACAAAGCGCTCGACATGGCTGCGCTTGCCTGTAACGAGGGCGGAACGATTATCCTGCTCGCCGAGTGCAGCGACGGGCTCGGGCGCCCGGATTTTCTGAAGTGGTTTGATGAAAGTGACTCGCGCGCGCTTGAAGCACGCCTCGTCAACGGTTATGAAGTTAACGGTCAGACCGCGTGGGCCCTCTTGACCAAGGCCGAACGTTATCGTGTCTGTTTGATTTCAGAGCTTCCCAGCGACGACGTCAAACGGATGCGGATGATTCCGGTGCGAACGATTTCTGAGGCGCTGGAGAAGGCAGGACACGGAGATGGTTTCATTCTGCCGCGAGGTGCGGCAGTATTACCGAGGAGACAAAACTGATGAAAATGATCGCAGCCAGCATATTCATGCTTTGCAGCGTCTTGTGTGCAAGCGCGCAGGAGGTGGCGCCGGACAACACGTTGAATGAAAAGCGCGTAGCACTCACCGAGGCGGCTGTCGCTTTGGACGCCAGTGGCGCGCCTGCACTCGAAGCCACTTTGAGGACCACGGCACTCAGCGGCGCGCCTGACACCCCCGTGTCGAACGTACGCATGATTGTGAAAAACAGGAGCACGCTCTCATACGCGTTCGTATCCGGCTCCGTCACTTTTTACGATGCGGCAGGCATTCGTTGTGGCGAAGGAGTGTTCAAAGCAGATGCGCTGGCAGTCGACGAATCGATTGAGACTGACAGTCCCGGACTTCGGATTCGCTGCGAGGCTGCGACCTGGCGCATAGTGGCGACGAACCTGTTGCCGCGCGTGCCGCCCAACGCACCGATCACCGCACTGACGCGAATACCGTCGAATTTAATCATCAGCATCGATGGCGAGGAGCATCCGATTCAACTGGATCGACCGCTCACGCTCACGCTTGGCGAGAAGCGCCGGACGATCATTGTTCGAACAGCACAATAGGACCAATAGGACCTATGCTTTCAACTCTCATCGAACTTCAGCGTCTCAAGCGCCTCGATCGCACCGGCTGGACCTTGCGCGGCTTGCCCAACGGCACCGAATCAGTCGCCGCACACTCGTTTGGCGTCAGTGCCACGGCGATGCTGCTCGCGGATCGGTTTATTGCGCAGGGCATAGAGATCAACGTCGAGAAAGTGCTGCGCATCGCTTTGCTTCACGATTGGGCCGAGACGCGTGTCGGCGACATGCCGCGCACCGGCACGTTGTATTTCGGCTCGGAAGCGCGCAAGCAGGCCGAGACTGCCGCCTTCGCAGACGTCGTGAGCGGAGTTGATCATGAAGGCTCATACGCAAGTCTTTACAACGACTACGAGCACCGCCAAAGTCTCGAGGCGCGTCTCGTGAAAGCCGCAGATGTTTTAGATCTATTGATTCAGGTGCTCGCGCTCGAACGCGCCGGCGCCCGTGGACTGGACGAGTTCTGGGAAGTCGCAGAGAAACCGGAATTCAATCTCGAAGAAACGGCTGAACAGATAGTGTACGAACTGCTCCAATCGATCCTGAAAGCACGCCAGGACCTGCACCTTAATGTTTGATCAAATCGCGGAATTCTTTTCATCACTTACCTGGCGCGGCGTACTCATTGGAGCTTCAATTTTCGTTGGCTCTTTTTTCGTCAACCTCGCGATCGTCTCGGCAATCCTGGTTAAACTTCCGGCCAATCACTTCAGCAAGAATCGCAAAACGAAGTTCTGGTCAGGCCCGCGCCCGTGGCTTCACGCGGCGAAGGTCATCGGCAAAAACATCGCCGGCGTTTTACTGGTTGCGCTTGGAATCGTGCTTTCGTTACCCGGAGTTCCCGGTCAAGGCTTGCTGACAGTTCTTCTCGGTGTGATGTTGCTCGACTTTCCCGGCAGAGATCGTCTGGAACAGAAGTTGTTAAGCAAACCGAGCATTGTAAATACTATAAACCGCTTGCGAGGACGATTTGGAAAGCCTCCCCTGGAGCTCAATTAACATTGTCCTTAGTGTCTGGTTCTTAGTGCTTGGTACAAAGCACTAAGTACTAAGCACCAAGTACAAAGCACAAAGATCGCGTGTTTAGTACCTTTGTGGTTAAAAACCCTCGGTTTGACGTATGATTAGCGCCTAAGACTGATGCTCAAATATTTCAACGCCTACAGAATCGTGACCTGCCGTTTACTGCTTTCAGTCTTTACGGTCTCCGTGCTCTTATTGACTTCCGGGTGTGGTTTGTTCGGCGCTAAAAGAAAGATTCAAGTGCCGCAGCTTCTCACGCCGCTGGTCAATGCCAATAAGGATCAGTTAATTAACGAAGTGAACCGGCTGTCTACGGTGAAGTCGATACACGGCAAGGTCGACATTCAGTTTGAAGACACGTCGTTCGCTTCAGCCGGCATTGCCGATCAATATCGACTCGTCGACGGCGACATCACGGTTCAGCGACCAGGCAAGATCTATCTCGTGATTCAATTCACCTTTGTCGATATCGCGCAGATGGCGTCGGACGGCCAACGTTTCAGCGTCGCCGTGTTGCAGGGCGACACCAAGTACCGGCGTTTCGTGAAGGGAACTAACAGCGCCGTCTATCCAAAACTGGAAAACGAAGCGACAGCCGCAAACACGACCGAAAAACAGAAGACCCAGGAAACAGTCAGCGCGCTTTCGAACCTGCGCCCGCAACATCTGACGGACGCATTTATGATCCACCCGATCGAGCCGAACAACTCTCTGATTTACGCGCAGAGCGAGTTTTTTCAGGAGGAAGCCGATGCCCGCCGCGGGGCAAAGAAGAATGCTCGCGTCATGCGCGGCTACTACATCCTCGATGAGTTTTCGCAAACGGGCAACGATGCGAAACCGCAAAGACGGTTTTGGTTCGATCGCGTCAATGGCATTCGTCTCGCACGCGTGCAAACGTTTGATGACCAGGGAAGGTTGATTACAGACGTTTCTTATTACAATGAGAAGACGCTTGGCAGCAGCACCACGGCGTCGCTGCCGAGCCGGATTGAGATCACGCGTCCACAGGATCAATATAAGTTGAGCATCAGCTACCAGGACTCGACTTCAGTCGAGCTAAACCGGGAATACGCTCCGAAGGCGTTTACGTTGGAGAATAAGTGGCAGTTACCGGAAGTCGATCTCGACGTTCAATATAAGAAGGTCACCGCCAATCAGTAATCGATGAGAACCATTCTTAAAGCAGAAGATCTCGTAAAAGTTTATCGCATTGGAAAGGTGGACGTGCCGGCCCTGCGTGGTGTTTCGCTCGAAGTGCAGGAAGGCGAGTTTCTGGCGATCATGGGGCCGTCCGGTTGCGGAAAATCGACCATGCTTCACCTGCTCGGAGGATTGCTGACTCCGACTTCCGGTCGCATCGTGATCGACGGGGACGACATCACCGCCATTTCAGACGCAAAACGAACCGCGGTTCGTCGCAAAAAGATCGGATTTGTGTTTCAGAGATTCAACCTTTTCCCAACGTTGACTGCTGAAGGAAATCTCCGACTGGCGGAGCGAATTCATGGCAACGGCGGTGGGAATCCACAGCTCCGTCGCGAGGTGCTGCGCCTGCTCGGACTCGAAGACAAACTTCATCACAAACCACTCGAATTATCAGGCGGCGAGCAGCAGCGAGTGGCGCTGGCGCGCGCCGTAGTGACGCGCCCGGCGATTGTTCTGGCCGACGAACCGACCGGAAATCTCGATTCGGAAAACTCAGCTCTTGTCCTTAACATGTTTCAGGAGTTGAATTACCGCTTCAATCAAACAATCATCATGATCACTCACAACCCCGAAGCGGCGGCGATGTGCAAACGCATCGTGCAGATGCGTGATGGTCACATCGTTGAGCCCTCAACCGCTGCGAGGTTCTAACTCTACAAAGTTGAACTCTAAACTGCTATAAAATTCGTGTCTTCGTGTCTTTGTGTTAAAATCCTGACCGACCCACCAGCCACGGCTCTCGTGGCTGTTAACTTGCAAGCTTGAATCCGTGCGAGGATTGTTAACCACACTTAAGAAGATCTTCTTCTGGAATTACGCGCGCAACACCTGGCAATGGGACCTTCTATGTGTGGTCATTCTGATCTTCATTTTTTTGACACCAAAAAGCTGGTTTTCGAGTGGCGAACGGGCTCAATCAAGGGTGCATCAAAGCCGCGTCGCCACCACCGTGTTAATTAGTCCCGAACTTATTGGCAGTGAAGAAGATAAGGGGCAAATTGAAGAGCGTGTAAAGGCATTAACGGGACGCACCGTGGTAGAGGTGCTGGCGGTGCGACGAATAGTCGATGCTGAGGGCCGGACCCGCAGCTTCGAGGTTGACATAAGATAGTCTTTCCCTATAATTGCGAGGTTTTTTGCGACCTCCACGGAAGGAGAACTGAATTTAGGAGCATTTATGAAGAGATTGATTGCCTCGGGCCTGATGTTAGCGTTCATATTATCCGCACTCGTCATAGTGTCCCCGGCCACGACGAATGGTCAGGGCGCAGGCCTCGTTAGTTCTGTTTTGAGCCGGATGGAGAAAAACCGCCAGACTTTGAAGTCGTTGCGCGCCGGCATCAGCATGGTTAAGTACAATTCGCAGCTCGGCGTTGAAGATAAATACAACGGCGTCGTGCTCTATCTGCCTGGTGAGGGCAGGCAAGCGTCAGTCAGGATCGACTGGAGTCAACCGCGACGCGAAGTGCTGACAGTTAACAACAACAAATACACGATCTTCCGCCCGGCTTTGAATGTGGCTTACACAGGCGACTCCCGGAAAATGGGTGGCAAGGACAGTAAAGCTTCCGGCCTGCTCTCCATGATGAACATGTCGCGCCAGCAGCTCGAAGCGCGCTTCGAGCCGGTGAAAGACGTTCGTGAAGAGACGCTGTGGGGTGGAGTCAGCACGATTCACCTGACGCTCGTGCCGAAGGGTAATGCTGGTTACAAGTATGCTGAAGTCTGGATCGACGCGGGCGGCATGCCGGTTCAAACCAAGATCGTCGAGAAGAATGACGACTCGACCACGATGCGTTTGACGGGTCTCGAAAAGAACCAGAAGATCAACACGAACGAGTTTGATATCAAACTCGATTCGAACGTAAAGATCGTCAAGAGTTAAGAGTGTTTTAGAAAAGATAGAGCCACAGATATACACGGATTCGGGATTTTATCTGTGTAATCTGTGGCTAGTTTTTTGTCTGCGGTTGCATTGGACCGTCGTGGTCGCATATTCTTCGCGTCAAAATGCGGAAGACTAAGTTTCTAAAATTGAAGCTGCGAGAGGCGAGTTTTATCAGCCGCGCGCTACTGTCCAGTCGCCATCCGGTCCTGGCCCATCTCATTCCGATGCGTCGCTGCAATCTCGCGTGCGGCTATTGCAACGAATACGATCACACGTCGAAGCCAATCGATCTCGAGCTCATCAAGAGCCGGCTCAATAAACTCGCCGACCTCGGAACTTCGATCGTCACGATCTCCGGCGGCGAGCCGATGATGCATCCGGAGCTCGATCAGATCATTAACCACATTCGTGTGCGCGGAATGATCGCCGGGCTGATCTCCAATGGTTATTACTTCACTCCGGAGCGTATCAAACGGCTTAACAAGGCCGGCCTCGAGTATTTGCAGATCAGCATCGATAACGTCGAGCCTGACGAGGTCTCGCGCAAGAGTTTGCGCGTGCTCGATAAGAAACTCCGATTCTTGTCTGAATTCGCTGACTTTCACGTCAACATCAATTCAGTGATTGGCGGCGGGATCAAGAATCCTGACGACGCGTTGACCGTGGCGCGCAGGGCTGTCGAGCTCGGGTTCTCGACGACGGTCGGCGTGATTCACGACGTCGATGGAACGTTGAAGCCGTTGTCGGCAAAAGAAAAGGACATCTTCCAGCAGGTCAAGAAACTCGGAAACAAGGACCACGCGAGGTTGAACTGGTTTCAGGACAGCATCGCCGAAGGTAAGCCTTATCAGTGGCGCTGCCGTGCCGGGGCCCGATACCTCTATATTTGCGAGGATGGTCTGGTCCACTGGTGTTCGCAGCAGCGTGGCTATCCCGGAATTCCGCTGGACCAGTACACGATGGACGACTTCGATCGTGAGTACAAGACCGAGAAATGGTGCGCACCCACCTGCACGCTACAGTGCGTTCACCAGGTCGGCATTCTCGACAACTGGCGCGACCCGCAAAAGACACCCGCACAGATGGCCGAGGAACAAAAGACCGGCGTCGGCGAAATGATCGGCGCTGACTAGCCACAAAAAAACACAAAAGACACAAAAGCACCATTTGTGTTTTTGTGCCTTTTTGTGGCTGACTAGCGTGTCGTTGGCCCTAAGCTGCCGCCAACCGTGAAGATCGTCACTGAGCTCGATAGGCCCAATCCGGAGAGGCGTCCGGCCATCACGACGATTGTTTGGTTGTTCTCAACAACGCCCACTTCAAGCAGTCTTTTCTCGCCAATCTTGAGCATCTCTTCCGTCGATTGAGCCTTGCTGATGAGCAACGGCTCGACAGCCCAGATCAGCGCCAGCTCCGAAAGGACTTCGGGCCTGTGTGTCAGTGCGACGATGCGTTGATCGTAACGCAGTGACGAAAGCCTGCGCGCCATCAAGCCTGATGCGGTGAAGACGGCGGTGACACTCGATCCGAGCTCGCTTGCGGCGAAAGCCGCGGCTTCACAGAGCGCGCGACTGACCCGTCCCGATTGTTTTCCGATCAACCTCGCAACGCTGTCTGGTGAAGGCTCTCTACCTGTTTCCGCGGATTCGATGATGCGGCACATCATATCAACCGCCTGAACAGGATAAGCGCCGGTGGCCGTCTCGTTTGAAAGCATGACGCAATCAGTGCCGTCCCACACGGCGTTCGCAACGTCAGACGCTTCCGCGCGTGTCGGACGTGGATTCGCGACCATCGACTGAAGCATTTGCGTCGCAGTGATCACCATCTTCCCTGCGTGAATCGCTCGCTCGATAATTCGCTTCTGGTAAACAGGCACCAGCTCGACGCTAGTCTCAACACCCAGATCGCCGCGGGCCACCATCACGCCGTCAGCCGCGGTGATGATCTCGTCAAGATGATCGATGGCTTCCGCTTTTTCGATCTTGGCGATTAGCGGCGCGCGACCGCCCGCTTCGTTGATTAACTTCTTCGCGTGCTCGCAATCGCTCGCGCGTCGCACAAACGAAAGCGCGATGTAGTCAGCGTCCTGCTCGACGGCCCACTTCAGATCGACGATGTCTTTATCGGTGAGCGAGGCAATCGGTAAGGCGACGCCGGGTAAATTGATTCCTTTACGCTCGCCCAGCAAACCTCCATCAATGACTCTGCAAACCACGTCCGTGTCCGTGGTGCTCTCCACGATGAGCGAGAGGGCGCCATCGTCGAGGAGCAAGCGTGTGCCGCGTTGAACGACACGCGGAAGGTCAGGATAGTTGGTGGAAACCTGTTGCTCGTCACCAGTGATTGGACGAGTAGTGATTGTGAAAGCTGCTCCCGGCGTCAACCGCACCGGCTCATCGTTTTTCAGCTCGCCGGTGCGAATCTTTGGACCAGACAGATCGACGAGCACTGCGATCGGACGCCCGAGCTTCGCGGCTGCGGCGCGTGCGCGGCTAATGTCGATCGTTTTCTCTTCGTGCGTTCCGTGCGACATGTTGATGCGCACGCCGTTTGCGCCCGCTGCGATGAGTTGTTCGACGATTTCCGGCTCGCGCGAAGCTGGACCAAGAGTGATTAGAATTTTTGCTCGTCTCATATTCAGGGAGCCGGAGTTTGCAGTCCACTTTCGACCGCTTTGTCGAGGCGCGCGCCTGTTCCTGATCCGTAGCCGATGAAACGTTCCACCAGTTGGCCCTGACGATCGAAAACAAACGTTTGCGGAATCGCATCCTGATCGGCAAGCAGAAAGGTTGCGAGATCTTCGTCAGGCGTTGCGAGCGTGTATTGAATCCCGAACTCCTTTGCGAAGGCCGGGACCTCCTGCTCGTCGCCTGGACCACCAACATTTAGTCCTACTACGACCAGTCCGTCATCTTCATGCTTCTTTTGCAGTCCGATTAAATGCGGAACACTGTCGCGACATGGACCACACCACGTCGCATAAAAATCCAGGACCAGCACCTTTCCTTTGTACTCAGAAAAAACGGACCGCTTCCCGTCGCTCGACTCCCAACCCATGTTGGCGATTGAAGCACCATTCGTTGGTGGCATCGGATACGTGGTGCCGGGTGGCTGACCAGAGATGACGGGCGTGTTGGAGTTAGTTGTGTCAGTGGCGTTGCAGCCCGCCATCAAGATCAGGCCGCAAAGAAGAAGGCTCGCGCAAAGGCGCAAAGGCGCAAAGGAAAACCATAGAGAAATCTTTGCGCCTTTGCGCCTTTGCGCGATCATTACTTCAGCTTTCTTTGTTCTGGTCATCCCTTTGTTCTTGCGGGAGTGGCTCGCCGGGGACACGATACTCACCTTCAACCCACTTGCCCAGATCGACAAGCTGACACCGCTCAGAGCAGAAGGGACGAAAAGGATTATCTTTCCACTCGACTGATTTACCGCAGGTTGGACATTTCATGAATCTTGAAGCCACAAAACGGCGCGCATCAAAAAGATGCAGGTCGTTTGATCAGTATTCGTCGTTTGACGAATGCGATCGTACCTTCGCGACGCATGGCATTCAAGCGGACGGTGACACTTTCACGGGTGGAGCCCACAATTGAGGCTATTTCGCGATGAGGCAGAGGGATATCGATGAGTACGCCCTCGGGTTCGGAAACTCCATAACGTATGGAAAAATCGGCGAGAAGACTGTCCAGGCGAGCGGGAATGGCGTTGAGAGCAAAGTCTGCGAGCCGGCGCTCCGCGTGATCAAGGCGTTGACCGATCAAACGGAAAGTGTAATCATGAAGGCGGTTATCCTCAGCCATCCCCCGTTTGAAATCCCCGACCTGGATTCGCAGGAGCCTTGAATTTTCGTAGGCAATTGCAGAATTCGCTCGTTGCCCCGCAGCGGAGTAGAGAGCTGACTCTCCGAAGAGCGATCCTTCTGGGAGGATATCGATCACGGCCTCGCGGCTGGAGTCAGTCTCGATTCGGCAGAGTTTTATTCGGCCATGAATAATCGCATACAGGCAATCCGCAGGTTCGCCGGCACGGTAAACGAAACGACGGCGACGGAAGTCCAGGACCACTGAATTGCGGGCCATATCGCTAACGAGGGCATCATCCAGTGTTAAGCCAAAATCCAACCGGCGGATTATTCCAGCGCGATCTTCGGGGGTTAAATCCCGCGCGCGCTTTTGTTCCTGCAGGGCATTCATCTCCATGTCCTTCTGGGCATCGAGCTACAGTTTCCAGCTTGAAACTTTTGTTGCCGTGTGTTGCCTTTTATTCAAAGTGGTCCTGTTGCGGGTTTGTTTTTACGACAACTGTAAGGAAACCCGCGCGATGTTTCCCAGGCTTGTTAGTCTCAGTTGAATTTTGTTGACGCAATGCTAGGGCGAGTACTGGCACGAACGCCTAACCGAGGCCCGAACTGTAACATGAAGCTCCCAAGCGCGCAAGAACAATAAAGGCCCAACAAATTGGTTTTATGGAGTCAAAATCCAACATCCTCGTCGTTGACGATAATCCCGATAAATTAAGCCTGATTGAGGCCGCTTTGAGCCTCGCCGGCTACAACGTAACCACTGCGACCGACGGTGACGAGGCGCTCGCGTCAATTGAGTCGTATCAACCTGACCTGGTGATAACTGACGTGATGATGCCGCGCATGAATGGTTACGAGTTGGCCCAACGAATTAGGGCCAATCCCGTCACCAAGTTTATTCCCGTCATCATGCAGACAGCCGCCGGCCGGCGCTCGGAAGATCTTCGCCGGGCGTCGGAGGTCGGTGCGCTGGGCTACATAACTGATCCGACCGATCTCGATCTACTGTTGGCCCGGACCAGGACGCTGCTCGAGTTCAAAGCCTACCTGGACGTTTGTGAAGAAGCAGCGTTCACGGACCATCTGACCGGCCTGGCTAATCGCAGAAGATTTGAGCGACAGTTGGAACGGGAAGTGGGCCGTGTGGAGAGGTTTGCTCATCCATTCAGTCTTTTGATGCTCGACATCGATATGTTCAAGAACCTCAACGATAGCTTCGGTCATGATGTTGGCGATGATGCTATACGCCGGATCAGTAGAGTGTTGCGAGAGGGCACCCGAGGCATCGATCTGGCGGCGAGGATTGGCGGTGAGGAGTTTGCGGTGCTGCTGGTGGAAACCGGCAAAGAAAGCGCGCGTGAGGTCGCGGAACGGCTGCGAACTGCGATCAAGACGCTGGAAATTCCAAGCGCCGGTCACATCACCGCGAGTTTTGGGGTTGCAGAATGCCCTGGCGACGCGCAAACTGCTGCTGAGATCCTGAAGGCGGCTGATGTCGCTTTGTATGAAGCCAAGCGAAACGGCCGCGACCAGGTGGTGGTGATGCGGTCCTTGAGGTCGAACTCAGTGGCTGCGGGTGACGTACAAGGCGATGGTAATTTAGGACTTGCATCGCGAGGATGGGATGGCTGATTACAAGGAAAAGCTTGACGAATGGCAACAGGCGGCGCGCCGCAAGGCACGCGAGCTCGACGAGAAATACGCGATCTCCGATCTTGTTGGTGAAGGGGCGCGGGCGGCGAGTGAAGCCGCAAAGCGTGGCGCTGAGACGATGGCTGGCGGCGCCGAACGGCTGCGCGCTGAAGCGGAGCGTCTGACTGACGACGAACAGGTCGGTGAAACCGCACGACGCGCTGCGAATGAAACTGTAAAGAACGTGAAGAAGGCCGGGAAAGTCGTTCGCGATGTAGCGGGTGACACCGGCAAGAAGGTTTTTGACGACGCGAAGACTTACTATGATCGCGCTTCGCAAATCTACGACACCGGCGCGCGGTTCACGCGCGCTTCGACTGCCGCAACCAGCGGCGTGCTGAAAGCCCGCGATTGGATCAAGGAGAATCCGGGCAAGGCAGCGGTTGTTTCTGTTTCCCTCGTGCTGGGCATCAGGGCAGGCGCTGCGTTTCCGGGTTTGGATGCAGTGTTGCTCGGCTCGCACCCGCACTGGTTGACTCACTCGGCGCTGCCGGTTTGGGGACTGCACAAAGTGAGCGAGAAGTTTGACAACTATCTCAAGAAGCGGGAAGAGCTGATCGCACGCGGCGAGCTCGCCGAGGCTGAACAGCAGCGAGTGGAGTTTGAGCGCAAGATCGCGAAGTATGTTGGCGCGCCGTTGCTGGGCGCTTTTAGTTGCGCCGCGGGCGCTGCGATGTGGGCCCAGATTTTCCAGCCGGGCTCGCTCACCGGCGCTCCGATCAGTTGGCTACTGGGCGGCAACCCCTTCCTCGAGGGCGTCTGGCTCTTCTCAAACGGCGTCATCTGCTTCCACCAGGGCTATAAATTCTTCATGATTGCTTTAGCGAACCAGGAAGAAGTCGTCCGCGTCGTCCGCGAGATCAAAGGCCTATTACCTGCCACAGTTAGTTAAGCCACAAAAAAGCACAAAAGGCGCATATATGGTTTTACTGTTTGTTCCTTTTGTGCTTTTTTGTGGCTATGTAATCGTAATCGGGAAGGGCCAGAAGCAGAGGGCGAAGACGATTAGGGTGATGATGGCGATTATGATTCGTTTGGTCCCAAGGGGTTCCATTATGGCGGGTGCCGGGTGTGGGACTCTCATCATGACTGCCAATAGCACTGCGTAGAGGAAGCCGCTCGGGCTGCCGTGCCACCAGAAACCTAGTAAAGCCAGCACAACAACTGTGACGAAAGCGATGCGGCCGATGATGTGATGGGCGCGGGCGCCGAACAGTGAAAACGTTCCGTGGCCGCCGTCGAGTTGGCCCACCGGCATCAGATTCAAACTCGTAACCAGCAATCCGATCCACGCGGCCATGTAAAACGGGTTGATGGGCGAATTTGGATCGAGTGGTATCCCCGACAGTTTACTTATCAAACGAAACAGCAGTGGATCGTTGAAGAAGATCACGCTATCCTGAGCCGCGTGCGGCGGGCCGACAGTCAAAATGCCAATCACTGATATCGGAATCGCAACGACAAATCCCGCCAGTGGTCCAGCAAGACCGATGTCGAAGAGCGCGCGGCGCGACGGAATCGCAGAGCGAATCTTGATGAATGCTCCAAACGTGCCCGCCAGAAACATCGGCGGCGCCGGAATGAAATACGGCAGCGTCGCATCAACTTTGTAATAGCGACACGCGAGATAGTGTCCCATCTCATGCGAGAAGAGAATTGCGAGCAAACAAGCCGAGAACGTCACGCCTTCCGCGATCAGATGTGGATGCGCGAAGGAGTATCTAAGCAACTCCGCCATCCAGTAGAGATATGAAAGCGGGATGTAGAGCAGGTAATCGAGCGGCGTCGACAACGGCGGCTCAGTAGGGTCCAGCGCCGGAGCCGCGAGCGTGATGCCCGCCAGAGTCGTAGTGAGGATAGTAAGAATCAGGAGACCGCCATGCAGTCGCCACTCACGCGCGGAAATAGCCGGAGCGCGGCGTTCGAGCAGTTCCAACCCCGGCGGCAAAGTTCTAATCGATTCAGCCATTTCAGTTCTTAAGAAGCGTAAAGGCTAGAGTCTGGATGCTCGCGCAATCTCATCTCTAGCCTCGAATAAACCCCTGGTTAGCAATTCTAAAAATCGTCGTCTTCGTCGTCCTCGGCGGAATCGTCAACCTCGATATCGCCGCCGTCGTGCGCCTGTAGCTCTTTGCCAGGTTTGAATCGAATCGTCTTGCCGGACGGAATCGCCACCTCTTCGCCGGTGCGCGGGTTCCTGCCGACGCCTCGTTTGCGCGGCTTGACGACAAAGACGCCGAATCCGCGCAACTCGATTCGTTCACCCCTGGTCAGCGCCTCTTTCATTGAATGGAAAAGAGCTTCGACGGCCTGCTCAGCCTTCATCTTCGGCACGCCGGTCTTATCAGCAACGCGATTGATGATATCTAACTTGATCACGGCAAGGGGCCTCTTTTCTGCTGCGCCTGCGGACGCCGTCCGGGGGCTGCAAAATGCAGGCGAGGATGATAGAAAGCGTTGGTAAACCCTGTCAAGGAAATCGGTTTCTCAGTAGTTTGACAAGGCGCGAGGTGAAAGATAACCTCCAAACCGAGCGATAGCGCTTAGAGTTCAATTTTATGTTCGGAATTAGAAAACGACGGCCACCTCCATTTGGTGGCGTTCACGTCGATGACGACAAAGACATCCAGGAACACAAACCTGAAGATGCGTCTCGGAATGACCTGTGGTCCGAAGCGCGCCTGCTACTCCGCGATCTAATCTTCGCGCTCATGATTGCGGCGCTCGTGGTCGTGTTTGTCGTGCAGCCGGTGAAGGTTGAAGGCACATCGATGTTGCCTCGTTTGCACGACGGCGAACGCATCTTTGTTAACAAACTGATCTATTACGACGAGTATCGCTGGGCGCCCAAACTCGAACGTGGAGACATCGTTGTCTTCTGGTTCCCTGACGATCCTTCGAAGAGTTACATCAAGCGTGTCATTGGCCTGCCGGGCGATACGATCGAAGTACACGAAGGAATCGTGCGTGTAAATGGCCGCGATATTGAAGAGAGTTACCTCGATCCGCGGCTGAATCTGTCGCATCGAAGTCTCGCGCCGACTTACGTCAGACCAAACTACTACTTCGTCATGGGCGACAATCGCGACAACTCGAGCGATTCGAGAATCTGGGGTTTAGTGCCGAAGAAATACATTTACGGCAAAGCGTTGTTTCGCTACTGGCCGCTGGCGGTGGCGAGCGTGATACATCACGAAGACATCAATACGCTGGGCTCACAACCACCCGGCTTCACACCGCGCGATTTTCGGGAGACGCCCACGGACGAACCATCGCAACAGCCTTATACGCCGGGTGAATCGTCTCCTGAGCCTTGATTGAACAATGGATTGGCTGCGTTTCCTGCTCATGATTTTTTACGCTCCGGTGCGTGGGATGCGCGGCATGCGCGATCGTGGTTCGCTTGCGCCGGTGGCGCTGATCGCCTTCCTCAGCCAGGCTGCTTTCAATTTTGTGACGGAGAAGTACGCCGGTGTGATTGGTGGCGGAGTGTTTTCCGATCTTTTCCGGGCCGCAAGGGCAGTTGCGATCATTGCCATTATTGTGGTCCCGATTCTCACACTCGTTGCCAACATTTTCGAGCGACGTGGAAGTTTCCGCGTAGTGCTTACGCAGGAATATGCGCCCCTCGCGGCGTCGGTGTTTTATATGCTGACGGCGGCGAACATCTTCAGCATGCTGATCGCGACACTGCTGCACTACTCCGGACTCCAGGCGCAGCACGTTGCGATCATGATTCAGAATGCCGATCAGGCTCGCGCTATGCTTCCTGACGGTCCTGAGTTTGATGTCTTAACTGAGCAACTCAGGGATCCCGCGTTTATTTCATATAACCTGTTCACGTTCTTTCAGCGCTCATTCTTTTGCGTAGGCGCGATCTTCGCTGTGAAAGACACGTTTAGAATGTCGGCGGTGCGGGCTTTTGCTGTCACCTTTATAGGGTGTCTGGCTTCACTGTTCATAATGCCCTTCGGTCTGCGGCTCTTCTCAGGTGTCCTTGGCTCGCCGTTTCTGCTGATTCTGCTTTTCATGCTGTTGCGCGGTTACTTCACCGACATCATGGGTAGCCATCGCGCGAAGGCTGCTTTCAAGCAGAATCTCGAATCGGCAACATTGAACCCGGCCGATGCTTCTGCGCATTACAATCTCGGCCTGATTCACCAGAGTCGCGGTGAGCTCGACGAAGCGCGCAAACGCTTTGAGCGAGCGCTGGAGATCGACCCGGAAGAGATCGACGCCAGCTATCAACTCGGACGCATCGCGCGACAACAGAAGAGATATGCTGACGCTATTCAGAACTTCGAGCACGTCGTCTCGCGGAATCAGGCACATGCGCAGCACGAGGTTTGGCGTGAAGTTGCCGCGACGTACATCGCGGCGGAGCAGTTTGAAGATGCACGCACGGCGTTGGACCAGTTTCTTGAACACCGGCCGTCGGATCCGGAAGGGCTTTACCTGATGGGACGAGCGCACGCCGGGCTCGGTCACAAGCGCGAAGCGACGAGCTTGATGCAAGCGTGCATTGAGGCGGTGAAGACCGCGCCGGCGTACAAGTATCGCGCGAGCAAGCGTTGGTTGAATGAGGCGCAGCAGTTTATTAAGAGCAGCCAGTAAGGACCTGAAGAAGAATTTGAAAGCAAAGCTAGAACAAGTCAGGAAGGGTGGCTTGCCCCCGCTCTCCCGACAGCGGGGGCAAGCCCCTCTTCCTGACTTGTTCTAGCTGCGGTTCTGAGTTGTTCTGTATTTACCAAGAGACTGATCGAAGCATGCCTAATCGAAGCCCTGCACTATTAGCACTTGAAGATGGTCGTACGTTTCGTGGTCGCTCGTGGGCGGCTGAGGGCGAGGTGTGCGGCGAGATGGTTTTCAATACCTCGATGACGGGTTATCAGGAGGTTCTCACTGATCCGTCGTACGCGGGCCAGATCGTTTGCATGACTTACCCGCTGATCGGCAACTACGGCGTCAACGAAAGCGATGCTGAATCGACGCGCCCATGGGTCGAAGGATTTGTCGTTCGCGAAGCCAGCCGCATCACTTCAAACTGGCGCGCCGAAGAGAGTCTCGAGTCTTACCTGAAGCGCTGGAACATCGTCGCCATCGAAGGTATCGACACGCGCGCGCTGGTGCGCCACATTCGCGATAAGGGCGCGATGCGCGCGTGTCTTTCAACGATCGATCTCGATGAAAAGAGTCTCGTGGAAAAGGCACGCCAATCGCCGCCGATGGAGAATCGCGAGCTGGCCAGCGTCGTGACAACCGGCGAGCCTTACGACTTTCCCGCGGAAGGTGACGAACGCTTTCACATCGTTTGTTACGACTTCGGCGTAAAGCGAAACTCTCTTCGCGAGCTGGCGCAACTCGGAGTGCGCACGACAGTCGTGCCCGCCTCCACTTCAGCAGCAGAAGCGTTGGCGCTGAAACCCGATGGCATATTCCTGTCGAATGGTCCAGGCGATCCGGCTTCGATGAACAAAGAAGTGTCGGAGATTCGCGAGCTGTTGAAGTCAAACGTGCCGATGTTTGGAATCTGTTTTGGGCACCAGTTGCTCGGACGTGCTTTTGGTGGCAACACGTTCAAGCTGGTGTTCGGACATCGCGGCGGTAATCAGCCGGTGAAAGCGTTGTCGGACCCGCACGTTGAGATTACCTCACACAACCACGGATTTGCAGTGAACGCGGAGAGTCTGCCGCCGGAAGTCGAGATCACGCACATCAATCTCAACGATCAGTGCGTCGAAGGAATGCGTCACCGCACCCTGCCCGTGATCTCAGTGCAATACCATCCCGAGGCCGCTCCTGGCCCACACGATGCCGAGCATCACTTTCAGCGCTTCGTGAAATTGATGGAAGAAACGGGCCGTGGCTAATTAAGTCTCCGGCATCTTCAATTCGCCGGTAGTCAAATCGGGTCGGGCGCGGACCATCTGATCGGGCGTGCTTTCGGCGTGAAGTTCTTCGGCAGCCGCCGCGGCGATAGCTGCCACTTTCTCAGGATCGGGTGGAGTCGGTTCGAGTAAATCTGCAATACCTTCACTGCCACGATGCTCCAGCCAGTGTCGATAACTGACAGTCACGATTGCCACGACCGGAATCGCCAGGAAGATCCCCGCCACACTCGCCAGTTTCTCACCCGCGAGAATCGCAAAGATAACCGCTAATGGATGCAGGTGAATGCCCTGTCCAATCAATCTCGGATAGATCACGTAGTCCTGCGCTATTCGCAGCACGCCCAGAAACAAGAGCACGAGGAACGCATTGAACGGACCGGCATGAAACACCGCGAGTAGCGTCGCCATGATCGCGATTGCGAGTGGGCCAACGAGTGGAATGAATTCAAAAACTCCGGCGATGAGTCCCATCACCAACCCACCAGGCAATCCCAGCAGCGTAAAGCCAAACGCACAAATCAATCCGATCAACAAACATGCAGTTAGTTGCGCGCGGATGTAGGCGGCAAGCGTGCTATTAACGTCCTGGAAAAACTCATCGCCGCGCCAGCGCCAACGCCCACGCGGAAGCATCAGCAGCGCCGAACGGCGAAAGCTCTCCGCGTCCTTCAGCAGGAAAAAAGCAAGAATGGGGATGAGGATCAACCATGGTAAATAAACGGCGTAACCCACTGCCGTACCGGCTAATTCAGTGGCGGTCGCACCCGCCTTCTCCTTAAAAACCTGTACCGCGTTGTCTGCGGCATCGACAACCGGACCGGGCATGCGATGCAAACGTGAGTATTCGACGAGCTGTTGTGTCTTTTCACGAATTGATTGCCAATACCCTCTAGCCTGAGTCGCAAATTCCGGAAACTGGTTACCCAAGGTCGGCAATACGAAGAAGATGACAAACACGACCACCGCGAGAATGAGCAGGTAGGAAAGCGCGATAGCAAGAACTTTGGGGATGACGATGTTGCGGCCGCCTATCGTTCGGGGTCGCTTTATAAATTCAACGAGTGGCGACACCAAATAAGCAAAAAAGATTGACAGCACCAGCAGCAGCAGGATGCCCGTGATCCTGTAGAGCACCCACAACATGGCCAGCACTGCCAGCACGACAAAAATTATTCGCAGCACAACACGGCTGGAAACCCCGGAGGCTTCCACCGCTGCTTTGGCTGCAGTAGACGCAGTTTCTTTGCTCGCTTCTTTGTTCACCAAACTATATTCGCGCGTGTAGCCGCCCGATCAAGTCGCCTAACGCTCGCTGATCTTGATGGCTCAGCGCACGAAATTCAACTCCGAATGTATCAGGGGTGGAATGATGAACTACTTCTCCCGTTAACGACAATGCATCGTTGCCGTCGAGCAGCAACAGTCCGAGTTGATCTCCGATTCTCACGTTTGGGCACGAGGGAAGATTTGTAACACGCAGCCCACCGAGGCTGATGTCTTGCGGCTCGCCGATACCGAGCGACTCTTTCAAGCTCTCATCTTCGACGGCAAGAGTGATTCGGGACGTGACGTAATAACGTGGGCAGCGTCTGCGATCGTGTGGCTGAAACCCGTTGTTTGTCATCGTCAACTCTCCTCAGTGAGCTATCTCGTCGTCTTCTGCTTCCGGTTCGCCTTCAGTTTCGGATGGCGGCGGCGGTGTAATGCGAGGAGCAGCCGGCTCCCAAACGAGGCCTCTCCATTCGTCGGTTTCACCGAGTAGCTGAAGCGCGGCGAGTGGATGACCGGGATGACGCTCGATGCGAAGCACTTCGGCGATCACTTGTAACTTCTCACCCGTTTCGCCGAGCACTTCGAGACGCACGCGACTTCCGACCTGCGGCAACTGCCGCGGCAAGTGTACTAGCGTGCCTTCGGGACCAACGTTCTCGGTGGTGCCTTCGGCGATGATGTGCGTACCGCTCGGCTCGTCCCACTCTGCTTTTACTTCGAGAGTGGCGAGATAGCGTGGTCCAGAGCGATTGTCTGATTCAATTCGGGGCATGCCACACCTCCCTCAAGAATTAGCCACAAAAAGGCACAAAATCAGTTTCAATTCTTTTTATGTGTTTTATGTGCCTTTTTGTGGCTCATTCTTCTTCGGCTCTTAGCTTCTCAAGCACCGAAAAATCTTCCAGCGTCGTGACGTCGCCGGCAACGGATCCGCTGGTGGCGATCTCGCGCAGGAGTCGCCGCATGATCTTGCCCGAACGCGTCTTCGGCAACGCGTCGGTAAACCTGATGTCGTCAGGTCGAGCGAGGGCGCCGATCTCTTTCACCACGTGTGCTCGCAATTCCTGGTTCAATGCGTCAGACGGACTATGCGATCCTTCAAGTGTAACGAAGGCCACGATCGAAGATCCCTTTATCTCGTCCGGACGCGCCACAACCGCGGCTTCTGCAACAGCGCTGTGCGACACCAGCGCGCTCTCGATTTCCGCTGTTCCGAGCCTGTGGCCGCTTACATTGATAACATCGTCGATACGGCCCATTATCCAGAAATAGCCGTCTTTGTCGCGCCTCGCCCCGTCACCCGCGAAGTAAATGCCTTCAATTTGTGACCAGTATTGCTGTTTGTAGCGCTCGTCGTCACCCCAAATCGTCCTGAGCATCGACGGCCACGGACGTTTAATCACGAGGTAACCACCTTGACTTGCCGCCACCGGCTTTCCGTCTCTGGTCATGATGTCGGCGTCGATGCCGGGGAAAGGCTTCGTCGCAGAGCCCGGCTTGGTTGGCGTGGCGCCGGGAATCGGCGTGATCGCGATTGCGCCCGTTTCGGTTTGCCACCACGTGTCGACGATCGGGCAACGCTCTTTGCCGATCACTTCGCGATACCACATCCACGCCTCCGGATTGATCGGCTCGCCGACACTGCCGAGCAGGCGCAGGCTGGAGAGATCGTGCTTCGACGGCCACTGGTTGCCCCACCTGATGAACGCGCGAATCGCTGTCGGAGCAGTGTAGAAGACGTTTACGCGATGACGTTCGATCATGGACCAGAAGCGATCGGGCTCGGGAAAGTTAGGCGCGCCTTCGTACATCAGAACTGAGGCGCCGTTTGAAAGTGGACCATAAACAACGTAGCTGTGACCCGTCACCCAACCGATGTCGGCAGTACACCAGTAGAGATCTTCATCTTTGAGATCGAAGACCCACTTCGTCGTCAGGTGTGCTTGCAAAAGATAACCGGCGGTCGTGTGCAGGATACCTTTGGGCTTACCAGTCGTTCCCGAGGTGTAGAGGATGTAGAGTGGGTGTTCGCTGTCTAACTCTTCCGCGGGACAATCGGCATCGACAGTTTCCATCAACTCATGCCACCAGAAGTCACGACCCTCCTGCATGTCCTGCGGCGATCCGGTTCGTCGCACGACGATGCAGGCGTTTACTGAAGGCGTTTCTTTCAGCGCTTCATCAACCGCGGTTTTGAGTTTCACTTCGTTGCCACGCCGCCAACCGCCATCCGCCGTGACTACAAGCTTGCAACTCGCGTCGTTGATTCTATCGATGAGTGCGGAGCTGGAGAAGCCGCCGAAGACTACCGAGTGTGTGGCGCCGATGCGCGCGCATGCGAGCATCGCGATCGCGAGCTCGGGGATCAGCGGCATGTAAAGCGCGACGCGATCTCCTCGTTTAATGTTGGCGTGCTTGAGCACGTTGGCAAACTTGCAAACCTCGGTGTGCAGTTGCTGATAAGTGAAGGTGCGTGTTTCGCCGGGTTCGCCTTCCCAGATGAGTGCGGCTTTGTTTCGTCTCCACGTTTGCAGGTGACGATCGAGACAGTTGTAGGAGATGTTGATTTTGCCGCCGCCGAACCACTCAGCGTGCGGCGGCTCCCATTTCAATACCGTGTCCCACTTCTTGAACCAGTGCAGCTCTTCAGCCATTCGCGCCCAGAATGATTCCGGATCAGCGTGCGCTTCGGCTCGAAGCTTTTCGAGCTCTTCCATCGACTTGATATGCGCGCGCTGCGAAAAGCCCTCGGGCGGCGGAAAGAGTCGCTCTTCCTGGAGCACTGATTCGATGTTGGTTGGAACAGTCGACATGCTGCCCTGTGTACCATAATCATTGCCGATTTCCAATTGCCGAAGGTATTGTTTGACAAAATGCTTTACGCAGGGACCAGCGGTTACAGCTACAAAGAATGGAAGGGGAGTTTTTATCCGGAGAAGATTCCGGCTAAAGACATGCTCTCGTATTACGCGTCGCGTTTGCCGGCGGTGGAGCTGATTAGCACGTTCTATCGTTTGCCGCAGCCGAGCATGGTCGAGAGTTGGAAGGCGCAGGCGCCTGATAGCTTCCGTTTCTCCGTGAGGGCCTCACAGGTAATCACGCATTTCAAACGGCTCAAGGATGCGGGCGCGCAAACGCGCTCGATGCTGAAGGCTATTTCAGCGTTGGAGGATCGCCTGGGTGTAGTGATTTTTCGAATGCCGGAAGACTTCGAAAAGGATCTCAAACGGCTGGAGATGTTTCTGAAAGAGCTGCCGGCAGATCGGCCCGTCGCTTTCGACTTTCGACATCCGACCTGGTTTGACGACGACGTGCTGGCGTTGCTGCGCAGTGAAAACCGCGCGCTCTGCATTTCAGACACAAACGAGCGGCCTCTCGATCACATCGACAAGACTGCTGATTGGGGTTACCTGCGTCTGCGGCGCGTTAACTACTCAGACGCGGATCTCAAGGAGTGGATTAAACGTGTGCGAGCTCAGGACTGGAAAACTACGTTCGTGTTCTTCAAGCATGAAGACGAAGGAACTGGACCAAAGCTCGCAGCACGTTTCATTACGCTCAATGAAAAGAGCTAAAAGTTACCGCCGCACTCGTCATGCCCGCAGTCACAATCGAGCTCGATCGTGCCGCCGGTGCCTTCACATTGTGCGCTACAGTATTTGCCGCCGGGTTGCGCCGGACAGGTACAACTCGGATTCTTGCACTTGTTCGAATCGTCTGCCATGAGATCCTCCTGAAAATTTGTTTAGGTTGAGAGTAGCACACTAAACCAGTTCTCTCGCAATCTGCGCCGCGATGCGCGCGTTGTTTTCGAGCAGCGCGATGTTCGCTCGCAACGTCGCGCCGCCACTGCGCTCGGCCATTTGACTCAAGAGAAACGGCGTCAACGCCGGTCCCGAGATTTCTTTCCACTCCGCATCTTCCAACGCCGTCGTCAGCACTTGCTGCAACTCCTCGGCGGGAACTTCAAACTTCGCGGGCACAGGCACGACGACGAGCAGCGCAGACTCGATGCTGAGGTCTCGTTGCGCACGAAAGATGTTGGCAACCTCAGCCGGATCATTCGCGCTCGCATCCACTGGCAAACCGCTGCCGCGCGAATAAAACGCGGGCAGCTCGTCGCATTGATAACCAACGACTGAGACCGCATGTGTCTCGAGCCACTCGCGTGTCGCAGGCAAGTCGAGAACGATCTTGGCGCCCGAGCAAACGACGGTGATTGGCGTCCGCGCAAGCTCCGGGAGATCTGCTGAAACGTCAGGCAGCGAGCCGCGATGAACGCCTCCGATTCCGCCCGTTGCGAAGACTTTAATTCCGGCGCGATGCGCCATCCAGATAGTTGACGCGACCGTCGTCGCACCATCCCAACCTTGCGCTACCGCGAGCGGAATGTCTCGAGTGCTGATCTTCCTGATGCCGGATTCTTCAGCGAGTATTCGGATCTCTTCGTCGCTGAGTCCGACAGTTAACTTGCCGCCGATAACCGCGATTGTCGCCGGCACCGCGCCGCCTTCACGAACCGCTTCCTGCAACCGCTGCGCGGTTTGCAGGTTCTGCGGCCGCGGCAAGCCGTGCGCTATTACGGTTGATTCGAGCGCGACAACCGGGCGGTGATCGCGAATCGCGTCCGCGACTTCAGGTGCAATGTTAAGAATTGGGCGCCTCCTTGGAGTGCGGCGGCCTGGCGCCGCTTTGGTCTTTGATCGAGCGTGATCGATAACAAAGCGGCGCCAGGCCGCCGCACTCCAAGGAGGCGCATAAATCAAGAAGCTGGCGCATTGGCTGTGGCCGCCCTTGTTAAAGTAAACACTGTTCCGCCCTCTTCACGCGGTTCCCACGAAATACGCGCATCGATCAAACCCGCGCGCGCACGCATGTTGGCCAGCCCGCGTCCTTCCGAATTTGTATGCTGCGATTTGAACGGACATCCGTTGTCTTCAATCTTCAAAGAGAAATCGCCTTCCTTCGAAATGGTGACAAACATTTTTACTTCAGTGGCCTCAGCGTGTCGCCAGATATTGTTCACTGCTTCCTGCACGATGCGATAGATCTGCATCTGCACGCTCGGCGCCAGCTCGCTTCGTTCTTCAATCGCGTCGTCACAGTGAAACTCGTAAACGAAACGCTTCTCGGGCGGCGCATCCTGCACGGCGTGCGACAACGCAAACTCCAGCGCCGCCGCGAAACCGACGTTCTGAAGCACTGACGGGCTCAGATCCTCACAGATGCGTCTCACTTCCTGTGAGATCACTTCGATCTCACTGCGCAACGCCGTGCTCGGATTCGACTCGCCGTTGGTCTTGATCTGATCCGTCAACAACGCGAGGTGACGCAGATCTGCAAGCGTCTGGTCGTGCAGGTCGCGAGCGATCCGGCGGCGCTCACGCTCAGCTTCGTTGGCAAGATTGAGGCGCGCGTCTGCGAGCTCGCGATTCGCATCGACGAGAGCTGCACTCGTCGCGACGATTCGTCTTCGTTCAAGTATGGCCCACAACAGTGCCAGCAACGCCAGCGCCAGCAGGATCGCGAGAGCCGTCGAAGTCCATGGAAAAGGCGCCTTCGCAACCGCGAACGTAAAACTTAAAGGCTCTGACGCCGTCAAATCTTTCGTGAACGCCCGCGCCGTCACCGTGTACGCGCCAGGCTTCAACCCCTCCATCGTGAACTGCGGGTCACGCGACAGTTGTTGTTTGATTGACTGCCCCTTGCTGTCGACTAACGTGAACGCATATTGAAACTGCTCCGGAAACGTGCGGCTGCTGATTGCTGCTACGTCGATCAGCAAACTGTTCTGCGGGTATTCGAGATTGAGCCCGGCTTTCAATTCAGACGGCGCGTGTACGCGTTTGCTCAAGATGCGCGTTACAAACAGGGAAGGCTCGAGTCGCCCGGGCTCGTAGCGCGCAACGCCGCGATTCGTTCCGATCAGCAGCAGGTCTGTTCCGTCTGATTGGCGCTGCGGCAACACTGCAAAAACGTTTTGCGACGGCAATCCTTGTTCAGAGTCGAGTGCGGAAACCACCGGCCCGACGACCGGATCGAGCAGAACACGCAAGAGTCCGTTTCCGCGCGTACCGCACCATACCTCATTCGTTTTGTCAGACTGAATTGCGAAAAGGTGTCGCACATCGATGTTTGGAACCGTGAGACTACAACTGCCTTCCTTTCGGCACAGAAAGATGCCGGAGCCCGTGCCGAACCATAGTGTGCCGTCCGCAGTTCGCGCTATCGACCTTACCGCCGTGCCTTTCATCGGCGCGAACGCCGGTTCTTCATTGATCGTCTTTCCATCTGACGTGAACACACCGTCTCTTGTCGTGCCGATTAAAAGCCGGTCTTCACCATCGGCAATAAGACTCAAAACCTCACGCGCGGTTCCCGTGATATTTGACCAGGTGAGACTTGTGCGTCCGCCGTCGATGCGATCGATCCCACGGCCGAAGATCGCGAAATAGGTTGCGCCACGAAACTGCGTGATAGCACGCACGCTGCCGGTGGCGTCTGCGCTGCCCGGGCCTGTTTCGACGCGCGTGAAGACTTGTTCTTCCAACCGCCCCGATTGCTTCGGCGCTGTGTAAAAACCGCTGGCTGACGCGACGAGTAAACGCTGCGACTTATCTTCCGTAATCGCGTAAATGACGTTGCGCCCGAGCGCCGCCACTGAGTTCCACGACTTGGTTTCATCGTCGTAAACAAATAGACCACGATTTGTTCCCGCGAGCGTCCGGCCATTGCTCGTCTGGTAGAGCGATCTGATGAAGTTGGTGTCGCTGTTGTCGCCGACGGTCTCCACGCGTGGCGCATGTGGATCGAGGCGACAGACTCCGCGGTCAGTGCCGAACCAAATTACGCCTTCGCGATCGGCGAAGATCGCGTACACGTGGTCCGAACGCAAACCGCCGGCAGTGCCGTCAAAAGTAAATCGCTGGACCTTTGTTTTTGAGATTCGAAACACGCCGCGGCCGTCAGTCCCGATCCACATCTCATCTCCGATCGGCTTGAGCACCATCACTGGACCAGTTGCGGCCTCATGGCGCTTGAGACTTGCCGGATCGTTTCCTGACAGCACTCCCGGCTCTTCTTTTTTTGCCCGGGCGCCTGCCCAAAGTTTGCCATCCTTGTCCTGCTCGAGCGCGTTGATAAAGAACACGGGCGGTTTTGTTTGCGACTCCTTCACCGTGCCATTTTCAACCTCGAGCACACCGCGGCTAAGCGTGCCGACGAAGAGCCGGTTGTTTACGGAAGTGGCGCTTGTGATGGCGAGTGGACCAGGCCGCTCGCGGTCAGCGCTTTCGAGAGGATTTTTCAAGAGCTCTCGAGTGTCAATGACGGTGCGGGTGGTGGTTGTTGTTTCGCTTTCTGTGCGGCCGCTCCTGACTGTGGTGACGACGCGCGGGCGGCTTTCATATACACGGCCCTGCTCGGTCGTCATCACTACCGAACCGGTCTGGTTCGTGATGATCGCAGTGATGGTCTGGCCCGCGGTCTCGTTTATTTTTACAAACGCGTTGGCGCCGGCATTGAGGCGCGCGGCGCCTGCTCCCGTACCGACCCACAACCCGCCATCCTTATCGGTGTGAAGCGCCAGGATGCGACCATCGGGTATGGCAAGATCATTGATGGTTTCCGTTCGTCGCCCGTCAAATCTTGCGAGACCGGTTTCAGTACCAAACCACATCGCGCCATCGGGCGCCTGTGTAATCGCACGCACGCGATCCGAAGGTAAGCCGTGAAAGAGTGTGACTGCGCCCCACTGATGCAGGCCCGTTATCGGTGTCGGCGAAGGCGACGGAGATGGCGAAGGCGAGGGCGACGGCGATGCCTGCGGCTGCGGCTCACCTACCTGGGCCAAGCCACTAAAAAGAGGCATCAGCCACAAAAAAGCACAAGAAACACAAAATGTAATCAGAAAACCATTTGTGATTTTTGTGCCTTTTTGTGGCCTCATCTCTTCTTCGAGGCGAGTTCTCGTTTCTGTTCTTCGTTGAAACGTTTCTGATCTTTCTGGAGCCACGCTTCGAGATCGTTCGAGGCTTTCTCGAGCTCGTCGCTATTCAAAAGCCCGCGGCGCAATGCTTCGAAGAACGCGCGCGTGCGAATGTTGTAAGCGAGTTTTTCGTAAGCCTCCTGGTCGGTGCCTTCCGCCATGGACACGAAAAGCTTTTCATAAAGTGTCGCGAGGCGGCTTTCAACTCCGCGCAAACTCAACGAACACTTGCGCGCGATGGCCCAATTCGAAAGACCGAGCGCGAGGTAATAAAGCGCTTCAGCTTCAAACTCCGTCAACAGAGGTCGCTTGAACGAATCTTTGAACGCCGGATCGATCATGTCCGCGCCGTCTTCGAGCACTGCGGCCACGAAACGGAGGAAACGCGACTCGGGATTGTTCTTGTGAATGAAGCCGTAAGCTGGTGGCGGGTCGACAGACTTCACGATCTTGCGAATCTCGTTGATGTAAATCTCGTGCGGAAACTGCGTCCAGAAAATGATGCGCGCGGTCGGGAAGTCGCGCCAGATGGCGCGCGCGGCCTTCACGCCGGAGAGCTTGGGCATCTGGATGTCGAGTATGCAGACTTCGGGCTTCTCGCCGAGCGCGAGCTTCACAGTCTCTTCGCCGTCGCCGGCCTCGAAGACAGGGAGGTGCGACGGAAATTCCTTTTCGAGAATCTCGCGGAGGTAATGGCGCTGGGCCATGTTATCTTCAGCAATCAGGATTGACATGACGCTCGATGATACCGCTTCATATGACGAAAGGTGAACTCATGCTACTCCGAAAATCTTCTGTGTTGGTTTTACTCTTCCTGTTTGTAGTGTCAACAGTAGTTCCCACAGTCGCCCAAACGCGAGACGAGCGACTCTGGCAGCGCGCGCTTCAAATTCATCGGCGCGCGATCGTCATCGACACTCACAACGACGTCACGACGCCGATGACCAACGACGATTTCGATCTGAGTGGCACTCCGCCGGCTCCGTACCGCACGAGCATCGAGCGCATGAAAAAGGGCGGGCTCACCGCTGAGTTTTTTTCGCTTTACGTCAAGCCCTGGTACGTCGAACACGGCGGCTCAGCGCGCCGCACGTTGGACATGATCGACTCAGTTTATCGGGCCGTCGAACGACATCCGCGCGATTTGATGTTCGCGACTTCCGTGGCCGATATTCGCCGCGCCAAGCGACAGGGAAAGATCGCGGCGTTGATGGGTATCGAGGGTGGTCATGCGATTGAAGACTCGCTGCCGACGTTGCGCGAGTTTTACCGGCTGGGCGTGCGTTACATGACGCTCACCTGGAACAACACGAACAACTGGGCCGATGCTGGTCGCGGCGAGAAGAAGCACAACGGTTTGAGTGAGTTCGGCAAGGAAGTCGTGCGTGAGATGAATCGGTTGGGGATGCTCGTTGACGTTTCGCACGTGTCTGACGAGACGATGAGCGATGCGCTCGACGTTTCCAAAGCGCCGATCATCGCTTCGCATTCGTCGGCGCGCGCGATCAGCAACGTCCCGCGAAATATTCCGGATGATCTGCTGAGACGGATCGCGAAGAACGGCGGCGTGGTCCAGGTAAACTTCTACAGCGTGTTTGTCGACACGCAGACGGTTTCACCGCAAAGCGCGGAGCGCGACCGACGGCTCAAATCGCAGCAGGATGCGATTGACGAGAAATACAAAGACGATCCGGAGCGACGTGCGGAAGAGAGTGACAAGCTCGAAGCGGCGAATCCATTGCCGCCGCTTCCGATCTCGAAGTTGATCGATCACATCGATCGCATCGTGAAAGTTGCGGGCATCGATCACGTCGGCATCGGCGCGGATTTCGACGGCGCCAACGATATGCCCGAAGGCGCACAGGACGTTTCGATGCTGCCGAACATCACTTACGAGCTGCTGAAGCGTGGTTACAGCGAGCGAGACATCAGAAAAATACTCGGCGAGAATTTTCTGCGCGCCTTTGCCGAAGCCGAGCGCGTCGCGCGCGGAATGAGCCGATCGATCAGCGGCGACGGCAGCCTGCGCCGGATCAAGAAATAGGTCGAATAGGTCCTATAGGACTTATTAAAAAAGAGCACGGGCTCGCAAGTCCGTGCTCAAGCAGAAAAGAAGAGAGTTGTATGAAGTTTAAAGATTAGCGATTTTGACCGCCCCGATTCTGGCCACCGGTCTGCCCCTTACCACCAGCAGCGAAATCGTCGTCGTCTTCCATGTTTTGCGATTCCTTGTGGCCACTGAACTGGCCACCCGGCTGACCATGTTTGCCTGGTTGCTGACCCATCTGGCCGGAGCGTCCAGGTGATTGCTGACCGAATTCCTGATCTTCACGACCACCAGTACCCATGTTTCTCTGTGGTTCGTTGTTCTTCATTCTGTCTGCCATTGTCTCTGTCCCTCCCATTTGTTCGATGGTTTTGACGCTTTGAAATTAATCAACATGCGTGCCAGTAGCGGAGGCTATGTAAATCTTAAACGTTGCAGCGAAAATGAGTTGTCAATCGATACGCCTGGAAATGAAATCGTACACCGCATGCTATTATTTCTAATCACTAATGACTGCCGGCCTCTACGTTCATATTCCGTTTTGTAGTTCGCGTTGTTCTTACTGCGACTTCGCCACGGGTCTTTATCAGCGCGAGCTCGCCGAAGCGTACGTTTGCGCCCTCGTTGCAGAAATAAGATCGTCGCGTTATCGCGGCGCGCACGCGGATACGATTTACTTTGGTGGCGGCACTCCTTCATTGCTGACACCGTCGCAGTTGGACCGCATCCTCGCGACCTTGTACGACCATTTCACGATCGATCCGTCACCCGAGATCACGCTCGAAATAAATCCGGGCAGCGTAGACGAAGAGAAGCTTCGCGCCTTTCGGAGTTTGGGAATCAATCGGGCCAGCTTCGGCGCGCAGACATTCGACGACGCCGAGCTCGCAAAACTGGGCCGTTCGCACTCTTCCGCCGACACGTTGAGAACTTTCGCGGATCTACGCCGCGCGGGCTTCAATAACGTGAGCTTCGACTTGATCGCAGGCTTGCCGGGCCAAACGCTTGCCGGCTGGCAACGAAACATCAAACAAGCGCTCGACCTGCGTCCCGAGCATCTTTCGTTTTACCTGCTCGAGGTCCACCAGGGCACACCGCTCGCGGAACATATCCGACGCGGAATTCAGCCTGAGCCTGACGACGATCTCGCGGGCGTGATGTACCAGTGGATGCTCGAACAAGCATCGGAAGCGGGCTACGAGCATTACGAGATCTCAAATCTCTGCCGGCCGGGCTTTCACTCGCGGCACAACGTCAAATACTGGACCGGCGCGCCTTATTACGGATTTGGTTGTTCGGCACATTCTTACGATGGACACGCCGTACGCTGGTCCAACCATCGCGACGTTTTGAAGTACGTGCAGACGATCGAGAGTGGCCTGTCGCCTGTGGTTGAAGAGCAACAGCTAAGCGAAACGGATGTGCGTGCGGAAGCGTTGTTTCTCGGCATGCGACTCATGCAAGGCATCGACCTGCGCCGTTATCGCGAATCGTTTGGAGTTGATTTGCGCGACGAACACGGCGAGGATCTCGATCGCTTCTGTAAGGCCGGGTTGCTGGAGTTTGATGGCGATCTGATTAGACTGACCCGCAACGGCGCTTTGTTGTCGAACGAAGTGTTCGCTGCGTTCGTCTGAACTTGTACTTAGTGCTTTGTATTTTGTGCTTTGTACGCTAAGTACGAAGAGCCAAGTACAAAGATCCAAGATTGATGATCATCGCAATCGACGGCCCATCAGGCTCTGGTAAATCCACCCTCGGACGCCTGCTGGCGCGCGCGTTGAAGCTCCTGTACCTCGATACGGGCTCGATGTATCGCGCCGTAGCGCTGGCCGTCATCGAAGCCCATGTCGATCCAAACGACAAGTCGGCGGTGACGAAGCTGGCCAACCAGATCGAGATCGATTTCGAAGGCGAAGCGGATTCGCTGAGTGTGTTGCTCGACGGGCGCGACGTAACCGATGAGATTCGCAGTGAGAGCGTGACGGAGATGTCGTCGATCGTTTCGACCATTCCCGGCGTGAGACGTGCGATGGTCGAGCGACAGCGTGCGATTGGCAAGCGAGGAGCGGTCCTGAACGGGCGCGATATCGGCACGGTTGTGTTCCCGAACGCCGACGTGAAGTTTTTCCTGACCGCGGTCCCTGAAGAGCGCGCGGAACGCCGTTACAAAGAAGATTCAAACTCATCGACGACGCTGGCAGAGACGCTTGCCGACATGATCGAGCGCGACCGGCGCGACTCCACCCGCGCCGATTCGCCGTTGAAGGTCGCAGACGACGCAATCGTGATCGATTCGACGGGCAAGAGCATCGAAGAAGTTTTCGAAGAGATGATGAAGAATGTTCACCGGAATAATTGAAGAACTCGGCAGCGTGCGCAGCATTGAAGAGCGGGGTGAGAATGCGCGCCTTGTGATCAGTGCTCAGGTTGTCACTGAAGGCACGAATCACGGCGATTCGATCTCCGTGAATGGCGTGTGTCTGACTGCGCTTGATATCCAACCCGATTCGTTTGCGGCGGACGTGTCGCGCGAGACGTTGCAGCGCTCGACGCTCGGGAGGCTAAGACCCGGAGCGCCCGTCAATCTTGAGCGTGCCGTGACGCCGGCCACACGACTCGGCGGCCACATCGTCCAGGGACACGTCGATGCCCGCGGGCAGTTCATCGCAGTTGAAGACCACGGCGAGTCGTGGACGATCAGAATCGCTTACCCAAAAGAGATCGGACGCTACCTGGTTTTCAAAGGCTCCGTGGCTGTCGAGGGGATCAGTTTGACCATCGCCGGCCTGACCGGCGAACACTTCGAGATCGCCATCATCCCGAAGACCTGGGAAGTCACCAATCTCTCCCACCTGAAACCCGGTGACGAGGTCAACATCGAGGTCGACATAATCGGCAAGTACGTCGAGAAATTGCTAGTCTCCTAAGGTTTATCAATTTCGGGCTTTCGGTTAACATGACGCCGTGGCTTTAGCGACTATTGAAGAGGCCGTCGCCGACATCCGCGACGGACGCATGATCATCATCGTCGACGACGAAGATCGCGAGAATGAAGGCGATCTGGTCTGTGCTGCCGAGAAGGTCACCCCGGAGATCATCAACTTTATGGCCCGGCACGCCCGCGGCCTGATCTGTCTGCCACTTACCGAAGAGCGTTGTGACGAGCTCCACCTGACCACGCAAGTCGCCGAAAACACCTCTTATCTGGGCACGGCTTTCACCGTTTCCATCGACGCCCGTCGCGGCATCACCACGGGAATCTCAGCCGCCGACCGCGCCACTACGATTCTGGTGGCGGTCGATCCGCATTCGCGCCCACAGGATCTCTGCCGTCCAGGTCACATTTTCCCCTTGCGCGCAAAGAACGGCGGCGTGCTGGTCCGTCCCGGACAGACCGAAGCGAGCGTCGATATCGCACGAATCGCGGGGTTGTATCCGGCGGGCGTCATCTGCGAGATCATGAACGAAGACGGTACGATGTCGCGCCTGTCTCAACTCGAGGCTTTCGCCGCGGAACATGACCTGAAGATCATCAGCGTCGCGGAGCTCGTCCGCTATCGCATCCGCAAAGAGACCCTCGTGAAGCGCATCGTCGAAACGGATCTGCCGACAGTCTACGGCCGCTTCCGCGCGATTGCGTACGAGAACGTGATCAATGGCGACGTACACCTCGCGATGGTCATGGGCGAAGTCGAGACCGACGAGCCGGTGCTGGTTCGCGTTCACACTGAGAACGTCACCTGCGACATGTTCGGCTCACTGATCGACGACACCGGCTTTCAACTTCATACGGCGCTCGAAAAGATCGCCGCCGCGGCGCGTGGAGTGGTCCTCTATCTGCGCCAGCGCGAGCACAGTCTGGATCTGGTCAACCAGTTGCGTACTTATCGCGTGATGCAGGAGAGCGGACTCAGCAAACGAGAAGCGAGTGTGGAAACAGGTTACGGAGTCGATCGCGACTACGGCGTAGGGGCGCAGATTCTCCATGACCTCGGGTTGCGCAAGATATTACTGCTTTCGAATCATCCCCCCAAAGTCGCAGCGCTGGAAGGTTTTGAGCTCTCAGTGGTTGGCAATGTTCCGCTGGGCCAACCGCGAAACCTGGATGAGGTTTGCCACCAACAGGCGCAGAAGGCACTATGATCTTTTTGTGACTTTTGGTGCCTCTTAGCGGCACTTTCGGTCTCTCCCTCTTAGAATTCAGAGTCCCCGGAGTCGCGTCGCGGCTGTAAGGTTATGAGTGCAGAAAAGAAGCCTCCCGTAACAAAGCGCTGGTGGTACTTCACACGTCGCCATGCTGTTTTAGCGGCCATCATCGTCGGTGTTGGCGCGCTCGCGCTCATTCTGCTGGTCCTGTTTTTGTTCAGGCTCGGCTTTGTCGACCGCTACGTCGCGGGCCAGATCAAGAACACCTTCGCAAACTACGGCATTCGCGCCGAGATCCGCGACTTTCACGCCTCCTTTCCGCCGCGTACCGTCGATATGTCGGGAGTGGAGCTATACGACTCGCAGACTGGCGAGAAAATCGGAAAGATCGATCGTCTGCTCGCGACCGTTAAAGTCGAAGATCTGTACGCCCTGAACCTGCAGCGAAACATCAATCTCCAGGATCTCAAGATGCAGGGACTTGAGCTGTGGGTCACGTTTGACGATCAGGGCCGCTCAAACTTACGCAACATCCACATTCCGCCGCCGGAGCCAAACCGGCGCATTCTCTTTGCTTACGCAGCCGCGACAATCGAAATCGAGAACGGCCTGGTCCATTACGGCAACGTGCAACACAGCATTTCCGGCGAAGGGCGAAACCTTCAGGTAGCGCTCAAGCCCGACGATCCGAACGTTCCCATCGGCACCCGGATGACTTCGGTGAACCTCTCGCTTTCGAATTCGACTTTCACTTACGACGATCGGACCGTTAACAACATCGAGATCCAGTCGCGTCTACGTTTTAATCAGGAACGCGCTGAGATTCAGGAGTTGATTTTGAAGTCGCCCGTTGCGGAAGCGCGGATGGATGGCGTGATGGACGACTGGCGCGCGCTTCGTTACACGATGAACATCACCTCGACTGTTGACCTCACGCAACTCTCCGACACGTTCCAGCCAGGCGCGACGCTGCGTGGCGCGGGCAATTTCGCCGGCACGGTCACGGGCGAAGGCGATCAGTTCAAGATCAACGGCCAGATTAAGTCAGACGCACTCGCCGCGGATAATTTGCGTTTACAGGGATTGAACGTTAACGCGAACGGTTCCGTGCAGGGCAAGAGCTACGAGATCAACGGCAAGGCTGTCGCAGATCTGCTCAACGCCGGAGATTTCCAGATCGATTCGCTGCAACTGGCCGGCAACGTCATGGGCACGGGCACGAACTTCCGCTGGGTTGGCGAGTTACGCGCGGTTGCGGAAAAGAGTTATGGGACCACGCTGACGGGCCTGATTCTTCGTGACGCGCGCGCCGAGATGAACGAGGGTGTTTTGACTGCTTCGTCGAGCCAGTTCACCGCGAACGGTCTGGCTGCTTCGGGCGCGAAAGTGAACGGGATCACTGCTTCGAATCTGCAAGTGCGAAGTCAAAACGACGTCACGACGGGAACGATCGCGAGCGTGAAGGCGGGGACGATCTCGGCGTCAGGCGCACAGGTGAAGGGCGTCACGGCTAACAACGTCCTGCTAGAGGCTCGCGGCGGCGTTACGAGTGTTGTAGTGAAAGACGTGCAGGTTGGCGCGACGAGCGCCGCGGGTGCGGAGATTGGCAGTCTCAACATTGCTGGTGTGCGGTTGTCCGTCAGGAATCGACGTATCGAAGGTTCGACCGCTGACATCGACGCCGGAACGGTGAAACTTGCAGACGGGCAGGCGGAGAACGTCAAACTCGCGAAGCCTGTGTTTGTTGTTGAACCGTCGGGGAGTTATCGAGCTTCGGCGGATCTGAGTATCGGTGGCGGCGTGTTGGGCAGCATGAACATGGGCCAGGCGCACGCGCACGTCGTAGCCACGAATCGCGAAATTCAGCTCAACAATTTCACCGCCGATGTTTTCAACGGACGCGCGACTGGAAACGCTCGCGTTGCGATCGGAAGGGGAGGCGCGTCGCAGGTCACTGCTGATTTCACCCAGATTGAGGTAGCTGGACCATTAACCGCACTTGCAGGCGGCGCAGTTCCGTTGGCAGGACGCGCGACGGGCCGAGTCGATCTGACGTTCCCCGGCACCGATTACAAACTGGCTTCCGGAACAATCACCACCCGCTTAACAGCGGAAGCCGGCGAGACAAGTGGCGACAGAATTCCGATCACGGGGGAAGTCGCGATGCGCGCCGATCGCGGCACGTTCGACATTCAACGAGTAAACCTGCAAACACCGGCGACGAAGTTGAACGCGAGCGGCCGCTTCTCTTTCGAAAACGATTCCAATCTTCAGGTTGATTTGACTTCATCGGACGCTGCCGAGCTGCAAGCCGTGCTGATTTCCTCCGGGCTGTTGCCTGAAGTCGAGCAGCAGATGAACAGTTACGGAATCGGACTGGCGGGCCAGTTCGCTTTCAACGGCAACATCCGCGGCCCGCTCAAGTCACCGAACCTCAACGGAAATTTCTCTGTTGGCTCGTTGATGGTTAACGGCAACGAGCTGGGCTCGCTGGCAGCGTCAATCGCGATGAACGACGCTGAGATACGAATTCCAGACGGCAGCCTCGCCGAGCGTGATGGAGGCGGTGTGCGCTTCTCCCTCGTCAAGCCGCGCAACGGTGAAAACAACATGTCGATCGAGGCCACGCTCGATCGCTTCAACGCTCGCAACCTGCTCGCGCTGTCGCCGCTGAGCAAAAACAAGCAACTCACTTCCGACACGCAATCGGACATCTCGGGCCAGGTAAAAGTTACCGGAATTCCGGATGCGATGAGTGGCAGCGCGGACCTTCGCTTTGGCCCCGGCAGGTTTGCCGGCGAAACACTTGAAGGCGCGACAGCGCGCGCCACGTTCAATGGTCCAAACGTCAACGTCGAGAGCGTCGACATCCGCCTTGGCGCGGGTCACATCGTCGCCAGCGGCAATCTCAACACAAAGAGCCAGGCTTTTGATTTCCAGGGCAACGCCGAGAACATTCAGTTAGCTCGCCTCGCATCTTTTGCGAACCGGCCCGGTCTTCCATCCGTGACGGGCGTCGCAAATTTCAACGCCCACGTTGCCGGCAATCTCTCTGACAAGAACTTCTCTGCATATCAAGTCACGTTTGATGGCGAGGGTCGCGACGTCACGATCAACGGACGTGCGGCAGGCAATGTGGCGCTTACTGGCCGCACACAGAATCAGCGACTCGACATCACGCTGACCAGCGGCTTGTTGGGCCAGCCTCAGGTCGTCGCGGCGCGAATCGATCTCTCGAGCGATGTGTTGCCGGCTACTATCGAAACCACACTCACCAACGCCGACCTAACGAATCTGTTTCAGATCGCAATGCCGCGCAGCACGGTGCGCGTCTCGGGCCGCGCCAACGGAACGATCCGCGCCTCGGGTAACCTGATAGATGATGACGGCAATCCTTCGCTGGCAGGTCTATCAGGAGAAGCGAACTTCACCGAGCTCAGTTTCCGCGTTGAAGACGTTCAGCTTAGCGCCACGACGCCGCTAATCGTTCGTTTCACTCCAAACGAGCTCACTTTTGACGAGACGAGGTTTACTGGCCCAGGCACAAACATCGCTCTCAACGGCACGCTTGCGACGGCGAGTGGCGGCAGGCAGAACCTGACTGTCAACGGCGACTTGAACATGCGCGTGCTCAACGGCGTCTCACCCGACTTCTTTTCTTCGGGTACCGCGGAGGTCGCCGTTCGCATCAACGGCACCTTCGAAGATCCACGCGTGATTGGCACCGCGGCGCTGAACAATGCTTCGGTGTCAGTGCTGCTTGGAAACGATCGTTGGACCATTTCGAATTTGAAAGCGGCGCTGAGATTCACGGCCAATCAGGCCCAGATCGATTCCCTGGAGGGCACGGTTGGTGGCGGTCGTGTCTCAGCCACTGGCGGCGCTTTGCTCGAAGGGTTCACAGTTTCCGCGTTTCGGGTCAATGTGCACGGCACTAATATGACCGTTCCGTTTCCAGAAGACTTTCGTTCGACGCTCGATGCTGATGTCGAGGTCAGAGGGTCTTCGCGCGAGCAGTTGATCGGTGGGGTTGTGAACCTGCGCCGCACCGAATACACGAAAGATATCGAACTGGCTGACCTCATCAACACACGACGTGGTGAGTCGATCGAAGAAGGCGCCGAGATCGAGCTCACGCGCACAGCGTTTGCCGCGCTTCGCGTCGAAGGAAGAAACGCACTGGTGGTGCGAAACAATCTTGCGGATCTCGTCGGTTCTGTTTCGCTCCAGTTGGATGGTCCAGTAAACGATCCGACGATTTCGGGCCGGATCACGGCGACGAGTGGAACGCTCAATTTCCGCAACGATCGTTACGACATTACGCGCGCGCTGGTGGATCTGCCGCCGAGTCGCAATGCGGATCCGATTCTCAACGTCCAGGCTGAGTCGCAGATCAGAGGTTATCGCGTCATCGTTAGCCTGACTGGTCCAATGTCTCAACCGCAGGCTTCGGTTCGTTCCGAGCCTGCGCTGCCACAGGCGGACGTTGTTTCGCTGATCACGACCGGACAGCTCTCTTCGGGTGATACGAGCTCGTCCATCCTGTCTCAATCGGAAGTAGGAGCAGCAACCAGCCTGTTGACCGACGCTCTGATCAATGCCCCCGCACAACGTGCGACGAGCAAGCTTTTCGGTCTGACGCGTTTTGAGATCAATCCGGTAATTGGCGGTACGACGGGCTCGACTCCCGCGGCACGACTCACTTTGGGAAGGCGCATCAGCAAGGAAGTAACAGTCACGTATTCGACCAACGTGACTTCGGATCCAAACCAGATTTTGGCGCTCGAGTATCGTGTTTCGGATCGACTTTCGTTTGTGGCGCAGTATGAGCAAGCTTCCACCCGACGGCTAAGCGCTCGCACGAACAACTTCAATTTCGAGATCCGTTTTAGGAAGAGATTCTGAACAGGGGTGGTTTAGGTTTGTTTCAGAGGCCACAAAAAGGCACAAAAAGCGCAAGTCTATTCAGAAAAGCATTTGTGCTTTTTGTGCCTTTTTGTGGCTTGCTGGCTTTTCTTTTCGTTGCCGACGTGCATGCGAATGTGGCGCGCAACGCGCGAATCGAAGACTACGAGGGCCGGCAGATCACCGCGGTGGAGCTCGTCTTTGAAGGCACCGCCAACCAGCCGAATGCGCAGGCCGATTTCCTCGCTCTCCTGAAAGTTGCTCCCAACACGCCGTTCTCCGCAGTACACGTGCGCGACTCGCTGCAAGCACTGTTCGACTCCGAACGTGTTGCGAATGCGCGAGTCGAAGTGATTGAAGAAGGCACGAGCAGAACGGGACCGATAAGGCTTCGCTTTGTCGTTACGCGACAGGTACAGATTGGCGACGTGCGCATCGAGTTGACCGGGGAGCCTGCAGGCTCACCAATCTCAGTCGACGAAATGCGCGCGCGGTTGAATTTTGTGCAGTCAGGGAACCGTCTTATCAAACAACTCATCTCGCGTAATGCCGATGAGATTCAGGTGTACCTGCGCGATCGAGGTTACTACAACGCCACGGTCGAACCAGTCGAGCAACTGAGCCCGCGCGGTCTTCGCGACACCGTGACGTACAAAGTGACGCCCGGCGAACCGGCCAAAGTTGATACTTTCGATATTCAAATCACGGGCTTCGACGACGCGCCGGTAAGCAGTACTCTCGCTTTGCAGCCGGGAGCGCTCTTCACGCGTGACGCTTTGAGTGAAGACGTGAAGCGTGTTCGCGATGCGCTGATCAACGTCGGCTATCTTTCGCCGGCGCTCGATGATCCGCGCGTGGAGAGAGACGCGGAGAAGAACAACGTCAGGATTGTGCTGAAGGGCTCGGTTGGACCAAAGGTCGCCGTCGTCATCAAAAACTACGAAATCAGCGAGAAGACGAAACGCGAGTTGCTGCCGGTGAAGCGCGAGGGAAACATCGACGTCTCAGCCATTGTCGAAGGCGCGCGCCGTATCCGAAACAAATTGCAGGAGGATGGATTCTTCTTTGCAGAAGTAACGCAGACTTGCACCGTGAGTAATCCACCTGCGGATCTCGGCCCCAACGGCACTGAAGAGACGTGCGAGAACCTCAATCCGAATTCATTAACCGGACAGACCTTAACGATCGAATATCAGGTGGAGCAGGGCAGACGCTTTCACCTGACTGACATTCGCATCACGGGCACAAACAGGTTGTCGGTCGCGGACGTCGAGGCGGATCTGAAGACTCAGAAGGCGAACGCGATCGGTTTGATTCCGTTTCTCGGATACGGGCGTGGCTACACCAGCCTGACGTTGCTCGAGCAGGACCGTCGCACAGTCCAGGCGTTCATGCGCGACCTGGGTTATCGCAAAGCCGATGTGCAGGTTTTGCAGGGCGTCTCGATCAACGGTGACAACCTGATTATCACTTTTCAGGTAACGGAAGGGCCGTTGACTCGCATCGCGGGCGTCGAAGTTAAGGGAAACAAGATCTACACCGACGAGCGAATCCGCCAGGAGTTGCGGACGGTGATCGGCGCGCCGTATTCGCGTTCCCAGGCGAGGGCCGACGGCGATCGCGTCGCGACACTTTACTCACGCGAAGGTTACGTCAACGCGCGCGTCGATTTTTCCATTATCGAGCTGCCAAAGAAAGACGATGACGAGCAGGTCAGGCTCGTCTACTCGATCGTCGATGAGGGCGACAAGGTCTTCATCAATCAAATCATGATCAACGGCGTCACCGGCAGCGTTAACACGCGGCGCACGAAACGCGCGGCCATCCGGCGGGCGATTCCGATTGCTCCGGGCGACGTGCTCAGGGCCGATCGTATTTCTGACGCCGAACGCGAGCTCTATCTCACGGACGCATACCGCCAGGTAGTCATCCGCACTGAACCGGCGGGCGACACAGCCTCCGGTTACAAACAGCGCGACGTGATCATCGACGTCGAAGAGAAACCGCCAAACGTGATGGACTACGGTGGCGGATACTCGACCGACGCGGGTGCGCTCGGCCTGTTTGAAATCAGCAACGTGAATCTCATGAACCGGCTGCGGCAGGGCGCAATGCGGTTGCGCGCCAGTCGCCGGCAGCAGCTCGTGCGTCTCGAGTATCTCGATCCGCGTTTCGCGAAGTACAACAAGACTCAGTTTGCGCCGCTGGCGGCCTCAGTTGAATACCAGCGCGATTCCACCATCACGCGGTTCTTCCGTTCGGCGATCGATCGCGGAACGATGGGCATCGTGCAAAGGCTCGATGAAGAGGGAAACCCGATCGACATCTTCGGAAACCAGGTAAACGAACCGACTATCAATCGTTTCACTGCGGCGGTAGAAACGCAGCGCGTGCTCGACAGGAAAACGCGCACGATCGTGTTTGGCCGTTTCAGTTACGAAGACGTGCGGCTCTTCAACCTGGAGAGTTTGGTTGTTCGGCCGATTCTGGAGCCCGACAGCAAAGTTCGATTGGCTCGCCTTGGCGCTTCTTTCGTTCGAGACACGCGCCAGCGCTGTGAAAAGGGGCTCCTGACGAGGAGTTTCGACGACGATGAAGAGCCGGGCTTGCCGGGTGAGGTGTGTCGCTACAACCAGGTTGACGCGACGCGCGGAGGCTTTCTGAGTGTCGACTATGCCGTCGCCTTGCGGCAACTCGGCGGAAACATCTCATTCAACCGTTTTCAGGCTACGTACCGGCATTACTACAAAGTGTCGGCACTGAGAGACACAGTGCTCGCCGGCAACATGACCCTGGGTCTCGCAAACGTTTTCAACCCGCGCGATCGCGACGAGAACGGAACGATCGACGAGATCGATTTAACGCTGCCGATCAGTGAACGGTTCTTCTCCGGTGGTTCGACTACGCTGCGTGGGTTCAGTTTCGAAGAGGCTGGACCACGAGAGGTCGTGATTCCGTTAGGGCCTTTTCGAGACCAGGATAAGAACATCGTGTTTCTCAATCCGTTCACGGTGCCGGTGGGCGGCAACGCGCTCGCCGTGTTGAATCTGGAGGCACGAGTTCCGATAACGAGATCTGTGCAGGTCGTGCCTTTTTATGACGGCGGCAATGTTTTCAGGCGCATTGGCGATCTGTTCGGGAAAGACGATCCGGCGCCAGTGCCGCCGGGCGATATTATCGCGGCGATCAATGCGGCGAATCTGCGGGCGCATTGGACCAACACGGTGGGCCTGGGATTCCGGTTGCAGACTCCATTTGGCGGCGCGCTCGCGGTTGACTACGGGGTCTTGCTGAACCCGCCGGAGTTCCTGATTCCGCAGCGTGGTCCGGGCGTGAATTTCGACGGCACGCCGGCGATCTTCCGGCTGCACCGCGGAAACCTGCACTTCAGGATTACGCAGACGTTCTAAGGAGAAGAGGAGAAGAAGTAGGAGAAGTGAAAGTGAAAAATCTGAGGCTAAAAATTTTGATTGTATTGATCCTTTCTCCTGGTATGTGCGCCGCGCAGCAAGTCGTAGACAAGATGGTGGCCACCGTGAATGCCGGAGTTAAAACCGATCTGATCACGTATTCCGATCTCATGTGGCAACTGGCCCTGCAGCCAAACACCGTGCTCGACAATCCCAACTCGGCAGATCTCAACCGGGCACTGCGCCTGTTGATAGACCAGCGCCTCATCCTTCAGGAAGCGGAAAAGATCCCGACGATCGTTCCGACACAGAAAGAAGTGAGCGATGCGCGTGATGAGTTGGCGCGACAGTTTGCGTCGCCGCTCGAGTTTCAGCAACGTTTGCAGCGCGTCGGTTTGACCAGTGAGAAGCTCGATGAAATCGTCGAGCAGCGTCTGAAGATGGAAAAATATCTGGACTTTCGCTTCCGAAATTTCGTAGTGATCAGCCAGAAGGAGATTGCCGACTATTACCAGAACATTTATGTGCCCCGTTTAAGGGAGCGTTCACCGGGACGGATCGTCCCCTCACTCGAACAAGCGCGAGCGGAGATCGAGACGACGCTGATGGAGACGAAGATAGAATCTGACATGGACGCATTTCTCGATACAGCTCGTGAGCGTGCGGAGATTGTGATTTTGAATGCCATATAAGGATTATCCGACTGTAGGACTTGCGCTATCTGGCGGCGCTGCGCGCGGCATGGCCCACGTGGGCGTGTTGCGAGCGTTGTTGGAGCATGACATTCGCATCGATTGCATTGCGGGGACTTCGGCGGGATCGATAGTCGGCGGCGCGTACGCTGCCGGAATGTCGATAGATCAAATTGCGGAGTTTGGGCGCGCGCTACGCTGGCGCGACATTGGACGGGTAACGATGTCGCGGCTGGGAGTGCAGAGTAATGAACGGCTGGAGCAGTACCTGCGGGCGCGGATGCCGGTTGCGAAATTTGAAGAGCTGCGGATGCCGTTTGCGGCAGTTGCGTGCGAGCTGAAAACCGGCGCGGCCGTGGTGATGCGCGATCGTGGTGACGTGCCGTTTGCGATTCGTGCGAGCTGTGCGATTCCCGGGTGGTATGTGCCGGTGACGGATGAAAACGGGCGGCAACTGGTCGATGGTGGGTTGGTTGCGGTTGTGCCGGTTTCGGTGACTCGTTCGCTGGGCGCTGACATCGTGATTGCTGTCGATGTAAATCATGAAGGCGCGACGTTTATTGGACCGACGAGTTCGGTGGTTGGGGTGTTGTTGCAGTCGATGCTGGTGGTGCAGAGAACTGCGTCGAGTTATCAACTTCAGATGTCTGACCTGGTGATTAGTCCGAAGGTCGGGCACATCCGCTGGGATGAGATGGGTCGTGCTGATGAGCTGATGGCGGCAGGTTATGCGGCCGCGATCGAAAGTATTCCTCGCGTGCGGGAGATAATCGATGAGGCGGTGAAGGCGCAGCCAAAATGGTACCAGCTCCGTCGCCGCAAAAAATCCCTCTCGCGTGCGCTCACGCTGCCGACTTAATAGGTCCTATACGACCTATTTTGAATTTCCTCACGCATTAAACCTTTCTTCAAATCACAAGACATCTGAAGCACTGAAGGATCTCGGAGCCAGGGGTTTGCTCCCGTTTGCTCATGGTCGTAGAGGTTAAATCTCTGTCCGATTCGCGGCGGCGCACTTTTAAACGCCGTGCTGTTCGACTCGGCATCGTCCTTTTCGTAATCACGTTGGCGATTGGCGCCGACAGCCTCGCACGTTCTTACCAGTATTACTCACAAATCATCGATGCTCGGCTCACCAGCGGTTACCTGACCAGCAGGCCCGGTCTTTACGCGGCGCCGCGTGTGCTGCAAGCGGGCCAGAAGTTGTCGCGCGAAAAGCTTGTCGCTGCCTTACGTCGGGCGGGCTACGTGGAAACGAAAGCCAGCGACGTGTGGAGCGGAAGTTTTATCGTTAGTGACTCAGCCCTGGAGATACGGCCCGGGCGGTCAAGCAAAAAGCAGCCGGATGTTGTCCACGTGAGTTTTGCCGGAGACAGGATTGCAGAACTGCGTGGCGACGGCATTCTGCTCGAATCATTCACGCTGGAGCCCGAGATCTTATCGAACGATCTCTCTTCGAAGGCTGGAAGACGCGAGCTCCTGAGTTACAGCGAGATACCGGACGTGATGGTCCACGCCATTCTCGCCATCGAAGATCGCCGCTTCTTCGAGCATTCGGGCGTAGACCTCAGAGGCTTGGCGCGCGCTGTGTTGAGAAACGCCGGTGATGAGCGGCTGGGCCAGGGCGGCTCGACCATCACTCAGCAACTCGTCAAGAACACTTATCTCTCACCGGAAAAAACTCTGGAGCGAAAGTACGCGGAGGCGATGTTGTCCCTCGCGCTCGAGCGCCGGCTCTCAAAGAACGACATCTTTGCGCTTTACTGTAACGAGATCTATTTGGGCCAACGCGGAGCTGTCGCCGTTCGTGGAATCAAAGAAGCGGCACGAGCCTTCTTCGGAAAAGAGCTTCGCGACCTCACCCTCGCGGAAGCAGCAACGCTGGCCGGCATGATCCAAAGCCCAGCGCATTACTCACCTGTTCTACATCCTGACGCAGCTTACAGCAGAAGAAACGTTGTTCTGGCAGCGATGGAGCAAAACGGTTGGCTCACGCGCGAGCAAACCGCGGCGGCGAGTGCTGAACCAGTCGTGGTTGCGCCTGCTTCTGATCTTGATAACTCGCTGGCGCCTTACTTCGTCGATTACGTGAATCGACTTTCTGAGTCGGGAACAAGCCAGCGAATCTACACGACTATCGATCTCGAGTTGCAACAGGCTGCGGAGCAAGCAGTAAAGCGGCAATTGGATCGGCTGGACGGCCTTAAACCGCAGGCCGCACTCGTCGCGTTGGATCCGCACACGGGCAACGTGCTCGCGATGGTCGGCGGGCGCAACTACGCCGAGTCGCAGCTCAATCGCGCGACGGACGCCCTGCGCCAGCCGGGCTCGACTTTCAAGCCCTTCGTTTACGCGGCTGCGCTTGAAGATGGAATGTCGCCGGTGCAGTTGTTTATGGATGCGCCGCGCGATTTCGTTTACGACCGCAATCGGATTTATCACCCCGCAAACTACGGCGGAGGTTATTCAATGCGCGAAGTGACGATGCGCACTGGTCTCGTAAGATCTCTGAACGTCGTCACCGTTGATATTGCCTTGCAGACAGGTCTCGCGCGCATAGCAAATCTCGCTACGAGGTTTGGTTTGCCAAAGCCGGAACGCTACCCCGCGCTGGCTTTGGGAACGGAGGAAGTGACGCCGCTCCAGTTGGCGACGGCGTATGCGGCGTTTGTGAATGAAGGCCGGCGCGTGAATCCAAAAGTGATCGCGAGTGTAGGCGAACCGCCTGCGGCGCATGCCGTGCCGGAAGCGATAGATCAGGTAGTCAGTCCGACAACGGCTTACATGATCACAAACATGCTTTCCGCAGTGATCGAGCGCGGGACTGCTCGCAAGGCTCGTGGCGCGGTGCCTGGGACCGCGATCGCCGGCAAGACCGGAACGTCGCGCGATGGCTGGTTTGTCGGCTACTCACCCAATCTGGTTTGCGCCGTGTGGATCGGTTTCGACGACAACCAGCAGCTTGGTCTTACAGGCGCTGAGGCGGCCTTGCCGGCGTGGGTTGATTTCATGAACGACGCGATTGCGTTACGACCCGATCTCGGTGGCGAGAACTTCGACTGTCCGGAAGGCATTGAGTTTATCGAGATTGATTCGATCACGGGACTGCGTTCGACAGTGACGTGCCCTGTGCGCGAATTGATAGCGATTACCGATCGGACTGCGCCGAATCTCGAATGCTATCTGCACGGAAACCTGCCGGTCCAGACCAGCCCGTTTGCGGAAGAGGTTGAATCAGGTACAGAACAGGTGGCGGTAAGCCGAAGCAGTACTCGCGAAGTACTTGTTGCTCCTGGTCGCACGCGAGTCAACGTCGATCTAAATGGCCGGCGATCGTTAGTCAACGATCTGCGTTAATCAGCGTTCCAGTATGACTTGCGCGATCGCGTGCTCGCTCGTGTGTGAGATCGATAGATGAGTTGCCGTCGCGCGAAACTCTTTGAAGATAGTAAGCACATGTCCGGTGAAGATTAGGTAAGGCGCACCGCTTTCCCGCGCCGCTACTTCCACGTCCTGCCAGCTAATCCCTCCACGCCAGCCGGTTTGCAACGCTTTCAGCGCCGCTTCTTTTGCCGCGAAGCGCGCTGCATAATGCTGTGCAGCCACGACGCCGCGCGCGTCGCAATACTCGCGCTCGGCGCGCGTGAAGACACGCTCGGCAAACCGCGGCGTGCGCAAGAGCACTTCGCGAATCCGCGCGACTTCGATAATGTCTATGCCAATGGAAACAATCATCAGCGACGACCAGCTAACCGCAGCAGGATTTTACTGGCGCGAGACGGATGGCGTCCGCGCGCTCGTCTGCGCGCCACTCGAACAAGATGGCTTTGTAAATGGTTTTTCAACGCGTCTCGGCGGCGTCAGCGAGATGCCCGCGAACGCGCTCAGTCTGGCGGGCTTCAACGAAGACGCGGCAGAGAACATTCTGGAGAATCGTCGCCGCTTTCTCAAGCTTTTTCCGGGCAAGTGGGAACTGGCCGGTTGCTGGCAGGTTCATGGCGCTGACGTGCGCGTCGTCAACACGGCGGAAGAAGCGAAGCCCGCCGAGAACCAGCTCGGTGAGACGATCTTTTGCGATGTGATCGTCAGCAATGCAGAAGGAGTGCTGGCGGCTGTGAAGACGGCGGATTGTGTTCCGATTCTGCTGGGCGATCCGGTTACGGGTGCGTTTGCAGCGGTACACGCGGGATGGCGTGGTACGTTGGCTGGTGCGGTGGTTGTGGGCGTCGAGCGTTTGGTAAAGGAATACGATGCGAGGCCTGACAACCTGCGCGTCGCGATTGGTGCTTCGGCTGGTCCATGTTGTTACGAAGTCGGCAGTGAAGTGATCGAGGCTTTCACGAAGCGGTTTGCGGACGGAGAAAAGCTGTTCACAGAGACTCGTCCCGGTCACGCGATGGTCGATCTACTCCAGGCGAATCGAGATCAGTTGGAGTCAGCCGGAGTGTTGCCGGAACGAATTCACACCGCGCCGATTTGCACGATGTGCAGCACAGATCTTTTCTTTTCTTATCGGAAAGAAAAGAGCTTGCACGGAAAAGTCGGGCGGTTGATGGCTGTCGTCGGACTCATTCCACGTTGAGCCACATCTTCACTTCGCGCGTGACTGGTGGAAAACACGACTCGTCGTTGCATGCCTGGAATCGCAGCTTGCCTTTGATCTCACCGGATCCTCCGGAATAGTTGGCCGGCACGGTAACGTTGAAACGAATCATCGCTTTGCCTTCGTAAACGGCCACATTGCTTTTCGAAAACTTCAGCTTCCGCATCAGCGCGCGCGGGTATGTAATTGGACCAACGCTCATGCCCGATGGCGTTTCGACGTCGAGTTTTGTGGGGACGAGAAACTTGTCCAGTGGTTTGTTTGACTGCACGTGTAGTCCGGCGGGGATATCCACCACCACGGTTGCGCGCACGCTGCGGCCTTTCTTTGTTTTGTCTGGAGCTATTGAACCGCTGACGTTTACGTCGGACGCAGACTGCGGCGGCGCCGGTTTCGAGTAGAGAGTCGCGGGAATTAACAGCAGGACGATTAATGAAAATATTTTGATCATTTAGTTATTAGCTCCGGCCAAAGGGGTTTGAATTCGATTACTAAGTGTGCCTTGTCGCGCCGCCAGTTGCCCGCACGCCGCGAAAATGTCTCGCCCACGCGGGCGGCGGACGTAGGCACGAATGCCTTTCGACTCGAGGATGTTTTTGAAGCGCTGCACGGTTGCGTCGCTTGACGGTTGATAGGGAAGCGGGTCCGCTGGATTGTGAGGGATCAGATTTACCTTTGCTTTGATGCTGTGACGGTTGAGGAGATTGGCGAGTTGGCGCGCCTGCTCGTCTGAATCGTTGACGCCGTCGAGCATCACGTATTCAAAAGTGAGTAGCTCGCCGGGCTTCAAGGTTTTCTCAAACGCCTTACACGCGCTCAGCAGTTCTTCGAGGGCCCAGCGCTTATTGATCGGCATCAGCTCGTTGCGCAGTTCATCTGTGGCCGCAGCTAGCGAGATGGCGAGGTGCGGACGATCCGAAGTTTTTGCCAGTTCTAAAATGCGCGGCACCACTCCTGCGGTCGAAACAGTGACGCGATTCGGAACGATGTGCAGTCCGTGGGGATCTGCCATTACGCGTAACGCCTTCAAAAGCTCTTCGAGATTGAGCAGTGGCTCGCCGGCGCCCATCGCCACCAGGTTCGTTCCGCGCGGCGGTTTGACGCCGGCGCCGTAAGCATCGTTCAGAGCAATCTGGATCTGTTCGACAATCTCGCCGGCGGTCAGTGAGCGCAGCAGGCCGAGTTGGGCCGTCAGACAGAAGGTGCATTGCAACGGACATCCCGATTGCGATGAAAAACAGATCGTGTCGCGGTGTTCTTCAGGGATGAAGACGGTTTCAACCGGCAGACTGTCATGAGTTTTCATCAAGTAGCGGCGAGTTCCATCGCTTGAAACGTACTGTGATTCGATCCGGAGAGTTGCGGCCCGGGCGACCTGGTTAAGGCGCGTTCGCAAGTCTTTTGGCAGATCCGTGATGTCGTCGAAACTGCGCAGACGGCGGTGTTGCAGCGCCGCGAAGATCTGACGGCCGCGATAAGCCGGCTCGCCCAGCGTTTCGACGAAAGACACCAATTCCGGCTGACTAAGCCCGGTTAACTGAACCGCTTTTTCCATTGTCGTGAGTCTAGTACGGGCCACTAAAAAGCACAAAAGGCACAAATGATTATTGTGCCTTTCGCGTCTCTTTGTGGCTGATAAGTAGTTATTGCGTAACGGAGAACTTTTGCGACGGCGATAGCGATTGTCCGGTTACTCGGTCGCGAATCCTGATCGCCAGTTCATACTCGCCGACGCCCAGGTTGCGCGTGTCGATCAGTTTGGCCAGCGTCAGTCGTTGACCCGCGTCGCTCATGCCGCGCCAGTCTTCAGCCTGTTTGCCCAGCTCTTTGCCGTCTTTCATCAGGGCATATTCGACGTCGACCGAGGGTCGCAGCGTGGTTTGATCAATGCCGGCATTGTAGACCTGTAGATACACGCCGACCGGTTGGCCGCGCTTGTAAACGCCCGCGACGTTCGGGATGACCTTGGTTGTGCCGATTACAAACTGGCCCACGGCTGGTTGATCGGAAAGACTCTCGAGCTTGGCGGCGAGAATCATGGTTGAAGTGGAAAGTTTTTCCTGATCGTACCTGGGTACGGTGAAGCCGAGTTGCTTCAGGCCGGTGGCGCCCGAAGTCACATCGCGAACGACCACATCGACCTTGTATGTTCCTGGCGCCAGCGGCACTGCTTTCTGATAAGCAGACTTTCTGTCTTTCGCTTCGCTGAGCTCTTGTGCCGTGGCGGTCGTGATCACCGGATCTTCGAAGATTCCCACGCGCCGGCCCGCGACGGACGTGATGCGCGCGAAGATGTTCATGCGCGCTTGCTGAAGGCCGCCGCTATCGGTGAAAACCAGATCTTTGTTTTCTGCTTGAATGGTGAACGCTGTGATCACTCTCTCATCCGACTGGCGGAAGAAATCGATTCTCAGATCAAAGTTAAGTGGGTTCTCATCAACAACGGGGGTGTTGACGATGGACGCGAGGTCGTTGAATTTAACCTGCGGTGGACGGTTGAGATCCGCCAGCAACTGCAAGCGCGAGAAAGGGCTGTCCTGCTCGCGTTGATACTGAGAGTTTCCGATGCCACCGATGCCGGCGACGCGATCGGATTTGTTCGACAGTCCCAGTTGCTCCGACAACGTCAGGCCCGCGCCTGGCACCATTAAGAGCGCGTCTTTTTCATTGGGATTTCTCGCGATGCGATACTCGCCGCTGCCTGTCGGGTCAACAAATTCGATTTCGACTCCGGAACCTACACCGGCAAGGTAGCGATAAAACCAGACTTCAAATGGATAAGTAGTCGTCGAGCCACCGCCTTCATACGAAGGCCGTTCATAAGAGCCGCCCATCGGGTGCGTTTCGCGCTCGTCGGGCTTGCCGTACATGATCCAGATCCGGCCGCGGTCTGATTTCCATCCCGGTATGCCGGAAGCGAAGTGCTCGTTAGCATAGGCGATGCGCTCGTAGTATTCCTCTTTGAACTCGTTTTCGTCCGTATCAGGGTCGGGATCGCGGCGGCGCCAGAATTCCTCGATAAAACGCTCGCGCTCGTCGTCGGTGGCCAGTTTCTTGAAGGCCTTACGCTCTTCGTCGGTGATGATGTAAGTGACGTCTTTGTCCAGCCAGTCTTTGTAAGCTTTCTTCAGCTCGGGCTTTACATTGCGGGGTTTGTTGCTCGGATCCTGCTGATCCTGCGTAAACACCCGCGGACTGGCGTTGAAGAACAAAGTCGAGATGAGGGCCAGACGAAGAGCAAATTTCTGGTAAGACATCAAAAACTCCTGTGAATGTCGAATCGTGCGATACGGACTGCTGCCGGATACCCTTGAAGAACCTTGGATTCTAAGATCCCGCTGAGAACACAGTCAAGATGCCGTGACCGTGAGGCCAGTTGCCTCAAAAGGCAGTAAAAGCCGTGTGATTTGAGCGTTTAAGTCGTCGTGCGCGGTTTGTTGAAAATCCACGCCACGAAGACAGAAATCACGTACAGAACCAGCATCGGCGCTGCGAAAAGCAGCATGTTTGGGATGTCGTTGGTCGGCGACAAGACGGCGGCAGCGATCAGGATAACGACCAGCGCTGTTTTCCAAATCCTGACCATAAAACCGGCGGTTACGAGGCCGATTCGGGCCAGAACGTAGGTCACCGCAGGCATCTGAAACACCACGCCCATGCCGAGCATGACGATGATAATGAAGTCGAAATAGTCATTCGCCTTCAGCAGGAGCCGAAAGTCCGAGCCCAGACCCAGAAGGTACTTGGCGGCCGGCGGAAAGATGACGTAATAAGCGAAGGCGGCGCCCAGTACAAAGGAGATGGATGAGAGGGCGATGAACGGTGTCACGTAGGCGCGTTCGTGTGGGTACAGACCGGGGGACACAAATCCCCAGATCTGAAGCAGCAGAAACGGTACCGACACGCATACTGCGGCATACAAAGAAACCTTTATGTACAGAGAGAAGGGTTCGAGCGCCGTGGTCACGATGAGCTTGTCGTTGACACCGGAAAATGACTCAGTCGCCGTTGCCAGTTCGGTCGGTAAACGCACGCCTTTGGGAATGACTGCGTTGCCGGCAAAGAGTGCCTCGTCAGTAAACAGCGCCAGCTTACCCTCAGCGTCTTTTATTACGCGCGCGGTGACCGAGGCGCCGGCAGGAATCAGACTGGTTCCGAGTTTGGTTTCTTCAGCGAAGACGTACCTTCCCGAATCGTTTTCCTTCAGCGATGTCATAGCCGCAATCATTTCCGTTCCGGTTTGACCGGCTATGGGAACCTGTCTCCGCTGCGCCTCAGCCAGGGCGCGTTCCACCGGGGCTGCGAGGAAAGCGTAGATGCGATCCGAAAAGAACCAACAGATGGAAGTGGCAAGAAAAATAAAAATGAACGAACGAATCAAACGGCGACGCAGCTCGTCGAGATGTTCCAGGAAGGACATCTGTCCGCCGAGTTCTTCTTCGTTTGCTCTATTTGTAGCTAGTGCTCGTAGAAATGCAGACATCGAATTAGATTAAAGCCATTCTTGTTTTCTAATCGGCAGCGGTTCTGCCTGTGCGACTTCGACTTCAGCGGGAACCTCGATGGGTTCTGGTGGGGCTACCCAATTCGTTTCAGTGGTATTTTCGCGTGCGATTACGAGTTCAGAGTTTGGGGTTTCGACCACTGGTTCGCCAAAGTTCTGCTGTGGTTCGTATGTTGACTGCCGGTCGGCTTCGAGTATTGAGTTGTCTTCCGCTCTGGCGCTTTCCAAAGCTACTTCTCGTTCCCATGTTCGCTTAAAGTCGTCCGAGGCCTTTCGAAACTCTGCGAGACCTTTGCCCATCGAACGGGCCAGTTGCGGGAGTTTTCGGGGGCCGAAGAAAATTAATGCGATCACGAGTATGAAGAGTAACTCGGTACTGCCGAGGCCTTCGAGAATGAATGCGAACACGGCTCTATATTTCACCTTCCTGTAAGATTGCGAACGCTATAAACCTCGCCGGATGGGAATGCCGGAAAGAGTCGGGGCTTAGCTGGTGACAGCGAATTGTAGCGCGTCATGAGTCAAAGCAGAAGTGCGCGAAGGCCATTAAGAGACTTTGCGCGGATCACTTAAAATTGTCTCGCAAATGAACGACGAAACAAACAACTGGAACGTGAGTTCGGAAGAGTCCATCGACTCTGTTGGAACTCTGCAGGCGTTTGCTGAGTGTGCCGACGCTGTTGCTGCAACGACGAAGAAACTCGAGAAGGCGGCGATACTCGGTGGCTATCTTGAGACGCTCTCGGATCCGGATCTTACTCGTGCTGCTCGATACTTCGCTGGGCATCAGTTTGCACTAGCTGATGCCCGTACGACAAATGTAGGCGGAAGCATTATCAGTGCTGCGTTGAGTGAAGCTACGGGTTTCAGTCTGGAAGATCTTTCTCCTCGTTGGGTTCGCCTGGGTGATCCGGGCGATGTCGCTGCTGAGATCATTAAAGAAGCGAAGCGAGCCTTTCAGCCCAGCCTTACACTCGCGGAGACTGAGTCGCTCATTGCGCGACTGAGTGAGACTCGCGGAATAAAGAACAAGACAGCGCTGCTGACTGCGGTATTGCACAAAGCGTCGCCGCTGGAAGCAAAGTATTTGGTCAAGTTGTTGTCTGGGGATCTGCGTATTGGTCTAAGAGAAGGTTTGGTTGAAGACGCGATCGCTCGTGTCTTTGGTCAACCGTTAGCAGATGTGGCTTACGCGAATATGTTGCTGGGTGACATTGGTGAAACCGCGACACGCGCAAGAGTTGGCGATCTGCGTGATGTGAGTATGCGATTGTTTCATCCGATCAAGTTTATGTTGGCGACACCTGCGGCGGATCTGACTGACATTGCCAGGACCATGCCTGACGAGTTTTTAGTCGAAGATAAGTTTGATGGGATTCGTGCACAGGCACATGTTGAGTCTGGACGAGTTGCTATCTACTCGCGGACTATGGACGAGATTACGCATCGCTTTCCGGAGTTGATTGAGCCACTTCGGTCGGTGCCGACTGGTGTGATTATCGACGGGGAGATAATTCCTGCGAATGGTGAGGTGATACTTCCTTTTAGTGAGTTGCAAAAGAGGCTGGGCCGAAAGAACGTCGGTAGCCAGTTGCTCAAGGCGGTGCCCGTTGCGCTGGTGGCTTATGACCTTCTTTATGCCGGGGGGAAGGTCTTGATCGACCAACCCTTGAGCGAACGAAGACATCTACTGGGCCAGTTAGTGCCTGATCAAGGGCCGTTGCGGATGTCACGAGGCGTTTTGATCCGGGAAGCCGCGATGCTGGATGACGAGTTTGAACGTGCGCGGGCTCGGGGGAACGAAGGTCTAATGATTAAGAGTCCGGGTTCAGCCTACAAACCCGGTCGGAGAGGCCGCGATTGGCTGAAGTTGAAACGAGCCATAGCGACGCTCGATGTGGCGGTTACGGCGGTGGAAGTGGGCCATGGGAAACGTAGGCACCTGCTTTCGGATTATACTTTTGCAGTGCGGCGGTCAGCCGAGGATGAAGAGCTTCTTAATATAGGTAAGGCATATTCCGGTTTGACCGATCAGGAGTTAAGCGAGCTAACAGACTGGTTTAAGAAGCACACTTTGCAGGAGTTTGGTCACGGGCGGGTTCGGATTGTTGAGCCCACCATTGTAATAGAGGTGACTTTTGACAGAGTCCAACCCTCAAAGCGCCACAAGAGTGGTTATGCGCTTCGTTTTCCAAGGATTCTTAGGTTGAGGCCTGACAAAAGTCCGACCGATATCGATACGCTCGACACAGTTCGACGGCTGGTAGACGCGAATGAAAACACCCAGGAAGGGAGAATTTTAGACCAGGAGACATCAAAATAAGGGTGTCGCTCTGAATCTGACCCGACTTTCGCCGTGTAATTAGTTAAAAGTTCCTATTGCCACAGAGGCCGGATGGCGGTACGATGCAACGTCACCGCCTCCCAAGCAAGCTTTCTAACGTAATCGGTGAGCCCGGACACACAAAACCACAAGCCGCTAGACTGCGCCAGGGGCGTACGCTACTGTGGTTTGTATTGGGTGTGTGCTTCTCAGTACATGGACAGAAGGGCTGCCAGCGCCTCGAAAAATAGGTAATCTGAGGTTTCGGTAATCCCATCGGCGGGATCGGGAACTACGGTTCCAGCGTCGGGATTAATTACAACATCCTGCGGCGTTGGAGTTGGAGTGGGTGCCGCGAAGCCAGGTGTTCCTAGTTCTCCTGCGGGTGCATTAATTGCGAGGACAGACGCGAGCACCACGGCAAATACTAAATTTTTGACAAGTTTCATTGATCTTCTCCCTCAATAGTGTTTGTGTTCAAAACCGGTGAGGCGGGGTAACCAAGTAGAATAATTGGTTGATTGTGATAATATCCGGCAATTAAACCGCTTGCAAGGTTCCTTGCCGAATTGGCAAAACTGGAGATCTAGCATGGATTTGCAGACATCCACTTTTAATTCCACCCTCGATCTGGCGCTAGTCGATGACGTTATTCCTTTATGCGAACTTGCGAAGAATTTGGAAGAGGCGGGTGAAATTGAACGTGCCGCGGAGACTTTGAGTGCTTTTTGGAGCGGTTTACCTAATAGACCGGAAACTAACGGGTTAAAGGAAGAGGCGAAAGCGGAACTACTTCTCAGAACCGGAACTCTAACTGGTTGGTTGGGCAGTGCTAAACAGATTTCGGGCGCGCAGGAGATTGCTAAGGATTTAATCAGTGAGAGCGCAGCAATCTTTGATCGGCTGGAAATGCGTGAAAAAGTAGCGGAAGCTCAAGTTGATATAGCTATCTGCTACTGGCGTGAAGGTGGACTTGACGAGGCACGAGTTACACTTAAATTAGTGCTTGAGAGTTTAGAAGGATCTCTAAGTGAACAGCGGCTTAGAGCTCTGCTCAACAGTGCACTTGTTGAATGGACCGCAACTAGAGACCGCGATGCTTTAAGAATATGTACGGAAGCTTTGCCTTTCTTTAATTTAAGTTCTAATGATGCTTTGAAGGGTAAATTCCACAATACTTATGCCGCTGTACTCCGCGGCGTGGGCACTTCAGAGCATCGAGAGGATTATATTGATCGTGCTTTAGTTGAATACGCTGCTGCGAGTTATCACTTTGAGCAAGCTGGGCACAAACGGTTTCAGGCGCGTGTTGAGAACAACGTTGGTTTCCTCTTCGCGACAATTGGGAGATTCGTTGAAGCTCAAGAGCATTTAACCCATTCACGTGCGTTGAGTTTAAGCGTTGGTGATTATGGTGGTGCAGCAGGTGCTGAAGACAGTCGTGCTCAGGCGTTCTTGTTAGAAGGAAAATACGGGCAAGCTGAGAAGACATCGCGATCGGCTGTACGTTCGCTCAGGCAAGGTGGAGAGCAGGCGATGTTAGCAGAAGCGCTCACCACGCACGGTAAAGCTCTTGCCCGACTAAAACAAACTCAGGTCGCGAAAGCAACTTTGGACCAGGCAGTCGAAATCGCTCAAAACGCTGGTAACCCGGATCGCGGTGGCATTGCAGCCGTGACTGCCATTGAAGAACTGAGCGATTATCTCTCTGTTGACGCACTGCAACACTATTACCGCACTGCCGAAACGTTACTTTCGAATTCTCAAAACCTCAGCATCAAAACTCGACTGGGAGAATGCGCTCGTCGCGTTCTCTCTGTCTCGCTTGCTGAAGTCAACGCTACTGACGCACAAGCTTCCGCAGACACCGTAACAATGGAGCCCGGTTTCTCTCTCGACAGTGAAGTACTTCGCTACGAAGGCAATTTGATTCGTCGTGCCCTCGAAGAGTCAGGCGGCAGCGTTACACGAGCCGCACGTCTTCTTGGGGTCACGCATCAGGGACTTGCGTTTATTCTCAATGGCCGGCACAACGATCTTTTATCAATTCGAACCCCGGTGAAACGCCGGCGTCGCAGTATAATTCGCGATCATTGAGTGGTCCCCTCACCAATTTTTATAGGCGCTGCTTTCCAAAGGCAGCGCCTTTCTTTTATCATCCAATCCTGTGACTCAAGCAATGAAATACAAGATTGTCCCCTTTCTGTTAATCGTTTGTTTGTGGTCAGTGGCCTCCGGACAAACCGCGAAACGTCGAGGAGCGGTGCGTAAACCAAATACCGCCACACCCACACCAACGCAACCAGTTCCGCAACCGACTCCAGGTCCCCAGCCCACGCGCGCGCCTGCGGCTCCTGTTTCACTCGTCATCGTTAACGGCCAGACGTTCACTACGGCCGACCTCGATCCTGCAGTGCGTCAGGAATTGGAGGGTGTTGACGATAAAATCGCCGAAGCGCGCCGGAGCGTACTCGATCTGCAAATCAATACGCTGCTCCTCGAAGTCGAAGCAAAAAAGCGTCGCATCGACACGCATCGTCTGTACGAACAGGAGGTAACCAGTCGAGTACAGCCCGCCACTCCGGCGCAAATCAAAAAATTTCTTGAAGACAACCGGCAGGAATTTGAGGGCATGGATCCGGCCGTTGCTAATCGACAGATCGCTGCTTACCTCCATGACGAAGCTGAGAACAAACTCGCGGACGATCTCGTCGATCGATTGCGCAAATCGAATCCGGTGGTAATGGGCGTTGATGTAAACTCACCTGGTCTCAATCCAACCTCCGTAGTCGCAACAGTCGCAGGACAGCCACTGAAAGCCGAACCCCTGCTCGAACGACTAAAACCAATCATCTACAAGCTGAAGCTCGAGGAGTACGAACTGGCCAAACAGCGCGGCGAGCAATTAGTTGACGACATGTTGCTGCTGGATGAAGCCAGGCGCCGCCAGGTTGGACCAGAGCAGATAATCCGAACTGAAATAAGCGACAAGGTTCGTAACCCAACAGAAGAAGAAGTAACCAAGTTTTACTCCGAGAACAAGGCACGCATCTCCGGAGATCTCAACAGCGTCCGCAACCAAATAGCGATCTATCTCCAGAACGAATCACGACAGCGCCTTGAAAAGGACTTATCAGAACGACTTCGCAAGAGCGCAAACATACGCTGGCTGATAACAGAACCCGCCCAACCAGTTCAGAACGTCAGTGTCGATGACGATCCGTCACGTGGCGACGCGAACGCTCCAGTCACTATAGTTGAATTCACTGATTTTCAGTGCCCCGCTTGCGCTGCGATGCACCCTGTCCTCGAAGAGGTTTTGAAATCCTATGGCAATAAGGTTCGATTTGTAGTTCGCGATTTCCCTTTGACCCAACACGAATACGCGCGCAAGGCGGCAGAAGCTGCCGATGCCGCCAACGCCCAGGGCAAGTTTTTCGAATACATCGCTATACTCTTCAAAAACCAAAAAGCCCTCGACGTTCCGTCACTGAAGAAGTATGCGAGCGAGCTGGGCCTGGACCGCGCCCGCTTTGACGCCGCCCTGGATCGCGGTGTTTACGAGGCGGAAGTGAGAAAAGACGTCACAGACGGAGAGCTGTACGGAGTCGGCAGCACTCCCACAATTTTTATAAACGGAGTACAACTAAAAACTCTGAGTGCGGACGGACTAAAGGAAGCAATAGACCGCGCTGCCGCAAGCCGGGCGAAGACCACCTCGTCCCAATGATGGACCAGGCCGGGCCAATGTGTGAGAGTTACGTAATACTTCCGTTGATTGTGTGACAAACACTAAATTTACATAAGTAGCGACCCTGCCCCTTTATCTCCCCGCTGTGTTCAGGTGATTACCGATGGTAGTCTCGTTAAAACCAGAGCGCCTCAAGCGCTACAAAGACGTCGCGATGCTGCTGATCAAGTACGGCCGGTCAGATCTGATCAGTGCGGCTGGACTGGAAGGCAGTGTTCTGCCTAACGAGATCGCAGCGGAATCAGAGATCGCGCCGGCCGAGGATCTGGCGAAAGACCTCGAACGTCTTGGTCCAACTTTCATCAAGCTAGGCCAGTTGCTATCCACGCGTGCAGATCTGTTGCCCGGTCCGTACCTCGAGGCATTAGAACGGCTGCAGGACCATATCGAACCGTTCCCCTACGAGGAAGTCGAGCGAATCGTCTCCGGCGAGCTGGGTGTCAGAATCTCCAAAGCCTTCGCTGATTTCGATCCCGTTCCCCTCGCAGCAGCGTCGTTGTCGCAGGTACACCGCGCGTCTATGAGAGACGGCCGGGAGGTCGTCGTAAAAGTTCAGCGGCCTGACATTCGAGACCTCATCGTCGGCGATCTCGAAGCCCTGGGTGAGATGGCGCACTTCCTCGACCAACACACAGAACTCGGCAAGCGCTACGAGTTCGACAACATGCTCGTCAACCTCAGAAAAAGTCTCCTGCGCGAGCTCGACTTCACGATCGAGGCAAACAATCTACACACCATCGGCGAAAACCTCGCGGAGTTTGAAAACATCATCATCCCCGAGCCTATCGACGACTTCATCACTACGCGCGTGCTGACGATGGAGTACATCTCCGGCAAGAAGATCACAGCACTGAATCCCTTGCGTCTGCTCGAGATCGATAGGGGCTTGCTATCCGATGAGTTCTTCCATGCCTACCTGAAGCAGTTTCTGATCGATGGCCTATTTCATGCCGATCCGCATCCCGGAAATGTTTTTCTGACTGACGACGATCGCATCGCTTTGCTCGACCTCGGCATGGTCGGACGCGTGTCGCGCAGCTTCCAGGACAACTTCCTAAAACTACTGCTTGGGATCAGTGAAGGAAGAGGCGAGATGGCCGCCGAAGCCGCAATCAGAATGGGTGAACCCAAGGAGGGCTTCGATCGGCCATCCTTTGAGCGGCGCATCTCGGAACTTGTAGTCGACAATTCTGACGCTGTCCTGAGCCGCAACAACGCGGCACGAGTCACTCTCGATATAACCAGAATCGCCGCCGACTGCTGGTTCCGTCTGCCACCGGAATTCACGATGATCGCGAAGGCGTTATTAAACCTGGACCGCGTGGTCTACGCACTCGATCCAAACTTCGATCCCAACATCATCATTCGCGAACGCGCCAACGAGATACTGCAACGAAACATTCTCAAGAGCATCGCTCCAAATAATCTTCTTTCCGGTGTTGTCGATCTAAAGGAGTTTGCAGAAAAACTTCCGACTCGAGTAAACAAGATCCTCGACGCAGCCGGAAACAACGAGCTCCGTTTCAAGGTTGACGCGATAGACGAGAAAGTCGTTTTGGAAGGACTTCAGAAGGTTGCGAACCGAATCACTCTCGGGCTGGTCGTAGCGGCTTTAATCGTGGGCGCCGCGATGCTGATGCGGGTCGAGACGTCTTTTCGAATCTTTGGTTATCCGGGGCTGGCGATGATCTTTTTCCTGCTGGCTGCTGCGGCTGGTCTCGTGCTTATGTTCAGCATCCTCTTCTACGATGAGAAGCGCCGAAAGAAACACTAAAGCGCTCGTTCTTTCGCCGTCGCTATCAGTTCTTTCAGCACCGCAGTTTCCTCTTCCGTCAGCGAAGTAAACGCTAATCCGAATCCCACGCCAGGCTGGTACGAGGCAACTTCGCCGCGGAGCGGCAGCCATTCGCCCGAGGGAAGTTGAATTTCCAGGCTCACTATTTCGTTGGGCTCAACTCTGCCGAAAGTATTTACGAAGCACCCTCCGAGGCTGACATCGTCAACTCGGGCCTCGTGGGTGCGCGACATACTCTCCCACTTGGCTTCAAGCAGAACCCGCTTACGCTCACTCCTTCTTCGCTCCTCGCCCATTTTCACGCCCTTCGCGTTGAGGAATCGCCACACGGCGTTGAGTCATTCTAAACGATGAACATTATTCGCGGCGAAAGATATTTGTGCCGCTGCTGGGCTGTTGAGCGGGCGCGTACCGGGCAAACAGGCGATAAGCAAGCAGAAACAGAAGGATAAACCCGAAGGTCAACGGCAAGCGCGTATCAGACTTCACCAGCATCCAGTAGTGAACAACAGCCGCAATGGCCGAGACGTAAACAAGACGATGCAACCGAGCCCATTGCTTCCCGCCGAGCCGCTTTACCATCTTGTTGGTGGACGTGATTGCCAGTGGGACCATTAGCACAAACGCCGTCATGCCCGCGAGGATGAAAGGACGCTGGACAACGTCCGGGCCAATACTGATTAAGTTGAAAAGCCGATCGAACCAAACGTAAGTAAGCAGATGAAGTGACCCATAAAAGAAGGCGAACAAACCCAGCATTCTTCGCACTTTCACCAGCGAATTGATGCCAAAGATCTTTCTCAGCGGCGTTATGGCGACTGTGAGGCTCAAGAATATCAGCGTCATCATCCCGGTCGTTCTGGTGGCAAACTCGAGCGGATTTGGACCGGCTTGTTTGCGGTAAAGATCCCACAAAAGCAGCGCGAGCGGTATCAGCGCGTTTACGAAGACGACCAGTTTTGCGAAGCGCACATCAGCCATATCAAAAGAACTTCACCAGATCCATACCTTGATAGAGATGTGCCACTTGCTCCGCATAACCATTGAACAGCAGCGTATCGCGGCGGCCGTATTCACCGATCCTGCGTTCCGTCGCCTGGCTCCAACGCGGGTGAGGAACGTTCGGATTCACATTCGAGTAAAACCCGTATTCGTACGGCGCCTGTATATTCCACGTTGTCGGCGGCTCATCCGCTACCAGCGTTATCTTGACCACTGACTTAATACTCTTGAAGCCATACTTCCACGGCACCACCAGCCTGATAGGCGCTCCATCCTGAGGCGGCAACGCTTCACCATACAGTCCCGTCGCCATGATGGTCAGCGGGTGCATCGCTTCGTCCAGACGCAATCCTTCGACGTAAGGCCAATCGAGGACGCCTGTGCGCTGGTTCGGCATCCGCTCCGGATCCAGAAGAGTTTGAAACGCGACATAACGCGCGGCTGACGTTGGCTCAACCTTCTCAAGCAATTTATGCAGAGGAAAACCGGTCCAGGGTATAACCATCGACCAACCCTCAACACAACGCAATCGATAAATCCGTTCCTCGAGCGGAAACTTCAATAATTCATCGAGATCAAAGACCGTCGGCTTATTAACCAAACCCTCAACAGAAACAGCCCAGGGCCTGGTTACAAATCCCTTCGCAGCGTCAGCCACTCCGCCTTTCGAAGTGTCGAATTCGTAGAAGTTGTTGTAATTGGTAATAGCCTCCAAAGGAGTCAGCGCATCAGTGACAGCGAACCCCTGCTTGACGACTTCCGGCGGCGGCGCTTTGACGTTTTCCTGGGCCTTATCGCCTTCGACACGCGCCGCCGGAGGCGGATTCAAGCGACGATAGAGAAGCGTGCTGGCTGTCGCAGTGCCGGCCAAAGCCGCTGCTTTCATGAACAGCCGCCGGTTTAAGTAAACCTCTTTGTCCGTAACCTTTTCTGATTTATCGTCCATTTTGAGACCTTGCACTTTAGAATACCTCTATTAGTCGCTTGGTTCGCCAAATACTTACACAAGACAAAACTCTTGAGAAACCGGCATTCGAAGGAATAACATCGCATTCGCTCTTGTGTCGCCCGCTAAAAGGACGATTGCGTGGAACAATCACCCGTACCTCCTGATAAAACCGAACACGAACCCGCCGACAAGATCGAATTCCGAAGCAGACTCCTCCGCTGGGGAATCGTGCTGTTTGTCGCCATCGGGATTCTCCTGATCCCGGTTCCTGCGGGCATTACTCCGCAATCGTGGCGCTTGCTGGCAATCTTTGCAGCGACAATCATGGGTTCGATTGTTCGTCCAATTCCAGGCGCCGCAGTCGTTCTGCTAGGTGTCACGGCCCTGCCGGTCTTCAAGGTGTTGACGATCAACGAGGTCCTCACCGGTTACGCCGATCCGGTCGTGTGGCTGGTGCTGGCCGCGTTTTTCATTTCCAGAGGCATGATCAAGACCGGTCTGGGGCGACGCATCGCTTTCCTCTTTATCAAAGCCATCGGCAAGCACTCTCTCGGACTCGGCTACGCCCTCGCTTCCACGGAGACGGTGCTGGCAACAGTGATCCCGTCCACAGGCGCTCGTTCCGGCGGCATAATCTTTCCAATCGCGAAGAGTCTGGCGGAAGCGTACGAATCGAGACCAGGACCAACAGCAGGTCGCCTCGGCGCTTTTTTGATGACGAGTGTTTACCAGTGTAACGTCATCGTCTGCGCGATGTTTCTGACCGGCCAGGCGTCAAATCCCATCATCGCTCGCTTCGCACAGGAAGTGACCGGAATCGAGATTACTTATGCGCGTTGGGCCATCGCCGCGCTCGTTCCCGGACTTTTATCCCTCTTGCTCGTGCCTTGGGTGTTGTATCGAGTCGCTCCGCCGGAAGTGAAGCACACGCCGAAAGCCACTTTCCAGCACATTGGGATCCTAAGCTTAGAATTCCACGTGGACAAGTTGTCGCG
>JADMIO012726929.1_pt1 | contig 64330 bp, 54 predicted proteins | sample 8958161 | NCBI WGS metagenome assembly JADMIO01 (sample SAMN16585339, study PRJNA669376) | soil metagenome | isolation source: Crop rotation soil | place: USA: Cullars Rotation, Alabama | collected 2011 | reverse complement strand
CGCGACTTCAAGTCACGTGAATTCCAAGCTTCGGATCCCACTGTGCTGGAAAGGGTCTGCTGGGCCTTGTCCGTGCGGATGCTCGCGGAGCCGCCGTCGGGCCCGGTGATCAGGTAGATCTTGTCCTTGACCCGGAAGGTGACGTCGCCGGCGTGCTCGGCGTCCCCCCAGGTCTCCTTCTCGTGCGTGCCGGCGAGCGACAGGCAGAAGGCTCGAAGCTCATCGATCGTCATCGGGCGGACGCCCACGGCTCGACGTCATCGAAGCGGGTCAAGGCTGCGAGGTCCTTGTCGCCACGCCCGGAGAAGCCGAGAAGGACGAGCACCTCGCTCGGGAACCCGCCGCTGAGACCCTCGACGCCGGCAAGGATCTTGGGAAGCGCAGCGATGGCGTGCGCGGTCTCGAGGGCGGGGAGGATCCCTTCGGTACGGGTCGTCGCCTTCATCGCCGCCACTGCCTCGCGATCGGTCGCCGCGGCGACTTCGATCCGGCCGGCCTCGGCGAGGGCCGCGAGCTGGGGCCCGATCCCCGGGTAGTCGAGGCCCGCGGACGCGCTGTGTGCCTCGACGACCTGGCCGTCGCGGTCCTGGAGCATCAGCGATCGGGAGCCATGGAGGATGCCGGGCGTCCCGCCGAGGATCGCGGCCGCGTGCTTGCCCGTCTCCATGCCGTCTCCGGCGGCCTCCGCCACGGCCAGCCGCACGTTCGGTTCGCCGATGAACCGGGCCAGCAGCCCGATCGCGTTCGAGCCGCCACCGACACACGCAAGCGCCAGGTCCGGGAGCCGGCCTTCGATCTCGTGCAACTGGGCGGCCGCCTCGTCGCCGATCCGGCGCTGCAGGTCGCGGACGATCGTCGGGTACGGATGCGGCCCCATCGCGGACCCGAGGACGTAGTGGGTCGTCTCCACGTTCGTGACCCAGTCCCGCATCGCCTCGTTGACCGCGTCCTTCAGCGTCGCCGTCCCGGACGTCACGCTGCGGACCTCGGCACCGAGCGCACGCATGCGGAGGACGTTCGGACCCTGGCGCTCGATGTCCTCGGCGCCCATGTAGACGACGCACGGCAGGTCGAGCAGGGCGCACGCGGTCGCAGTGGCGACGCCGTGCTGGCCGGCACCGGTCTCGGCGATGACACGGCTCTTCCCGAGGCGGCGCGTCAGGAGCGCCTGACCCAGGGCGTTGTTGATCTTGTGTGCCCCGGTGTGGGCGAGGTCCTCGCGTTTCAGGTACAGGCGGATCGCCGGGATGCTCGCGCTCGGCGAGAGTCGGGTGGCCTCTCCCCGGGCTGCTGCCGCGAGCCGGTCGGCTCGATAGATGGGCGTGGGCCGGCCGGCATACCGTTCGAGCAGCAGGCGGAGGTCTGCCCAGAACACCGGGTCGTGCCGGAGCGCGTCGTACGCGGTCTCGAGCTGCTGGAGCGCGGCCATGAGCGTCTCGGGCACGTACCGCCCGCCGAAATCTCGCTCCATCCCCCAGCGGCCCGCGCCATCCGTGTCGAGCAGCCCGGCAGGGACTGGCGTCGGGCCGAACGGGGCGTTCGGGCGGTCGTCTCGCGCGGCCTTCGCCCGCTTCACGAAGAGGGCGACCTGGACGGGGTCCTTGCGTGGCCGCTCCCCGCTGATCCGAGGTGCCTCGACGCCCGAGGCGACGTCCACGCCGACCGCCGGCGTCTCGCGCAGCACCTGTCCGACGTTTTCGGCACTGAGCCCACCAGCCAGTGTGATCGGCAGCTCCCGCGCGATCGCCGCGACGGTCCCGCCATGCGCGCGCACACCCGTACCGCCGGGATGCGGGCCACCCGCGGTATCGACCATGACGCGCTCGACCCTGGCGTCGAGGAACGCCCTCAAACGCGCCACGTGGTCGCTCGTCCCGGCGCTATCCGGCGGCACGTGCACGACCTTCCACGCCGGCCTGGGGAGCGCTGCGACGATGTCGAGCGGCTCGTTGCCGCTGCACTGGATCGCGTCTGGGTCGACCCTCGTGACGGCCTCCGCGATGAGGGCTGCGTCCGCATCGGCGGTGATGAGCACGATTCGCGGCGCGCCTGCGCGACCTGCCGAACGGATGACAGCCGCCAACTCCGCAGCCTCTGCCACGCTGAGCGCGCGGGGCGTGCCGGCCACGATGTTCAGCCCGATCGCGTCGGCGCCGGCACGGACCGCGGCCAGTGCCCCATCCGCATCCGTGACACCGCAGATCTTCACGTAGGGTCGTCGTGCGCGGTTGGCGGGATCGTCGGGCTGGCGGCCGGCCGCGACGAACGCCGCAGCGGCCGCCCGCGGATCCACGGATCGCATCAGCGCCTCACCGACGAGGACGGCGTCGAACCCGAGCGCGCGCCAGCGGCCGACCGTCTCGGGCTCGCGCACGCCAGACTCCGCGATGACCAGGCGATCGTCCGGGACGAGCGTGCGCAGTCGATCGGCCCGCTCCACGTCGACATCGAGCGTCCGCAGGTCGCGATTGTTGATGCCGACGAGCCGCGCGCGCGTGGTCAGGACCGGCTCGAGCTCGGCTTCGTCGTGGACCTCGACGAGCGGCTCCAGACCGAGGTCCAGCGCGCGGTCGACCAGCTCGGCCAATGCGCCGCGCTCATGGAGCACCGCGATCAGCAACACGAGATCGGCGCCAGCACGTCGCAACAGCTCGAGCTGCCGGGCGTCGACGACGAACTCCTTGGCGAGGACCGGGATCGAGACGGCCGCTCGGACGGCGCGCAGATCGTCGATCGAGCCGCCGAACCAGTGTGGCTCGCACAGGACCGAGATCGCCGCGGCGCCACCCGCCTCATAGGCGCGCGCCTGGGCGACGAGGTCGACGCCGGACGACGCGATGCGGCCGGCCGACGGCGACGAGCGCTTCAGCTCGGCGATCAGGTGTGTCCCCGGTGCTGCGAGGCGCTCGGCGATCGGCCGTGGCGCGGACGCGGGCTCCAGCCCTGCGTAGCGAGCCAGTTCCCCGTCGAGATCCGCTCGGCGCCGGGTCGCGATCTCGTCGACGACGCCTCCGCGCGCCGCAGTCACCGTCATGTCGTCGCTTCCGCCGGCACGTGAGCGGCGCGTTCGGCGCGCAGGCCCTCGAGCAGCTCGGTCGCCAGCCCGGCATCGATCGTGAGTGCCGCGCGCTCGATGCCATCTTCGAGTCGTTCGACCACGCCGGCGACGAGCAATGCCGCGCCCGCGTTCAGGAGGACGACATCGCGCTTGGCGCCGGGCTCGCCGCGGAAGATCGCCTGGATCGTCCGGGCATTCTCGTCGGGCGTGCCACCGGCGAGGCGAGCGGTCGGGGTCACCCGGAGACCGAGCTTCGATGCGGGGATATCGTGGCGTTCGATCCCCTCGGGACTGACGTGATAGAGCACGCCGCTGTCGTCGAGTGGCAGCTCATCGACGCCCTGGCCGTGGATCACGAACGTCCGCTCGGTACCGAGCCGCTGGGCGACCTCGGCCATCCGCTCCGCGACCGTGGCGTCGCCCACACCAAGCAGCTGGCGCGTCGTCCCGGCCGGGTTGGTCAGCGGCCCGACGAGGTTGAACGCGGTCCGCACGCCGATCTCCCGACGCGTCGGTCCCGCGTGCTTCATCGCCGGATGGAAGTTCGGCGCGAACATGAACGCGAAGCCGAGATCCGCGAGCGCGGCCGATGCCGACGCCGCGTCATGATCGATCCGGACACCGAGCGCGTCGAGCACGTCGGCCGAGCCGGCCTTCGACGTCATCGCTCGATTGCCGTGCTTCGCGACCGGCACGCCGGCGGCGGCGACCACGAGCGCAGAGGCGGTCGAGATGTTGAACGTCCCACTGCCATCGCCACCGGTGCCGACGACATCGATGGCGCCTTCCGGCGCCGTGACGTGGACCGAGCGCTCGCGCATGGCCGAGGCGAACCCGGCCAGCTCATCGACGCTCTCACCGCGCATCCGGAGGCCCATCAGCAGGGCTGCGAGCTGTGCCGGCGTCGCCTCGCCGTCCATCACGGCGCCCATGGCCAGTCGAGCCTCGTCAAGTGTCAGCGTGCCGCCGTCGACGATCGTGGCCAGTGCAGCTCGCACCGCCTCGCTCATCGCGCGTCCTCCGGACCGGCGAGGCCGGCGGTCGCGAATGATCCCGTGGCGGCGTCGAGCCGCGACGCCTCCCCTTCCCCGGCCTGCCGCAGGAAGTTCGCGAGCAGATGGGGACCCTGGGGCGTCAGGACCGACTCCGGGTGGAATTGGACGCCTTCCATGGGAAGCGCGACGTGACGGATGCCCATGATCACGCGGTCGACCTCGCTCATCGCGGTCACGCGGAGCTCGTCGGGGAGCGTCGCTGGATCGATCGCGAGGGAGTGGTAGCGGGCGGCCATGAAGGAGGGTGGCATGCCCTCGAGCAGGCCCGCCCCATCGTGGGTCACCTCGGTCGCCTCACCGTGGACGAGGGTCGGCGCCCGCACGATCGACGCGCCGAAATGGGCGGCCATCGACTGCATCCCGAGGCATACACCGAGGAGCGGGATCTTGTGTTCCGCGGCCACACCGATCGTCTCGACGGACACACCCGCGTCGTCGGGATCACCGGGGCCGGGCGAGATCACGATGCCGCGCAGGTCCGCCTCGGGATCGGCGGCGAGCGCCTCGAGCCCGTCGCGGTCGATCGCGTCGTTGCGGATGACGCGCACATCGGCACCGGCAGCCTGGAGCGCCTGCACCAGGTTGAACGTGAAGCTGTCGTAGTTGTCGACGACGAGGATCATCGGGCGGCCTCGACCGGCTCGACCGGGTGGCGCGTCGGTTCCGGGATGCCGGCGGCTTGCTCGATGGCGCGGCGCAGCGCCGCGGCCTTGTGCTCGGTCTCGTCGAACTCCTTCTCCGGGACGGAGCCGGCCACGATCCCCGCACCCGTGTGGACGTGCGCCTGGCCGTCCTTCAGGACCGCGCTGCGGATCGTGATGGCGGTGTCGAGGTTGCCGTCATAGCCGAGGTACCCGACGGCGCCGCCATACAGCCCGCGCCGCTCGCCCTCCGCGGCGGCGATGAGCTGCATCGCCCGGACCTTCGGAGCGCCGCTCAGCGTGCCAGCCGGGAAGACAGCCTTCAGCGCATCGAGGGCGTCAAGCTCGGGCTTGAGCCGACCCTCGACGTGCGACACGAGATGGAGGACGTGGCTGTAGCGCTCGACCTCCATGTACTTGCTGACAGTCACGGTCCCGGCTCGACTGACCCGGCCGAGATCGTTGCGGCCGAGGTCGACCAGCATCACGTGCTCCGCCCGCTCCTTCGGGTCCTTCTGCAGCTGCTCTGCCAGCAGCTCGTCCTCGCGCGAGTCGGCGCCGCGTGGCCGTGTCCCCGCGATCGGGTGCGTGGTGAGCTTGTCGCCCTCGGCCTGGAGCAGGAGCTCGGGCGACGCACCGACGACCTCCAGCTGAGGCGTCCGGACGAAGAACAGGTATGGGCTCGGGTTGACGCGCCGGAGCGAGCGGTAGAGCCCGATCCCGTCGAGCGGTCGGCCAGTGCTCGGATCGGTCGGCAGATCGAAGGACTGGCGGCGCGCGAGCACGACCTGGATCGCCTCGCCGGCGGCGATCGCGTCCTTCGCCACCTCGACGGCATGGATGTATTCGTCGCGCCCGAGGCTGGTCTCGATCGGTGGGGCGAGCGGGGCGGCGGTGGCCGCCGGGTTGGCGCGCGTGGCTGGGCCGGCGAGCTCCGCGGCGCTCGGTCGCGCGGTGCGCTCAAGCGCGTCGAAGATGGCCGCCTCCGCGATGCGGTAGCGGCCCTCGAGATCGGCGCCCTCGGTATGGAGCGAGGCGATGGCGGAGAGCGTGTGCGTCAGATGGTCGAAGACCAGGACGAGATCGGTCTCGATGAAGCTGGCGATCGGCGTCCCGACCGGGTCGCGCTCCGGGAGCGGCACGGTGGGCTCGAACGACGAGACGGCGTCGTAGGCGAGTGCCCCGACGGCACCACCGGTGAACCGAGGCATCCCCTCGGTCGGTTCGACCCGTCGGCGTGGCACGAACGAGCGGATGGCCTGGAGCGGATCGTGTGCATCGACGGTCTGGATGGGCAGGTCCGGGGCGTACGTCGGGACCGTGACGGGTCGTGTCTGGACGCGGGCCTGTCCGTCGCGGACCTCGAGGAGCCGGCGCGGGCCGACGCCGAGGAAGGAGTAGCGGCCGAGCCGCTCGCCACCCTCGACCGATTCGAGCAGGTAGGCGGGATTGCCGTCGTCAAGGCGCAGGAACGCGCCGATCGGGGTCTCGAGGTCAGCCGGACGCGTGGCGCGCAGCCGGACCGTGTCGGCGTTCGCGGCGAGCCGTTTGGCCTGGCCCAGGCTGATGGGATCGGAGGTGGTCATCGTGGCCTCGAGAATCAGAAACGACCGATCGTCCCGGGACGAAAGGTCGTGCCTTCCGCGGTGCCACCCTCATTCGGCGATGCCGCACTCGTGTGACCGGCGGCCCGGGTCCGGTGTCCGTGTGACGGCGGTCCCTGGCGATCGGCGCTGCCCTGTATCGCTGGCGCTCTGCGCCGGAGCCTACTGGGCGGTGCGTTCGTCGCCGCTCGCGTGCCGTTCGGTCCGGAGGCTCCCGGGTCCATTCACCGTCGAGGCCGCCCCGGTTTCCACCAGCCACCGGGTCTCTCTGCCGACGCTCGACGGGTACTCGTCCCGTTCGTAGCCCGCTCTTCGTGATGTGGCGCGGAGGATGGCAGGGGCTCGGCGAACCGTCAAGCGCGGGGTCCAGGCGCCTCGAGCCAGATCGTCGGGCGTCGATCGGCACGCTGGGCGTCCCAGATGGTGTGCGGATCAGGCGCTCACGCACCGTTTGGAACACGTGTTGTGCCATCGATCGGCGACCGATCCGGTTCGAACCCAGAGCAGGCGATCACCGGCAGGTTGGGGTAGCGCGGGTACCGGGGATCCGTGGCCGAGCGCTCGCAGAGGCGGAACGTCGAACCGCGTCTTGACGTGACGACCCTTGAATGGCGGCAGGTGCCGCACAGACCAGGATCCGGCGTGGTCATGACGTGGCGGAGAGGGTGGGATTCGAACCCACGAAGTCTTTCGACTCTGCGCTTTTCAAGAGCGCCGCCATCAACCGCTCGGCCACCTCTCCGTGGGACAGCGTAGCAGCGGGCGGCGTCTCAGCTGCGCGCCGTGATCGCGTCGCGGCCCATGTACGGGCGCAGCACGTCCGGCACCGTGATCGAGCCGTCCGCTTGCTGGTAGGTCTCGATGATCGCCGCCACGACGCGCGCGAGTGCCAGCCCCGAGCCGTTGAGGGTATGGACGAGCTCGGGCTTCGCGCCGGGTTCAGGCCGATAGCGGATCGCCATCCGGCGTGCCTGGTAGTCACGGAAGTTCGAGCAGGAGCTGACCTCGAGCCAGCGCTCGACCCCCGGCGACCAGACCTCGAGGTCGTATTTCCTGGCCTGGACGAAACCCATCTCCTTCGTGCTCATCAGCAGGACGCGATAGGCGAGACCGAGGCGTTGCAGCAGGATCTCGGCCCGCTCGGTCATCCATTCGAGTGCGGCCGGCGAGTCCTGCGGGCGCTCGAAGAGCACCATCTCGACCTTGTCGAACTGGTGGACGCGTAGGATCCCGCGCGTGTCCTTGCCCGCGGCGCCTGCCTCGCGCCGGAAGCACGGCGTGTAGGCGGCGTAACGGATCGGCAGCTCGGCCGCCTCCAGGATCTCGTCGCGATGCAGGTTCGTGACCGGCACTTCGGCAGTCGGGACCAGGTACAGGTCGTCGCGGGTCACGACGTACATCTGGTCTTCCTTGTCCGGGATCTGTCCCGTGCCGGTAGCGGACGCCGTGTTGACGACCGCGGGCGGCCAGACCTCGGTGAACCCGTGCTCCCGGGTATGGACATCGAGGAACCAGGAGATCAGCGCGCGCTGCAACGCCGATCCCGCTCCCTTGTAGACCGGGAACCCGGAGCCGGCGATCTTCGCGCCTCGGGCGTTGTCGATGATGTCGAGCGCCTCGCCCAGCTCCCAGTGCGCCTTGCGGAAGTCCTTCGGCAGCTGCTCGCCCCAGGTGCGCATCGTCTGGTTCGCGTCTTCGCCGCCGATCGGCACATCCGGATCGGCCGGGTTCGGGATGCGCAGGAGCGCGTCGTCGACCTCACGCTCGACGTCAGCGAGGTGAGCGTCCAGCTCGGTGATGCGCTCGCCGGCCCGCACCGACGCAGCCTTGAGGTCCGCGACCTCGGGACCGTCCGGCGCCGCGCCGCCCTTGATGGCCTCGCCGATCCGCTTCGAGGCAGCATTCCGTTCCGCCTTGAGCGCCTCGCTCTCGCCGAGGAGCCGCCGTCGTTCGGCGTCGAGCTCGAGCGCACGATCGACGATCGTCGGGTCCTCGCCCTTGTCGATGGCGCCCTTGCGGATGACGTCCGGCTCGTCACGGAGCCGCTGCAGCCCGACGCTCATGCCGCGACCGCTCCGCCCGCCTCGGTCGCGCGGGCGATGACGAATGCCCGATCGAGGCTTGCCAGCAGCCAGCCCGCGCGCGGACCGTTCGGGCGCCCGAGGAACGCGAGATACACAGCTTCGAATGCCCGACGGCCTGGCAGACCCTCGTCGCTGGCCACGGCGAAGATCAACGTCTGCCAGGCATCGCCCGACGCGGGCTCGTCGCGCGACGCGCGCTCCGCGAGCCGGGCGAGGAACCGGTGCTGCGTCGCGTCCAGACCGGAGGTCACCTCCGGCATGGCGTCGCGATGGATCGTCAATCGAGCGGTCTCGGGCGCGTACGCTTCGAGCCAGGCTCGGGCAGCCCCGGCGCGCTGGTCGAGCAGCGCTCGTTCATCGTCGGTGAGCGGCGATCCCTTTTCGGCCTCGACGCGCTCGACCACGTCCACGCCGGGCACCTGGATGAGCAGGGCGAGATGCGCGAACGCGGGTCGGAAGGCGGCGGCAGCAGCGGCGACATCGGCAGCAGGGTCGAGCAGCGAGTAGCGGAACGTCGCCTGATACCCCGGTGGCAGGTCGCCGCGGACCTCACGCCCGCCGGTCGCCGCGGCGAACTTGTCGAACTCGTCGAACAGCCGCGGGATCTGGTCGGTGCCATCGGGATCGAAGTCGATCGCGTGATTGGGTCGATGGCGCAGGAACAGGAAGCGCAGCTGTTCCGCCGGGATGACCTCGGCGATCGTGTGCGCCGCGGCTCCCCTGCCCTTCGAGGTCGACATCTTCTTGCCACCGATGTTGAGGAACTCGTACGGGACGTTGAGCGGCGGCTCACGTTCGAACACTTCGCGGGCGATCGTGTCGGAGCGGTCGCGCGAGCCACCGGCCGTCGCCAGATCCTTGCCGCACGGCTCGATGGTCACGCCGAACAGCGACCACTGCGCGGCCCATTCGAGGTTCCACGGCAGCTTGGCGGCACCCCCGAAGGGCGCGACCCAGCCGCTCTGGCCGCAGCCGCGCGCCCACGTCACGAGCGTTTCGCGGCACTCGTAGAACACGCGCTCCCCGTCCCACTGCGTGACGATCGTCGTGCCGACCTTGCCGCAGTTCGGGCAGATGACGCTGATCGGGTGCCACGTGGCGGGGTGCTGGACGTTCGCGACGCGCCGGTAGATGTCGCGGACCAGTGCCGCGCGATCGAGCGCGGTCCGGATGAACGGATCCATCTCGCCCGCGTCGTAGATCTCGCTCATCCAGTAGTAGCGATCGGGGTGGATGCCGAGGCCGGCGAAGGTCTCGATGAAGATGCCCGCGTGGTGGCGCGCATACGACGCGTGGCCGTCGCCGGCCTGGTCCGGGACGTGCGCGAGCGGTCGGCCCATCTCGTGATCGACTGCATCGGGCGTCAGGAGCGCCTGGGCGTCCATCGGGTCGAGGTCGTCGACACCGTAGAGCAGCGTCGTCTCGATGCCGTTCGCCCGCAGCGCGCGCGTGATCGCGTCCAGGATCACCGGTCCGCGGAGGCTGCCCACGTGGACGGTCCCCGACGGCGTCTTGGAGTCGTTGACGACCTGCGGCCCGGCGTCGCGGACCCGCTGCGCGAGCTCGTCAGCCCAATCCTCAGCCCGATGGCTCGCAGTCGGGTCATCCTCAGACCGATGGCCCACAGCCGCGTCGTCTCGGTCTTCGGAGCGCGCGTGCTGGTTCACCGTGGAGGGTGGCACGTCACCACCGCGAGTTACGAGATTCCGACGATCTTGTAGGTGAAGTCGCCGGCAGGGACCTTGACGACGACCTTGTCGCCCTTCTTGCGCCCGAGGAGCGAGCGGCCGACCGGGCTCTCGTTCGAGATGCGGCCCTCACCGGGCTTCGCTTCGGCCGAGCCGACGATCGTGAACGTCTCCTTGCCGTCCTCGCTCTCGACACTCACCGTCGAGCCGATCTGGACGTGGTCGGTGGAGTGGTTCTCATCGATGAGGACCGCGTTCTTGATGAGTGCCTCGAGCGTCTGGATACGGCCTTCGACGAAGGCCTGCTCGTTCTTGGCGTCCTCGTACTCGGCGTTCTCCGTCAGGTCGCCGTGTTCCTTCGCATCGTGGATGCGATCGGCGATCTCGGGACGCCGGACGTTGGTCATCTCCTCGAGCTCCGCGCGGAGCTTCGCGAGGCCCTCCTTGGAGAGGTACGTGGGCTTGTTGTTCACGATCGGTCCCCGCATGGCGAGGTCGCGCTCATGGGCACGACCGGGTGGTCGGTCAGGCTGATAACAAAAAGGACTTCAGGCCACATCGCGGTGTCCTCCGCGCGCCTGAAGTTCCCAGCCGGACGCGAATGGTAGACGCGGCGTAGGTGGGTGTCAAAAGGGACGGATCAGGAGACGACGACCTCGTACCAGCCGGCGTTCGAGGGGCTCGCCATCGTCTCGATCCTGATCCGATCGACGTTGTCGAGGGGTGTCGATGGGCGGAATGTGATGGTCTCTCGGTCGGCCGTAAGACGGTCGACGATACCGACGACCTGGTAGACGCCACCCGCCGCGGCGACCTGGATCATGTGGCGACTCGTGCCCTCGGTCTCCTGCGCCGCGAGGAGGACGACCTGTCGCACCGTCGATGGTCGATCCAGCCCGATCTCGATCCATTGCGGGACACCGAACGCTGCGTGCCAGGCGGTCGTCGGATCGCCGTCAAGGGCCGCTGTCGCCGGTCCGGAGACATCTTCGGTCGAGGCACCGATGACGTGGGCCGGCAGCGGCGGCCCGGCGGGCGCGGGCGCGTCGGACAGGGCGGGCGACGTGGTGACGCTGATGACGACGGCGACCGACGGCGACGGTGTGGGTCCAGCGTCGGGGCGCTGCGATCCCCGGACGAGCCCGGCCCACGCGACCGCGACCACGAGGACTGCGACGGCGGCACCGATCCACCGAAGCGGGGCGCGCACGGTCCGCGCAGCCTGGCTCCGACCAGCATTAGGGCGATCGCGGTGTCGTCCGGTGTCGCCGATCTCGTCGAGCTCGGCGGTCGGCGGAGCTTCGGGCGAGGCCGTCGACGCCGATGGCGTGGTCCGTCGACGAGCGCCGAGCGGCACGAGCTCGAGCGCGCTGACCAAGCCCGCCGCGGCGCGCACATCGACGACGATCTCCGACGCGAGGCTCGGTGGCACCCGCCAGATCCTCGTCAGGAGGATGGGCCGCGGGTCGTCATCGGCCCGGAGCCGGATCTCGCGGCCCAGCCGCTGCGTGACCGTCGGATCGGTCCAGCCGAGATCGACCAGCGCCGCGACGATCGGATCAGCGGGGTCGAGCTCGATCCGGGCGCGGACCTCGAGGATCCCGAATCGGCTGCCCGGCTGGTCGAGCGTGACGAGGGTCGGTCCCTGGAGGCCGGATCCATGGACCGCCAGCCGACCACCCTCGGTGATGAGGCGGTCGATGGTCGGTCGCAGGTCGTCGTCCAAGCGGGTCCCTCAGCGCGCTCGTCAGGACGGCGACGGTAGCACGCGCCCCGGTGGTGGCTGTCAGGCACCCTCGGCGAGGCGGAACAGGTGACGTTTCGCGCGCTGGAGGGACGCTCGATCCCGGACCGCGACGAAGACCGTGTCGTCACCCGCGATCGAGCCGGCGACCTCCGGCCAGCGCGCTCGGTCCAGTGCAGCGGCGATCGCATGGGCCGAACCGGGAAGCGTGCGCAGGACGAGCAGCAGGCCGGCCTCGTGGATCTCGAGCGGAAGATCGGCGAGGAGCTTGCGAAGTCGATCCTCGCCGGAGGCTTCGGCCTCGATCAGGCGCGGCGGCAGCGCGTAGGTCGTCGTGCCCTCGCGACCGACCTTGATCAGCCCGAGCTCGGCGACGTCGCGGCTGATCGTCGCCTGCGTGGTCCGGAAGCCGCGCTCGCGCAACGCCGCGGCGAGTGCCTGCTGGGTCCGGATGGGGCGTTGCTCGACCAGATCGCGGATGGCGCGCTGGCGAGCTTGCTTCATGACCTCCATACGGTGGCCGTCAGCGGCGCAACCAGAACACCAGGACGACTGCCGCCAGGGCGAAGCGGTACCAGACGAAGACGTCGAGGGACTGGCGCCGGAGGAACGAGAGCATGAACTGGATCGCCGCGAGACCCGAGATCAGCGCCGCGACCAGACCGACGACGAGCGGGACGATCTCGATCGAGACGCCGCCCTCGCCGGCCAGGAGCTTGCGGATCTCGAACACGCCGGCGCCGGCGGTGATCGGGGTGGCCATGAGGAACGCGAACCGTGCCGCTGACTCGCGATCCATGCCGACCATCCGGGCCGCCGAGATCGAGATGCCCGATCGACTGATCCCGGGGATCAACGCCAGGGCTTGCGCGACGCCGATGCCGACGGCGATCGGGAACGTCACGTCTTCGATGGACCGCGACTTGGCACCGAACCGGTCGGCGATGAGCAGGATCAGGCCGCCGATGACGAGCGTCACCGCGACCAGACCGACGGAGCGGAACGATTGTTCGATGACGTCGTTGAGCAGGAAGCCGACGATGGCGGCAGGGATCGTGGCCGCGACGAGCAGCCAGGCCAGCCGCCGATCCTCGTCATCCTGCAGCGAGCGGTCGCGGATCGCCGCGAGCCCAGCCGGCACGAGCCGGACCCAGTCGTGGCGGAAGTACACGAGCAGTGCGACGAGCGTGCCCATATGGAGCATGACGCTGAACTCGAGCGAGTTCAGGAACGGGTCGCTCCAACCCAGGAGGTAGGGCACCACGATGAGGTGTCCGGACGAGGACACGGGCAGGAACTCGGTGAGTCCCTGCACCACGCCCATCACGAACGCCTGGATCAGGGTGTCCATATCAGGCGGCGCGCCCAGCGGCCCAGGCCGGCGTTGCCAGGTCCGCGACCTCGCTCACGCACCGTAGGGGGCGCTCGCTCCGGTGCTCCCCGGCGCCTTGGCCACGACGCGCCATCTGCGCCATCCTCCGTTCGGACGACGACCTACCTGATGAACAGCGGCGCGAGGACCAGCGTGATGGTCGCGAGCAGCTTCACGAGCACGTGCAGCGACGGTCCAGCGGTGTCCTTGAACGGGTCGCCGACCGTGTCACCGACGACCGCCGCCGCGTGGGCGTCGGTCTTCTTGCCGAGCACGTTGCCCTGGGCGTCCTTGAGGTTGCCCGACTCGATGTACTTCTTGGCGTTGTCCCACGCGCCGCCACCGTTGTTCAGCGTGGTAGCCAGCAGGACACCCGCGATCGTGCCGACCATCAGCATGCCGGCAACGGCCTGATAGCCGAGCAGCAGGCCGACGAGGATCGGTGTGGCCACCGCCACGAGACCCGGCGCCACCATCTCACGCAACGCGGCGCGGGTGGTGATGTCGACGACGCGCGCATAGTCCGGTCGCTGGGTGTAATCCATGATCCCGGGCATCTCGCGGAACTGGCGGCGGACCTCGACGATGATCGACTGGGCCGTCTTGCCGACGGCCCGGATGGCGAGCGAGCTGAAGAAGTAGGCGAGCATCGCGCCGACGAGCGCCGCGACGAAGACGCTGACGTCCGCCAGGTTGACCGAGGTGAGCAGCGGCCCACCGCGGTTCGTCTGGATGAGGTTGACCTTGTCGATGTAGGCGCTGAACAGCAGGAACGCGGCCAGCGACGCCGAGGCGATCGCATAGCCCTTGGTCAGGGCCTTGGTCGTATTGCCGACGGCATCCAGCCGGTCGGTGATCTCGCGGGTATGCGCCTCGGACCGGCTGAACTCGGCGACGCCACCGGCGTTGTCGGTGATCGGCCCGAAGGTGTCCATCGCCAGGATGTAGGCGGTCGTCATCAGCATCCCCATCGTCGCGACTGCGGTCCCGAAGATGCCGCCGACATCCTTGCCCTCGGGGCTGAGGAGATGCGCCTGCTGACCGAGCCAGTGCGACGCGATCAGCGCGAGGCCGATGGTGATGGCGGTGACGAAGGTCGTCTCGAAGCCGACCGCCGTCCCGCTGATGATGTTGGTCGCGGGACCGGTCCTGGACGCCTCCGCGATCTCACGGACGGGGCGATACGTGCCGGCGGTGTAGTACTGCGTGATGTAGACGAAGACGACGGACGTGGCGAGCCCGACGATCCCGCACAAGAAGAAGTACATCCAGGTCGGCAGCCCGAACGCATCGCCGACGGCGCCGTTCGTCTGCATCATCACGTAGGTCGTGATGCCCAGGCCGACGACCGACAGCAGCGTCGTGACCCAGTAGCCGCGATTGAGGATGTTCATCGGGTCCTCGGTCTCGCTACCGCGGATGAAGAACATGGCCACGATCGTCGCGAGCAGCCCGAAGGCGCGGACGACGAGCGGGAAGAAGATCCAGGCTTCGGGGTGCGGCCAGCCTGCGGTCGTGGCGATGGCGAATGCCGCCACCCCCAGGATCATCGCGCCGATGTTTTCGGCGGCCGTCGATTCGAAGAGGTCGGCACCACGGCCGGCGCAGTCGCCGACGTTGTCGCCGACGAGATCCGCGATGACGCCGGCGTTGCGCGGATCGTCCTCGGGGATGCCGGCCTCGACCTTGCCGACGAGGTCGGACCCGACGTCAGCAGCCTTCGTGTAGATGCCGCCGCCGAGCTGTGCGAACAGCGCGACGAACGAGGCACCGAAGCCGAAGCCGACGATGAGGAACGGTGCCTTGTCGACGGTCACGCCGCCGATGAGCAGGCGATAGACGGTGAAGATGCCCCACACGCCGAGCAGTGACAGCGCGACGACGAGGAAGCCGGACACCGCGCCACCCCGCATGGCGACCTGGACGGCCTCGACGAGCGAGCGGCGGGCAGCCGACGCGGTCCGGACGTTCGACCGGACGCTGATGAACATGCCGATGATCCCCGAGGCCATCGAGCAGATCGCGCCGACCAGGAACGCGAGCGCGGTCATGACGCCGATCGGCGCTCCGGCAAGATCCGGGACGTCGGCGACGTCGCGGGTCTCGACCAGGCTGATGACGACCCCGATGACCACGGCACCGACGAGGGCCAGGAGAGCGATCGTCGTGTATTGCCGCTTGACGAAGGCATCGGCGCCTTCCCGGATCGTGCCACCGACGGCTTGCATCTCGGGTGTGCCGGTGTCCCGCGACAGCACGTCGCGCGCGAGGTACAGGGCGAACAAGACCGCCGCGATGCCCGCGACGGGGATGATCAGCTGGAGCGCACTGGCATCCATCAGGGTGATCGGGTCCTCCAATGGGAAGTCTGACCGGCACCATGGCGTGGCGCGCATGCGCCGTCGCCGACGGGTCCGGGGAGATGCCGGTGGGCCCCGTCGGCGGGCGCCGCTGGGTGGGACCTTTCAGGCCGGCGGCGAGTGTAACAAGGCGCTCTTCGGCGGGTCAAACTCAGTCGCGGGTCGCCGATATGCATGCCCCGCGTGAAGCCGCATGAGCGAGCGCGCAGGCGCCGACGCCGCCAGCGCGCGTCATGACGCCGCGCTCAAGTCCGCACGCGGCCGCTATCCCGACGCGCCCCTATACTGCCGGACTTGTGAGTCAACGACCGGCGCTCGGGTGTCTCTTCGAGATCGTCGAGACGCTCGTCTTGACGCTCCTGATCTTCGTCGTCATCCAGAACTTCATCGCCCAGCCGTACAAGGTCCAGCAGCAGTCCATGGAGCGGACGCTCGAACCGGACCAGTACGTGCTCGTCGACAAGCTCACCCCCAGGTTCGATCCGTACAACCGCGGCGACATCGTGGTCTTCGATCCGCCCGCTGATTGGGGGGATGCCACGACCCCGTTCATCAAGCGCGTCATCGGCGAACCGGGCGACAAGATCGAGATCCGCGACGACGGCCTCGTGTACGTGAACGGGGTCGCGCTCGACGAGCCGTACCTCTACGCTGACGAGCAGGGTCGACCCCAGTCGACGACCGCTCCGCTGGAGCAATCGACCTGGACCGTCCCGCAAGGCGAGCTGTTCCTCATGGGCGACCATCGCCAGAACTCGGCGGACTCGCGGACCTTCGGCCCCGTCCCGATCGATCGCGTGATCGGTCGAGCCTGGCTCCGCTACTGGCCCCTCGGCACCTTCGGCATCCTCCAGACCCCGAGCTACCCCGCCCTCTCGCCCGCCAGCCCATGACCCTGCCCGAGGCTCGGCGATGAACCCGATCCTCGCGCTCATCGCCCTGGCGGTGGTGGCCGGGACCGTGGTCGCGGTCTCGACGCCCGACCCGCGCGGCACGATCCTGGGCCTGGCCGTCGTCCTCATCGCCTCGCCGGTCGTGGCTGAGCCCGTGCCCGCTCCGCTCGGGCTGGCGGCACGGATCGTCGGCGCGGTCCTTGCGGCGTACCTGCTCTGGATCGTCACCCGCGATCGACCCAGCAGGGCCGTCGGCGGGGCGACGACGGAAGGCTCGCGCATCGGCTGGCCTGCCGAGGTCCTGGTCGGCATCGGCGCGCTCGTCGTCGGCTACGCCGCACACGGCCTGGGGGCACCGGCGATGGGACCGCCGCTCGCGAGCGCTGCGGGCTTCGCCGTGGCGGCACTCGCCTTGACCGCAGTGATGACCGGCCGGGACGTGCTGCGGGTCGGGCTCGGCTGTCTCCTGCTGATCGATGCGGCGCTGATCGTCAGGACGGCGCTCGGCGGGACGCCGACCGATCTCGAGCACCTGATCACGGCAGCCACCCTGGTGGTCATCGCCGGCACGATCGCCACGCTCGCTGCCGGTGCTCGTGAGGACGGGGCTGGCGGCTTCGCCTTCAGTGCTGATCGACCGCGCCGGCGTCGTGAGCCGGACGCGCACCCACTCGACGCCCGCTAGCCACGATGAGCCTGCTGCCGTTCCTCCTCATCACCGGGACGGGCATGGTCGTGGCCCTGCTGCTCCGCGGGCGTCCTCGCCTCGCGAGCGGGATCGGTCTCGCCGGGCTCGTGTTGTCGATCCCGGCCGCGCTCGTCATCCGGGCGAACGACTCGATCGTCATCGGAGTCGGCGGGATCGCGACCACCGAGTACCTCCGGCTCTTCCTCGTGCTGGGCTCGACCGTCGCGCTGCTGCTCGCAGTCGTCGGCGAGGCGACCGGCGGTCGACGGGATGCGCCAGCGGCCTCGCTCGGGATCCTCGCGACGTCGGCGCTGGCGCTCTCGCTGCCGGATCCGCGCGCGGCCGTGCTGGCCGCCACGGCAGGCGGCGCCTTCGGGGCACTCGTCGCCCTCGCCCCGGTCGGTGGCCGGCCAGGCGCGACCATCGGCACGCGGGTCCTGCGGGCGACCGCGGTGGCCGGCACGATGGCGATCGCCGCGACGGCCTGGATCGGGCGCGACCTGAGTCAGCTGGCGGCCAGTCCCATCGTCTTCGGACTCGCGTACCTCGCCTTCGCGCTGGCCGTCGCGATCCGGTTCGGGGCGATCCCGGCACATACGTGGGCGGCCCGCCTCACTGACGCCGTCCCCGAGACCACGCTGCCGATCGTCACCGCGCTCGCTCCGGCCGCACTCGCGATCGTCGCCCTGGCCTGGGCCGATTCGTCCGTCGCTCCGCTGCTGCTCGACCTCAGCTCGGTGCGTGCCGTGGTGCTGTTCGTCGCCGTCGCCTCGATCCTGCTGGCGTCCTTCGCCGCGTGGATCCAGGACGACATCGAGCACATGGTCGGCTACGCGATCGTCGGTGACGCCGGCGTCGTGATGCTGGCGATCGCCGCGCTGGACCCCGCCGCCTGGGCCCCGGCCCGGATCTGGATCCTGGCCTTCGTCGTCGTCCGCAGCGCCTTCGCCGCGTGGGCGGCGGCGACACGCGCCACCTTCGGCACCGGCCACGTCGACCAGCTGCGCGGCTGGCTGGTGCGGGCCCCGCTACTCGCAGTCGTCCTCGCGCTGATCATCCTTGGCAGCATCGGCTTGCCGGGCCTGGCCGCGGCGAGTGCCCGTGGCACGCTCGTCGGCCAGGTGCTCGACGGTCCACTCGAGATCGTCGTCCTCCTCGGGACGCTGGGGCCGCTCCTCTACTACGGACGACTGATCGCGGTCGGCATCGAGCGGCCTGGCACGCATCCGCGAGCGGAGGGCTGGCGACCGGCCATCACCCGCCTCGACGTCACGGACCTGCGCGCCTGGCTCGGCCGCACGTGGGCCGACAATCGACTCGTCAGCGCGACCGCCGGCGCGGGACTGCTCGCGGTGCTGGCACTCGTCGTGTCCGCCGGCGCGTTCGGTGCCGCCGATGCCGCCGCCGGTCTGCCACCGACGCTCCGGGTCAGCGAGTCGTTCGCTCCGGGCGGACCGATCCCGCCGGCGGCATCCGACGAGCCGGTCGAATCAGCGCCGGCCGGATCGGCGCAGCCGTCGGGATCCCCCGAACCGACCGACGCTGGCGTCCCCGCGTCGGCGGGACCGAGCGTCGAGCCGTCGTTCGAGCCGGTCGCGACGCCCTGAACACGGCCTTCCGGTTTACTCCTCGGGGGCGAGGACCCAGCGGTCGATGTCGCGGTCGTAGTCGAGCAGCTCGTCATCCCTGAACCACAGCCCGAGCTCCGTCGTCGCTGCTTCCGGACCGTCCGAGGCATGGACCACGTTCTGTGCCGTCTCGAGCGCGAGATCGCCCCGGATCGTGCCCGGCGCGGCTTCGTGGGGACGGGTCGCGCCGTTGATGGCGCGAACGACCGCGATCGCGTTCGGGCCTTCGAGGGCAAGCGCCACGAGCGGCGCGGAAGTGATGAAGTCGACGAGGCCGGCAAAGAACGGCTTCTCGCGGTGGGCGGCGTAGTGGCGCTCCGCCAGGTCCCGATCCACGTGGACGAGCTTGAGACCCACGATCTTGAGCCCGCGTTCCTCGTAGCGCGCCAGGATCCGGCCGGTCAGCAGGCGCTGGACGCCATCCGGCTTCACGAGGACGAGGGTTCGTTCGGTCACGTGGGATCTCCTGGCGGTGGTGGATCGGACACGGCGTCCGGGGCGGCAGTGTCACCGGTGATATCGGCGTCGTCGGTCGAGTCCGCGGATGATGCCGGACCGACGGCTCGAGCGTAGGCGCGCCGGGCGTCGATCTCGCGCCCGACGAGTCGGAACGCATCGCCGCGGACGAAGGCGAGGGCCGTGTCCTGACGATCGGCGATCAGGTCGAGGACGGCCGGCGCGAGCGCGCTGCTAAGTCGCAGGACGAAGGCGAGCTGCGTCGCGGCAGCCTCCACGTCACCCGACTCCAGCGCTTCGCGACCCGCATCGAGCGCGTCGGTCGCGCCGGGCAGCGTGGCCTCCCCATCGGCCGCGTCCTCGCCCCAGATGCCGATGGTCGCCGTCGTCTCGGTCGCAGCTGCCGCTTGCGCGTCCTTCGCGCCGTACGCCGGCGAGAGATCGGGCCGACGTGCCGGGCGCGCTGGCGCAGTATCGGTACGTGGGGCGCGGGTGGTCCGTGGCGTCATCCCCGGTGGCGGGTCGAACATCGTGGTCGGCGATGGCGGCGGAGCAGCCGGGTCCGGCGGCCACGCGGGGCTCCGCGGCATGCCCGCGAACACCTGGTCGATCCGGCCGTTCGCGGCGGCCAGGGCCTTGGCGGCGAGGCGGCGCGCCTCGGTCGGCCGGCCGCGGGCGGCAGCTGCCTCTGCCGCCACGATCAGGGCGACGAGCGGGCCGTCCTCGTCTTCGAGCACGAGCGTGGCAGCCTCTCCGGCCCCTTCGATGTCACCAGTGCGCCAGCGGGCCTCGGCGAGGTCGACCACACCGGCGTCGTCGAGGGCATCGAGGCCTGCCAGTGTTTCCAGCTCGGCACGGGCCAAAGCGAGTGATCCGAGTCGCAGGTGCACGCCCGCCAGGACGAGGTCCGCCGCACGCTCCATGCCGGCGGGCCGGTCCGTGCCGGCAACGGGATCCGTCGGGGCGCTCGCCTCGGCAGTCGGCCCGGCGGTCGATGCGGCGGGATCGTCGCTCATGCGGGCAGCCGAAGATGTCGATCGAGGCCGCGCAGGTAGCGGGCCGGGGCAACGGCCGACAGCCGAAGGCCATCCTCCTCGACGAGGTCGCGAGCGACCCGCAGCACGTCGTCGGCGGTGACGGCGGCGATCATCTCGAGCGCCTCCTCGACGGTCAGGACCCGCTCATGGAGCGCCTCCTGGCCGCCGATCCATGAAGCAACGTGCCGCGTCTCGTCCATGCGCAGCTCGAGCCCGCCGGAGAGATAGCGCTTCGCCTTCGACAGCTCGTCGGCTGGGATCGGCTCGTCGCGGAGACGGACCAGCTCATCGAGGATCGCCGTGAGCGCCTGGCGCAGGCCGGCCGGATCGACGCCGGCCGAGACGACCAGGGCGCCGGCATCGGCGTAATCGACTAGCCCCGAGCCGATGTCGTAGGCCAGCCCGCGCTCTTCCCGCACCGAGAGGAACAGCCGGCTGCTCATCCCGTCGCCGAGCACGGCGTTGAGGATCGACAGGATCCACGCGTCGGGGTGATCACGGCGGAGCGCCGGCACCCCGACGACGAGCTGGGCCTGCGCGGTCTGTCGCTTGTCGACGAGGAGCCGATCGCCGGCGGGCAGCGACGGTGCGGCAGTGAACCCCGGCACGGCCCCGTTCCCGCGTCCGAAGGCAGCCGACGCGAGCTCGACAGCTCGATCGTGCTCGATGTCGCCCGCCACCGACACCACGGTGTTGGCGGGTCGATAGGCGGTCCGCCAGAAGTCCCGGATCGTCGCGTCGGGCAACGAGCGGATGCCCGCCTCGTCGCCGCAGATCTCACGACCGAGCGGCCCATCGCCGAAGAGCGCCATCTGGAACAGCGTCTGGGCGTGCTCGGCCGGGTCGTCCTGGTAGCCGCGGATCTCCTCGATGATCACGGTCCGCTCGCCTTCGATCTCCTTGCTGTCGAGCGACGGTCGGACGATGAGCTCGCCGAGCACGTCCATCGCCAGCTCGGCCTCGCGGATCGGGACACGAACCCAGTACACGGTCGACTCGCGGTCGGTCGCGGCGTTGAACGACCCGCCGACGCCTTCGATCGCCTCGCTGATGGCGCGGGTCGTCGGATACGCGGCCGTGCCCTTGAACGTGATGTGCTCCATGAAATGGGCGACGCCGGCCTCCGCCGGCGATTCCAGGCGCGAACCGGCCAGGACGTACGCAGCGATGGAGACCGAACGCGCCCCGGGTACCCGGGAGCTGATCACGCGCGGACCCTCGGGCAGCGCGGTCCGTTCGAACATCGCGGCCGATGGTACAGGACGGTCCCGCGTGACCCGCCGGACATGGCGACGCCCCGGTGGGACCGGGGCGTCGATGAGATCGAAGGGACCGCTCGGGCCCGTTCAGGTCACTGCATGACGGACTGCAGCCAGCTGTTCGCGAAGAACACGAGGAAGGCGATCGAGACCACCCACATCAACGGATGGACCTCGCCAGCCTTGCCACGAACGACCTTGAGCAACACCCAGCTGATGAACCCGGCCCCGATGCCCACGGTGATGTCGTAGGTCAGCGGCATGAGGATCATCGTCAGGAGCGCCGGCAGCCCATCTTCGATGTCGGCGACCGGGATGTCCCTGATGAGCGTGAACATCAGGTAGCCGACGAGGACCAGGGCAGGAGCGGTCGCCTGCGACGGGATCAAACCCGCGATGGGCGAGAGGAAGATCGCGAGCAGGAAGAGCACACCGGTGACGACCGAGGCGAAGCCGGTCCGGCCACCCTCGGCCACGCCCGCCGCGCTCTCGATGTACGTCGTGTTCGACGAGACGCCACCGACACCGCCCGCGACCGCCGCGATCGAGTCGACGATCAGCACGCGTCCGACGCCCGGGACCGTACCGTCCTCCTCGGCGAGACCCGCCTCAGCGGCGACGCCGGTGACCGTGCCCATCGTGTCGAAGAAGTCGCTGAGCATGATCGCGAAGACCGTCAGGATCGCCGTGAAGAACCCGAGCTTGGCGAAGACCTGGAACGGATCCTGCAGGCCGAGGCCCAGCGTCGAGAAGCTCGGGGTCGCGACGAGCGTGCTGGTATCGACCTTCTGGACGCCGACGATGATCGCGATGATCGTCGTCACGAGGATGCTGATGATCAGCGCCGCGCGGATGCCGCGGGCGTACAGGATGAACGTGATCGCCAGGCCGAGCAGGAAGACGAACTGGCCAGGCGTCGTCGGGAACGAGATCGTCACGAGCGTGCCGTTGCAGAACCCGAGGGTCGCGGAGTCCGGCGCGCAGTTCGATACGATCAGCCCGCCGTTGGCGAAGCCGATGAACAGGATGAACAGGCCGATGCCGACACCGATCGACCGCTTGAGCGCGAGCGGGACGGCATTCATGATCGCTTCGCGGAGCCCGACCACGACCAGGATCGTGATCACGAGCCCCTCGAGGACGATCACGCCCATGGCGCCCTTCGCATCGAGGCCCTTCGCGGTGAGCGAGAAGGCGACGATGGCGTTGATCCCGAGGCCGGCGGCGAGTGCGAACGGGTAGTTCCCGACGACGCCCATCGCGATGGTCATGATCCCGGCGATGAGCGCCGTGCCAGCCGCGACCGCGACGGGATCCAGGCCGAGCGGCCCGGCGATGATGTTCCCGTTGAGGAAGATGATGTAGGCCATGACCATGAACGTGGTCAGGCCGGCGCGGGCCTCGGTGCCGAGGTTGGTACCTCGCTCAGCGAACTTGAAGTAGTTCGCGATTCCTTCCACGGGACGGTATCCCTCCTTGCCCCTCCACGGCGCGCCGTACCAGTGCGGCTCGGTCCGCGCCAGGTCGCTCCCCCCTTGTGCCTGCCGGCGCCCTCACGCCGGCCCGGATGCGTCTACTCGTCCTCGCGGGCTTCGAGGCCGAGCAGCTCCATCTGGACGAAATCGGAGGTGTCGAACTCGAGCTGCTTCGGTGCGAACGGCGAGGTCGTGTCCTCGCTGCCCGCGCCGATCGGCGCGAACTCGACGACGACGCGCTCGTCGCCCTGGACCAGGACATAGACCAGTAGCTGGTCGGGGCGCGTCTCGAACTCGAGATGCTCGAACGAGTCGATGTTCAGGGTGATCGCCAGCGGGGTGAAATAGGTCGATGTGTCAGGCGCATCGGTGACGATCCGCTCGACCCACCCGGTCCCGTGGGTAACGACCTCCCGACCGCGGAGATAGCGGTACGTGACCGTCTGCTTCAGGAGCGGTCGGAGAAGGTGCAGCATGTCGGTCGCGCTGGTGACGACGCCCTGGTTCACGAAGAACTTGGCGGCCGGCGACGTCGACAAGTCGGTCTCCTGCGGGATCGAAGCGAGCCTGGGGGCGTCTCGGAACGGGCTGCGGGGACTGCCCGCGATGGTACCGCACGGCGGAGCCCGCGGGAACCGCCGCGTATCATCCCGGCGATGCTCCTAGCCATCGATATCGGCAACTCGAACATCACGATCGGCCTCGTGCGAAATGGCGCGCTGATCGCGACGCGCCGTGCCGCCACGCCGGCCCGTGGCACGGCCGACGAGCTGGAACTCCTCCTCGAGGAGCTCCTTCGCCTCGACGACGCGTCGTTCGCCGATGTCGACGCCGTGGCGTGCGCGTCCGTCGTGCCATCGCTGACCGCCCACATCGAGGCGATCGCCGCACGACGTGAACGAGCTCTGACGGTCGCGACGTCCGGCACGGTACCCATCGCGATCCGCACGGAACGGCCGGGTGAGGTCGGTGCCGATCGCCTGGTCAACGCGCTCGCCGCCGGCCGGCTGTACGGGACGCCGGCGGTCGTCGTCGATTTCGGGACCGCGACGACGTTCGATTGCATCGCCGCGGACGGTGCCTACGTCGGCGGGGCGATCGCGCCGGGGCTGGAGCTTGGCCTCGAAGCGCTCGCGGCACGGACCGCCAAGCTGCCACGGATCGAGCTGCGCGCCCCCGATCGGGCGATCGGGCGCGACACCGTGAGTGCCATGCAGTCCGGGACAGTGTTCGGCTACCAGGCGCTCGCAAGCGGGCTGTTGACACGCATCCGGCGCGAACTCGCCGATCTCGACGGCCTCCGCCCGAGCGACGTCCACGCGATCCTCACCGGGGGACTGTCGGCGGCGCCGTGGGCGCGCGACCTCGAGGGCGTCGAGGCGATCGACCCCGACCTCACCCTCAAGGGGCTCGTGATCCTGCATGCGGACGTAGCCGGCGGCGAGCGGCTGGAGCTGGGCCTGCCGTGACAGGAGGCCGGCTCGAGGGCCGACTCGTCGCGCTTGGCGTCACGGGCTCGATCGCTGCGTACAAGGCCGCGGAGCTGGTGCGTCTGCTCCGCGCGGAGGGCGCGGACGTCGTCGTGATGCTGACGCAGTCGGCCGCCGCGTTCGTCGGTCCGTTGACGTTCTCGGCCCTGAGCCGCCACGCGGTCGAGACCGATGTGCTGTCGCTGCTGCCGGACGGGCGGATCGGCCACATCGTGGTCGCCGACACCGCCGATGCGATCGTGGTCGCGCCGGCGACCGCCCACTGGCTGGGAGCGATGGCGCACGGCCTTTCCGGCGACGTGGTGACGGCAACGACGCTCGCGTCGTCGGCGCCGGTCGTGGTCGCCCCCGCGATGGACGGCGACATGTGGACCCACCGGGCGACCCAGGCGAATGTCGCGATGCTGCGCGACACGTTCGGCTACACGATCGTCGAGCCAGCGTCGGGCGAACTCGCGTCAGGCCAGTCCGGCATCGGGCGACTGGCGGAGCTCCCGACGATCGTCGATGCCGTCATCGCCGCTGTCGGCGCACGGCCCGTGCGTGCACCGGATACGACCGCGCGGCCGCCCGTCCTCGCCACGCCACGGGATGCCGACCTGGACGGCCGCCACATCGTGGTGTCGCTCGGGGGAACGCGGGAGGCGATCGATCCGGTGCGCTTCATCGGCAATCGATCGACCGGGAAGATGGGGGCCGCGATCGCCCAGGCGGCGCTGGACCGCGGCGCTCGCGTCACGCTCGTCGCCGCGAACGTGGACGTGTCGCTGCCCGATGGCGCCGCCACGACCCGCGTCGAGTCGGCCGCCGAGCTGCGCGCCGCGATCCATCGACTCACCCACGACGAGTCGGGCGGTCCCGGGTTCGACGTCCTGATCATGGCCGCCGCGGTCGCCGACTTCCGGCCGAAGGCGACGACCGAGACCAAGATCGAGCGAGGCGCCGGGCTGACGCTCGAGCTCGAGCCGACCCCGGACATCCTCGGGCAGATCGCCCGCATCGCCCACGGCACGGACCGGGAGGGCGCGACGACCTACGAGCCGCTCTCGCCTCGACCCGTGCTGGTGGGTTTCGCCGCGGAAACGGGCTCGCTCGACCGGGCCGCGGACAAGCTGCGTCGCAAGGGCGTCGATCTCCTGGTGGCGAACGACGTCGCCGAGCCCGGCTCCGGTTTCGGGACCGATACGAACCGCGTCACGATCCTCGACGCCGCCGGCGGCCGCGACGAGTTGCCGCTGATGACCAAGCGCGAGGTCGCCGACAAGCTGTTGGACCGGGTGGTCCGTGCGCTGGACGAGCGCGATGGCGCGGCGCAGACTTCCCAGCCATGAGCGCTACCTCTGACACCGTCCGTCGCCTGACCGTCGCCGACATCGCCAAGCGCTACGCCGATGGCCAGAAGCTGGCGATGCTCACCGCCTATGACTACCCGACGGCCCAGATCCTCGACGCAGCCGGTATCCCGATGCTGCTTGTCGGCGATTCGCTCGGACAAGTGCTGCTCGGCTACGAGTCGACGGTCCGCGTGACGATGACTGAGATGCTCCATCACACCAAGGCGGTCGTCCGCGGCTCCCGGCAGGCGATGGTCATCGGCGACATGCCGTTCCTGACCTACGCTTCGGTCGACGAAGCGCTCGAGAACGCCGGTCGGTTCCTCCAGGAGGCCGGCGCCCAGGCCGTCAAGGTCGAAGGCGGCGTCCGGTCGGGCCGGATCATCGAGGCGCTCGTGAAGGCCGGGATCCCGGTGATGGGTCACATCGGCTGGACCCCGCAGGCACAGCTCGGGATGGGCGGCAAGGTCAAGGTCCAGGGCAAGGACCGGTCCCAGGCTCGAGCGCTCCTCGCCGACGCGCTCGCGGTCCAGGAGGCGGGCGCGTTCTCGATCGTGCTCGAGCTCGTCCCCGAGCAGCTCGCCGGCGCGATCACGGAGCGGCTCAAGATCCCCACGATCGGCATCGGCGCAGGGCCGCTGTGCAGCGGCCAGGTCCAGGTCGTGACGGACCTGCTCGGCCTCGGCGACTTCACGCCGCGCCACGCTCGCCCGTACGCGAAGCTGCGCGAGATCATCGGCGAGGCGGCGCGCACGTACGCCGGGGACGTCGAGGCGGGCACGTTCCCGGGCGACGCCGAGAGCGTCCGCATGGACGACGCGGTGCTCGATGAGGCTCTGGGTCGAGGGAGCTCCGATCAGCCGATGTCGGATGCGTCGCTCGCGGGCATCCCGCTCGATCGCGACCTGTAGTACTGCTGGCATCACGCCATCGCCACGACCCCGGTTGAGGGCCGCCGCGTGACCGAGGTCGTTCGCACCCGCACCGAGCTGCGTGCCGCGCTCGGCCACGCCGCTCGCCCGATCGGTCTCGTGACCACGATGGGCTGGCTGCATGACGGCCATCGCGCGCTGATGCGCACCGCGCGGGCCGAGAACCCGACGACGGTCGCCACGATCTTCGTGAACCCGCGGCAGTTCAACGAGGCGTCGGACTACACGCAGTACCCGCGCAACGAGGCTCGCGACATCGAGATCTGCGCCGATGAGGCGGTCGATATCGTCTTCGCGCCGAACGTCGAGGAGATCTACCCCGACGGTTTCGATACGACCGTCTCGGTCGGTGCGGTCGCCCAGCCACTCGAAGGTGCCGCGCGGCCCGGGCATTTCGATGGTGTCGCGACGGTCGTGGCGATCCTCTTCGACCTCGTCGGCGCCGATCGCGCGTACTTCGGGCAGAAGGACGCCCAGCAGGTGATGGTGATCCGCCAGATGGCGCGCGACCTGGCGATCGGCACGGAGGTGATCTCCCTGCCGACGATCCGCGAAACCGACGGACTTGCGATGTCGTCGCGGAACGTCCATCTGTCGCCGGACGAGCGCCAGGCGGCGGGCGTCCTGCACCGAGCGCTCGAGGCTGCGCATGAGGCGTGGTCAACCGGCGAGCGGTCTGCCGATGCGCTGCGGTCGATGATGCGAGACATCCTCGCCGGCGAGCCGCTAGCGGACGTCGACTACATCTCCGTCGCAGACGGGCGAACCTTGCGCGAGCTCGAGACGATCGATGGCCCGGCGCTCGCCTCGCTCGCGGTCCGGTTCGGCTCGACCCGCCTCATCGACAACGAGCCCCTCGAGGAGCCGCCGGGAACCACGCCGCCACCGCAGGTGTACGGAGGCTGACGGCTCCACACGCTGAGGTCACGAACATGTCGACTCGAACGCGTGGTCGCGCGGCGGCCACCCTCCTCGGGATCAGCGCCCTGCTCGCGCTCGCGGCGACCCCGGTCCTCGCCAAGAACGGCGCGGAGATACAGCTCGACACCGTCGTCCATCGCGACGCGCAGCCAGGCTCGACGATCCAGATCGGCTGGTCCGCCGCCCAGATCGTGGACGACGCGCGGTACCCGCTCCATGGTCCGCTCGTCGTCGAGCTGGTCGGTCCGAAGGGCGCGGCGACCGAAGCCACCGGCACCGAGACGCCCGCCGGATCAGGCCACTACGTCGCGTCGGTCATCGTGCCCGACGGCGGCATCTGGTCGGTCTCGGTGGCCCTCAAGGGCGAGGCGTGCTACGGCGATGGCACCTGCCAGCCGGCCGACTACGCATTCCCGCTGACCGACGACCCGATGGTGTCAGGCCAGCCAGTCGGCTTCTCGAGGCCTGCCAGCCCGACGACCGCCGCCCCGGCCGCGGACTCCGTCAGCACGGGGTTGCTGCCGCTCGTCGCCATCGGTGTCGCCTGTGCGCTCGGTGGTGGGCTTGCCGCCCTCGTCGTCGCGCGGCGTCGCCAGATCGGCGCGCAGCCGTCGGGACGGTGACGCCGATCGAGTGACGGGCGGGCGCGGGTCGCGGCCCCGGCCCGCGCCTCCCGCCCGATGGCACGTCGATGGCTAGGCCGCCAGCTCGACCTCGGACGCGACCTCGAGCACCCGATCGATGAACAGGTGCTCCCAGACGAGCGCCTTGATCTCCTCGATCTTGCCGCGGTCGGCGGCATGGGTCTTGACCAGCAGGTCGTGGACCTCGGACGCGACCGCATAGGTGTCCTCGTTCACGATCGTCGCGAACAGATCGGCCGCACGGATCGCGTCGAGCACGGTGTTCCTCGGGCGATAGCCACCGGTCAGTACCAGTCCGAGCGCGTCGCCACCGGCCGGCGCGTTGATGCGCTTCGCGTGGACGATCGCGGCCATCACGTCCTCGCGATCGCCCGGCACGATCACCAACGAGCGCGGCCCGATGCGCTGGAGCATGTGCTGCGGCTCCATCGCGCCGATCGCCACCCCGCCGATGACCTGGTCGAGGTCGGGTCCGGGATGGATCGTCTCGCCGTGGACGCCTTCGAGCACCATCGACAGGGTCGGGTTCGACAGGATCGGCCGATACGGCAGCACGCCGAGCAACGGGATGTCGTGGCGGGCGAGGCCACGCTCGAGGGTCCGCGCGAGATCCGGCTTCGCGGCGAGGTCGACCTTGTTGACGATGGCCCCGGCAACGCGCACGCCTGATCGTTCGAACAGCGATTTGTTGAGCACGATCTCGTCGATCGGACGGCCGACGCCGCCCTCCGACACGATCACGGCCGGCGAGCCGAGCATCGACGCGACGACGGCGTTCGACAGCCCGATCACGGCGCCGACGCCCGCATGCCCGGTCCCCTCGATGAGCAGGATGTCGCGCTCCGCCGCGAACGCCTGGTGTGCGGCGCGGATCCTGGCTGGCAGGTCCTCGACGACCTTGCCATCGATGTAGGCCTGGGTGAACCCGCGCGGGATGTGGACGGGGCTCATCCGCTTCAGCGGTTCCGGCAACCCGAAGACGGCCTTCATGAGCACGGCGTCCTCGTCCGCCGGCACGCCTTCCTCGATGACGGTCCGCTGGCCGACGGGCTTGATGAAGCCTGTCGACAGCCCGCGACGCTGGAAGCCGTCCATCACCCCGAGGCTGACCGTGGTCTTGCCACGGTTCTGGCCCGTGGCGGCCAGGTAGATATGGCGCATGGGCGCCCGATCCCTAGCCGTGCGCCCCGGTCTTGCGCTCGACCAGCGCGAGCGCGTCGCGAAGCCGCGCGATGGTCTCGGCATCCACAGCGTCCGATTCGAGATACGGGCCGAGGCGCTCCAGGATGTCGGTGACCAGCCCGAGGAAGACGCTCGCGTCGGCCTGGAAGAACTGCGGCTCGTTGTTGTAGCGAACGAGCGTCAGTCGACCCTGGAGGACGCGCCGCTCCTCGACATGGGCGACCTGCGTCGCGAAGTTGTGACCCTGGATCCCGTCAGGGTTGTTCAGAAAGTTCAGGGCGTTGTCGATCGCCAGACCGAACCGCGCCCGCCACGCGACCAGCCGTTCGTGGACCTCCGACGGGATACGGACTTCGGCGACCTCGTCGAAGACCTCCGGTGCGACCGTCAGCAGCCCGACCAGCGTGGTGCCGGCGCGCGGGCCGAGCATCACCTGGAGACTCCGTTCGAGCGTGAAGACCTCTGAATCGAAGCGCGGGCTGGTGATGACGTCGGTCAGCAGGTCCTCGACGTTATCGAGGATGCCGGGCTCCGCCACCGCGTTCGACAGGTGGAGGATCTCCTCCTTGAACAGGAACTTCTCTTCGTGATCGAGCATGGGCGCCACTCTAGCATCGGGCTCCTGGCGCGACGGTCTGGCAGATGACTGCAAGACGGCATCGAGGCACCGTTCATCGCCAATCGGGACGACGCGTCGAAGATGCGCCGAGGAGGTCCGACATGACCGAACGACCGAACGACGAACTGCCCGAGCACGAGCGACGCCCCGAGACCGACACGGGCGGCGGAATCACGAACAAGGGCGGCACCGCCCCGGAGATGGGCACCGACCCGTGGGCGAAGCGAACCGAGGCCGACGGCGAGATCCGGCAGCCAGCGTCAGATATCGAGGATCGCGAGCCGGAGGACCCGAACGGCCCCGAGGTTGCCTACCAGCCCCGCAGCATCTGAGGCTCGGCGCTCACCGCGTCACCCGAGGATCACGCGCGGCCGAACTCGTTGGCGGTTTACGGGTAGAGGCCGCGCATGTCCATGGCGTCGGCGACGCGCTTGACCGCGACGAGGTAGGCCGCAGTCCGCATATCGACCTGCTCACGACGGGCGACGGCCAGGACCTCCTGGAACGCCCGGACCATGATCTCCTTGAGCTTTTCGTTGACGACCTTCTCCGACCAGTGGTCGCGGTTAAGGTCCTGGACCCACTCGAAGTAGCTGACGGTCACGCCGCCGGCGTTGCACAGGATGTCCGGGATCATGAAGGTCTTCCACGACTTGAAGAGGATCTCGTCGGCTTCGGGCGTGGTCGGACCGTTGGCCGCCTCAGCGACGAGCCGCGCCTTGATGTTGTGCGCGTTCGCGGCCGTGATCTGCCCCTCGAGCGCAGCCGGGATGAGGATGTCGCACTCGACCTCGAGCACCTCGGCGTTCGAGATGTCCTTCGCGCCGGGGAAGCCCTGGACGGTACCGTGCTCCGACTTCCAGGCGATCACCTTCGGGATCTCGAGGCCGTCCGTGTTGTAGATGCCGCCGGTCGAGTCCGAGACCGCGACGACGGTCGAGCCTTCCTCGGAGATCAGCCGCGCGGCGATCGAGCCGGCGTTGCCGAAGCCCTGCACGGCGACCGTCGCCTTCGGGAGCTCGATGCCCAGGTGGCGGGCCGCTTCGACGATGCAGTAGACCGTGCCGCGTGCCGTCGCCTCGTTGCGGCCTTCCGAGCCGCCCAGGCTGACCGGCTTGCCCGTCACGACACCCGGGACCGTGTAGCCCGCGTGCATCGAGTACGTGTCCATCATCCAGGCCATGATCTGGGCGTTGGTATTGACGTCCGGAGCCGGGATGTCCTTCTCGGGACCGACGAGGATCTCGATCTCGGTGAAGTAGCGGCGCGTCAGCGCCTCGAGCTCCTTCTGGCTGAGCCGCTTCGGGTCGACGATGACGCCACCCTTGCCGCCGCCGTACGGGATGCCCACCACCGCGCACTTCCAGGTCATCCACATCGCGAGGGCCTTGACCTCGTCGAGTGACACGTCCTGGTGGTAGCGGATGCCGCCCTTGGCCGGGCCGCGTCCGAGGTTGTGCTGGACGCGATAGCCGGTGAAGACGTTGACGGACCCGTCGTCCATGTGGACCGGGAAGTGGACCGTGAATTCGCGGCGCGGTTCACGCAGGACGAGCCGCAGGCCGGGGTCCAGGTTCAGGCGTTCGGCGGCGAGGTCGAACTGTCGCTGCGCGACTTCCCATGCGTTGATGGGCGCAGCGACATCTTCGGTGGTCATCGAAGGAGGATCCTCAGTGTCGGGCGGCCAGGCTCGGCCACCACGTCGGGTCTGGGTCGTCTCCCGGACGACCCCACGGGGCGCATCGACTGCTCCATCGGAGCTCGCCGGACCAGCGACGCGCGACTCATGTGCGACGCGGAGTATAGCCCGAGGTCGGTCATCTTCGCCGGTACGGAGGTACCGGTCCGCAAGGTTGCCGCAACCGAGCGGCAACCTGCGCGAACCTGGCGATGGACGTTACGGCGCAGCCGACCCCGACGAGCTCGAGTCGGATGACGTCGCCCCCTTGAGCAGCTCCTTGAGGTCGAAGATCGAGTTCGTGCCGGTCGGCAGGAGCATCACCTGGATCTTGTCGGTGAGCTTCTGGATGTACTGGTATTGGAGGATCTGGTCCGACAGCGAGGCGGCCAGCACCTTGTTGGCCTCGGCCTGCCCGTTGGCGAGCGTGACCGTGGCGTCCGCCTGACCCTTCGCCTGCGCGACGGCCTGGTCGGCCTGGATCTTCTTCTGGGCGAGGATCTGCTGCTCGGTCTGGACCTGCTGCTGGGCGACCTGCTTCGCCTCGATCGCCGTCTGGAACTCGGCGCTGAAGGCGATGTTCGCGATGTAGATGTCGTCCACGATGATGTGGTACTGGCTCAGGTTGGCCGCCAGGGCGTCCTTGGCCTTCGCCCGGATCTCGTCCCGGGCGCCGAGGATCTCGTCGACCTTGTAGGCCGGCACGACGGTCTTGATGAAGTCGTTGAAGGCGGGATCGATGACCTTCGACGCGAAGTCGGTGCCGACCCGCTGGTAGAGGTCGGACGCGAACTGCCCATCGACGTGGTAGTTCATGACGCCGGTCAGCTTGACCGTCTGGTACTCGGCGGAGGCCGCGTCGATCTCCTGGAACTGGTGCGGCTGGACGCGCGTGTCGATATTGGCGACGCGCTGGACGATCGGCATGACGACATGCAGACCAGGCTCGAGCGTGCCCGGCTGGACCGAGCCGAAGTTCGTGACGACACCGACGTTGCCGGCGGGCACTTCGACGAAGGGGGACGACAGCCCGATCACGACGAGCAGCAGGCCGAGCGCGGCGCCGATCACGCCACGCGCCACGTGGGCCTGTGGCACGGGTACGCCACGCTGAGGTGCCGCCCGGCCGATCGGCAGCACGATCCCGAGGAACAGGCTGACGCCGAGCAGGATGACGCCGATGAGCAGGATCAACAGGTTGATCATCGCGGTGACGGACCTCGCGCTCAGGCGGCCCCATGGGCCGGTCCGTCGAGCATAGCGGCCGGACGCCGGCCCGCTAACCGGGGCGGTACATCACCGCGGCGCCGACGCAACCCGGACCCAGGTGGGGACCGACCGACGGCCCGACGAGCTCCACCGTCACGGTCTCCGGATCGATATCCGGCAGCCGCCGCAGCACCTCGGCGCGGAACTCCTCGACGTCCGGCGCGACCGTGTGCAGGATCGCGATCCGCTCGACGGGTCGCTCGAAGATCAACTCGAGCACCCGTTCGCGCGCTTTCGACCTCGTCCTGACGCGGTCGGCGGTCGTCACCTCGCCGTGCTTGACCGCGATGATCGGCTTGACCGACAGCAGCGTGCCGATCGCTGCCTGCGCCCCGCTGATGCGGCCGCCCTTCTTGAGGTATTCGAGCGTCTCGAGGGCGACATACATGCGCATGTCCGGCGCGCGCGACTCGAGCTCGCCGGCGATCTCCTCGGCCGGGACGTCGGCCTCGGCGAGGTCGATGCCCATGCGGGCGAGGATGCCCTCGGCCATCGAGGCACCGAGCGAGTCGATCACGTGGATCTCGCGGTCGGGCAGCATGTCGCGGGCAATCTGGGCGCTCTTGATGGCACCCGACAGCGTGCCCGCGACGTGGATCGAGACGACGGCCTCTGCGCCACGCGCGAAAGCCGCTTCGTAGGCCTCTTTGAACTCGCCGGGAGACGACGCGGCCGTCGTCGGGAATGGAGCATCCGGCGCCGTCATCCGACGCCAGAACTCCTCGGCACTCAGCTCCGTCCCGGCTCGGAACGTCTCAGGCCCGAACGTGACCTGCAACGGGATGATCGTGATGCCGGAGGCAGCCGCCTCAGCGGGGTCGAGATCGGACGCGGAGTCGGTGAAGATCGCGACGCGGGCCACGGGGCTCCTCCCTCCAGAGGGACCGAGGGTCTCGGCCGTTTGCGGCGCATCATACGAGCCGCGTCCAGCCCTTCCCGGTACGCTGATGGGGCATGGATCGATCGCTGTGGGCCGTGCTGGCCGGCACATTCACGCTGCGCTTCAGCACCGGACTCACCGGGGCGATGCTCGGCGTCTACCTCGCCCAGCTCCCCAAGCACGGCGGTCCCGAGGTCGATCCGATCATCGTCGGGATCTTCTCGGCCACGTTCTTCGTCGCCGAGCTCGTGCTCTCGCCGATCTTCGGGATCCTGTCCGACCGCCTGGGCCACCACCGGGTCATGCTCTACGGCCCCGCGTTCGGTGCCGTCGCCGTCATCCTCACGGGACTGACCACCAACCTCGGGATCCTCGGCGGCACGCGACTGTTGGAGGGCGCATCGACCGCCGCCAGCGTGCCCTCGATCCTCGGGTTCATCGCCATCGCGACGGCCCGCAACGAGGACCTGCGCGGCAAGATGTCGGCGAGGTTCGAGGGCGCCACGCTCCTCGGTATCGGGGTCGGGTTCGCGATCGCCCCGATCGCATTCGAGGCCCTCGGTCCCGTGGCGTTCTTCGCGAACGCCGTGGTCTACGGCATCTCGCTGGCGATCTTCTGGTTCGTCACGGACGCCGAGGGCGAGACCCGTGCGCACGAGGCGCCGCACGTCGGGTTCCGACGGTACGCGGAGCTGATCCGGAGCTCGCACGTCTGGCTGCTCGCCCCGACCTGGATCGCCGTGAACGCCTCGATCGGGCTCTGGTTCAGCCAGTCGATCTTCCAGTTCGCCAAGCCCAACCCGGACTTCCCCGACCAGGTACTGATGCGCGGGTTCAGCGCGGTCCAGATCTCGGCATCTGCGGTCGTCATCGGGGTGATCTTCGGCGCGGGCCTGTTGTACTGGGGCAATCGATTCCAGCGTCTGCGCCGGACCACGATCATCCTCTACGGGATCCTCGGCGGGGCCGCGCTCGTGGCTGCCGGGATCGTCGTGAACCATGCCGAGGGGTTGCCGGTCGTGCTGCCGCTGGCAGCTGCGGCCGTTGCCGGTTTCGGGTTGTTCGTCCTCGCCGGGGCCACGCCGGCTGCGCTGGGCCTCCTCGCGGACATCTCGGAGCGCTTTCCGCGGGATCGTGGCGCGATCATGGGTCTCTACTCGGTCTTCCTGGCGATCGGCCAGATCACCGGGGCCTTGATCGGCGGCTACGCGGCACACGTCAAGGGCATCGATGGGATGCTCGTCGCGACCGTGATCCTGCTCGCCGTCGCGCTGATCCCGTTGTCGCAGCTGCGACGGAGCGAAGACGCGCTCGTCGACGGGGCGGAGGAGCCGGCGTGACGCCGGCGCCCGATGGCAGGCCGTGGGTCCCGGTCCCGCTGGCGAGCGGCACGCATGGCGCGGTCGTCGCCCCGAATCACCTCGCGACTGCGGCCGGCCTCGGCATCCTGCGGGCGGGTGGCTCAGCGGTCGACGCCGCGATCGCCACCAATGCCGTCCTCGCCGTGGTCGTGCCGCAGAGCTGCGGGATCGGCGGTGATGCGTTCTGGCTGATCTGGGACAAGGCCACGGGGCAGCAACTGGCACTCAACGGCTCGGGTCGGTCGGCATCCGCGCACGGCGCCGAGGAGCTCCGCCGGCTTGGCCACGAGCGTGTCCCGTTCCGGGGCGGGCACAGCATCACGGTGCCGGGCGCGGTCCGCTCCTGGGACGACGCCCATGCGCGGTTCGGGTGGCTGTCGCGGGACGCCATCCTCGCCCCGGCCATCGAGCTGGCACGCGACGGCTTCCCCGCGAGCGACGACTTCGTGGCCTCGGTCGAGTCGATGGCGCCCATCGCCCGACAGGTCCGCGGTGGGGAGGCACCGTCGGACGCGTTCGATGCCGTGTTCCGACCGCTCGGCCGCGCCTGGCGACCAGGTGAACGCGTCCGCTTGCCGGCGCTCGCGGCGACCCTCGAGACGCTGGCACGCGACGGCTTCGCGGCGTTCTACGAGGGTGACCTCGCGGATCGACAGGCTCATGCCCTGGCGGACGCTGGCTCGGCCATCTCACGCGAGGACCTGCGCGAGCACACGTCGACCTGGTGCGATCCGATCTCGATCGAGTACCGGGGTGTGCGGGCCACCACCCACCCGCCGAACAGCTCCGGTGTCATCGCCCTGGAGATCCTCGGCATCCTCGCCCGACTCGAGCCGCCCTCCCCCGCCGCGTACACGGACCACGGCTGGATCGACTCGCGCTGGATCCACCTCGGGCTGGAGGCGGCCAAGCTTGCCGTCGCGGATCGCGACGCGTATCTCACGGACCCGGAGCACGCGCCGGTGCCGGTCGAATGGCTGCTCGATCCGGCCCGGCTCGACGACCTGGCCGCGCGCATCGACCAGACCCGGGCAGTGGCGGGGCCGCGCGCCAGCAACCCGCCGTCGGGCGACACGATCTTCCTCGGCGTCGTCGACAGCGACGGCAACGCGGTGAGCCTCATCGAATCGAACTGGGCGGGGTTCGGCTCGGGTGTCGTCGATCCGTCGACCGGCGTCCACTACCACAACCGCGGCAGCTTCTTCAGCCTCGAGCCAGGTCATGCCAACGTCCTGGCGCCCGGCAAGCGCACGCTCCACACACTGCTCCCCGGGATGCTGTTCCGTGCCGGCCAGCCCGATCCGTGGATCGTCGTCGGCTCGATGGGCGGGGATGCGCAGACCCAGATCCATGCCCAGTTCGTGAGCGCCGTGGTCGACGGAAGGGCCGACATCCGGACCGCGGTCGCCGCGCCCCGCTGGCATGTGGCGTCGCGCGAGCTCCTGGCGCCGGCCGTCGACGTGCTGCTCGAGCCGCGCCACGATCCGGCCGTCGCCACGGCCCTGCGCGAGCTCGGCCATCCGCTCGTGGCGACCGCCCCGTTCGACAGCGATCTCGGCCACGAGCACGCCATCGAGCTCATCGACGGTGGCCCACGAGCCGGCGGCTCCCTGGTCGCGACGACTGACCCGCGCAGCGAGGGCCTGCCAGCAGTCTGGTGAGCTTCAGCCGGCGGCAGACGTCGACGGAGCGTGTGCGATACTCCGCGTCGCCGGTGGCGGGCGAGCGCTCACACGACGCCGCCACCGGCAACGTTCGCCCCCAGCACGGCGAATCGGAGGAGCCCGTGACATCCAACGTCGGCCAGAACTACCCGTATACCAGCGAGACCGACGCTGACCGCGCCGCGACGATCGCGCGCCTCGTGTCGGAGCGTGACGGGCTGGCCGCGACCCTGAGCAGCGAGTCGACGCCGCTCGACGGCCACGACCGCTGGTGGGTCTGGAAGTGTCCGACGAAGGGTTGCCCGGGCCTCCTTCACGCCGCGGGGTACGCAGCGGACAAGCACGCCGTCTTCGTCGTCTGCGACGGGACCTGCGGCAAGACCTACCTGCGCTGAGCGAGACCGCGACCACCGTCAGCCCACAGGAGCTCGCCAGCTCGAGGCGCCGCCTCTTCATCGACGCCCTCGGCATCGCCATGTCGGCGAGCGGCTTCGGCTTCGTCTACGGGCTGTCCGCGCGGGATGCCGGCTTCTCGCCGATCGAGGCGATCGCGATGAGCCTGATCGTGTTCGGCGGCGCGTCTCAGTTCGCGGCGGTCGGCTACGTCGCGAGCGGGCTCGCCTGGCCCGTGATCGTGGTGTTGACGGGTCTGCTCAATGCCCGCCATCTCCTGTACTCGGCGGCCATCGCGCCCTGGTTCCGGGGCATCCCCTTCGCGCGGAAGGCGGTCGCCGCGCACCTCCTCACCGACGAGGCCTTCGCGCTGTCGATCGCCCATTTCCGTCGGGTCGGCTACACGGACGAGTGGGGCTACTGGGTCGGCGCGATCGCCTCGACGCTGATCCCGTGGAATGTCGCGACCGCGGCCGGGGTCTTCCTCGGGGGCCAGATCCCGAACCCGATGCAGTTCGGCCTCGACATCATCTTTCCGGCCGCGATGATCGGCCTGTCCGTCGGGCTCATCACCGGTCGGCGCGAGCTGGTCGCCGCGATCATGGGCGCTGGTGTGGGAGTGGGCGTGGCGCTGGTCACGAGTCCGGCCGTCGGGATCGTCAGCGGCGGCCTGGTCGGTCCGATCGCCGGCCTCCTCGTGCCCGAGGCTCGGGCACACGAGACGGCTCCCCTGGGATCGACGCCATCAGCCGAGCGGTATGCGATGCCCGGCTCGCACGATGAGATCCCGGACGATCCCGCCGAGGGTGCACCGTGAGCACCGCGCTGATCGCCCTCTCCGTGCTCATGTTCCTCGTCACCTACCCGTCGCGTGCCCTGGGACTGCTCACGCCATGGCTCGATCGGCTGCCGCGAGTCGGGTTCGACTACCTCCAGCTCGTCGGCCCGGCCATCCTCGCCTCGCTGGCCGCCGTCTCGGTGATGGTGATCACGGACCCGAACGGGAGGCCGTCGTTCCACGTCGGCATCGAATGGGTCGCGGTCCTCGCCTGCCTGGCCGTGACCGCCTGGCGGCGCAACCTGCTGGTCGGGCTGATCGTGGCGATCCTCATCGTGGTGATCGCCCGCGCGACCGGGCTCGCCAGCCTGCCGGTCTGAGCGCCCCGGCAACGCCGTAGGCCCGCGACGTCAGTCGCGCCTGGCGTCGACCTCGATCTCGATCTTCACGGTCGGTTCGATCAGCGCCTCCACACCGATGAGGGAGGCCGCCGGCCGGATCGAGCCGAAGATCTCGCCATGGACGGCGAGGACGGCATCGATCGCCGTCATATCGGTGAGGTACATCCGCGTTCGAACGACATCCTCGAATCTGAAACCGGCCTGACCGAGCGCCCGCTCGATGATCTCGAACACGGCTCGTGTCTGCCCTGCGACGTCACCTGGATGCATCGAGACACCGTCCGGCCCGGCGTCGGTCGTACCCGCTACCCAACACGAGTCCCCGACGACGATCGCCCTGCTGTACCCAGCTATCGCTTCCCACGGGCCACCGGACGAAACCCGCCGACGAGCCTCGCTCAACCCGCGAACCGCGGATCGTCGGACCGCCAGGCCAGCACCTCGGGATCTCGGGCGATGGCGAGCAGCAAGCCAGCCAGCAGCGTGGTCCGGGGCACGATCGAGTCGATCTCGAGGTATTCCGCCGGGGCATGGTCGTTGCCACCGATCGGCCCCAGGCCGTCGAGCGTCGGAACGCCCATCCCCGACGTGCTGTTCGCGTCGGATGCCCCTCCCGTCGACGTGTCCGCGACGCTGAACCCGAGCCGCTCCGCGACCGACGTCGCATGGTCGACCAGGCGCCCGCTTCGCTCGAGCTTCTCCATCGGCAGCCACGACGTCAGGACATTGGCATCGATCGTGGTGTCGGGGATCTCGGTCGTGGCGCAGAGCTCGCGGATCGCGGTCTCGACCTCGCGGAGGCCGTCAGCCGTGGTCGATCGGACATCGACCTCGAGGTCGCATCGCTCGGCGACGACGTTCGGTCGCGTCCCGCCGCTGATCTTGCCGACGTTCACGGTCACGCCCGGCCAGCGGCCATTCAGGGCATGCAGGTCGCGCACCAGCCGGCTGGCCTCGAGGATCGCGTTGCGGCCCTTCTCGGGCTCGACCCCGGCGTGCGCCGCCCGACCGTTGACCGTCAGTCGCGTATCGAGGATGCCCTTGCGGGCCGCCACGATGTCGCCGTTGGCGCGGGCACACTCGAGGACGAGGCACGCATCGACGTCCGCAGCGGCCGCCTTGATGTGGTCGCGGGAGCTCGGCGAGCCGACCTCCTCGTCGGGGTTGGCGATGAACGTCAGCCGCTCGAACGGCAGGCCGTCGAGCTCCGCGATGATCGATTTGATCGCGTACAGCCCGGCGAGCAGCCCGGACTTCATGTCAGTGACGCCGGGGCCGTAGGCGTTGTTGTCGTCGATGCGGAACGGTCGAGCTGCCGCGGTCCCGGGGTCGAACACCGTATCCATGTGGCCGATCAGGAGCACCCGCGGGCCGTCGGCCCTGCCGTGGAACGTGGCCACGATGGTGTGCCCGAACCGCTCGGTCGGGTCGGGCCGGACCTCGATCTCGGCGCCCAGCTCGCCCAGGAAGCGGGCCACGAACCGCCCGACCTCGTTCACGCCATCGGGCGTGTACGACCCGCAGTCGATGTTCACGAGTCTGGCCAGATCATCGAGATAGGCGGGCAGATCGGCGGTGACGGCCGACCGCAACGCCTCGAGCTCGAGATCCGTCGTGGGCGTGTCGGCGGTCGACTCGGGCGTGTCGGTCGTCATCGGCGCCAGTCTACGCGTGGCCTTCGATTGCTATCCTGCCGGGACCGTGCGAGTGGTCGAGATCCGCATGTTGGAGGGGCCCAACGTCTACCGGCTCGAGCCGGTGGTGAAGCTCGAGCTGGCCGTCGGGCGGCGGCGGACATGGTATGGCCAGCGTGATCCGGCTCGCCATGCGCTCGTCCAGCTCGGCGCGGCAGTCCCCGCACGCGAATGGCCCGACCCGATCGCCGCGATCGTCGCGTGGGTCCGCCGGCTACGGGTCGACAATGGCGAAGGTCGGTCCGGCGTGCTCGTGCACCGCTCGTCGGATCCCGGGCACTGGATCGTCACGTTCCCGTGGACGGCCGAGGAACGCTCCCGACTGATCACCGAGGCGGCACTCGCCCTGGCGGAGCGCGACGTCTCGCCATCGCGGACCGCACGGTTGACCGGCGGCCAGGAACGGCTCGTCGCTCGTTGGTCGGAGCGCATCGCCAACGCCCGCACCTCACCGCCGCCGTGGATCCGGGACGCCGACCGGCGGATCCCCGCAATCTCGATCTCGGGCACGAACGGCAAATCGACGGTCTCGCGGCTGATCACCCACATCCTGGTCCATGCCGGTCACCACGTCGGCACGACGACCTCGGACGGCGTCCTCGTCGACGAGCGGATGGTCGAGCCGGGCGACTGGACCGGACCCGGCGGCGCGCAGCAGATCCTGCGGCGCTCGGACATCGACATGGCCGTGCTCGAGACGGCGCGTGGCGGCATCGTGCTGCGGGGCATGGGCTATGAGTCGAACGACGCGTCGGTGCTCACCAACGTCTCGTCCGACCACCTCGATCTGCAAGGGATCCACACCCTGCCGGAGCTCGCGGAGGTCAAGTCGACGATCGCGCGCGTCACCAAGCCAGACGGCTGGGTCGTCCTCAACGGTGACGACTCGCTAGTCGCGGCGGTCGGCCGGCGGGTCCGGGCGCACGTGGCCTATTTCTCGGTCGCGACGGGCGCGCCCCCGCGGGTCGTGCAGCGGCACCTGGCCGCGGGCGGGCGCGCCTATCTCGTGCGCGACGGCTCCATGGTCGAGGTCGAAGGCGACCGTGAGTCCGAGATCGTGGCGGTGCGTCGCGTGCCGATCACGATCGGCGGCCTCGCCAGCCACAACGTCGCGAACGCCCTCGCGGCATCGGGCGGAGCGCGCGGCATGGGCGCGACGCTGGCCCAGGTCCGCGACGGGCTGATCGACTTCGCGCCGAGTGCTGAACGATCACCGGGCCGCCTGAACCTGTTCCGCGTCGGAGCCCGGCTCGTCATCGTCGATTTCGCGCACAACGAGGCGGGTATCAACGCGGTGCTCGACGTGGCGGAAGGCGTGGCCGCCGGCGCCGCCGGTCGCGCCGCCCCGATCACGGTCATCATCGGGACCGCCGGCGATCGGCCGGACGACACGCTGCGTGGGATCGGCAAGATCGCGGCCCAGCGTGCCCAGCGGGTCGCGGTCAAGGAGACGCTCAAGTACCTTCGCGGGCGGACCGCGGCCTCGGTCGTCGGGGAGCTGCTCGCCGGCGTGAAGGCCGGCGGCGGTACCCCGAACGAGGTGCCGGTCTACCCGTCCGAGACCGCCGCGCTCCGTGCCGAGCTCAACGGCGCGGGTGGGAACGGGCACGGCCGGGGAACCGATGCTCCCCGCGTGATCGTGCTCATGTGCCACGAGGAGCGCGAGGCCGTCTTTGACCTGCTGAAGCAGATGGGGGCCCGCCCGGTCGATATCGCGTCGGAGCTGACCACCATCGTCCCGCGACTCCAGGAACGACCTCGGCGCGCCTGACGAAGCGCTAGGGCGACCGCGGGTCCGCCGTAGGAGGGGCCACGCGCCCGGGCCACCACGCGACCACATCGAGCCGGTCGGCGAACGCGAGGTGGGCCGGTTCACCGGCGACCGGCACGCCTGCAGCGGTCGAGAGGGTCTCGACGTCGAACCGAGCTTCGGCGGGCCGAAGTGGCCACGCCCGATGGGCGATCGGCGCGGTGGTGAGGGCACCTGCGCCGTCGACCGCGAAGAGGCGGAGGCGATCCGTCAGCCAGGCGTCGAGCGACCCCGGCTGGGCGAGGGCCACCGGTCCCGTCGATCGGTAGCGGACGTCCAGCTCCCCGACGCGACTGCGGCGATCGATCCTGGCTGATCGATACCGGATCTCGTCGCCGACGCGTTCGACGGACATGCGGGCGTGGAAGTACGGCAGGTGGAAACCGCGGCGCGCTCCCTCGACAGCGGTGAGGCGTCCCGCCTCTAGGCTCAGGAACCAGACCCCGCTGAGGTCACCCGTCCGCACGTAGGTCCGGACGTTCACTTCCGGGAATGCGCTGAGATACGGGATGCCAGGCAACCCACGTGGAGCGACATCCTCCATGAGGAACGGGATGACGCCGAGATAGGCGCGACCTTCGAAGGTCTCGATCTCCAGCGACGCCGGCACGAGCGGGCGGAGCACGTCGACGTCGACGACCCAGTGCGCGAACAGCACGTCGCGCCAGCGCATGCGCATGATCCACGGCCGCCGCCGGAACAGGCTACGCACGACTAGCACGATATGAGCGACGCGATGCGATGGTCAAGGGACGTGCGCCGAGCCGCGCGGGCCAAGCGGCGCGGGTCAGTTCCCCGGATCGGCGACCACGAGCCCGTCATCGACCGCCCACGCGATGCGGACCCGATCGCCGAGCTGCAGCGACCGCGCCGTCCCGCTCCGCGCTTCGCGCACAGCGACCCGCTGGCCGCCGTCGAGCGTGAGCTCACAACGCGTGTCGGGACCGAGATTGAGCACGTCGCCGACCGTCGCGTCGGCGACGTTGGCGCCCGGCGGCACGGTCGTTCCCTCGTCGAGGATCCGGGTCCGCTCGGGGCGCACGATGAGCGCGGCTGCTGCGCCGCCGTCGAGACCCGACCGATCGACCGCCCGACGACCGACCCGCCAGCGTGCGCTGCCGTTGGCGATCCAGCCGCCATCGGATCCGTCCGCCTCGTGCTCGTACCGGCCGCGCAGGATGTTGGACTCGCCGATGAAGTCGGCGACGAACAGCGACGACGGCCGGTCGTAGAGGTCCTCGCCGGTCCCGAGCTGCTCGATCTTGCCGGCGCTGAAGATCGCGATCCGGTCGCTCATCATCAGCGCCTCTTCCTGGTCGTGGGTCACGTAGACGACCGTCGCCTCAAGCTGGCGCGCGACGTGGATGATCTCGAGCTGGAGCGATTTGCGCAGCTTCCGATCGAGCGCGCCGAGGGGCTCGTCCATGAGCAGCAAACGCGGCTCGAACACGACCGCGCGCGCGAGCGCGATCCGCTGCTGCTGCCCGCCGGAGAGCTGGCGCGGATACCGCCCCCCGTACTCACCGAGCTTGACGAGCGACAACGCGTCCGCGACGCGTCGGTCGATCTCGGCCCGGGGCCGGCCACGCATCCGCAGCGGGAAGGCGACGTTCTGGGCCGCCGTCATGTGCGGGAAGAGCGCGTAGTTCTGGAACACCATGCCGACGTCGCGGCGATACGGCGGCACACGCGTCATATCGTGGCCGTCGATCTCGATCGACCCGGCGGTCGGGCTCATGAACCCGGCGACCATGCGCAGCGTCGTGGTCTTGCCGGATCCAGACGGCCCGAGCAGCGTGAGGAACTCGCCCCGGCGGACCTCGAGGTCGACCCCGTCGACGGCGATGGCGCTGCCGAACGACTTTCGTAGCCCGCGCAGACGGAGGGCGGGCGATGTCCCCGCGGTCATTGCGCGGGCGCCTGGCGGCGGACGACGAACAGCATCACGAGGAGGGTGGTGGTCACGACCAGCAGCGTCGTCGAGACCGCGGCGACGGTCGGGTCGACGACCTGGCGGACCTGCTCCCACATCTCGACCGGGAGCGTCCGGAACCGGGCGGTCGTCATGAAGATCGCAACGACGACCTCATCCCACGACGTGATGAACGCGAAGATGGCGCCCGCCAGCACGCCGGGGAGGATCAGCGGCAACGTGACGGTCTGGAAGGTCCGTCGCGGGTCGGCACCCAGGTTCGCGGCCGCGAGCTCGAGATTGCGGTCGATGGTGCGAAGCGACGTGCCGACGTTGACGATCACGAAGGGCAACGCCAATGCCGTGTGCGCGAGCACGAGACCGACGAGCGACCCGGCGATCCGCCACTGCACGAACACGCCGAACATCCCGATCGCGATGACGACGACCGGCACGATCAAGGGCGAGAGGGCCAGGGCGTTCACGAACGTCCGGCCCGGGAACCGGCCACGCGTCAGCCCGAGCGAGGCGAGCGTGCCCAGCACCGTCGCGAGGACGGCTGTGAGCGTGGCGACCTGCAGGCTGTGGACCATGCCGGCGGCCCATTGCGGGTCGGTGAACATGTGCTGGTACCACTGCACGCTGAATCCCTGCGGCGGGAACGACAGGATCCGCGCCTCGGTGAAGCTCATCGGGACGATGACGAGCGTCGGAGCGAGCAGGTAGAAGACGGTCAGCGCACCGAGCGCCGCCATCAGCACGCGTCGCGGGCTTCGCCACGAGTCGGTCATCGCCTCATTCCTCGAGGACGCTGCCGAAGACGTCGCGGAGGCGGATCGCGCGTGAGGCGATGAACAGGAAGACGAGCGTGATGCCGACGAGCAGGACGCTCATCGCGGTCCCGAAGCCCCAGTCGAGGCGCTGCTGGATCTGCGCGACGATGAGCTGGCTGATCATCTGGTCCTTCAACCCGCCGAGCAGGGCGGGCGTGATGTAGAAGCCCAGGGCGAGGATGAACACGAGGAGACAGCCGGCCAGGACGCCCGGGAGGCTCAGTGGCACGAAGACGCGCACGAACGCGGTCGTCGGCGATGCCCCGAGATTCGCCGCGGCCCGACCGAACTCCGGATCGATCCGGCGCATGACGGCGTAGAGCGGCAGCACCATGAACGGCAGCAGGATGTGGGACATGCCCAGGATCACGCCGCCGGTCGTCCGGATGAGCGCGAGCGGGTCATGGATGACGCCGAGGTCGAGCAGGAATCGGTTGATGATCCCGGTGTCGCGCAGGATCACCTGCCAGGCGAAGGTGCGCACCAGCAGGCTCGACCAGAACGGCAGGAGCACGGCGATGAGCAGCACGCCGGCGAGCCGTCCCGAGACGATCGTCATCAGGTACGCGAACGGATAGCCCACCACGAGACAGGTCAGCGTCGCCAGCAGCGCGATCCAGAAGGTGTTGGTCAGGATCCGGACATACGCCTGCTCGGCGAAGAACTTCTGGTAATTCGAGAGGCCGGCGCCCGGCGGGTCGGTGAAGCTCCGGGCTCCCATCGCGAGGAGCGGCACGAGGAAGAAGACGACCAGGAAGACGATCGTCGGGAGCGCGAGGAGCGACCAGCGGTCCGGCCGCAGGCTGGTGAGGCTCGGTCGCGGGACGCGGCGAGCCTCACCGGTGGTCATCGGTCAGCCGATGCGCGAGGTCTGGTCAGGAACCCTTCCAGGCCTGCCAGGCGGCGTCGATCTCGTTGAAGTGCTCGCCGAGATAGGCGTCGTTGAAGTAGCCCGAGTTCTCGTCGGCGTTCGTCACCGACAGGTCCTGGACCATGGCCGGGTTCGCCGTCGACTTCGTATTCGTCGGCCCATACGGGATGTACTGGGACGGTCCGGCATTGTTCGCCGCGCACGTCGCGTAGGCGATGAACTTCATCGCGGCGTCCTTGTTCGGCGAGCCCTTCGGGACGACGAGGTAGTCAGCGGTGACGATCTGCTGGTTCCACTGGATCTCGACTGGCTTCTTGTCGATGTTCTTGGCGCTCCAGCCACGACCGTTCCAGATCATGGTCATCGCGACCTCGCCGGAGCCGATAAGCTCCTGCGACTCGGCGCCCGAGTTCCAGAAGACGATGTCGTCCTTGATGGTGTTGAGCTTCTTGGTCGCTCGCGCGAGATCGAGCGGGTAGAGATCCTTCGGGGCGACGCCGTCCGCCATCAGCGCGAACTCGAACATCCCGCCTTCGGAGTAATCCCACGCGCCCCGCTTGCCGGGGAACTTGGCCGTGTCGAAGTAGTCGGCCCAGCCCGCCGGGACCTTGCCGCCCATCTTGTCGGTGTTGTAGGCGAGGACCACGCCGTACGTGATATCCGGCACCCGGTAGTCCGTGACGCCAAGAGCGGCGTTCATCTCGTCCTTCGGGATCAGGGTGTAGTCGAGGGGCTCCAGCAGGTCCTTGTGGACATCGAGACCGAAGTCATTGCCGACGTCGACGACGTCCCACGTCACCTGGCCGGACTCGACCTGCGACTTGATCGTCGCGTTCGAGGAGTTTTCGTCCTCGGTGAACTGCACGCCGGTCGCTGCCGTGTACGGCTGCAGCCACGCCTTGCGCTGGGCTTCCTGGTACACGCCGCCGAACGAGACGAACGACAGCGTCGTCCCGTCCTGCTTCGGCGGGTTGCACGCGGCCGATGCCGCGGCACTGGCCGAGGCGCTCGCGGCCGGCTCACTCGCAGCGGTCGTCGGGGCGCTCGACGCGGCCGTGGTCGGCGCACTGGTCGCCGCCCCTCCCCCGCTCGAGCATCCGACGACGATGACGATCGTCGCGAGCGACGCCGCGACTCGGGTCCAGCGCATGGCTCCATCCTCCTCCAGGATCGGGCACGCCCCTGCTGTCGACCTCGTGGTGACCGGTGCATGGTAGACCCGGCACGCAACGCCGAACCAGCCCTCGCGACGGGCCCGCGGGATGCGAAGATTCGCCGATGCGCGGGCTGGTGCTGGTCAACGGGCGCGTGCATACCGCACGTGCCGGCGAGCCGCCCTTCATGGGCGGGATCGCCTTGGCCGGCGATCGGATCGTCGCGGTCGGCGGTGACGCGGCCGTCCGCGCCATGGCTCCGGCCGATGCCGAGGTCCTCGACGTCGGCGGCAGGACGATCCTGCCGGGCTTCATCGACCCCCACAACCACCTGGCCTTCACGGGCGCCGAGCTGGCGTCGGTCGACGTGCGCTATCCGGGCGTCGCCTCGATCGCCGATCTTGTAGCGCGCATCGCCGAGGCCGCTGAGCGGACACCGGACGGGACCTGGATCCGAGCGGTCGGGATGAACCCGGAGCAGTTCCCGGACGGGCGGCCACCGACCCGCTGGGACCTCGACGAGGCGACGCGGGCGCACCCGGTCCTCGTCCAGCACCTCAGCGGCCACCACGCGCTCGCCAACTCCCTCGCCCTGGAGGCGCGCGGTGTGGCCGATGACATCGCGGACCCGGAGGGTGGCCGGCTGGTCCGCGACGAGCGCGGCCGCATCACGGGGTACTGCCTCGATGCGGCGCAGGCGCTCGTCGTCCCGGTCGCTGTCGACATCGGACATCACGGGCCGGGCTTCCACGACGACGCGCCCCTCGAGGAGATCGTCGGCGACATCGATCGGGGGTCACAGGCGTACCTCGCCGCGGGCATCACCTCGATCGTCGACGCGCAGGTGACCCGCCGCGAGCTCGACGGCTATCGCGTGGCGCTGGACCGTGGACTGCTCGGCGTGCGTGTGACCGCGATGCCGATCTCCTCGCAGCTCGAGGCGTATCTCGCGCTGGGGATCGCCGGGCGGTTCGGTGACGACCGACTCGCGATCGGTCCGATGAAGTTCTATGCGGACGGCGCCCTGACCGGCGGCACGGCCGCGTTCAGTGAGCCGTATGGGCCCGACGGCGGCTTCCGCGGATCGTTGTACTGGCAGTCCGAGGAGGAGTTCCGCGACGCGATCGTGCGGGCCCATGCCGCCGGCTGGCAGATCGGCGTCCACGCCCAAGGCGACCGCGCGATCGACCGCGTGCTGGATGCATATGCCACCGCGCTGGACGCCCATCCGCGCGACGACCACCGCCACCGCATCGAGCACTGCGGCGGCCCGCGGCCCGACCAGATCACGCGCCTGGCCGAGTTGGGCATCTGGGCGATCGGCCAGCCGCGCTACTTCTGGGACGCCGGGGATGCCTGGCTGACGGCCCTCGACGAGGCCCGCGTCCAGCGGCTCCAGCCGTACCGCGAGTTCCTGGACGCCGGTGTCCGGTTCGCGCTCTCGAGCGACGCGCCGGTCGCCTCCTATCGACCGCTGGACACGATCGCGGCGGCGATGGAGCGAGCGACGGTCGGTGGCGGGACGATCGGCGCCGCCCAGGTCCTCGACCTCGACGAGGCGATCCGCGCCTGCACGATCGATGCGGCAGCGAGCATCCACGCCGATGACCGCCTCGGCTCCCTGGAGGTCGGCAAGCTCGCCGACGTCGTCGTGGTCGATGGCGACATCGCTGCTGCGGCGACTGCGACAGGCGCGGCCGAGACCGGTGTGTTCCTGACGGTGCTCGGTGGCGAGATCGCCTACCGGTCAGAGCGCCTCAGCGCGACGAGCGACAGCATCTCGTAGGCGAGGTTGGCGGCCAGGAAGGCGGTCTGCCCGGCGGGATCGTAGGCCGGGATCACCTCGACGACATCGAAGCCGACGAAGTCGATGCCGGTCAGTCGACGGACGATAGCCAACGCGTCGTGCGCCGACAGCCCGCCCGGCTCGGGGGTCCCGGTGCCCGGCGCGAACGCCGGATCGACCACATCGATGTCGTAGCTGATGAACGCGGTCGCGCCGTCGACCCTGGCGCGGATCCGCTCAGCGGTCGCCTCCGGGCCGGTGTCGAGCACCTCTTCGGTCGTCAGGTACTCGAGCCCGAGCTCGTCGCGCAGCCCCGTCCAGTCCTCGCGGTCGTACAGCGAGCCGCGCAACCCGACCTCGATCGAATGGGCCACGTCGACGAGGCCCTCCTCGATCGCGCGACGCATCCACGTGCCGTGGTTGTACTTCTCCCCGAAGTAGCTGTCCCAGGCGTCGGTATGCGAGTCGAAGTCGATCACCGCGACCGGCCCGCGCGAGCGCGTCGCGCGGAGGTGCGGCAGCGTGCAGGCGTGGTCGCCTCCGATGAGCAGCGGCACGACACCGGCCTCGACGATCGGCGCGACGGCGGCCTCGATGGCCGCATAGCTCCGCTCGATGTAGCCCGGCACGATGGCGACGTCGCCGTAGTCGACACAGGACAGGAGGTCGAACGGCTTCACGTCCAGGTTGGCGTTGTACGGTCGAAGCATCACGCTCGCGGCACGGACGCCGTTCGGTCCGAAGCGGCCGCCGGCGCGGTACGTGACGCCGGTATCGAACGGCACCCCGACGATCGCCAGATCGACGTCTTCGAGGGTCCGGACGTAGGGCAGTCGGGCGAACGTGGACGGCCCCGTGAATCGTGGGCTCTTGAGCGAGTCCTCCGGGACGTAGCGCGGGGTCGCGCGCGGGTGCCCGGCCTCGGTCATCCCTCGGGCGCCTCGAGCTCGCCGGGATCCGCGAATGCCGTCCCGCCGCGGCTCGGACCGGCAGCCGACATCGCCTCGCGATAGACCCCGATCGCGTCATCGACGCAGCACACGACGAGGTCGCCGGGCATCGCCCGCCGGAGCGCCGTCCGGACAGCCGTCATCTCGTCGAGCACCTTGTCGGCGCGGGTGGCTCGCGCCTGGCCCGCGCTCTTTGCGCGGCGCACGCCCTCGATCACATTGGTCGCCGTCTCGCCCGGCGCTCGCCCACGGAGGTTCTTGTCTTCGCGAACGATGACCTCGTCGAACGCGCCGGCCGCGATCGCGCCGTACTCGCGCTGGTCATCGTCGCGCCGGTCACCCGGGATGCCGAGGACGCCGATCGCCCGGCCCGTCCGCGCCGAGGACGCGGCCGTCCCGATGCGGCCGGCCTTCGTCTGGGGCTCGACCATCATCCGCTGGACGAAATCGGCGAGCTGGCGCATGCCGTCGACGTTGTGGCAGTAGTCGATCACGACGCGGACTCCGCCCACGTCGAGCAGGTTGAGGCGACCGGGCGCCTGGAAGAACGACGTCGAGAACGTCCGGAGCCCCTGGCGGATGTCGTGGAGGTGGGCACCGGCAGCCCAGGCGGCTGCCGCGGCAGCCAGCGCGTTCGCGACGTTCATCCGCGCCCGACCGCCGAATGTGGCCGGGATGAGGTGCGTATAGAGGACCGGCATCTTGCGACTGCCGAGACGCAGGACGATCAGCTCGCCCTCGTCGGTCGGCTCGAGGCAGAACGCCGCATTGCCACGCGACGTGTGGCCGTCGACGCGATCGAAGCCGTCCTCGCCCTTCTCCTGGGCCATCGAGAAGAGCACGACCCGACCGGCACAGTGGCGGCCCATCCGGTAGACGTGGCTGTCGTCGGCGTTCAAGACGGCCGTCCCGGAACGGGGGACTGCCTCGACCAGGACGCCCTTCACGTTGGCGAGCTGCCCGATCGACTCGATGCCGCCGAGACCGAGGTGGTCGCCCGTGACGTTGGTCACGACCGCGATGTCGTTGCGGTCGTAGCCCAAGCCTTCGCGCAGGATCCCGCCGCGCGCCACCTCGAAGACCGCGGTATCGACCGTCGGGTTCTGCAGCACCATCTGGGCCGACTTCGGGCCCGACATGTCGCCCTTCTTGATGAGCCGCCCGTCGACCACGATGCCGTCGGTCGAGGTCATGCCGACTCGCCGGCCCATCAGCTTGAGGATGTGGGCGATCATCCGGACCGTCGTGGTCTTCCCGTTCGTGCCGGTCACGCTGATGATCGGGATGCGTGCGTTCGCGCCGGGTGGGAACAGCGAGTCGATCACCGGCCGCGCGACGTACTGCGGCTCCCCCTCGGTCGGGTGGGTGTGCATCCGGAAGCCGGGTGCGGCGTTGACCTCGACGATGGCGCCGCCGGTCTCGCGGACGGGCGTCGTGATGTCGGGGCAGATGAAGTCGATGCCGGCGACATCGAGGCCGACGATCTGGGCCGCTGTCTCGGCGATCTCGACGTTGTCGGGGTGCGCCTCCATCGTCCGGTCGATGGACGTGCCGCCAGTGGACATGTTGCCGGTCAGCGCGAGCTTGACCCAGGTGCCGTCGGGCAGGACGTCGTCCATGCCGTAGCCCTGGTTGCGGACGAGCTCCTCGGCCGCCTCGTCGACCTTGATCCGGGTCAACACCTTCTCGTGGCCGATGCCACGGCGCGGGTCGGCGTTGGCGAGATCGACCAGCTGGCGGACCGTGTGCTCGCCGTCGCCGGTCACACTCGCCGGGACGCGTTCGGCGATGGCGGCGACCTTGCCGCCGATCACCAGGCAGCGATAGTCGTTGCCAGTCACGTAGGTCTCGACGACGACATCACCAGACCGGCTCTGGGCGAGCGCGCCCGGGAAGGCGGCACGGACCGCTTCCTCGGACCGAAGGTCGAGGTGGACGCCGCGACCATGGTTGCCATCGAGCGGCTTGACCACGCACGGGAAACCGAGGCGCTTCGCGACGGCGACCGCCTCGTCCTCGGTGGTCACGACATCGGCCCGTGGGACCGGCAGGCCGGCGCTGTCCAGCAGTCGATTGGTGAGGCTCTTGTCCGACGCGACGTCGACGCCGATGGCGCTCGTCTTCGACGTCATCGTCGCCCGGATCCGCTGCTGATGGACCCCGTGGCCGAACTGCACGAGCGAGTGGCGGTCGAGACGGATGAACGGGATGTCCCGGCTGACGGCTTCATCGATCAGGGCCTGGGTCGAGGGGCCGAATGCCTGGCGCTCGGCGAGCCGGATCAGCCCTTCGAGCTGCGGCGCGAAGTCGAAGAAATGCGCCTCGTCGTCGGGTGCGACGAGGTGGTTCACGAGCCCGACGGCCATCCGCCCAGCCTCGAGCCCGACCGCCTCCTCCCGGTATTCGTAGATACAGTTGTACCGGCCACGGACGCCCGCCGAGCGGGTCTTGCCGTGGCGGACGTCGGTGCCGGCGAGGTTCTGGAACTCGAGCGCGATGTGCTCGGCGATGTGGCCGGCCCACGTGCCTTCGAGCAGCCGCGTGACGAAGCCGCCGCGCCGGCCGAGCGAGCAGGCGTGGTCCTCGAGCGTCGGCATCAGCGCGACAAGCGCGTCGCTGAACCCGGGCAGCCGGTTCGACGGGAAGTCCTCGAGGACACCCAGGTCGACGAGCAGGCGGACGACTGGCTCCTTGGCCCAGTAATTCGGGCCGCGCAGGACGCGGGTCTCGAGGATGCGCAGCGTGGGCTGGGGCGTCGTGGCGGCAGCGGTCGCCGCGGGGGCGCGCTTCGATCGGGAGCGCTGCGGCTTGGTCCTCGTCGGCTCGACCGTGTCGGTCACGCTCGCCCTCCTGCGCTGGACGGGAAGGGGGTCAGTGTAGAGGCCGCCGAGCTAGCTCGACGCAGCCTCGCCTCCGGGCAGGGCGTGCAGGGTCGGGGCCACGATGCGTTCGCGCCGCTGGAGGTCGAACCGATAGCCCGACGGCAGCGAGTGGAGGACGACGCCGCTGATCATCAACGGCCGGTGGCCCTTGACCTCCCACGCGTCGGTCTCGGATCGCGACCCGTCGACCACGGTGATGGAGCCGCGACCGATGACCTCCATCACGTGGTCCGGCCCGACGACGCCGGCCGTGTCCTCGTCGACGCCCAGACCCAGCAGTGACGGGTTCTGCGCGATCAGGCTGAGGAGCCGGCCGAGTCGGTTCCGCTGCTGGAAGTGCTGGTCGATGATCACGCCGGGGAGCACCCCGAGGCCGGCCGCGATCTGGGCCATCCGGTGCTTCGGGGTCGCGCCCGAGGCACCGAACGCGATCATGTGGCTCGACATCGCCGATGCGCCCGCGCTCGTGCCTGCGACGACCGCGCCCTTGCGGAACTGCTCCAGGACGGCGTCCGCGAGTCGAGTGCCGCCGATCGTCGAGGAGAGGCGGAGCTGGTTGCCCCCGGTCATGAAGACACCGGTCGCGCCGCGCAGCGCCATCGCGATGGTCTCGTCGTTCGCCTGTGCCCGGGTGATGGCGTGGATCGCCCGGACCTTCGACACGCCGAGCTCACCGAGGACCTGCTTGTAGCGCTCACCGGCGAGCTCGCCCAGTGACGATGCGGTCGAGATCACGACGACCGTGGCGTCCCGACCGCCGGCAAGCGTCGCGAAGCGGCTGAGGATCACGCGGTCGCGGACCTTGTCCTCTGCGCCGCCGATGATGATGACATGCCCGTCGCTCACAGCTGGGCTGGGCTCCCTTCTGGTGCGATGTTCGCGAAAGGATACCCGGACACTCTCGGTGTTCGCCGGAACTCGACATGTCCCGTGCGAGAATGCCGATCGCCATGGCCGACGCCCAGCGACCTCCGGAGCTCCGTCCGATCCCTGGCACGGCCCGGGGTCGTGGCCGGGTCGTGGTCGACTGGCAGCAGCTCATCGACCAGCCGACGCGCCGCCGCGCCGGCGTCTATCGCCGGGCGATCCGCCGCGAGATCTCGCGCATCCGTGATCGCCGCCGACTCATCGCGATCCTGCTGCTGAGCCTCGTCTTCTCCCTCCTCGCCGCAGGCATGATCGGTCGGGGGGAGGCCGCCGGTGCGGACGCCCGTGCCTACTGGGCCGGCGTCCGGATCTGGCTGAACGGCGGCGATCCGTACCACCCGTCCGGGCCGTTCCTGCCGTACGCCTACGCCCCGTGGATGCTGCCGCTGTTCGTGCCCTGGGCAGTCCTGCCATGGGACGTCGCCTGGGTCGTCTGGCGGGTCGGCACGATCCTGCTCTTCCTGTGGACGATCGACTGGGCCTATCGCCGCCGGCCGTTGCTGACCGCGGTGATCATCGTGGTCCTCGCCTTCCCGATCGGGGCGAATCTCGATACGGGCAACATCAACCTGCAGCTCACCCTGATGCTGTGGGCGGCGCAGTTCACCGGTCCGCGGCTGGCGGGGGCGCTCTGGGCACTGGCGACCTGGATGAAATTCGTGCCGGCGATCATCTATCCGGTCCTCGACCGTCACGCACGGATCTGGGGGCTTGGCTGGCTCGCCGTGTCGATCGGTCTCAGCCTCGTGCTGCTGCCACAGACGATCGTCCAGTTCCAGACGCTCTTCGGGTTCGGGGCACGGCCGATCCGGCTCGACTACCTCGTCTACCTCTGGGCATTCGTCCCGGCGCTGTATCGATGGCTCGATGAGCGCCCGGCGACGGCGCAGCTCGGTGATCAGGCCGTGGCGGCCGCCACCGCGCGCTGACCGCGCTTCGGCTCGCGCACCGGTCTCAATGCCAAGGAGCCGAGCACGTAGTAGACGATCCCCAGCGCGACTTCGACTCGCTCGCCCGCTCCCACCGTGTAGGCGTGGTTCACGGCATCGATGAGCGGCCCGCCGATCGCGACCGCGATCGTCGTCGACGACGCCGTGACGACGTTGGACAGGCCCATGTACCGACCCGACGACGCCTTGGGGATGATGTCGGTCATCAGCGCCCAGTCGACAGCGAGGAACGTGCCCTGCGATGCGCCGAAGACCGTCGCTCCGACCGCAGCGACCGGAATGCTCGGCGCGACCGCGATGATCGCGACGCCGGTGAGTCCGAGGGCCGAGCAGCCGTAGATCACCGGCTTGCGTCCGATGCGGTCGGACAGCCGGGACGCCGGGACGATCGAGAGCAAGCTCGCCACGAACGCCGCACCGAGCATCACCAGCAGCGCGCCGCCGGACTCCTCCTGCGTCAGATGATGAGCGTCGGAGAGGTACAGCACGACGAAGTTCAGGACGGCGGCGCCGCCCATGAGGATGAATAGCCGCGACGCCAGCAGCCACAGGTAGCTCTTCTCGCGGAGGATGTCGGTGCCCCACGTCTCGGCCGCGATCGACAGCCACGAGCGGCCCTCTCGAGGCTTCGCCGGTGGCCCGTTCGGGACGCGCAGGACGACGCTCAGCATCGTCGCGAACTCGACGGCGGCGATGGCGAAGATCGCGAGCGCGACGTTGCCCTGCGTATTGGCGAGCGCGCTCAGGCCGAAGCCGAGCACGTTCCCGATGACCTGCATCAGCCCGACCATCGAGCTGGCGAGTCCGACCTGCCGGTCCGGCACGAGGTCGGGGACATAGCCCTGGAACGGGCCACGCGCGATGTTGGTGCTCAGCGACAGCAGGACGACGAACGACGCGATCGCCATCAGGCTGTTCGACGTCGCGATGCCGATGAGGAACAGGGCGTCGAACAGCGCACCGAACACGATGAACGGTTTGCGCCGGCCCCAGCGAGTCGTCGCGTAGTCGCTGATCGACCCGACCGTCGGCTGGACAGCGACCGAGAAGACGAACGTCAGCAAGGCCACGATCGCGAGCGAGCTGCCTTCCGTCCCGGGCTTGACGATGTGGTCGAACTTGATCCGCGACTGGACGGCAGCGTTGACGACGGCGTCGATCGAGGTCAGGCCCAGCCAGAACAGCGAGATCCTGGCAAGGGCCGACATCGCGAGGTCGGTCGTGGGCCTGCCGTCGGCGGCTCTATCCGCCTCCCCGGCCGTGACGAGTGCCATCCCGCGTCCCTCCAACGCCCCTGGCGGTGCCCCGCCTCGCATCCTAAGACGTGCTGATGGTGCTTCCGTTGCGGTCCAGCGCCGCCGTGGTCGAATAGCGCACCAGATGACGCTCGGTCGCGTCCGGTGCGACATATCGGAAGACCGATCGGTCGAGCGAGTAGATCCCGGTCGATAGGATGCCGATCCGCCCAAGGCGGAAGGAGAAGATCGGATTGTCGGTGTTGCCCGCGTAGTGGATGGCGCTGCCGTCGGCCGTCAGGACAGCCAGGTTCGCCTGGCCACCGAACTGCTCGTGGAGTTGCGGCAGGAGACTCGCGACGTCGGTGTCCGCCGCGCCGTCGCCGGCCTGGCGCCCGTCCTCGTGCGGCCATGCGTCTTCGAGCCAGCGGGCCCCGACTTCCGTGTCGGCACGACCGTGGATCCGACCCTGTGCAAGGTAGTGCTTGCGGAGCGGCCGCCACTCTCGGAGATCCCCGTTGTGGCTGAAGCTGAACCGGCCGGCCGGGTCGTCGAAGGGCTGCGTGTCGGGCAGCTGGAGCGTCGAGAGCCGCGATGGTCGACGCAGATGGATCAGCGCCGCGGTCGTCTCCTGCGATCCGACCGACGCCTGGCCCTCCGTGTCGTCACGGAACGCCCGCACGTCGCGGTGGCTGCACAGCCGACCATCGGCCGTCGTCCATGTCGCACCCCAGCCGAAGCCGGCGAGTCCGAAGCGCTCCAGCCGTTCCGTGAACGGCCACAGCTCGTCGAGGCGGAACGGGGAGGCGGCACGGGCCACGAACTGCTCGCACATCGGTCGCGATGATACGCGTCAGGTTCCGAGCTTCGGGCCAGTGGCGTCGCGTCAGGGAGCGAGGCGGCTCCGGATCTCGTGCTCGAACTCGGGGAAGTAGCGCGAGATCACGGACAGATCGAACGTCCGCAGGATCGACTCCTTCGGCTCGCGCTCGAGCAGGAAGTCGAAGGCCTCCTCGACGACGCGCTGGACGTGGCGCGGATCGTGCGCGACACCGAGATCCTCGGCATCCGCCGAGCTCACCGTGACGTCGTGTCGGCTCTCGCCGGTCGCGTCCCGGACGGTGACCTGGCACTGCCAGCCATCCGGCGCTGGCTCGCAGCGGGCCTGGACGTCGGTCGCGTCGGTCATGTCGTCCCTCCCTGGCAGCTCGGGCACCAGTACGTGGTCCGTGGCGAGTCGCCCTGGAGCGGCGCAGACCGGATCGGCGTGCCGCAGCGCGGACACGGTCGGCCGGTCCGGCGGTAGACGGCCGTCGCTGCACGCCCGGGCCCCATCCCGGCACTCGTGACGAGCAGCCGTCTCGCGGCCGCGATCAGTCGATCGAGCGTCGCGTCGTCCAGCGAGCCGACCGTCGCGAGTGGGTCGACGCGTTCCGCGAACAGCGTCTCGCTGCGCCAGATGTTGCCGATGCCCGCGAGCGCGCGCTGATCGAGCAATGCGGCGCTGATCGTCATGTCGCGGCGCTCGGGGTGGCGCAGCCGTCGATGCGTCTCGGCGGCGTCGAAGTCGGGCGACAGCAGGTCCGGCCCCAGCGTCGACAACGTCGGATGGACTGGCTCAGCGCGCGTCTCGAACAGCTCGACGACCGGCGCGTCGAAGCAGACCGCGACGGCGCCATCGACCTCGAGCACGAGGCGCGCCCGGGCCGGCGGTCGACGCCAGCGCTCCCCCGGGCGATACCGATGCCACGAGCCGTTCATGCGCAGGTGGGTTCGCAATTCCAGCCCGCCGTCGAAGCGGATCAACAGGTTCTTGCCTTGTGCTTCGACGGCGTCGACCCGCTTCCCCACCACGCGATGGATCTGCGGTACCGCGCCGGGACCCTGAGCACGGGCAGCGCGCACGTCCCGACCGACGAGGTACGGTCGAAGCCCGGCCGCCGTTCGGAAGAGCGTGTCGCCTTCGGGCATGCGGGCAGTCGACGGCTAGCGGCGCGGGCCGCGGAGCGTCAGGCCGCGATAGGCCGCCGTGAAGCCGGCCTCGAGCAGGAACGGCCGCCACGGGGAGGTCGCGACATCGACACCGTCGACCTTGCGGATCACGAGCTCGCGGAACCTGCCGTCGGTCACGAGACCGCGGAGCCCCTCGAGGGCCGCGACCCGGATGTCGGGGTCGTCCGACGCGGGCATGGTCTGGAGCGTCGATCCGCCGCGTTCCAGGTACACGGCGGCCACGCCATCTACCAGCACGACGTAGGCGCCTGCGGCTCGTTGGAATGGCCGGCGGTCCGTGTCGCCCCGCCGAGGCCAGGCGAGTGCGGCGCCGTACGGGTTGGCCGGATCAGCTGCAGCAAGCAGTTGCACCGCGGGGGTACCGCTCCCCTCCTCGCCGTCGCGGACCGCGCGAAGGCGATCCAGCGCGCCAGCAAGGGCGAACTGCGCGGCGCCGAGTCCATCGACGAAATAGCCGCGCCGGATGCGGCCAGCCTCCTCGAGGGCGCGAAGGACCGGGTAGACGCCCGAGAACCCGCCCTCGAGACCCTCGGCAGCGACGGCTTCGCGAGTCAGCACGCCATGCCGATCGAGCAGAGCGAGCGCCTGGGCGTGGACACGCTCGGTCGGCGCGATGCCCTCGATGGGCTCGACGAGCGACCAGCGCCCCGCCGCCTCGGGCGGACCGAGCGCGGTCAGGCGGCCGGGCCGTCGTGGCCGTGAACCCGCACTCGCGCGACTCCCTGCTGGACGCTTCCAGCGCAGCGCTCGGAGCGGAGCGAACGTGTCATTCGTGACCTCGCCAGCCCAGACGAGATCCCACAGCGCGTCCAGGATCTCCCGGTCGGAGCCGCCGCCGGCCGCCGCGTGGATCGCTCGATAAAAGCTGGCGCCGCGCGTCGCGAGATGCTCGCGGATCCTGTCGTGGCGAGCTCCGTTTGGGCGCGTCGCAGGGTCGTCGTTCGCGTCTGCAGCTGTCACCGGGCGAAGCGCTTCCCGGCCCGGACGGAAGAGCGCGATCCGGCCGTCATCGCGCCCGAGGCTGCCGCGACCGACCCAGCCGACCTCGCCCATGGCTCCCAGCTCATCGAGGAGCCGCGCGCTATAGCCCGGGACCCGTGCCGGCAGCACGTCGCGTTCGAGGACCGACGCCGGGATCGCGACGCCGGCCAGCTGGTCGACGACCTCCGCCAGACGCTCGAGCGCAGCGGAGCCGCGGAACGGTGCCGGATCAGCCCCCGGGCCGATGACCGGTGCGATCCCGTGCCACGCCGGCAGGAACCGGCCAAGGGCCGCGGGGTCGACCGGCTCGACCTCGCGTCGCAGACGCGCCAACGATCGACGCCGCAGCAGCCGGAGCACGTCCGGGTCGCACCATTCGCGTTCCGCGCCGCCGGGCCGGAACTCGCCACGCAGGATCGTGCCGGCGGCAAGCAGCCGCTCGAGGGCGTCCTCGACGATCCCCGCCGGCAGGCCCCAGCGGGCAGCCGGCTCGGGGGTCAGGAACGGGCCGTGGGTGCGCGCGAACCGTGCCAGCAGCCCGTCGAGTGCCCCGGCGGCTGCCCCCAGGAACGCCTCCGGGACGCCGACCGGTGGTGTGACGCCGACCCCATCGCGGTACCGAGCGACGTCCTCGATCGCGATCCACCGTTCGGCGCCGGCGATGCGGACCTTGACGGCGCGACGCGCACTCGCCAGGTCGGCGAGCCAGCTGTCCGAGGTCGCGCGATCCTCGAAGACCCTGGCCGCGACCTCATCTGCTGACAGATCACCGAGGCGCCGTAATAGGTCGTGGACCTGGTCGACGGTCGTCGCCTGCCGTTCGTCCGTCAGCGACTGCAGCGACAACTCGAGATCGGCCAGCGCCTCCGGGTCGAGCAGCTCGCGGAGCTCCTCCTGGCCGAGCAGCTCGCGCAGCAGGTCGCGGTCGAGCGTCAGCGCTCCTGCCCGGCGTTCCGCGAGCGGCGCGTCGCCCTCGTACATGTAGGCCGCGACGTAGTCGAACAGCAGGCTGCTCGCGAACGGGCTCGCCCGCGGCGTCTCGACGGAATGCACCGCGATCGACCTCGCGGCGACACCGCCGAGCACCTCGCGGAGCGCGTCGAGATCGAACACGTCCGACAGGCACTCGCGGTAGGTCTCGACGAGGATCGGGAAGCTGCCGTAGCGGCTGGCGACGGCCAACAGATCCGCCGCTCGCTGACGCTGCTGCCAGAGCGGCGTTCGCGTCCCGGGCCGACGGCGCGGGAGCAACAGGGCACGCGCCGCGTTCTCGCGGAAACGGCTCGCGAAGAGCGCGGAGTTCGCGACCTGCCCGACGACGAGGTCCTCGACATCCTCGGGCGACGGGAACAGGAGCTCCTCGACGTCGGCGACGCTCCCCTCACCCTCCGGCAGACGGATCGCGATGCCGTCGTCCGACCAGATCGATTGCGCCTCCAGCCCGAGTCGATCGAGCAGTCGAGCCTGGATCGCCAGCGACCACGGCGCGTGGACACGGCCGCCGAACGGGGTCAGCAACGTCAGCCGCCAATCGCCCAGCTCGTCCTTGAACCGCTCGACGACGATCCGTGTATCGGTCGGCAGGGCCCCCGTCGACTCGCGCTCGTCTTCCAGGTAGGAGAGCAGGTTCTCCGCGGCCCGTTCATCGAGGTCGTGGTGGTCGCGCAGTCGGGTGCCCGCCTGCTCGCGCCCTCGTGCTCCGCGAGCGAGGTCGCCTTCGATCTCGGCGACGAACGCGCCGAGGGCTCGACCCAGCTCGATCGGCCGACCGACGGCGTCACCCTTCCAGAAGGGCAGCTTGCCGGGAACGCCGGGGGCGGGCGTCACGGTCACCCGGTCGTGCCCGATGTCCTGGACTCTCCACGAGCTCGCTCCCAGGATGATCACGTCGCCGTGCATCCCGGCGCGCAGCTCGTAGACCATCTCCTCGTCGAGCTCGCCGACCCGACGGCCCGGCGTCCCGGTCTCGCCCTCCATGAAGACACCGAACAGGCCTCGATCCGGGATCGTGCCGCCGCTCGTGACCGCCACGACGCGCGCATCACGACGGCCTTCGATCGAGTCGGTGACCCGGTCCCAGACGAGGCGCGGCTTGAGCTCGGCGAACTCGTCGGACGGGTACGCGCCAGCGAGCATGCCGAGGACGCCGTCGAGCACCTCGCGAGTCAAGGTCTCGTACGGCGCGGCACGATTGATGGTCTTGAGCAGCTCCTCGCCGGACCAGCGATCCATCACGGTCATGGCGACGATCTGCTGGGCGAGGACGTCGAGCGGGTTGCGCGGGATGCGGGTCTGCTCGATCTCGCCCTCGTGCATGCGCCGGGTGACCACGGCGCACTCGAGCAGGTCGCCTCGGTACTTCGGGAAGATCACGCCCTTGCTCGGGGCACCCACCTGGTGACCGGCGCGCCCCACCCGCTGCAGACCGCGCGCGACGCTCGTCGGCGACTCGACCTGGATCACGAGGTCGACGGCGCCCATGTCGATGCCAAGCTCAAGGCTGCTCGTCGCGACCAGCGCGGGGAGTCGACCGGCCTTGAGCTCTTCCTCGATCTCGAGGCGCTGCTCGCGGGCGATCGATCCGTGATGGGCGCGGACGAGGTCCTCGCCGGCAAGCTCGTTCAATCGCTGGGCCAGCCGCTCGGACAGCCGGCGGCTGTTCGTGAACACGATCGTGCTCTTGTGGGACCGGATCAGCTCGAGGATCCGCGGGTGGATCGCCGGCCAGATGCTCGTCCGCAGATCGGGGCTGACCGCCGGCCCACCGGGCTGCTGCTCCTGTGGCAGGACTTCGCCGAGCGATGCCATGTCATCGACCGGGACGACGACCTCGAGCTCGAGCGGCTTGCTCGCGCCCGCGTCGACGATCGTCACGTCGCGGTCGGGGCCGATGCCGCCCAGGAAGCGGGCGATCGTGTCGAGCGGCCGTTGCGTGGCGCTGAGCCCGATCCGCTGCGGGGCCTGCAGCCCGTCCTGCTGCAGCTGCTCGAGGCGCTCGAGGCTGAGCGCGAGATGGGCACCGCGCTTCGTCCCGGCGATGGCGTGGACCTCATCGACGATCACGTGCTCGACGTGCCGGAGGATCTCGCGCGCCTGGCTCGTGAGCAGGAGGTACAGACTTTCCGGGGTCGTGATGAGGATGTCCGGCGGGCGGCGGGCGATCTCGCGGCGATCCTCGCTCGGGGTGTCGCCGGTGCGGCTCGCGACGGTGATCCGCGGCGGTTCGTCGCCAAGGCGCTGGGCCGCCAGGCCGATCCCCGTCAGCGGCGCCCGCAGGTTCCGCTCCACGTCGTAGGTCAGGGCCTTGAGCGGGGAGATGTAGAGCACCCGAACGTGGCCGGGGTCGGCGCGGGTCGGGGCCGGCGTCGGGTTGCGGGCAAGTCGGTCGAGCGCGTAGAGGAAGGCCGCCAGCGTCTTGCCACTCCCCGTCGGGGCGTGGATGAGCGTGTGCTCACCCCTCGCGATGGCCGCCCAGCCGCGCGCCTGTGCCTCGGTGGGGGCTTCGAAGCTCGCCTCGAACCAGGCCCGGACCGCGGGCGAGAAGGGTGCCAGGGGATCGGCTGCGAGGGTAGCCACGGGACCTCGCAGTATAGGCGTTCCGGCCGGTTTCGACCATCCGTTCTAACCGGCGGGATCCCCAGCGATCAGGCGGCGGACCTCCGCGAGCGAACCCGCAGCGAGCGCACGTTCGGCCAGCGCGATGCACGCCACAGGGTCGAGCGACGCGAGCGTCGCTCGAACAGCATCGATCGCTGACGTCGTGACGCTCAGTTCCTCGACCCCGAGACCGACGAGGATCGGGATCACGAGTGGGTCTCCGGCGGCCTCGCCGCAGACGCTGACATGGCGACCCCGGGTTCGTGCGGCGCGGACGACGCCGTCGATGAGGTGCAGGACTGCCGGCTGTAGCGGTGAGGCGAGGTCGGCCAGCTCGGGGTTCGTTCGATCGGCGGCGAGCGTGTACTGCACGAGATCGTTGGTGCCGATCGAGAAGAAGTCGGCGACATCGGCGAGTACGCCGGCCATGACGGCCGCGGCGGGGACCTCGATCATGATGCCCAGCTGGATCGCCTTCGGGCGGACCTTGGTCTCGACCTCGACGGCGCGAACGATCGAGTCCAGCCGGACCCGGACCGCTTCGACCTCATCGCGCGTCGCGACCATCGGCAACATCACGCGCAGCTCGCCGGCCCCTGCGGCTTCGACGAGTGCCCGCAGCTGGTCGTCGAGCGTGGCAGGCTGGCGAGTCCCCAACCGGACGCCGCGGACGCCGAGCGCCGGATTTGCCTCGACCGGTCCCGTCCCCCACGACGCCGGCTTATCGCCGCCCACATCGAGCGTCCGGAAGACGACGGGCCGGCCGGCGGCCGCCTCGATGATGCGGGCGTACGTGGCACGTTGTTCGGCGACCGTCGGTGGCCGGTGACGGCCGAGGAACAGGAGCTCCGTGCGCACCAGTCCGATGCCGGTCGCCCCGGCCTGCGCGGCGACGGCTGCCTCCTGGGCGGACGCGATGTTCGCAGCCACCGAAACCCCGTGCGTGGCGTCGTTGTCCGGCGCGATCGTCGGTCGCGTCGGCGCGCGATCGCGGAGCTCGTGCAGCGCTGCTGCGTCCGGCTCGATGATCACCCGGCCCGTCGAGCCGTCGACTGCGACGTCCACGTCCTGCGGCACGGAGCGGGTCGCGTCGTCAACGCCCAGCACCAGGGGGATCCCGAGCGCTCGCGCGACGATCGTCGCGTGCCCGGTGGGCGAACCTCGATCGAGCACGATGCCTTCCACAAGCTCGCGACGGAGTGTCGCCACGATCGAGGGGTCGAGGTCCGGCGCGATGAGAACCGCCGGGTGTCCATCCGTCCGCCAGGGGTCGGTGCCGGCATCGCCCCGGATGATCGCCGCGACTCGGCGGCCGATATCGCGGACATCGGCGGCACGCTCCCGGAAATACTCGTCGTCGACCGAGGCCAGCCGGTCCGCGTGGAGCGACGTCACCGACAGGATCGCGTCGGCAGCCGAAGCACCGGCCGCGATCTCCTCGAGCGCCGGCTCGACGATGCCGGGGTCGCGCGCAAAGAGCGACTGGGCGACGAAGATCGCACCCACCTCATCGCCCGCCTGATCCGTGATCCGCTCCGCGATCTCCCCGAGCTGGTCTGCTGCGGTCGCGAGGGCGCCGCGGAGCTTCGTCGCCTCGACCTCGGGATCCTCGATCGCCGCGACGGCGGATAGCAGCGGCGCCGCGGACGCAAGGAGCAGCGCTCGACCCACCCCGACCCCGGGCGCTCCGGGTCGACCGATGAGCACGGTCATGCGCGCGACACGGGCTGCCGAGCCGGCCATCTCGTCACTCGCCCGCCAGACCGTTCGCGGCCGCGTCTGACAAGGCTCGCAGCAGGAGCGCCGCGGATGTCGCGCCAGGGTCCTGGTGCCCGATCGATCGCTCGCCGAGATACGAAGCGCGACCCTTCGTCGCGAGCATCGGGATCGTGGTGGCCGCTCCGGATTCGGCTGCGTCGGCGACGGCGGCGAGCACGTCCGTCGAGTCCTTGCCGGCGGCGACGGCTCGGCGTCCGGCGTCAAGACCGGGGACGAGAGCATCAAGCATCGTCTTCTCGCCGGCGCTGCTCTTGCCGAGCGCCTGGATGCCGCCGATCGCTGCTTCGAGCGCATCGAGCAGGATCGTTGTCGTCGACTTTCCAGCACATTGGGATCCTAAGCTTAGAATTCCACGTGGACAAGTTGTC
>JADMIO011485831.1_pt1 | contig 64337 bp, 70 predicted proteins | sample 8958161 | NCBI WGS metagenome assembly JADMIO01 (sample SAMN16585339, study PRJNA669376) | soil metagenome | isolation source: Crop rotation soil | place: USA: Cullars Rotation, Alabama | collected 2011 | reverse complement strand
GCGACAACTTGTCCACGTGGAATTCTAAGCTTAGGATCCCAATGTGCTGGAAAGGTCGAAATGGCGCAGGTCGGCGGAGCGGCCGAACATTCCCATGAAGCCGATCGAGGAGCGCCGGGGCATTGCTGACACCGCGCGCCGCATGATTGCGGGCACCGCGAGCCTATCACACGGCAACCATGACGTCCGACGCCTTGATCACGGCCCAGGCCTGCGTGCCCTTCTTGAGGCCGAGATCGGCGACGGCTTCGTTGGTGATCGACGCCGTCAGGACGACGCCTTGCCTGATGTCGATGCGCACGTGCGACGTGGTCGCGCCCTTCTTGACGTCGACGACCTTGCCCTTGAGCTGATTGCGCGCGCTGAGCTTCTTCATGCCGGCCTCCCTTGCGTTCGCGCAATCGCCGATTTGCGATTCGCAGCGACGTATATGATCAAATATAACGCGTGCGCGGGGAAAGGAAAGCCGTTACGGCTTGCCGCCGAGCCGCATCGACAGCTTGTTGACCTTGTCGGTCGAACGCGTGCGTGGCGTGCGCAGATTGGCTTCGAGGTCCTGCAGGCTCTTGCCGGCGGCCGAGGTCGCCTGCGCTTCGATGGCACGGTAGCTGTCGACGAGTTTGCGGCCAAATGGCGTCAGCGCGGCGCCGCCGCCGCTCTTGCCGCCGGGCTGCGTCGTCACGACCGCGCTGCGGAAGCAGCGGTTGACGTCGTCGATGAGGAGCCAGGCGCGCCGGTATGACATGCCGAGCGACCTGCCGGCCTGCGAAATCGAGCCGTCCTTCTCGATCGCCTCCAGCAGCCTGATCTTGCCCGGCCCGATCGCCCGCTTCTGGCCGAAATCGACCCGCAGCGTCAGTCTGGTCTGGCCCGCGTTCCGGCTCATGTCCCACCCGAATTGTTCGGGCGCACAGGTTAGCATCGGCCGGGCCGGTTGACAGGGGCAGGGGAGGGGCGATTGCACGCCCATTGCAGGGTATGCACGGACGCCTGCTGGCGCAATGCGGTGAGCGCCGATAGGAGGCAGGACAGGCTCGACGTGCGCAGAGGGATGTATGGCCTGCCGATCTGCTCGCAGAACCGCTTCACCGCGGCCGCCGCGTTGTGGCTGATGCAATCGACCGGAAACACCGCGACCTCGGCGCGGCTGATGAGCCCCGGCAGCAGCGCCGCGTTGTCTTCCAGGCCGCCGTCGTGGTGGAGGAACTGGCCGTTGACGCGCTCGACCAGCGCGCGCAGTTGCGGCACTTGGTTGGCGCGCCCACCGACGTAAAGGACAGAGAGGCTGGCAAGGTCTAGCTGGCCGGACGGCAATTCGTCCTCCGGACGCAGCACCGACTCTAACTGTGCTTCGATTGACGCAAACCTCGCGCTGCATGGCGTCGCGCTCGTCCTCGGTGTGCTTGCGCAGGCGGATAGCATCCTCATAGGCCCCCGACACCAGCGCCAGGTTCTCCTCGGCGGCGTGCCGGCGCGCGATCTCCTCGTCCAGCCGGCGTTCGAGCTCGCGCACCACCTCAAGCCGATTGCCGGCGTCATGGGCGCGCGCAGCTGTCCGCCGTTCCTCTTCGGTCTTGCGCGCGAGCAATTCGTTGAGGTGATGGATGGTCTGGTCGCGTTCCGCGAGACCGCTGCGCAACCGCTTCTGCTGCGCGTCGATTTGTTCGAGCAGGCTGGCATTCGATCGTTCCAGCTCGCGCAGGCGGTGGATGTCGGCACGATTGGTCCCCCCACGAGGTGGGAGAGTATATGAACGTCGCCGAACACCCGTCGCGTCAGTTTATCGGACGACGTGGGATGCGTGAGGACCGCCCAATAGGCGCCGGGGATATCGCCGCCGTTCATCGCCTCGGTCCACAGCGTCAACAGATCGTCGCCGGTGTGCGCCTTGGCGAAGCGCTTGATCGCGGCGCTGTGGCGGTGGTCGAGCACTTTCTGAAGGAATTTCGCGCCCTCTTTCGGGCGTGCCGCCAAGAGCACGCCGAGCATGTGCAGATCATGATCGTTGGCGGTATCCACGCCTTCGACCTTCAGCCTGCGCAGCAGGCGCACAAGCTCGCCTTGCGTCAGGCAGGTGCCGATGATGGAGCAGTGCAGGCTCGTGTGCAGGTCCCAGATGCGGTAGCGGGTCTTGCGCTCCGGGTCGCAGCGCGTGCCGGCGTCCGGGCTGACCGCGGTGGCCGCGTTCTCGGCCGCGATCGTCATCAGTTCAGCGACGGGCTTCGATTTCCTGTCGGCGACAGGAACGTCGTAGACGCTGACCGGCAATTGCGACGAGCGCGCGGACATTTTCGTTAAAAGCTCGCCTCGTTATATCCGTATGAATATAGCGACAGTCGCATAGATTGCAGTCCTTGAAAAGGGGGTAAATGGCGGCGATCGTCACTGCGAGCGAAGCGAAGCAAGTGCTGGAGGACTCTGGATTGCTTCGTCGCCCCCAACACGCGAGCGACCGTTGGTCGCAATTGCGGCCCTTCGAGATGCGCACAGCACCCGTTGTCTCGGTCTGGCGTGCGTGCTTTGCTTCGAGAATTGGGCAAAAAACCCGCCCGATGACAGGGGGCTGACATGACGATGACCGCACGGTTGCGTGCGCTAGCGTGCACGCTTGCTCTGATCGTAACCGCCGCTTTGCCCGCGCGTGACGCTCATGCGCAGATCGACGACAAGTGGATCGTGTTCATGAAGTCTTCGCCGTGTGCGGAGACGCTGCGCGACTGGATGACTGTCGCTTTCCGCAATCCGAGCGGCGGCGGCAACATGTTCGAACAGGCGCGTCCCACCAACGCCACGACATTTCCGCGCACGCCTCCCGGTTTCACCGCCGCGCACACGATGGCGGACGGGCTGCGGATCGGCGGCTTCATGGGCGCCGCCGGGTTCACGCGGTATGAGAACTACTGCTGCAGGCAGTATTCGGTGTGGGAGAAGAACGAAGCCGGCAAGATCACCAAGGTCGTCATCCGCGGCATGGGCAATCCGGGCCTTGGCTTCATGATCCAGAAGTCCAACCTGTGCTGCGAGGAGGCCGGCGCGCTTGCGGGCAGCGGCGGCGTTTGCACCATGTTCCGGCTGGCGAATGGCCAGGTCGTCCGCTTCACTGACAAAGGCGTAGAACACCTCGGCGTCGGGCCTCTGGTGCTGGCGGGCCTCACGATTCCCGCCGCGACCGACGTTCCGAAGAACCTCTGCAACTATGGAGCCAAGGAAACCGTCGGTCAGCATCAGCACCGCACCAGCGTCGTGTTCAGCCAGGAGCGGCCCTGCCGCTACTACTATTTCCCGACCGCCAAGGACACCCAGGTCATCGGCGTGCAAACGGTGCGCGTGCCCGCCAATGGCACGCTGACGATTGGACCGGTGAGCGGAAAGCCCGGGTGGACGTACAAATCGAATCCCGGGTTCGTCGGCACGGACAGCTTCGTCGTCGACGTCATCCAGGATCGCGGGGTCATCAAATCGACATGGACGTACGACGTATCGGTGATCTAGGTCGGACCGGGCACTGCAGTCTTGTCACGCGCGAAGCGCTTTTCGACAGGAGATGACGATGGCTTTGAGGCAATTGCTGCTTGCGATGAGTGCCGCCGCGCTGATCTGCTGCGCGCAGACGCAGCAGGCTGTGCAGGCCCAGGTTGCGCCGCAAGGCGGCCAGACGCCATCCGCTGCGCAACAGCACGCGATCACCGAAATGACCGCGGAGATCGCGCGGCAATGGCAGCAGATCGGCGACATGCGTCAGCAACTGGCAGCCTGCCTGCAACGTTCGGGACAGGCTCAGCCCGATGATGCGGAGGGCTCACCCGTCGCTGTCGGCGTGACAGCCGATTCCGATGGCGACCCGCTGATCGAACACTGGCGCGCTGACATCGAGGCGCAGCGGCAGATCATCGCGGAGCTGCAGCAGCGTATCGAGCCGTGCTCGGCTGGCAAGTAGCCAGCCGGCGCAACCCATCGGCGCGTTGAGCACGACGATGTCGAGCGCGGCCGGGACGGCGTGCGAGTAGGGCGCGCCAAGCGGACCGCGCCGGTTGCCAACCCACAGCCCCGGACTATATTGCGCGCCCCAGACCGTGATGAGCGGTTGAAGGCGCATCGGCGCGTCTTGCATGCCGGATGCGTGCGCCGTTAGAAAGCTTCAGAGGAGAGGTGGCCGAGTGGCTTAAGGCGCACGCTTGGAAAGCGTGTATACGGGAAACCGTATCGTGGGTTCGAATCCCACCCTCTCCGCCACTACCCTGTAGCGCATCGCACAGAAGGCGAGACCGTGACGGAATTTGCCGACGCGATTGATCCCAAACAGTTCTGGCGGGCGATCGGAGCACGCGCCATCGGCGGAGCCGTCGTCGCCGCACGCGGCGACCAGGGACCGTCGGGCTTCCTGGCGCTCTCGGCTACACATCTCGCCCAGAACCCACCGACCATGCTTGTGACGATCGGCAAAACTACATCGGCGCTGGCGACGGTGCTCCAATCGAAGAGTTTTTCGATTAATTATTTTTCGGCCGATCAGAAGCGCCTCGCTGACGTGTTCGGCGGCAAAACCGACCTCAAGGGTGCTGACCGTTTCGAGTCGGATCTCTGGACGACCGCAACGACGGGCGCGCCGATTCTCAAGGGCAGTGTCGGGTGGCTTGACTGCCGGCTCGCCGACACGATCGAGCGTTACGAAACGATCATCGCAATCGGCGTGATAGTCGGTTTCTCGGCCAATGACGGCGTGAAGCCCCTGGTCTATTTCAAGGGCGGGGTGCTGTGAGAGTTGGTTCGCGCGAGTCGACGGCTTGAGTTTCGCAGCCGGCGCGTGATACCGGCCAAGCAACGGAAGCAGCCACAAACTTCGTGCCGCTAGGCCACCGTTCCAGCGCGTGCTAGTTTAGATGCATTCAAGAAGCGGTCCGGTTTTGCGCCGACCGGCTGCCTTCGACTGTAACGGCGCAGCGGAAACCACATCATGGTCAACATCAAGGTGAATGGGACCTCGCATCGAATCGATGTCGAGTCCGAAACTCCGCTTCTTTGGGTCTTGCGTGAGGAGATCGGACTGACGGGAACGAAATTCGGCTGCGGGATCGCCGCGTGCGGCGCCTGCACAGTGCATATCAACGGACAGGCCGTGCGATCCTGCTCGGTGCCGGTCGGCAGCGTGGAGGGCGCTGAGATCGTGACCATCGAAGGGCTCTCGTCCGACAGCAAGCATCCCGTGCAGCAGGCGTGGCTTACCGAGGAAGTGCCGCAGTGCGGCTACTGCCAGTCCGGCCAGATCATGGCGACGGCGGCGTATCTCACGAGCAATCCCAACCCGACTGACGCCGACATCGATGCCAATCTCACCAACATCTGCCGTTGCGGCACTTACGAGCGGCTCCGCCGCGCGGTGCATCGCGCCGCGGCCCTGATGCGCGCGTGAGCGGGGAGGGCAGCACCATGACAATCAGTCTCAACCTCTCCCGCCGTTCTTTCCTCACCACCGCCGTCACCGCCGCCGGCGGTTTCGCGCTCGGCATCGGCACGCGTCCCGCTGACGCGGCCACCCTGAGCGTGCGCCCCTGGAGCGACGATGCAGCGCGCTATCCCGGCGAGATCAACGCCTGGGTCGTGATCAATCCGGACGACAGCGTGATCATCCGCTACGGCCGTGCCGAGATGGGGCAGGGCAGTTTCACTGCGCTGCCGCAAATTCTCACCGAAGAGCTCGAATGCGATTGGGCCTTTGTGAAGCCCGAATACGCCTCCGCCAACCGCAATCTCCGGGACAACAAGGTCTACGGAAGCCTCTCTACCGGCGGCAGCCGCGCCGTGCGCGAGACCGGCGAGATGGTGCAGCAGGCGGGCGCGAGCGCGCGCGAACGTTTGATCGCGGCGGCGGCGAAGCGCTGGAGCGTGCCGGCGTCCGAATGCGCGGCCGCTATGAGCAAGGTCACGCACAAGCCGACCGGTCGCACGCTTCGTTTCGGGGAACTTGCGGTCGAGGCGGCCGCGGTCAAGCTCGACAAGGAACCCGCGATCAAGAAGGCCTTCGAGTTCAAGTTCATCGGCAGGCGTCTCGCGCGGCTCGACGTGCCGCTCAAGATCAACGGCTCGGCCAAATACGGCATCGACCTCGACGTACCCAACATGGTGCATGCGGCCATCATCGCCTGCCCGGTGTTCGGCGGGAGCGTGAAGTCGGTCGACGAGCGTCCGATTGCCGGCCGCCGCGGCGTCTTGCAGGTGGTGAAGCTCAAGGACGCGGTGGCCGTCGTCGCAGACCGCCATCACCGCGCGCAAGCTGCCCTCAATCTGTTGAAGATCGAGTGGGAGGTGGGCGCGGCCGGCTCCACGGACAGCGTGCAGTTCCGCAAGGACTACATCGCTGCGCTCGATCAGAAAGGTGCGGAGGCGCGTCACGACGGCAATGTTGATGCGGCGATGCCGACGGCCGCCAAGGTGATCGAGGCGACCTACGACGTGCCGATCATCGCGCATGCACCCATGGAGCCGCTCAACGCCATCGCACATGTGCAGGCAGACCGGGTCGACGTCTGGGTTGGCACACAGAATGCCGACGCCGCCTTGCAGTTCGCGGCTCAAGCCTCCGGCGTGAAGCCTGAGAACGTTTACATCCACAACACGTTCTCCGGCGGCGGCTTCGGCCGGCGGCTGCGTCCCGACGAAGTTATGCAGGCGACCGCGGTCTCCAAGGCGGTCGGCAGGCCCGTCAAGCTGATCTGGACCCGAGAGGAGGAAATCCGCCAAGGACGCTATCGCACGCAGGCTGCGATCCGCTTCAAGGCTGGCTTTGCGGCCGACGGCACGCCGATTGCGCTCGACATGCGCAATTCGGCCGGCAGCTCGAACCCGCAGGCCGTGCGCAACGGCCTCGATCCGCAGACGACGCAAGGCCTGATCAATACGGCCTACAGACTGCCGAACTATCGCGTCACCTCCATCCTGAAGAACACGCACGTGCCGCTCGGTCCGTGGCGCGCGCCCGGCCACTCCCAGAACGTGTTCTTCATGGAGAGCTTCATCGACGAGATGGCGCACGCAGCGGGCAAGGACCCGGTCGCACTGCGGCGCGAACTGCTGGCACATCGCCTCGACTTCCAGCAGGTCATTGACCTGCTGGTCGAGAAGGGCGACTGGGGCAAGCCGATGCCGCGCGGCAAGGGCCGTGGCTTCGCCATCCATGAAAGCTACGACTCGATCGTCGGCATGATTGCCGAGGTCGCGGTGACGAATGGCGAGGTCAAGGTCGAGCGCGTGGTGATCGCCTGCGATTGCGGCGTCGTGGTCAATCCGCGCGGCGTCGAGAACCAGCTCGAAGGTGGCATGATCTACGGCCTGTCGGCCGCGCTGTTCGGCGAGATCACGGTCAAGAACGGCAGTGTCGAGCAGGGCAATTTCGACACTTATCCGGTTGTGCGTTTCAAGGACGCGCCCAAGACCGAGGTCTACCTCTCGTCCACGCCCGGCAAGAAGTGGGGCGGTGTCGGCGAGCCGGGCGCGACCATGATTCAGCCGGCGGTGACGAACGCCATCTTCGCGGCGACTGGAAAGCGGCTGCGTTCGCTGCCGATCCGTGGGCAAAACCTGAGCGGCGCGGCGTAAGCGGCAATCAACAGCGCTTTCAAATGTTGCAATGGCCGGGCCCGTCCCGGCCATTTTTCACGAGTTCTGGCAAATGGGCTTGCTCACGCCGTGAGTCGTGACAGCGGTTGGTTTGCCGCGCATAGAGACCGTCACCGGCGCGGGCGACGACACTCGTATCACTGCGCGCCTCTGCATGCCGTGCTGATTGAACCACTGCAAAGAACGTGCATTGTATTTCCTTGTCCTGCATCGGGGCGCTGTCGATTCAGGGTCAGAGGCAATTCTTGGGTGCGGGCGAGCAGGTGCGCCGAATAAGTCTGGAGAGGGCAGAATGAGAGCGCAGGAGATCAAGAAGGTTATTGACGTCAGGATATCGCGAGAACGTGCAAAGACGCTGTTGATCGAATTCGTCAAGGTACCGAGCCCGCAGACCGACCTGCTCGAAGACGAACCGCTGCTCAGGGAATTTATCAAGAAAGAAATTGAGCCGCGTCTTCGCGGATTGCGATTTGGGGATTTTCGCTACGATTCGATGGGCAACCTCGTTGCGACATATGGTGCGGGCAAGAGCGGGAAATCGCTGATGTTCATTGGCAACGCCATGAACCAGCCCGCCTCGACCATGCCAAACCCTTACAACGGCGACGTAGTGGATGGCGCCAAATATGGCCTGCCCGGCGAATGCGTCATGGGTAAGGGGGCGAGCGAGCAGAAGGCCAACCTCGCGGCATTCTTCCATGCGATGGAAACGGTCATTGCCAGCAACGTCCCAATAGCGGGCAAGTTTATCTTCGCGTGTTGCGTTTCTGGCGAAACCGGGAAGCACGACGCTATCAAGAGCGTCATCGAAGGCATGGACGTGCGTGCCGACATGGCGATCCTTGGCGGCACCGGCCTCAACATTACGCTCGGGAACCGCGGCCGCATCGATGTTTTCGTGACCGTGAAAGGCTCGCCCTGCCACTCGGCGCGGCCATGGGACGGCGCAAACGCCATTACCGGCGCGATGGAGGCGATCCGTCTGCTGCTCGGCAAGACCAGGCTCGACAAGAGCCATCCGCAACTCGGCAAGCAGACGCTCACGGTCAACCACATGCAGAGCTTTCCGAATTCCACTCACACCGTCCAGGAGCGAGTCGAGTTCAGGCTTGATCGCCGTCTGTTGCCCGGCGAAGACCCGAACGAGGCCTTCGCCGAGCTGGCGCGGATCGCGAAAGAGGTCGAGCAGTTCAAGGATCCGGTGAGCGGCAAGGGCTTCGCGGTCGATATTCGGCTGGGACCTTTCATGTATCCGTCACTGGTCACGACCGAGTCGGCGGTCGTGCAGGCGCTATTGCGGGCAAGCGAAACCATGCTCGGCACGCCGGCCGAGACCTATTATTCGCCGTCGGCGTTCGATCAGGGCTACCTTAATCACGTCGGAATTCCGACCGCCAACTTCGGCTCCGGAGAACACCAGTGGGCCCATACCGACTACGACATGGCTTCGGTCGAACGGACCACGGACGCCGCGCGCGTGTTCGGGTTCATGATGCTGGAGCACCTCACCTGACCCATGCGCTCGAAGAGGGCGCCCGTCATTGCTTGATGAGCGATGGCTAGGCGAGCTGTTCTGGGACATGGCCGCATCATCTTTGCTGACAAGCAAATACAGTTTTCGGATTTGCGGGACGAAAGTTCTGTGACCGACAAGGCCGGCTCACGATGTACGACGTGATGAGTGCGCTGTCCCAGGTCGCAAAATTTGCGCCGCGTATGGCGGTGGTGCAAGGTCGGCGGTGGCGGGATTTCATCGGCAAGGCCATGATCCAGCGCGGCGAGGTCGTCGCCACGATGGACTCGTTCAAGCGTGTTCGAGCTCGGCTACCAGCCTCTTGAAAAGCCTCCTGTCGTTGACACGCGCGGGTCGCCCGTCTACTCGACAGGATTTCGGATAACCGGGCTTGGCTGCTCGGGCGCGTGTGAACTTCTGGCGTTGAATCGGCAGCAGGATCGACATGCAGCCCGAGAGGGCAGCATCAGAGGCACATGGCTCGAATCGAGAACATCATCGCCTGCGCTGCCGCCATGTCGGGTTTGTGGGGCTTGGCTGGCCTGTCGATGACACTCAGGCTGTTCCCGAGGTCTGTCGCCCTGTTTTTCGCTCCGGCGCTGGGATGGGCCGTCTACAGCGTCATCGCGCTTGCATTGTGTTCGATTGTCGGCCTGACAAGAACTGCGGCTCTGCTGATCGCGGCCTTGGTTGTGATTGCGTCGTCGTGTGCCATCGGGACAGCACGCTGCATCATCAGGGCGGATCGGACGTCACTCCTGATTGTCATTCTTGTCCTGGGTGCCGCCCTGCTGGCGATGGCACCGGCGGCAGCAGTCGTTCCCAAGATCATCGCGGACAGCGTGCGGCTGGCTACACCGATCTTCGACCATTCGAAGATTGCTTTGATTGACGAAATGATCCGTTCCGGCGTCCCTCCAACGAACCCGTTCTTCAGTGAGGTCGGGACCACCGATCGTGTCGCCTACTATTACCTCTGGCACTTTTCCGCCGCGAACATTGCGCTGATGACCGGCGCCAGCGGCTGGGAAGCGGACGCCGCGCTCACGTGGTTCACCGGCTTTTCGTCGTTGCTTTTGGCCATGGGCATTGCGCGCTGGCTCAGCCGGGACAGGGTATGGCCCGCGGCTGTCGTGTTGCTTGTTGCGGCAACGTCTTCGTTGCGTCTGCCGTTGATCTGGCTGGTTGGAGCTGATGCCAGCCGGGCCGCGTTTCGCGACGGCTCGGGTTTTGGCGGCTGGCTGTTCCAGACCTCGTGGGCGCCGCAACACGTCGCATCTGCCGCCTGCGCGGTTCTTGTTGCATTGATGCTGCCCAGACTGGCGGATCGGCCCCGTCTGTTGCTGAGCGCGCTGACAGGGTGTGTCGTTGCCGCGAGCTTTCAAAGTTCGATCTGGGTGGGCGGCGTCACGCTCGCGCTTGCGTCAGCCATCATCGTTCTGGATCGCTGCCGTGGCCTGGATGCGAAAGCGATACGAGCCTTCGTTGGGCAGGTCGCGCTGACCGTTGGAACGGCGGCGGCCCTCAGCGCTCCTTTGCTGTTCGCTCAAGCCGCAGTGGCGCGCCTGCGCGGTGACGGTCTTCCCATCGGTATCAGGGCCGTCAACGTTTTCGGCGACGCGGTCGGGCCGACGCTGCGTGCCATCTTGGATATCCCGGCATATTGGGTCCTTTATCTGCCGTTGGAGCTGCCGGCCTACTATCTGGCAGGCGGCGCGGCGATACTCACTCTCCTCAGGCGTCATGAGGCCGCCGATGGCGCGCCGATGCGGCCGCTTCTGCTGCTGCTCGCGACCTCGCTGGCGGTTGCGTGGCTCATGGTCAGCACGATCGGCAACAACAACGATCTTGGCTGGCGCGCGGTATTGCCCGCGGTCTTGCTGCTGGCCGCATTTGCGGCAGCGGGCTTTTCGGTGTGGTCCGACACGCGTTCGGGCAGGACGACCGTTTTTGCCGGGGTGGTGGTCTTGCTGGGGTTGCCTGAAGGCATAGCCATCATCAAGGAGAATCTCATCGCCGAGCCTGCGAAGTCGGAGCGCCTGTTTGCGATGACGCCCAGGCTTTGGCAGGCTGTACGGCAGCATCTGGCTCCGCAGGAGCGGCTCGCCAACAATCCGCGATTTCTTGCGGACATGACATCGTGGCCGATCAACATCTCCTGGGCGCTGCTTGCAGACCGCCGCTCGTGCTTTGCCGGCGCCGATCTCGCTTTGCCGTTTGCGCCGGTCCCAAGGGCGCGCCGGCGGGAGATCGAGCAACAGTTCGACCGGGTTTTCGCCGGGCAGCCGCAAGCCGATGACGTCGAGCAGTTTGCGACCCGCTATGACTGCACCGTCGTGGTGGTGACGCCTCAGGACCTCGCCTGGTCAAACGATCCGTTTGCTTCGACGCCGTACTACGGCCTCGTGGAAAACCAGCCCGATGCCTGGCGGATTTATCGCAAGAGCACGACCGACAAGCGACGGAATTAGATTCCGCTGTGCCAGTTGAAGCCCTGGTCCGCCCAGTAACCGCCCGGATAGGTGTTGGTAACCTCGATGGCGGTGATCCATTTCGGATTCTTGAAGCCGAGTTTCGTTGCCGTGCGCAAACGCAGCGGAAAGCCGAACGGATCGGTGATCGGCGATTTGGCATACTTGGTGGCGAGGATCGTCTGCGGGTGAAGCGCGGTCGCCATGTCGATGCTTTCGGTGTAGTCGTCAGCACATTTGAACGCCACATACTTTGCGCTCAAGTCGGCTCCGACACGCTCCAGGAAGTGGCGAAAATTCACGCCGGACCACTGGCCGATATAATCCCAGCCTTCCACGCAGATGTGACGGATGATGAGCTCCTGCTCCGGCAGCTCGTAGATCTGAGCCGCCGTCCACGGCCGGCGATCCTGGATCAGGCCCGCGAGTTCGAGCTTCCACGTCGCGCCATCGACCGGCTTGACCTCCTCGATCTCGTAATAGGCATTGAATCGCGGAGGCTTGACGACGTCCGCCTCGGTGTAGGTCGGCACCAGGTGGTTCGGTCGGAAGATCAGTTCCTGGACCCGATCGTTGAACGATGAAACGGTCTGAAGCACCGCCTGCACGGCGCCGCGGTCGGTCACGTTGCAGCCGGTCAGCATCGTCAAGGCGCCGAGGCTGACCGCACCGCGCAAGATCTTCCGGCGGTCGATCTCCCCGATGAGCGCTCGATTCTCTTCGAGGACACTTTGGTCGATCCCGTTCTTCGGGCGAAAGATTGATCGCAGGCGTGCGACTGGCATTGTCTTCTCCGCTCAACGTGATTCTTGCCCAACCAGGGTCTCGACCTTGCGGGCTTGGGCCAAGCGACCGACACGAGGCCCGCCGGTGATCATCGCGCCGATCGTCTTGGGCACGAGAAGCGCAAGGCAGACATGAACCACCATGAAGAGCACGATGGCTGCCATCCCCAGGAAGTGGACGAGCCGCGAACCCTGGAAGCTGTAGAAAAGGGACGCCAGCTCGGAAAATTGCATTGGCTTCCAGACCGCCAATCCCGAGACCACCTGGAGAATGATGATGAGGATCACGCCGACGTAAAGCAGCTTCTGGACGCCGTTGTAATGCGTGATGTCATCGTGCGAGAGACGGAACTTGAGCGCGTCGCGGATGTTGGACAGGACTTCGCGTGGCCGGATCGGAAAAAGCTTGCGCCGGAACCGGCCGCTCGCAATCCCGTAGAGGACATAGCAAAGGCCGTTGAGCGCAAGAAGCCACATGGCGAAGAAATGCCATTGCAATGCGCCCTGAGCCTCGCCGCCGATGGTGATCCAGTCGGGGAAGTGCAGCCAGCCGAACAGCACCTCGTCGTTGTAGATCTTCCAACCGCTCCCGATCATGATGATCATGGCGATGGCATTGATCCAATGCATGACGCGCACCGGCAGCGGGTGAAGCCGGATTGCCCGGTTTCTGGTCGTTTTGACGACAGCCTGGTGCATCAAACAGGTCCCCTTGCGGTAACAATCTCGCTCTCAGTCCGTATACGGAGACATACGCTTGGACGTTACATCGGGAGATGGAGCATGCGGCACGGCCTGTTCATTGGCGCAGCGATTGGCATCCTTGTCGGCGTTTTTCCGGCGCCCCGGGCGATGGAACTCATTGCGCCGGCGATCGCGGCTGGAGCGCATTCAGACAGCTCTGCTCCGACTGAAGAGAAGAAGGAGCTCACCCCGGAAGAGAGGATGAACCGTCGCTTTCCTCAGCCGGCGCGCGTTGGCGACCTGATCGGCCTGCCGGTGCTGGATTGGGACGATTCTATGATTGGCTACGTCCGGCAAATCGTCCGCACGCCCGACGGGAAAATACAGCTCATCGTCCCCTATGGCGCATGGTTCGGCTGGCTGGATTTCGGTGGTCGTTTCGATCGCGCGCGGCGGCCCGTCGCCGTTCCGATCGAAGTTGTGGCCATTCTTGCACGGCAGATTGATGCCCTCGACATGTCACGCAAGGAATTCGCCATGGCCCCCCGCTTCGTTCCAGGCCAAGCGGCGGAGCTTGACCGCGACGAAATCATCAAAATCGCCATCACCCGCCGCTGAACCGAAAAAATCTTCTCAGCACCGAGAAACTTACGGAACGTATCCCACGTATCTTAATTGCCCGGGGGAGTGTCCGTCTCCTCAACACGGGCCGGTAACCTGAGACCTCGATGGACGACCAGACCCGGCCGGCCCTGCAAATTCGTACGATCGTGTGTCAGGCGCTCACCGCGGGCGACGATCCGACGCGCGCGATTGTCCCGCCCATTCATCTTTCCGCGACGTTCCTGCGCGACGCCGACAACGGCTACAGCAGCGGCTGCGTTTACGGCCGGCCTGACAGTGCCTCTGTCTGCCAGGTTGAAGAATTGATGGCGGCTCTTGAGGGCGCGGATGCGGCGCTCGCGTTCGGCTCAGGGTCCGCGGCTGCGGCTGCCGTGATTTTGGCGTTCGAAACGCCAACGCACGTGGTCGCGTCGGAGGCGATGTACTGGGGCTTGCGATCTTGGCTCCGGAGCATCGGACGCTATGGCCACAGCGTGACGTTCGTCGACACAACCGATCCGCGCAAGGTGGAGGAGGCGGTCCGCCCGGGACAGACTGGCCTGCTGTGGATCGAGACGCCGAGCAATCCGCTCTGGACGCTGACGGACATCGCAGCCATGGCGGAGATCGCACACAAGGGAGACGCGCTGCTCTGTGTCGACTCGACCGTCTCGACGCCGGTCATCACGCGTCCGATCGCCCACGGCGCCGACCTGGTCGTTCATTCCGCAACCAAATATCTGAACGGGCACTCCGACGTCGTCGCCGGGATGTTGGTGACCGCCGCCGTCAGCCCGTTCTGGAACAGCATCAAGGACGTCCGCGCGCAACTCGGCGCGACGCTGGCGCCGTTCGAGTCGTGGCTGCTCATGCGCGGGATGCGGACGCTCGACCTTCGCGTGCGCGAGCAGGCGAGCACGGCCGCCATCCTCGCCCGCCGGCTTGTCGAGCATCCGGCCGTCTCAGCCGTGCTCTATCCGGGCCTTGCCACGCATCCAGGCCATGAAATCGCTCTTCGGCAAATGAAGAACGGGTTTGGCGGCATGCTGTCGCTTCGCCTCAAAGGCGGCGAGGCCGCCGCGATCGCCGCTGCGGCAAAGGTCAGGGTCTGGAAGCGTGCGACGTCGCTCGGAGGGGTCGAAAGCCTGATCGAGCATCGGTCCTCGATCGAAGGATCGGGGACGCGGTGCCCCACGGACCTTCTCCGTTTGTCGGTTGGCCTGGAAGATCCGGACGACCTGTTCCGCGACCTGTCGGATGCGCTGGACAGCTCCGCCCGTGAGTGCAGCCCATTCATGGGGTTGAGTTCACGATCATGAGCACTGTCGCAGTTGCCATCATCTGCAAGACCCCAATGCCGGGCCAATCGAAGACCCGTCTTTCCCCGCCGCTTCGCCCGGCCGATTGCGCTCTCATCTCGTCGTGCTTCATTCGAGACCTGTCGCGGACAATCGGAACGCTTGCGCAAAGCGGCGGCACGAGCGGCTACGCCGTGTACACGCCGATCGGCACTGAGGCGCTTCTGCGCACGTTGCTGCCTGATGATTTCGGCCTGGTTCCGCAGGGCGAAGGCGACCTCGGCAAGCGACTGGCGAAGGGGATCGGCGACCTCCTGCACGCAGGCCACGCCGGAGCGATTCTGGTCAATTCGGATAGCCCGACACTGCCCGCCTCCATCCTGCGGCAAGCCGTCGAGGCGGTCGCGGCGGGCGACAACATCGTTCTCAGTCCGGCGTTGGATGGCGGTTACACGCTCGTGGGACTGTCCAGGCTCCATGCCCGGCTGTTCGAGGACATCCCCTGGAGCACCGGCGCTGTTTACCGGCTGACTCTCGAGCGCGCGCGTGAGATCGGCGTCCCGGTCGTCGAGGTGCCCGGCTGGTACGATGTCGATGACGAAGCATCGCTCCAGATGCTCGAAGACGAGCTGGCAGGGCAACGTCCTCCGGCGCTGCCGATGCCTGGTGCTGACGCTCCTGCCAGCCGGCGGTTCCTGCGCGAGCGAGGCATGGCAACGCGGGAGCTGGTGGGTTGAGCGCCGCACTCGAACCGAAGGCGCGCTCGTTTGACGCCTCGCGTGTCACGCTTGTGATCCCTTGTCTGAACGAAGAGCAGACGATCCCCGGCGTCGTCGCCGAGGTGCGCGCACAAGGAATTACGAAAATCATCGTGGTCGACAACGGATCGACCGACGCTACCGCCGAAAGCGCCCATGCGGCGGGCGCGACCGTGATCGGGGAGCCGCGACGAGGTTATGGCCGCGCCTGTGCTGCGGGAGTTGCGGCGCTGCCGGCCACGGCCGAAATCGTGTGCTTCATGGATGGGGACGGCAGCGATGTCCCGGCATTCATCGTGGATGTCGTCGCGCCCGTGGCAGAAGGCGGGGCCGACTTCGCCATGGGCTCGCGGCTGCGCGGGCGCCGGGAGCCGGGCTCCATGACGCCCCAGCAGATCGTTGCCGGCTGGCTCGCGGGTGCGCTGATGAAGCTCGCCTACGGCGTTCAATACACCGACATGTCGCCATTGCGGGCGATGCGGGTCGAGCGCCTGCGGGGCCTGAAGATGAGCGAGATGACCTACGGCTGGAATCTGGAGATGCAGATGAAGGTTGCCGCTGCCGGCCTGCGGATCGCGGAAGTGCCGGTCGATCACCGCGTCCGCCGCGGCGGCCTCTCCAAGGTGTCCGGAAACCTGACTGCAGGGCTGAGCGCGGCCTGGAAGATTGTAACCACATTCGTGCGTCTTTTGATTGCGCTGCGTTCGGATTCCCGTCGCGATGTCACCGTGGAGCGCATGACATGAAAGTGTTGTTGACCGGCGGGGCGGGGTTCATCGGCCAGCATGTCTCGCGCGAGCTTCTGGCGCGCGGGCATGACGTCCGCGTGCTGGATTCATTGCGACCCGACGTGCATTCGGCTCCAGGTTGGGAGGCTCCAGACGGCATCGAGTTCATCGCCGGAGACGTACGCGATGCGTCCGTCCTGGATCGCGCGCTTGCCGGCAGGGAAGCGGTCCTGCACCTCGCCGCCAAGGTCGGCCTTGGCGTGAACGTCGGCGATCTGCCGGACTACGCCTCCTCAAACGACGTGGGAACCGCGGAGCTTCTGGCGGCAATGGCGCGCGCCGACATCTTGCGGCTGACGCTTGCAAGCTCAATGGTCGTCTATGGCGAAGGAATCGGCCGGTGTCAGCAACACGGGACCGTCACGCCCGGTCCGCGCACCGAGCGCGCGCTGGCGGCGGGTCAGTTCGAGCCGCCATGCCCGATTTGCGGGCAGCCGCTCGCGACGGCGCTCGTCGACGAGTCGACGCCATTCGATCCGCGCAACGCGTACGCGACCAGCAAGGTCGCCCAGGAGTTTTACGCCCGCAACTGGGCCAGGGCGACCAAGGGCTCGGTGGCGGCTTTGCGGTATCACAATGTCTATGGTCCGGGCATGCCGCGCGACACGCCCTACGCGGGGGTCGCTGCGATCTTCATGTCGGCATTGCGCCGCGGCGAAGCGCCGAAAGTGTTTGAGGATGGCCGACAGCGGCGCGATTTCGTCCATGTCCGGGACGTCGCGGCCGCGACAGTTCTCGCCTGCGAAAAGCATTCTGCCGGGGTCCGTGCATTTAACGTCGGCTCAGGAACGCCCCGCACGGTCGGCGACATGGCGAAAGCGCTGTCGCTTGCGCTCAATGGACCTGCCCCCATCGTGACCGGACACTATCGCCTCGGCGATGTCCGGCACATCACCGCCGATTCTTCCCGGTTGCGGTCGGATCTTTCGTGGCACCCTGCGGTCAACTTCGATCAGGGCATGTGCGAACTGGCAGCGCATTAGCTGACGCGGCCACAGCCGTGGTACGGTGGCTTCGCACCCGTTACATCCTTGTGCCGCCGGTGGCATGTCCTTTGCTTTATTGGGGGTGAAAGGAATTCCTCATGGTCAGGATTGCGCGCAAGCACAGCCATTTTATTTTCGGCGGACTGCAGGCGGGTTTGACGAGCCTGATCGCTGCAGGCATTGCCAGTTTTCCGTCACCTACAATCGCGCAGTTCTTCGGTCATTGGGTATGGGCATGGCTTGTTTCCTGGGTCGTCATGCTGCCGGTCGTTGTGCTCGCCGCCCCATTGATCAAGGTCGCGTCGGTGGCACTGACGCGAGAATAGGAAGCCCACGCGGTCGAGGGATTACAGTTCGTCGGCGGTTGCGGCTTCGTGGAGTTGCGATGCGGTGTTGGCGACCGATATGGCTTGCTGGCCGTGCCACTTCACCCGCATTGCCTCGCGTACGAACGCGCCGACCGCCGGCGAGTGCGGCCGGCCACGGACGGTCACGAGGTTTACCAGTCGCCAGAATTCCGGTTCGACCAGCGGCCGCGCGATCACGCCTGGGTCGGTCACCGCATATTCGGGCATGAAGCCGAATCCGAGGCCCGACTTCACCATGGCGATGATCCAGTCGTCGCGTTCGCTGCGGTAGGCAAGCTTCCACGACACGCCTTCACCGAAGAATTTCCCAGCATATCCGTTGAATTCGCAGTTCACGCGGTTGAGGTAGTTGGCGCCGTTGAGGTCCCGCGGGCGGATGGCATTGCGTTCGGCGAGCGGATGCGATTGCGGCAGCACGATCATCATCTGTTCGCGGAACAATGGCATGGTGTGGACGCGCTCGTCGTCCGGCTCGCTCGGCAGGCAATAGATCGCGATCTCAAGCTCGCCCGCGAGCAGCCGCCGATAGAGCTCCTTGGCGCTGGCGTCGACGATCGACAGCTCGACACCCGGGTAACGGACCTGCAGGGCCGCAAGCAGCTCGACCAGTTGCCCGGGTGCGACCGTGCACATGATGCCAAGCCGCAGCACCGTCTTTTTCATCTGGGTGAAGTCCTTCGCGAGCCGCTTGGTCTCGCGCAGCTCCTCATGCATGGTCTGCAGGTGCGGCTGCATCATCAAGCCAAGCTCGGAGAGATGGGTGTTCGCGCGCTCGCGATGAAACAGCGGCCCTCCCAGCTCTTCCTCGAGCAGCTTGATGGCGCGCGTGAGCGAAGGCTGCGTCACGTGGCATTTTTCGGCAGCGCGGGTGAAATTCAGTTCTTCGGCGACCGCCAGAAAATAGCGAATTTGATGCATTTCCACCGCAAGACTCCCTCCAGCATGAAGGCGCTCCGCGCTGTCCGGCTTCGCGGTGTCCTCCAACCTGCTTCGCCGCGGCTGGTGGAAAGGTTACACGGCCAGGCGGTCAAATCGGCATGATCGCCGTATCCCGATACGGTTTTGCAGCAGGCCGATGCCTTGCTGCGCCTATGGCCTCGCTTAGGCTGGGTTCGGTCCCGGCTCGTGCAGAATTACCCCCTCCAGCGGGTCGCAATCGTCCTCCCATGCTTTGCGCTCGAGCGCGCGGTTGGTATCGGCAAGCCCGGCTTCCCAGCGCCGTTGCACGCCGCTCGCGCTGAAGTCGACGTCCTTGGTGTGATTCTCATTGTCGAGCCGCGGAGCAAGCAGGCGTATCACGTGCATCCGCGTGAGGCATCCGTAGCCGGCAAGATCGTTGACGATCGCGCTCTTGCGCTGGTCTTCGGGAATGAGCCTGGCCAGTTCCGAGATCACGTGACGCAGCTTGTGCACCTGCCGCTGGCGCTCGATGTGGCTCGCGACCCGGCTGGAATATTGGATGTCCTTGTGGCGGTTGAGAACATCCCAGATGGTCTGCGGCTCCGGCCCCATCGGGTTCCACATGTGAACGGCGAAGATCAGCGCGTTGCGCCGCGGGTTGTCGTCGAAGATGACCTCGGCCGGCGTGTTCGAGAGGATGCCGCCGTCCCAATAGAGCTCGCCCTCGATGCGAACCGCGGGAAAAGCCGGCGGCAGTGCGCCCGACGCCATGATGTGCTGCGGCGTGATCGCGGTTTCGCGGCTGTCGAAATACCGCATCTGGCTGGTGCGCACGTGGGCCGCGCCAACAGTCAGGCGTGGTTTGCAGCGCGTGATCAATGAGAAATCGGCGAGCTCAGTCAGCGTCTTTTCAAGCTGCTCCGTCGAATAGTATCCGGCGCTCTCGGCGCCCAGGCGGACGTGCGCGCCAAAGAACGCCATGGGGTTGGGCTTGAAGAATCCTTCAACGCCTCCGAGCACGGTGGACCAATAGCCGAGCGCATCCGACATTCCTGGCCACGGCGCCAGATTCCAGGCTTCCCTGCGCGTCACGCGGCGCCAGAATTCTTTCATCCGGTCGAGACGGGCATGTGCCTCGTTGCCGGCGATCAGGCTGGCATTGATGGCACCGATGGAGGTACCGATGATCCAATCGGGCTCGATCCCGGCCTCGTGCAGCGCCTGGTAGACGCCGGCCTGGTAGGCGCCAAGCGCTCCGCCGCCCTGGAAGACCAGCACGGTCTGCCGCTTTTGCGGTGAAACCGCGTGATGCCTGGGCGCAGGCTTGTCCGCATCAAGATGCGCGATGTCCACCATCTTGTTCATATTGAGCCTCCCGTGCGCGTCAACAGCTCTTGCCCTGGACAATCAGTGCGCGGTCCATCCGCCGTCGACCGGCAGCGCGACGCCGGTGATCGAAGCAGCGGCCTCGCTCGCGAGGAACACCGTCAGCGCGCCGAGCTCCTCGACCGTGGCGAATTTCTTGTTGGGCTGCTGCGCAAGCAGGATGTCGCGGATGACCTGCTCGCGCGGGATACCGTGCGCCTTGGCTTGGCCGTCGATCTGCGCCTCGACCAGCGGCGTGTACACGTAGCCGGGGCAGATCGCGTTGCAGGTGATGCCGTGCTCGGCGGTTTCGAGCGCCGTCACCTTGGTGAGACCGACGATGCCGTGTTTGGCGGCCACGTATGCGGACTTGAACGGCGATCCCACCAGGCCATGAGCGGATGCGATATTGACGATGCGACCCCACTTGCGTGCGAGCATGGTCGGAAGCGCGAGCCGCGTGGTGTGAAAGGCTGACGACAGGTTGATCGCCAGGATTGCGTCCCACTTTTCCGGTGGAAAGTCCTGCAGCGGCGCCACGTGCTGGATGCCGGCGTTGTTGACGAGGATGTCGAGCCGGCCCCACTTGGCGAGCGTCGTGTCGATCATGTCGCGGATCGAATCCGGCTTGGACATGTCGGCCGGTGAGTACGCCACATCGGCCTTGAACTCGGACGCAAGGGACTTTTGCGTCCTTGCAATATCGTCCGCCTTGCCGAAGCCGTTGAGGACGACATTCGATCCTGCGGCCGCCAGGGCCCGCGCGATGCCAAGCCCGATGCCGCTGGTCGAGCCGGTAACGACGGACACCTTTCCAGCCAGGGGCTGTCCGGTAAGGATGTTTGGCTGCGTGATGGCGATATTCATCGGGTAAACTCCCATGTTGTCGTCGCGAGGTTCGTGGCAGGATGGGCGCCGGTTTCGCTGCCACATTGCGTAAATGAGCCGATTGTTGAAAATGCCGATTGGCTAACGGGTCGATAGGTCGACGCTATGGAAATGCACCAAGTCCGATATTTCCTGGCCGCGGTTGAGGAGCTGAATTTCACCAAGGCAGCCGAGAAATGTAATGTTTCGCAGCCTTCCTTGACCCGTGCGATCAAACAGCTTGAGGGCGAGCTGGGCGGTGACCTGTTCCGGCGCGAGCGGCCGCAGGCGCAATTGACCGAGCTTGGCCAACGCATGCTGCCGCTGCTCAAGCAATGTTATGACAGCGCACTCGGCGCGCGGTCGCTCGCTTCCGAGCTGCGCAAGGGCCAGGTGGGCTCGCTGCGACTTGCGCTCTCGCGCTCGGTCAGCCTTGATCTCCTGGTCTCCTATCTGGGCGAGCTCAGAAAGGCTTTTCAGGGACTTGAGCTGAAGCTTTTGCGCGGCACGGCGGCCGAAATCGTCGAACTGCTGAAGAAAGGTGAAGCCGAGCTCGCGGTTGCGGGAGAAATTCCCGAGGACTGGGAGCGCCTCGACAAGTGGCCGCTGTTCACCGAGCGTTTCCAGCTGATCGTCAATCGCGATCACGAGTTGGCATCGCGCGCGAGCCTCGAAGCGCTGCGGGGACAGCGATTCTTGCGGCGGACCTATTGCGAGGAGCTCGATCGGCTGTGCGAACTGCTCCGCAGCCATGATGTCGCGATGGACCAGGGCGATGATGTGACGTCCGAACGCGATGTCATCGCCTTGATCGAAGGAAATCTGGGCATGGCTTTCATGCCGCGCAGCACGCCGACCCCGCAGACGCTGACGTCCACTGCCATCGGTGGAATCGACCTCAACCGGACCGTTTACGTCTATGGCGTTGCCGGCCGGCAGCGGACACCGGTGGCGAGCACGATTCTGAAGATGTTGCGGGCCAGCGACTGGTCTCGCTTCACGAACTGACCTCAGTCGCGCATCGCGAAGATCAGGTCCTTGATCTCCATTCGTTTGCGGTAGTCCGGATCGATGAAGCGGGCTCGGATTTTTCCGTCGCTGCCGACAACGAATGTTGCCGGGATCGGAAGCATCCACGAACTGTTGCCCTGATAATCCGGCAGGTTCTGCCGGGGGGACATCAGCTCCTGCATCTCGCTACCAATCCAGATCGCAAGGTTGAGCGACAGGGCATAGCCGTTGTCCATGTCGGTCAGGATCGGGAAGGGGACGGAGGACTTCGTCTTCATTTCGACGGCGAATTTCTGGATATCCGGAATAACCGCCACGATCTGACCTCCGTCAGCCGCGATCGTCTCGTGTGCTCGCGCCAGCGCATTGACGTTGATGCGGCAATAAGGACACCAGTGGCCGCGATGGAACGTGACGGCGACTGGCCCTTTGTCGGTCAGTTGCTCCAGGCCGATGAGGCGACCGTTCTCATCCGGCAGCAGGAACGGCGGCATCTCGTCGCCCACCTGGGGGGCCGATTCGCCAGCGCCATGCGCACGCAGCCGCTCGACCATCCGTTCCAGCGCCGCGACGAGCTCGGGCCTGCGCTGGCGCGCGGATTCCGCCATCGCCTGCAGCTGTTCATTGAGCGAAAGGTCGGCCTCCTGGATGCGTCGGAACGCCTCGTCCGAAGATTCGGGTCTCGCATCGGAGGTCATTGCATAACCTTATGTGGCCGGCGCAGCGTCCACGGCCGAAGATGGGCGGAGGATATCGTCTCGGGGCGGTGCTTACCAGAGGCGCCACGGAGCATCATCATCGATGTTCGCGCAGCTCGACGACGATGTTGCTTTCGACCAGCATTGCGAGATTGCCCACCACGTCGAAGTCGCCTGCATCCGCCAGCGCCGCGTCGACTGCCTGCGCCATCGTTCTGCCACCCGCCAGACTACGCAGGAACGCAAAGCCGCCCGGCAGCAGCCGGCGCAGTCGGACGTCGACGCAGGGGCGTGCGACCAGCGCCGCTTCGGCGCCCCAGCGCTCGATCATGCCGCCATCAGTCTGATTGACCTCCCAGATCGTGACGATCGGAAAGCGCGACGACACGAGCTGGACGGACGGGTGCAGGCGCATCTGCAAATCGCCGAGGCGTTCCGGCGACAGGGTGGCGAATGCAGCGGCGCTGACGGGTCGTTCATCGGCTGCGTGGTAAGCCCTTGTGCGCGCGAGCTCGAGCTCGGCGACGTCGGCAAGATAGTCGGTCGAGCCGCCCTGGCGGAGATTCCGCAGGAAGCGCGGAAACGCGTTGCCAGGATTCGCAGGCCCCGGCGCCTCCTCGAAGATGTATTGGCGCACGGCCGCGTGGAACGAATCTCCGCCGAGCAGCCGGCAAATGACCGGATACTGGGCCGCAAGGGCGTCGATCAGATTGACGACAGGGATGGTCTGCCGGCGGGCCCTGACGCCACCGACATAAGACATCGTAGCAAACGGCGCGCCAGGCGCGTCCGAAAATCGGTCCAGCGTCGTCGTCAGGCTGGGCATGGTTGTCTCCTGTCAGGCCGCAATCCGGCACCCACGCATAGGGAGCGCGGCATCTGCATCCGCCACGTCGCCGGCGAGGATCGGGAAGGGTGGAACGTCTTTGTCCCAGGCGATCAGTGTCGGCAGCGAACCGGCGGATGCGCGACGCGAGGCCGACCAAGCGCTGCCGGGCACGACGGTGCCTCGCGAATCGATCAGAAGGAGCCTTTCAGCCTGATCCTCCGCGGGAGCGGGAGGCCGGGTCGCGCTGATGCGCGCGATGGGAAACTCGTTGATGTAACTCATGGCTTCTGATCCGAGATTGTTCACTGCAAATCACCGTTTAGCGAACCTCAGTGACAGGCGGGTGAAGGGGACGGGGTCGGCCTCCTGGGGGAGGGGACAGCGCCGACCCCGTCAACCTGACGATCACGGCCGGGGGTGGGAACGGCAGCGTCACGTAGCTTGTTTGATCGAAGCGTCGCAGCGACTCTTTTTCGATGCCCGAGGCGAAGCAGTCACCATCGCAAGCGCAGCCGTGAGCGCGCTCGCGAGGGCCAACGATGTCACTGCGGAGTTTTTTGCAGACATGGTTCGATCCTTTGTTCGCTCATCCACGCCTTCGCGGAGTGACGACATGAAATCGCGGACCGCGCGCGAAGTGAAATACGAATCTGTCATCGTCTCGATAGCCGCGGACTATCTGCAACCGGTAGGCCCGCATGGCGCCGGCTGATCGCCGATTCGCGTAACTTTCTGCCGCGCTTGCTCGAACAGGAGGCAGACAATCTCTTTTGCAGGACACAAAAAAATGTCGAGACGAATCACCATGGCGTTCATCGTTGCTGCCGCCGCGCTCATGCCGGCGCTTGCATCCGGCGGCTCTGCGCAGCAGGCAGCCGCAGTCCGTTCGCTCGATTGCGAGCCGGCTGGACCGATGCGGGCCGTTTGGCTGCACTGCCTCGATCGGCAATGCGGCGATCTGCAACTGGTCGGGATGCACAGCTCGGTCGGCCCGACGTTCCCGATGGCATGCCGAAAGGTCTCGTAAGCCGGATCGGCCCAGACGGATAGCCTCCGCCGCTGGCTCTTACCCTCACCCCTTAAGGTCCCCTCCCTTCCTCCCCCTCAGGCGGGGAGGGAAGGGTGGCGCCGTCTCGAAGGGCGAGGCCCGGCTGTTGCGGTATCTTGGCCACATGGTTCGAGACGCGCTCGCGTTCGCGAGCGCTCCTCACCATGAGGGAACATATCGTGCCTGCGGGATCTCTCTTCGGTCAGGCTCTCAAGGACTGAGGGCAGCTCGCAGCGCCTTGACTGCGCGATGTGCCGAAACCTTGAGTGCGGCAATGCTCATGCCGCTCGAAGCAGCAGCCTCCTTCAGCGACATCTCGCGCAGCTTGAGCAGCTCGATGGCAGTGCGCTGGCCTTTCGGCAACGTCTGCACGGCGCGCCGCAGCGCGTCCGGATCGCCGTAGCCATCGAGCGGGGTCGTTGCGCTGTCATCCGCGACGGTCGCGGGATATTCGTCGACCAGGACTTCGTTGGCGATGCGTCGGGAATTCCGGCGTGCGGTGTCGACTATCCGGTTGTGAACGATCGCCATCAGCCAGGGGATGAAGGGGCGCCTGGAATCGAATGTCGCGCGCGCCGCATGCAGCGACAGCAGGATATCCTGCAGCAGATCCTCGCGCTCTGCCGCCGGCAGAAACCCGAGGCGCTTCTGCAGCACCCGCTGCACAATGCGCATCACCTCCGCGAGCAGCGCCGAATAGGCGGTCCGGTCGCCGTCCTGGGCGCGCTGCATCAGGACCGCGAGGTGACGGTCTCTGCCGTCGTCGCGTGCCGCGGCTTTACGGCTCGATGCCGAACGCCGCATGACGCCCGGGCGGTGACTCGTGTCGGTGAATGCGGTCATTGCGTCCTCCCACTGCTGCGATTCGATGGCGGTCGCATATGCGAGGCCGCTCTCCGAAGTGCGGGGAGGATGAATTTCGCCGTCGACGATCGGAAGTATCGATTGTCTATGGAGCCGATAGCGGACCGCTATTCTGTACCGCCGGCTTGGGGCTGACGATCGGGCGCCATAGCGCCCAGCTATCAACGCAGAAGCGAACCGGTATTTCAGCTCGGTCCCCGGCGGCTGCATGGTGAGGCCTGAACTGCCCCCAACCGCAACCGATGGAGCAAGCCATGCACAGACGAATTTCCCTCGCAATATCAGCTCTTGTGATTGCAATCGCCCTGGTCTTCTCGATCTCCGAATTCACCAGCGCCGGCGACGACGGCATCGTCCAGGTCAAGAGTGCCTATCCGATGAAGGAGACGGTCTTCCGCCTGAAGAATGATATCTCGGACAAGGGCATCATGTTCTTCAGCGAGGTCGACCAGGCCAAGCTCGCCGCCGACGCAGGCATCAAGCTGCGCCCCTCGGTATTGCTGACCTTCGGTAACCCGCCGCTCGGCACCCAGTTCATCACCTCGAACGCCAATGCCGGCCTCGACTGGCCTGTGCGGCTCCTGGTGTTCGAGAACGAGAAAGGCGAGATCTGGACCGCGTACACCGATTTCGCATGGATCGCGCGCCGTCACGGCATCAAGGACCGCCAGGCGCAATTCAAAATGGCGTCCGGCGTGGTGGCCTCGATCACCTCGAGCGTCAAGGCCCGGTAGCAGCGCGCAAACGGCAGCCGGCGCGATTGCCGCGCCGGCCGCCACAGGCGGTGGCCATGCACGAATCAAACATCGAGACCGCGATTGGCCACGGCGTCCGCTTCGTCGGCAACGCCATCGAGTTTTTTGGAGTTCTCGTCATCGTTGCCGGAATTGCCTGGTCGACTGTGCTTTATCTGCGGCGGCCGGCGACGGTGCATGGCTACGACACCTACAAGATTCGCATCGGCCGGTCGCTGTTGCTCGGCCTCGAAGTGCTGGTCGCGGCCGACATCATCAAGACAATCGCGCTCGAGCTGAACGCCACGTCACTCGCGCTGCTCGCGGGCCTCGTGCTCGTGCGGACCTTCCTGAGCTGGTCGCTCGTGCTGGAAATCGAAGGCAAATGGCCATGGCAGCGCAAGCCGACACACATGCGCGACGAGCACATGGTCTAGCGCCGCTGCAACATAGCGGTCGGCTATCGACACAAGAGCAAGCTGGCATTTCCGTTATCGGCGCGCGCGGACGAAGCTGCACATGCCGAGGCCTTCCCCGGCCGACGCACAACAGAGGAGATAACCCCATGTTCGATCGTATCATCAGTGGCCGGGCGCTCGGCCTCGCCGCGTTCGCTGCCTGCGTGTTCTCGGGTCCGGCCCTCGCCGGCTCATGCCCCGCCGACCAGACCAAGGAAAACGCCCGCCAGCCGGTGACTTTTGCGGCCAAAGGCGTCACCGACACGACGCTTGGCGCCATCGATCTGGCCAAGGAGCCGGCGCAGATCAAGGACCGCCAGCTCCGCTTCCGCAAGCTCGTGATCGAGCCGGGCGGCATCGTTCCCTGGCACAGCCATGGCGACCGGCCGGCGATCATCTACATCGCCGAAGGCGAGATCGTCGAATACGCCAGCAACTGCGCCGCGCCGATCCTGCACAAGGCGGGAGAGATCCGGCCCGAGACCAATCCCACGTCGCACTGGTGGAAGAACCTCGGCGATAAGACCGTCGTGCTGTTCGTCGGCGACGTGCTTCACGACCCGAACGACAAGAACATGTGAGCGGCCGCGCGCCGTTCGCATGCGGTGACGTCCCGCGCCGCGGGACGTCACCCTCACTGCACAACAGGAGGCGATCATGACGCACGCGGTCCATGCTCACGAAACGGAAATGGCAAGCCCCGCAACGGGTGCTCTGCTGCGCTCGTTTGTCATCGGCCTTACCGCCTTCCTGACCGTCGTCGATCTGTTCGCGACCCAGGCGATACTGCCGTCGCTTGCGCGTGCGTATGACGTGTCGCCCGCGGCGATGGGCTTCGCGGTCAATGCCAGCACCATGGGCATGGCGGTTGCAGGTCTTGCGGTCGCGTTGTTCAGCCGCAAGATCGATCGGCGGCTCGGCATCCTCGTCAGCCTCGCCGTGTTGTCGGTTCCGACCGCGCTGCTCGCGCTGGCGCCGGATCTCACGACCTTTACCCTGCTGCGTGTCGTGCAGGGGCTGTGCATGGCCTCCGCCTTCACGCTGACGCTTGCATACCTCGGTGAGGAATGCAGCGCCGCCGACGCGGGCGGCGCGTTCGCGGCCTATATCACGGGAAACGTCGCCAGCAACCTGATTGGCCGGCTGCTTTCGGCGGCGGTTGCCGATCACCTCGGCCTCGCGTCGAACTTCTACTTCTTCGCCATCCTCAATCTTGCTGGCGCGGTGCTGGTCTATTTCACCGTGGCGCGAACCGCCACAATGGAACAGGGTGCGCCCTCTGGGGGGTCGACGTTCGCCGCCTGGCTCGCCCATTTGCGCAATCCGCAATTGCGAGCAACGTTCGGCATCGGGTTCTGCATCCTGTTTGCGTTTATCGGCACGTTCACTTACGTCAATTTTGTCCTGGTGCGTTCGCCGTTGTCGCTCAGCCCGATGGCGCTTGGCTTCGTCTATTTTGTGTTCCTCCCCTCGGTCGTGACGACGTTGATGGCCGGACGCGTGGCGGCACGTATCGGCACGCGAACGGCGATTTGGTCGTCATTCGCGCTCGCGGGTGCAGGCCTGCCGTTGCTCCTGGCGCCAAGCATCACTGCGGTGATGGCCGGCATGGTATTCATCGGTGTCGGCACCTTTTTCGCGCAAGCATGTGCGACCGGCTTTGTCAGCAAGGCCGCGACTTTTGATCGAGGTTCGGCGAGTGGAATCTATCTTGCGAGCTATTTTCTCGGCGGCATGGCCGGCACCGCGATCCTCGGGCAGGCCTTCGATCGGTTCGGTTGGACCCTGTGCGTTGCCGGCATCGGTCTCGCCCTCGCGGTGGCGTCGCTGCTCGCCGCATTGCTGAAGCTGCCGTCCGATTCGCCCACCAGCTGAGAGCGTCCGCCACGTCGATCTTTGCACGCGGAATCGTCCGCGCACGACCGCAGCATGGTGATTTGCTCGAACCAAAAATAAAGCGGCCGGCGCGAGGCCGGCCGCTTGGAGGCTTCGACGGTTTCGACAGGAACTGCCTGAATGAAACCGCAATGTCGATTGGCGTTGTTGATCAGTCGTTGGAGTCGGAGCCGGTCGCATACTTGAAGTACAGCGCGTCGCCGTGCTTTGGCAGCGAGCTCTTCGGCGACGCGAGGCTGGCGGAAGCCATGCTGAAGATGATGGCAACGGCGAGTGCGATCTTGGTGGTCATGGTCGTATCTCCTTGGATCTTGATGAGCCGGGCTGGCCCGCACGCTCATGAATTCGCGTTTGAAAATCAAAGGTTACAACCGGCCGCGCACCTTCTTTGTGGCGCGTGCAGGATGCGCTGCGGCGGAAGGGGCCCTGATAAGAGCTGTAACCTCGCCGGCTGCGAACGCGAACATACGTGCGATGCATCGTCACGATAGCCTGACGACACCCTTCCATCCCGGAGCCAACGTCGTGGACACGAAAGACCTTGTGGAACTTTTGAGCAGCCGCGCCGGCGCTGTCGCTTCGCTGCCGAGCCCAACCCGTAGAATGGCCGTTTGGCTGTCGGTTTCGGGCGCCTATGTGGCAGGGGTGGTGGCAATTCACGGGCTCGGCAGCGATTGGCTCAGCCATGTCGACAGCCGCATCGTCATCGAACAGATCGCAATGCTGGCGACCGCGCTCACCGCGGCACTGGCAGCATTCTCCAGTGTCGTTCCGGGCCGTGATCGACGACTTCTCTGGCTGCCGCTGGTCCCGCTGGCTGTGTGGCTTGCGAGCCTCGGGGAGGCGTGCATCCACGACTGGCTGCAGCTCGGGTCGCACGGGATTCGTCTGCGCGCCGACGTGGATTGTGCAGTCCCGGCCATTGTCATGAGCATCGTTCCGGGGGCCATGATGATCCTGATGCTCCGGCGGGGAGCGCCTCTCATCCCCCGCATCACATTGAGCCTCGGAATGCTCGCGGCTGCCGCGATCGTCAATCTCGCGCTGCGGACTTTTCATCTGGGCGATGTCAGCATCATGGTGCTGTGCTGGCACGTGGGCGGCGCAGCGCTCCTGACCGCGATTGCCCGTCAGCTCGGACCGCGGGTTTTGAGCTGGCATTCGGCCTGGCTGCGGAGCGGCGCGACGCCAATCACTGCTGCGCGCCGCTGACGTTTCTCATCATAGCAACGGGCTATCGAGTCCATTTCCAGACGATATTTCAAGTTCCGCCGAGCACGGGTCAAAACATCAAGGTCCCGCTGAGCCGTTCAACGCGGGAATGAGCATCGCAGATGGTCTGCGATTGCCTTGCAAGGGAGAAACGTTATGCGCGCTACCGCATTCGCCATCGCAGCCACGTTCGTCGTCGGCGCTTTCAGTCCCGTTCTTGCCCAGAGCACCCGGGCGCACATGGAGGAGATGAAAGCCAAAGATCCGCGCGGCTACGCCGCCTGCCAGACGCTGGCCTCGTCCAGGGGCTATCGCGTCGGCCAGCCGAACGACTATGAAAACCAGGCGCTGATGAGCTTCATCGAAGGCTGCATGATGGGCCGGGCGCGCTGAATTTCACCGCCGGTCCAGCGCAGCAAGCGCGGGCAAAACCGCAGGAATGCGGTCTTGCCTGCGCTCTGCTGGCTGGGGAATGGCGAATGTTCATTGATCCAGATTGACGGGCTTCTTCTGGAGCCATTGCCGTCGGAATGCCATCGAGAACACGATCATAACAGTTCGGCCAAACTTCGCTTATAGTCTGCCTCCGCTGCGTCGATAGAGCTACGTCAGAGAACCCGCGTCCCCGTAGCAAGGGCCATGTCCGCCGCTGTTAGGGGATATCTGGTGGGAACTGCTCTCGCTGACCGCCGCGGGCCGGAGTGATTGAGATGATCAAGGCAACGCGAATGAGCCCGCGCATCGCTGTCCTTGTGCTGACATGCTGTTGCGCGGCCGGCGGCAGCGCGGCGCAAACGAGCAATGACTTCTACAAGGGCAAGACGATCAATCTGATCATCGGTGCCGGCCCGGGTGGCGGAATCGATCTCTATGGCCGCCTCGTCGCCCGCCACATCGGAAAGCATCTGCCGGGGCAGCCGACGGTGGTGCCGCAGAACATGCCGGCAGCGGGCAGCGTCGTGGCGACCAATTATCTCTACAACGCCGCGCCCAAGGATGGCACGGCCATCGGCCTGATGAGCCAGGGGATCATTCTCAACGAGGTGCTCGGGCTGCGCGGGCTCCAGTTCGAGGTCGGCAAGTTCAATTGGATCGGGCGAGTGAGCTCCGACGTGCTCGTGGCGTTCACGTGGCACACCAACAAGGTCAAGACCATCGCGGACGCGATCAAATACGAAACGACAATCGGCGGCACGGGCTTTGGGACGACTGCGACCCAGAGCCCGCAGCTCCTGAACCAGGTGGTTGGCACGAGGTTCAAGGTGGTCATCGGCTATCCCGACACCGGAGTGACGATGCTCGCGATGGAGCGGGGCGAGCTTGACGGCACGTCGACAGGATGGGGCGGACTGAAGTCGTCGCGCGGCGATTGGGTGCGCGAGAAGATCAACATGATCGTGCAGATGGGGACGGTGCGGCATCCCGATCTGCCCGATGTGCCCTCTTGGGTCGACGTCGCGCGGACACCCGACGACAAGAAGCTGCTTGGGATGTTTGGCATCAATGCGGATGTTGGAAAGTCAATTCTTGCTCCGCCCGGAATGGCTCCTGAGCGCGTCGGATTGCTGCGCTCGGCCTTCGCGGCGATGCTGAAAGACCGTGAATTCCTGGCCAATGTCGAATCGGCACACATGGATTTTGCGCCGATGGAGGGCGAGGAGCTGCAAAAGATCGTCGTCGATGCGGTCACGGTCCCGGACGCGCTGCGCGAGCGCGCGCGCTCTTTCAAGGTGACCGGAAATTAGAGCAGGCTTCGTCGCTTCGAGAAGCCCGAAAGAGCGACGAAGCAATCAGGACTCCGCGCCGCGCGAAGCAAGTTCATTCGACCTTGAGATTGAGGCTCTTGACCAGCTTCGACCACACTGCGTCCTCCTGTGCGATCACGGACGCATATTCTTCCGGCGTGCTGGGGGTGACATCTCCGCCCTCCGACCTGACGCGTTCGATGATATCGCTCGACGCCAGTGACTTGCGCAATTCTGCATTGAGGAGCTCGACGATCGGGCGCGGAGTGCCGGCCGGCGCCAACAGGCCGTAGGTGAGCGCGGCCTCGAAGCCCGGCAGGCCCGATTCCGCGACGGTGGGAACGTCCGGGAGCACGTTCGACCGTTTGGCGCTGGTAACGGCCAAAGCGCGCAGCGTGCCGCCTTGGATGCTTCCAAAGGCGGAGCCGATCACGCCAAATCCAAGCTGGACGTGCCCGGCGACCATGTCGTTGAGGAACGGCGCCGTGCCGCGATAGGGAACGACCGTCACATCGAGCCCCGCGCGCGCCTTGAACAGCTCCGCGCACAGATACGAGACCGTGCCAACGGCACCGGTGGCGAGGTTCACCTTGGTCGGGTCCTTCCTGGCGAGCGCGATCACGTCCGATACCGAACGGCCCGGGAAGGAAGGATGAGCAAGCAGCGCAACAGGCATCGACGCGATCAGGCCGATCGGCGCAAAATCGGTCCTTGGCGCATAGCCGGCGCTGTTCGAGAGGCTCGGGTTGATGGCAAGCGTACCGGTATAGCCCAGCAGCAGCGTGTATCCGTCCGGTTCGGCTTTGGCGACCGCGCGCGTGCCGACGTTGCCGTTGCCGCCACCGCGATTGTCCGCCACGACGTTTTGCTTGAGTGCGACCGACAGTTTCTGGCCCACCAGCCGGGCCATGGAATCGACACCTCCGCCAGCGGGATAAGGCACGACCAATGTGATCGGACGCGACGGGAAATTCTGCGCGTCGGCGGGGTGGACTGTGAGCGCGCCGATCGGGCTCGCCGCCAATGCAAGCAGGACGGATCTGCGATTCATCAGCCTGTCCCCGGAATGTTGGGCATGGATTTCCCCGCGCCTGTCGACAACGTTACTCATGCGTCAACCTGTAGACATTCCTCAGAATGTCTTGCGATGCCGATTTGAACTCTGCGATCACGGCGTCGACCTCTGTCGAGGTCTTCGGCTGCAGGTTCATGGCCATGCCCTTTGCTGCTGCGATCGCCGCCGCATCCCGGGCGGTTTGCAATAGCGCTTCGCGCAAGGCAGCGACGCGCTCCTTCGGCGTCGCGGGTGGAGCGGCGAGCGGGCGTGTAATGTTGGCGGGGCTGAAGACCAGCCGCGCGAGCTTGCGCTGGGTATCGTCCGTCATGACGCTCATGACCGGCGTGGCATCGGCAAAAAACGGCGAGGTCTCGCCGATGGCGGTCTGCACAAAGAGATTGAGAGCGCCCGACTTGATATCGTCCATGTATCCGTTGCGCATCGCGGACTCGAACAGCCCGCACGTGCCGTCCGCCTCGCCGCGCTGCATTGCGAGGATGATCTCCTTCGTCCCGTTGTAGCCATTGACGACCTTTACCGGGGCACCGAGCGCGTTCTTGAAGAAAAGCGGATAGATGCTCGGAACGGCGCCCGGCGCGCTTGAGCCGAAGGAAATCGTCTTCCTGGCCGCAATCAGGTCGGGCAGCGTCTTGATGCCGACGCCCGCACCCTGCCACACACCGCAATACTGGATGTCCGTGTCCATGCTGCCGATCCAGGCAAAGCTCGCCGGATCGAACGCCGCACGGCCCGGATTGTAATAAGGCTCGAGCGCGATATCGAAGGCGAATACACCCAAGGTCAAACCGTCGGCGGCGATTCCTCTTGCGATAGCCGTTGCGGTCTTCAAACCGCCGCCACCCGGCGCATTCTGCACGATGACGGAGGGTTTGCCGGGGATGTGATTGCCGAGAAATCGCGCCACCAGCCGTGCGGTCAGGTCGTAACCTCCGCCCGGACCATATCCAACCTGGATGGTGACGGTTTTTCCCTTGTAGAAATCTGCAACGTCGTCGGCGCGTGCGGAGACGTTATCGGCGGCCGTGGTGGTGCCGATCAGGGCCAACGCGAACAGCGCGCGCGTGGCCGGCCAGGCAATCAATTCCGACAGCGTCGGCATGCCCTCGGTTTCCTCTTTGCGTTCTGCCCGTCTTTCGTAACCATCGGGCAGCTCGTCAGTTGTTATGGGTCGCCACTGCGGCGCGCAGCTTGTCGATCACGTCGGTAGGCGTAGCCAGGATCTGGGCGATGCCGCCCTGGACCTCTTCTCCCGTCATGGGATCGACCTCAAGGCTCAGCCTGTTCGCCTCGTCGAGAAATTGCGGGTCCTTGACGACGTGATTGAAGGCGCGGCGAAGCATGTCCACACGATCGGCAGGCACACCGGGCGGCGCGGCCAATGGACGCGCGATCGAAAGGCCGAGCGAAACGAAGCGCGCAGCCTGCTCCTTCGCGGGATCGCCCTTCGCCAGTTCGGTCAGCAGCGGAACGTCCGGCAGGTCCGGTTCCTTGCGGCCGCCGACCTGCACCAGGAAGCGCAGGTTGCCTTCGCGCAGATTTGCGACGTTGGTGGACTTGTAACTCGCCCAGGTATTGGCGCCGCGTCCCTCGACCTCGCCGCGCTGCATCGCGATATCGATGTTGGCGCCACCCTCATAGCCGCGCACCACCTTGAAGCGCGTGCCAAGGATCGCGTTGAGGAAAGCCGGGAGCTGCGCCGCGGTGGAGTTGGCGCCGGACGCGCCAACGGGCGTATCGCGCTTCTGCGCGTCGCCGATCGTCTTGACCGGCGAGGTGTGCCACACCGCGAGCACGTTGTTCGACTGGCTGAAATTTCCGATCCAGTTGAACTCGCGCATCGACGTGCGCATGGGCGAGGTACCCATCGCCTCGTCGACCAGCGTCGATTGCTGCATCAGTGCCAGGACAGTGCCGTCGCGCGGCGCGACGTTCGCGGCATAATTGGCGGCAAGATAGCCGCCGGCGCCCGGCTTGTTGGCGACGATGACATGCGGATTGCCCGCGATGAATCGGCCGAGATGGCGCGAGAGCAGGCGCGCATAGGCGTCATAGCCGCCGCCCGGCGGAGTATGGACGACAACCGTGATCGTCTTGCCGGCAAAGGCGGCGTCCTGGGATTGCGCCGTTCCAGATGGCAGGAGGCCGATGGCAACGAGCGCTGCCAGTACGGCTACACGGCTTTTGACGGCGAGCAGCCCTCTGATGAGGCCTCGCCGTTCAAGCATTGTGGCCGCGCAGCCCGCGCTCTCTCAGCAACGCGACGAAATCCCTCATCCAGACGTCGTAGTCGGGCCGTCGCCAGGCCGTCACCAGGTTGCCGTCAGTGACCGCCTTGCCGGGTTCGTAGACCCAGATGCACTCCGCCTCGCGCACGTCGGCTTCGAGCACGACATTGGCGCTGATGCGCTTGTTCTTGATTCCTGCCTGATGGAGCGCTTCGAGAATGACATTGGGGCCGTGACAGATGCCGGTCATCGGCTTGTCGTTCTCGACGAAGTGCCGGGCGATGTCGATGCACCGGCGGTTCGCGCGGAGATATTCAGGGCCCGGCCCGCCCGGGATGACGAGCGCGTCGAAGGTCTCGGGGTCGACGTCGTCGAAGGCAATATCGACATCGATAATCCAGCCGGGGCGCTGCTCGAAGGTATCGACGGCGCCGGCCGCGCCCCCGGCGAAGATCACCACCGTCCGCGTCGGCTTCTTCACGGCGGCCGCGACCACGACCTCGTGGCCCTCTTCCAGCATGCGGTAATAGGCGTAGTCGTGGATGCCGGAGCTTGTGGACTCGGCCAGCATGAACAGAATTCGCGCCATGATCAGGCACTCCGACGCAGTTCGGACCGTCTCCGCCCGATGAGCAGAGCAAGAAATTCACGGGTCCAGATGTGCTGATAGGGCCGCCCGCTCACGGTCACGATGTTGCCTTCGCAGACGGGCTCGGCGCGGGATTCAACAAACGTGCAGCCGCCCATCTCGAGCCGTGGCCGGATCAGCGGATGTCCGGTCATGCGCTTGCCGCGCACACCGGCGCTGACCAGCAGGATCGGGCCGCGGCAAATGGCGGAGATTGGCTTTCCGGTATCGAGGAAATGGCGGATGAGCTCGATGCAGCGAGGGAAGTTGCGCAGATAAACAGGCGCTCGTCCCCCGGGCAGCAGCAGACCATCATATTCGGCTGGGTCAATGTCATCGAACGCGGCATCGGCGCGCAAAGGGTACCAGGGACGTTCGACTCCGTGATCCCACCCAGGCTCCTGCTGATGGAAGACGGTGAAGAGCGTCTTCTTCGCGGGTGCGGCGACAGTCACGCGATGGCGCTCCTCGCGCATGCGGAACAAGCCGTATTCCGCTTCCGGCCCGGCGCCGTCACCGGTGATGACCAACACATTCGACATGACGTTTCTTCTCCCTGGGCGGGGAACGTAAGCCGTCGCAACCTCTGAAACAAATGCAATCTTTGCGCATTACGGCGCAGCACCAGCGGACTGGTCGACCTTGGATTATTTCTTCGGAGCGCGTGGCATGATCAAAAACCAGGCCACGTAGACTACAACGAGTGCCGCGATCATCGTCACGGTTCGGTTCAGATGAACGCCGGAATAAACAGCGTAAATGTCGGGCGCCGTAATGGCGATGAGGGCGATGAACAACAGAATGAGATAGTTGACGACCATTTCCGGCTCTCATTCCCATGCACGAAATCCGCGCCCTCACAACGCTATCCGGCAGCGCGACCAGACCAACCGCGAACGTCGCGGAAGCAACGCGTAGCCAGCATCCTATTGGCCAACGACATTCGGACCGAGCGCTGCGCGGGCGGCGGAAGCGCCTGCCTTGCGTCCGAAAACGGCGCCCGATGTCAGTCCCGTTCCGCCAGGATAGTTGACGCTGAAGATGCCTCCGACCATTTCGCCGGCGGCGTACAGTCCCGGAATGGGTTGAAGATCGAGGTCGACGACCTGTCCTGTCGCCGGCTGGATGCGCAATCCGCCGAAGGTGAAAGTGATCCCGCAGCCGACGTGGAAGGCCTCGAAGGGCGGCTCGTCGATCCGCAGCGCCCAGTTCGATTTCGGGATCGCAAGCCCGACCGTCGAGCGTCCGTCTTTCGCGCCCGCTTTGAAGGGGCGGTCGGTCTGCACCGCGGCGTTGAAGGCATGAACCTCGGCGAGGAATGCGGCCGGATCGACGCCTTCCAGCTTCTTCGCCAGCTCTTCGAGGTTGTCGGCTCTGACCTTCGATACCTGCTTGATGCGGTAGTCCTCGCGCAGCAGGTGCAGGACCTTGTTGTCGAAGACCTGCCAGGCAAACTGCTCGGGCTGGTCCATCAGCATCTCGCCGTAGCGGCCGTATGTTTAGTGCTTGACGTCGGCGCCCTCGTCGGCGAAGCGCCTGCCGTCGGCATTGATCATGATGCCGTAGGGATACGAATGCTTCTGGTAGCCGCTCATCACGATGAGGTCGCCGAACTCGGGCGCGTTGGCGTCCCAGGCGACGGCATTGCAGCCGCTCCAGTTGCCGAATGGCGCGGCCCCGATGTCGAGTGCCATCCGCAGGCCGTCGCCGGTATTGAAGCGGGTGCCGCGAACCTTGACGAGGTCCCAGCCCGGCCCGAGATAGCGCGCACGCCACTCGGGATTGGCCTCGAAGCCGCCGCAGGCGAGAACGACGGCGCTCGCCTTCGCCTCCGATAGCGTGCCGTTCGATTTGACGCGTACGCCGCTGACTGCGTGACCGTCGAAGATCAGCGACATCGCGCGGGCGCCGTAGCGGACGTCGATGCCGCTCTTGACGGCAAGCTGGATTTCCCTCTCGACCAGCCCGGCGCCGCCGCCGACGACCTCGCTTGAGAGGCCCGGCGACATCCTGAAAATGTCTCCATCCTTGTAGGCGTGGGTCAGCCGCGGGAGAAAGCGAACGCCTTTGTCGGCAAGCCACCTCGCAGCGCCATACGATTTCGTGACCAGTTGTTCGCAAAGCTCCGGATCGGTCCGGTAGCTGGTGATGCGAAACATGTCGTCGAAGAAAGCGCCCTCGGGATAGGTGCCAAAATCCAACCGGGCGAATTCGGCTTCGCTCAAGTCCTTCAGGATTGGCCGGATATCGTCTCCGCTGCCGTAGGCGAAGCGCATCGAGCCGGAGCTGAAACGGCTGTTGCCGCCATATTCCTCCTGTGGCGCGCGCTCCAGCACCAGGACCTTGGCGCCAGCTTCATTGGCGGCCAGCGCCGCGCACAAAGCCGCGTTTCCTGCCCCCACGACGACGACGTCGAAATCCACGTGCTGCGTTATCCTTCCTTCCTGAATGCCGAATCGTAAGACCTATCCGCCGCGTGAATCAAATCGATTTTTACCTGATGAAAGCGACTTTCCCGTCCGCTGCGGGTTCGCTTGGCGCAGAATCGTCGCATCAGAAATTGAGCCGGCGCGACGCCATCGGGTCGACATTCCTGGCCGCAATCGATCCATCCGAGGCCCTGGCAGGGAGCGTGTCCACCAGCGAGGCGGCATCGGACGCTATCGAACAACCTGTGGAATCCCGCTCAATCGCGCGAGTTAGTTCTTGGGACGGCGATTATAATTGTGATTCGTTACCGCCAAAAACGGAGGCAGTTATGGCGAAGAAGGCAAAGAAGGCGAAAAAGAAAAAAGGCAAGAAGAAATCGAAGAAGTAGCCAATGGGGGGCTCTGGCGGAAGTCGGAGCCCCTTCTGCTTGAATTGCACTTTCGCAAGGGCAAGTGCGAGCCTCCCGACCATTCCCTTCGGCAATTGTGCTCATCATTTCATCGCAACGAACATCGTTGGTTCGAGCCAAATCAGTGGCGGCGGCGGCGAATTGCCAGCGAGGCACCAGGGCGACAAACTCGTCCCGTGACGTAGAGATCGTCCGCCCGTTCTGTTAAAGATGTGGCAAATGCCTATCGAAGAGTGATGCATTCGCCTGGACCCGGGGCCGGGTTTCGCTGCGGCCGCGATGAGCCCGCGGATGCGCTAATGCGCTCTGAAGGCCATTCAATAAGCGAGGGAACGCCATGGCAATAGACCTTACGGTGAATGGAGTCCGGCATTCAGTCGACGTGGCGCCTGACACGCCGCTGCTTTGGGTGATCCGCGACCAGCTCGGGCTCACCGGCACGAAATTCAGTTGCGGCATCGCGCAATGCGGGGCCTGCACGCTGCATGTGGATGGCAAGCCGGTCCGCTCCTGCAGCCTCCCGGTCGCGGCCGCAGCCGGCAAGGCGGTGACCACCATCGAGGGCTTGTCGGCGGATGGGACACATCCCGTGCAACGCGCCTGGATCGAGCTCGACGTGCCGCAGTGCGGGTACTGTCAGTCCGGCATGATCATGAGCGTCGTGGCGCTGCTGAGCAGGCACCGGAATCCGACCGACGCGGAGATCGACGCAGAGGTCACCAACGCCTGCCGCTGCAGCACCTACCACCGCGTTCGCCAGGCCGTCCGCCTGGCCGCCTCCAGAATGCCGACGTGAGGGAGGGGATTGCGATGAGCAACAAGCAAACGAGCAAGGCCAACCTGTCCCGCCGCGACCTTTTGTCCAACGCCGCTGCCGCAACGGGTGCGCTGGTGGTCGGCTTCTGGATGCCGCCGCGTGCGCAGGCCCAGATCATCGATCCGGAAGGTGCGGCCTGGGCGAAAGAGCCGACCGTCAAGGAGATCAACGCCTGGGTCGTGGTCGCACCGGACGAGACCGTGACGGTCCGCATCGCGCAGACCGAGCTCGGACAGGGCGTGTGGACCTCCAATGCCATGATGGTGTGCGAGGAGCTGCAATGCGATTGGACTAAGGTCCGGCCGCAATATGCCTCCGCCAACCGCGATGGCAAGGAAATGGCGCCGGAATGGACGCTCAATGTCATGGGCAAAGGAGCGACCGACCCGTTTGGCGGCGGCGAGCCGGAATTCGGGAAGCGCGGCCGGACCGGCGTCGAAGGCATCCCGAACAGTCTCTACCGGCGCATGCGGACCAACGCCGCTGCGTCCGTGAAGGACGGCCGCTATTACCTGCAGCTTGCCGGCGCTGAGGCCCGCGAGCGGTTGCTGCTCGCGGCCGCAAAGTCATGGGACGTGCCGGCCGCCGAGGTCAGCTCGGCGAATGGCGTCATCACGCACCGGCCGACGGGCCGCACCGTCACATATGGACAGGTTGCCCCGCTGGCCGCGCAGACGCCCCATCCCAATCCGGAACGCATCCGCATCAAGCCGCCCTCGGAATGGACGTTGATGGGGACCGAGCAGAAAAATCTCGATGTGCCGCTGAAAGTCACCGGCAAGACAATCTACGGCATCGACGTGAAGCTGCCCGGCATGAAATGGGCGGCGGTCAAGGCAGGCCCGGTCTACGGCAGCACCGTGAAGAGCTACGATTTCGCACGCATCCGCGGCGAGCCCGGCGTCATCTCGGCGATCGAGCTGCCCATCCCCGATCGGGCGTTGATCCGCGACCGCGTTTTCAGCGGCGGCGTCGCGGTCATCGCCGAGACCTGGTACCAGGCAAAGACCGCACTCGACAAAATGCCGATCGAATGGGACGTGCCGCCTGCGCACGCCGCACGCAACACGGCCAACATGCGCGCCGAACTGCTGGCTTCACTCGGCAAGCCAGGCAAGGTTCTCACCAATCTCGGAGACTGCGACCGGGTCTTCGCCAGCGGCGGCGGCAGGATCGTCGAAGCAACCTACTCCACGCCGTACCTTCCACGTGCCCGCATGGAGCCCGGCAATGCCACGGTGCTTGTGACCGACAACCGCGTCGACATCTGGATCGGCGACCAAAGCCCGCAAGAGACCCGCTACTCGGCCTCGAAGATCACCGGCATTCCGGAGCAGAATGTCTATCTCCACCTCTGCCACCTCGGCGGCGGCTACGGCCGCAACGGCAATGGCCCACAGGCCGAACAGGCGATCTACATCGCCAACAAGAACCGCGGCACTCCCATCCATCTGTTGTGGACGCGCGAGGAAGACTTCGTCGGCACGACCTATCGCTCCATGGGGGTCGCGCGGCTGCGCGCGGCGCTCGACGCAGACGGGTGGCCGCTCGCGATCGAGGTCAGGACGGCAATGGACGAGAGCGCGCCTGGCTCGATTGCCGCCTTCGACAAGGCCTCGCGCTACTACACACCGAATTACCGCTTCTCCAACCATAATGTGCCCTTCCATATTCCCGTGGGCACGCGGCGTGGCGTCGGCGAGCCGGCGCACGACTTCTACCGCGAGAGCTTCATCGACGAGCTTGCCCATGCGGCCGGGAAGGATCCCTACCTGTATCGCCGTGAGCTGATTTCACGCACCAACCTTCCCTACAAGGCCGATATGCTCAAGGCGTTGGACACGGCCGCCCAGATGTCGGGCTGGGGCACGCCGCTGCCGCAAGGCACGGCACGCACCATCGCGCTCGAGGAGCGCGGAGCCGAAGGTCACGGCATGGCCACCATCAGCGCGACGGCCCACACCATCGCGATCAGCAAGCAGGGCCAGGTGCGGGTGCTGCGCGTCGACATCGCGCACGAGGAAGGATTCGGTCTGGTCAATCCGCTGTCGGTGCGCAAACAGATCGAAGGCCAGGTGACCTGGTTCTACAACGATGCGATGCACCAGGAATGCAATGTCGCCGACGGCCGCATCGTGGAGAACAACTTCGACCGGTTCCCGCTCTCGCGCATCAGGGAGAATCCGCCCGAGATCAACATCACGTTCTTCAAGACCGGGCATTGGCTGCGCGGCATGGGTCACGACCGCGCGACATCCATGCAATCCGGCATCGCGGATGCCGTCTTCCAGATCACCGGGAAGCGGTATCGGGACCTGCCTCTCCGCAACCATGACCTGACGTGGGGTTGACCGGCGTCTCCCGTAAAGGGAGTCTGCGCGTCGCTGGCGGCGCGCTCCGCAGCGGGCTGGAACGCTGACAAGCGTTCCCGGTCGCAGCGCGATTTCCGGTTAAAATCATCCCGCTCTTGTCCTGCTGCGTCAGGAAATGCGGACGGTCGTTTCAGTCCTCTCCCGCAATGGGAAAGGGCGCACACGCCCACGCTGCATTTTCTGACACAGTAGTGCTAGAAGCGCCAACCGGAAGTGTCATTTGGACGACGTGCGCGCCATGGAAGACTCGATTCACGCAATCGCTCAGCAACACAAAGCGGAGCTGCGAAGCCCGTATTATCTGATCGACGAAACACGGCTCATCAAAAACCTCGAAGCGATCCGCTACGTCAAGGAGAGATCAGGCGCGAAAGCCGTTCTGGCCTTGAAATGTTTTTCCACCTGGTCGTTGTTCCCGCTGATGAGCCGGTACCTGGACGGCACCACGTCGAGCTCGCTCTATGAGGCCAGGCTTGGTCACGAGCAGTTCGGCGGCGAAACCCACGCCTACAGCGTCGCCTTTTCGGAGCACGATGTTCGCGAGGCGCGCACCTTCGCCTCCAAGATCATTTTCAACTCCGTCTCTCAGCTTGAACGCTTCTACGACATCGCTCGCGGGATTCCTGTCGGCCTGCGGGCGAATCCCGGCGTCAGCCACTCCCACTACGACCTCGCCGATCCGGCCCGCAAACAAAGCCGGCTCGGCGTGAAGGAGATCGCCGCGATCGAGCGCGTCGCCGACAGGATCAGCGGCCTGATGTTTCATGTGAACTGCGAGAATTCGAGCCTGCCTTCGTTTTCGGGCATCCTCGATCACATCGGCCGGGAATACGGCGCTCTTCTCCAGCGCATGGATTGGGTGTCGCTCGGCGGCGGGATCGCCTTCACCGACGAGGGCTATCCGCTGGATCAATTCTGCGAACGGCTCAAACGCTTTGCGCAGGATTTCCGCGTGCAGGTCTATCTCGAACCCGGGGACGCAGCGGTCACGATGGCCGGATACCTGGTCACGCAGGTCCTGGATGTCCTGGAGAACGACGGCAGGATTGCCATCATCAACGCGGCCGTCGAGACGCACATGCTCGACAACCTCATCTATCACGAGGACGCAACGGTCGTGCTGCCGAAGGGCGGGTCGCAGCGGTATACGATTGCGGGCAACACCTGCCTCGCCGGCGACGTCTGGGGCACCTACGACTTTCCGAACAGGCTTGCGGTGGGCGATTTCGTTATTTTCGACAACGCGGCGCGTTACACGATGGTCAAGATGAACTGGTTCAATGGCGTGCAGATGCCGTCCATTGTTGTGCGTCGTCTTGACGGTAAGATTGAACTCGTGCGGAAGTTTGAATACGCTGATTATCGAGAGAATTTGTCCTGAAACTTGGATCAGCCATGAAACCGAACGTAATGATCGTCGGCGCAGGCGCCGTCGCGCATGTTGCGGCCCACAAGGCCGCGCAGAACAACGACATCCTCGGGGATATCTGTATCGCCAGCCGCACCAAGGACAAGGCCGAGGCCATTATCGAGAGCATCAAGCGCAAGAAAAATATCAAGGACAAGAACGGCCGCATCTACGCGCGTCAGGTCGAAGCGCTTGATATCGACGCGATGGTGAATCTGATCAAGGAGACGAAGTCCGCGATCGTCGTCAATCTCGGGACCGCCTACATCAACATGTCGGTGCTGGAGGCTTGCATCCGCGCCAAGGAGGTCGACGGCCAGCCCGTGACCTACATGGACACGGCCATCCACGAGGACCCGAAGAAGGTTGCCGAAGATCCGCCCTGGTACGCGAACTACGAGTGGAAGAAGAAGGACGCGGTCAAGGCCGCCGGCATCAACGCGATTCTCGGGGTCGGATTCGATCCGGGCGTGGTGAATGCGTGGGCGGCGCTGGCCGTGAAGAAGTACTTCGACAAGATCGACACCATCGACATCATGGATGTCAACGCGGGGACCCACGGCAGATATTTCGCGACCAACTTCGATCCCGAAATCAATTTTCGCGAATTCAAGAAGGTGTGGACCTGGATCAACCGGAAATGGGTCGAACGTCCGGTCCACTCGGAGCGATGGGACTACACGTTCCCGGTCGTCGGCAAGCGCCCAGTCTATCTCAACGGCCACGACGAGCTGCACTCGCTCTCCAAGAACATCAAGGCCAAGAGCATCCGCTTCTGGATGGGGTTCGGCGACCATTACCTCAACGTCTTTGGCGTGTTGCGCAATCTGGGCATGCTGTCGGAGAAGCCGGTCAAGACCGCCGAGGGCGTGGAAGTCGTGCCGCTCAAGGTGCTCAAGGCGGTGCTTCCCGATCCGGCATCGCTCGCAAAGACCTACACCGGCTGGACCTGCATCGCCGACCTCGTGAAGGGTTGGAAGGACCGCAAGTGGCGCGAGGTGCTGATCTACAACAACTGCGACCATGCCGCCTGCTATCGCGAGGTCGAATCCCAGGCCATCTCCTACACGGCCGGCGTGCCGCCGATTGCGGCCGCCATTCTGATAGCCAACGGCGAATGGGCGCCGCGCACGATGGTCAATGTGGAAGAGCTCGATCCGGAACCGTTCATCAAGGTGCTCGACCGCATCGGGCTTCCGACCAAGGTCAAGATCACAACACCCAAGAACGGCAAGCCGAGCAAGGACGGCATGCCGGTCTCCGCGACCAAGTCCAACAGCATCACCAAGCACGCCGTCTGGTGAGCTGACGCGCGCTGCGCTCGCCCGCTTCCTTCGCGCTGAGAAAAGCGAACGCCATTGCGCCTTGAGCAAATTCATCAATGCTGGAATCGTGGCAGGGTCTCACCGCGAGTCCACCTCTCCCCACGGGGGAGAGGTCGGCGCACCATAAGCGCGTTCACGCGCGTCTTTCAACGCGCGCTATGGTGCGCCGGGTGAGGGGGAGCGCTCTCTCGATAAACTGTAACCCCTCACCCCAACGTCGCACCGCGTCTGCCGCGTTTGCACCAAAAAAGAAATGCTCAGGCGACGCGCTGCAGCGCGGCCTTGCTGCGCCTCGGCCGTGTCCGGCGACCGCCGCTCCCCTTCATCTCGAGTTCGAGAACGCCGGGCACCACGGCGACCGCCTCCGGGCGGTTGCCGCTTTCCCACACCGCGAACTTCACGGCGTCGGCACGGCCGACGAAGAGGCCGCCGCAAAGCCCCTTCTGGTCGCGGGCCACCCAGTTGCCGCGGCTGTTCCTGCCGACCAGGAACAGCGGGGCGTCGGAGCGGATTGGTTCGGTGTCGCGGGCGATGAGGTTTTTCATGTCAGTGGTTCCTTTGAGTTCGAGGAGTCAGGCCGCACGCCGCTTTTTCGCCGGCTTGCGGGTAGGCTTGGTGTTGACGGGCGCGACGAATTCGGGCGTGCGCGCGAACAGCCCTGTCGCGGCGATCAAGCCGCGGGCGTTGTCGAGCGCGCCGGGCACGAGCTCGCGTGCCAGCAGCCGATTGCGCTCGTAAGGGCCGGGCATCCAGAGCCCGCCGGTCTTTTCGGCCGAATAGCCGAAACGGCCGTAGTAAGGCGCGTCGCCGACGAGCAGCACCGCAGCGTGCCCGAGGGCCCGCGCAGCCTCGTTGGCGCGATGCATCAGCGCCGCGCCGATCCCGCTGCCGCGCCGCGTCGTATCGACCGCGAGCGGTCCGAGCAGCAATGCAGGCACGTCCGGCCCGGCGCAGACGTGCCAGAGCCGAACCGTGCCGACGAGCCGGCCATCCTGCTCGGCGACGAAGGACAGGCCTTCGGCCGGCAAGCGCCCTTCGCGCAGCCGCTCGGCGGATTTGCGGGTGCGCCCCTCGCCGAACGCGCGATCGAGCAGCGCGTCACGCGCCGGAATATCGCGAGCGAGTTCGTTTCGGATCGTGATCATGGCCAACTCCTTCCCGGCCTTGGCGCCGGATGAGCGGAAGGGGAGCCGGCCGCGGCCGGCTCCCGGCGATGTCAGATGTGGATGGTCTTCAGCGGCGCGAAGCCGTTGAAGGCCACGGCGGCGTAGGTTGCCGTATAGGCGCCCGTGCCCTCGATCAGCACCTTGTCTCCGATCTCCAGGCTGACCGGCAGGAGATAAGGCGTCTTCTCGTAGAGCACGTCCGCGCTGTCGCACGTCGGGCCCGCAAGCACGCAGGGCGCGGTCTCGGCGCCGTCGCGCGGCGTCTTGATCGCGTAGCGGATCGACTCGTCCATCGTCTCGGCGAGGCCGCCGAACTTGCCGATGTCGAGATAGACCCAGCGCACGTCGTCCTCGTTGCTCTTCTTCGAGACGAGCACGACTTCGGCCTCGATCACGCCGGCATTGCCGACCATGCCGCGGCCCGGCTCGATGATCGTCTCCGGGATGCGGTTGCCGAAATGCTTGCGCAGCGCGCGGAAGATCGACGCCCCGTAGGTCTTCACCGTCGGCACGCTCTTCAGGTACTTGGTCGGGAAGCCGCCGCCGAGGTTGACCATCGAGAGCGTCATGCCGCGCTCGCCGCACTCGCGGAACACCGCCGCCGCCGAGGCGAGCGCGCGGTCCCAGGCATGCGGGTTGCGCTGCTGGGAGCCGACGTGGAACGACACGCCGTAGGCCTCCAGGCCGAGCTTCATGGCGTGCTCGAGCACGTCGACCGCCATCGCGGGCTCGCAGCCGAACTTGCGCGACAGCGGCCACTCCGCCCCGATGCAGTCGGAGAGGATGCGGCAGAACACGCGGCTGCCCGGCGCGGAGCGCGCGATCTTCTCGACCTCGGCCTGGCAGTCGACCGCGAAGAGGCGCACCCCGAGCGCATAGGCGCGCGCGATGTCACGCTCCTTTTTGATCGTGTTGCCGAACGAGATGCGGTCGGCCGCGGCGCCGGCCGCGAGCACCATCTCGATCTCGGGGACCGAGGCGGTGTCGAAGCAGGAACCGAGCGAAGCCAGCAGGGACAACACCTCCGGCGCGGGGTTCGCCTTCACGGCGTAGAACACGCGCGTGTCCGGCAGAGCCTTGGCGAAGGTCTGGTAGTTGTCGCGCACGACGTCGAGGTCGACGACGAGGCGGGGCCCGTCGTCCTGGTTGCGCTGCAGGTAGTCGCGGATGCGCGCAGTCATTGGCGCTCTCCTTCACAAGGCTCAATAGGGGCGCACGAGCGCCCGCAGTTGCGTTCAGGCGGCGCGCTTGGCGCGCAGCCCGGCGTCAACGGGTGAGGAGAGACGCGCAGCACCGTGCGATGGAGACACGGACGAAGCGCGGGCACTCACCCGGCGATGCTGCCTTGGATTGGAGCGGGAATTCCCGATCCGCACGGCCGGCAAAGATGGACAAGCCTCTAAGGTGCCGACCTTTGGAGGGCCGGCGAGACCACAGAAGCCCGCTCCGTCGTTGCTTTAAGCCGCGTCCCCCGTTGAGAGCGGGGTGCGCCGGTTTCGCCTCCGGCTGCTGGTCGCATGGTAAGGAAGCCAGTCTGCTCCCTTGGCGGCTGTCCGGCCTCTTGTCCGGATGCCCACCGACCAGCACGCGGCCACAGGCACGTGCGAAATTGGGCAAGGGCGCAACTAATCTCATCGTCCCCGCTATGCAAGACTTTTTTGCGCCAACGACCAGATTTTTTCGCGAGTGTGTCCATCGGCACAGCGCCCGGCGGCTCATCAGGCCTGACGGGGACGCGGAGCCGAGGGCAGGTCAGGGCTGGCCGCGACCTGTGAGGCGGATTGACCGGCCATGGCACTAGTGATCGAAATTCACGGTGGTCGGTCTCCCATGAGTCCCGCTCAGGCCACTGTGCAAGGTGGTCGCCGTGCATGAGGATGTCGGAATGGAAGAATATCGTCGTGCGAGATCCGCCCGGATGACCGGATCGCTCCTGTTCAGGCGGCCAGGCGCGACGGCTCGTCCCTTCCTGATGACGGGCGTCCTCCTCACGGCAACGATCCTGGCCCTGACGCAAGGCGTGGCGCAGCCCTCCGACGAAGAGTCGTTCTTTCGCGGCAAGACCATCACGATGACGATCGGCTTCGATGTCGGGGGCGGATATGACGCCAACGCTCGCCTTCTCAGCCCGTTCTTGACCAGGCACATACCCGGAAATCCGTCCGTGCTTCCCGTCAACCGGCCGGGCGCGGGCAGCATGGCCGCCGCGCTCTACATGTACAACGTCGCGCCCAGGGACGGCACTTATCTCGCCACCGTCGGGCGCAGCGTGCCGCTCCAGCCGCTGCTCGTTCCGGACAAGGCCCCCTACGACTCGCGGCGTTTCTCCTGGATCGGCAGCGTGAGCCAGGACACGCTGCTCTGCGTGTCCTGGCACGCCTCGGCCATCAAGACCCTGGAGGACCTGCGGACGAAGCAGTTTTCGGTCGGCGGCAGCGGGACCGGCTCCGACACCACCGTCCAGGCCCAGGCGCTGCGGCATCTGCTCGGGGTGAACGTCAAGCTGGTGGGGCCCTATCGCGGTACCAACGACATCAACCTCGCCATGGAACGCGGCGAGGTCGATGGCTACTGCGGGTTCTCGTGGAGCACGCTCAAATCGCAAAATGCCGATTGGCTGCGTGACCGGAAGGTCAACATCCTGCTTCAGCTTGCATTGCAACGGCATCCGGACTTGCCGAACGTTCCTCTCATCGCCGACCGTCTCAGCGAGCGTCAGCGCAACATATTCCGGATTCTGGTCGGGACGCAGGTGATTGCCCGGCCTTTCTTCGGGCCGCCCGGCCTCTCGCCGGTGCGCAAGCAGACGCTTCGCGCGGCATTCAATGCGGCCGTCGACGATCCGGCGTTCCGCGACGAGGCGAAGCGCCTTGCCTTTGACGTCGACCCGCTCAAAGGCGAGGAGATCGACAGCCTCATGGACAAGCTTTACGCGACCCCGAACGACCTGATCCGCGAGGCCGCCGAGCTGATGAGCAAATGAGCGATGCAACGAAAAGCGCCGGCACGGGAATCGGCGCGCGGGTGCGGCGTCTCGAGGATCCGCGCTTCATCACCGGACACGGCAACTTCGTCGACGACGTCGCGGCAGCACGGATGGCGTTTGCCTACGTCGTCAGGTCGCCCCACGCGCACGCGAGGATCAGCCGGATCGACAAGGCGGCCGCACTGAAGGCACCGGGGGTGCTGGCAGTGCTCACGGGCGCGGATGTCGCCCAGCAGAACATCGGCGCCCTGAAATGCCAGGGCTTTCCCGAGCTGCCAAAGGGCGCGCTTTACTACCGTCCATTGCGGCCGCTGCTCGCGACCGACACGGTCCGCCACGTGGGCGACGGCGTGGCGCTGGTGGTCGCGGAAACGCTGCATCAGGCGAAGGACGCGGGCGAGCTCGTCGCTGTGGACTACGAGCCGCTGCCTGCAACGACGCTGGCCAATGCCGCCGAGGCCGGCGCGTCGAAGGTCTGGGCCGATGCGCCCAGCAACGTGAGCTTCCAGCTCGAGCGTGGCGATCGCCACATCGTCGAGCAGAAGTTCGCCGCCGCCGCCCACGTCACCAAGCTCGCGATCCGCTACCCGCGGGTCAGCGCCAACACGATCGAGCCGCGCTCGGTGGTCGCGCAGCGCGACCGGACCACCGGCCGCTTCACGCTCTGTGCAACGACGCAGACGCCTTATCGATTGCGGGAGACGCTGGTCGACGTCCTGCGGATGCCGGAGCTCGGCCTGCGGATCGTGGCGCCCGATGTCGGCGGCGCGTTCGGAATGAAAGGGCAGGCCTACCCGGAGGATGCCCTTGTCCTGTTGGCGGCGCGCATGCTCGACCGGCCCGTAAAGTGGACGGCGGAGCGCAGCGAGGCCATCGCATCCGACGCGCACGGACGCCACCAGATCATCAATGCCGAGCTGGCGCTCGATTCCGAAGGCCGCATCCTGGCGCTGCGGGCGAACCTCGACATCGATCTCGGCGCCTACCTGAGCACGACCGCCGGCAGCGCTCCGAATAACGCGACGAACAGCCATTGCGGCACCTATACGGTGCCCCTGATGCACGTCGTCGTGCGCGCGTTGTTCACCAACACGTCGATGATGGCTTCCTATCGCGGCACCGCGAAGCCCGAGGGCAGCTTCGTGATCGAGCGGTTGATGGACAAGGTCGCGCGCGAGATGAAGCTCGATCCGGTGGAGCTGCGGCGGCGAAACCTCATCCGGTCGTCCGCCATGCCGTACAAGTCCGCTGGCGGCTTCACCTACGACTGCGGGGAATTCGAGCGCGTGCTCGACAAGGCGCTCGCTCTGTCCGACTGGGCCGGGTTTTCGGCGCGCCGCGCGGAGAGCGAGCGGCGCGGGCTGCGGCGCGGCATCGGGCTCGCCATGCATTGCCAGCGTGCCGGCAATCAATCAGAGCGGATGGAAATTCGCGTGTCGCCGAACGGGTCGCTCGCGCTCTACGTCGGTACGCACTCCCACGGACAGAGCCACGAGACCTCGTTCGCGCAGATGGCGAACGAATGGCTCGGCGTCGAACTCGGCCAGATCCGCCTGTTCCAGGGCGATACCGACAATGTGCTGTTCGGCCGCGGGACCTTCTCCCAACGCAGCATGTCGGCAGGCGGCTCGGCATTGATGAACGCCGCCGAGGAGGTCATCAGAAAAGCCAGGCGCTTCGCTGGCTGGATGCTGGAGGCCGCCGAATCCGACATCGATTTCGAGCGGGGCGTATTTCGCGTCAAGGGCACCGACCGCACGATCAGCCTGCGCGAGATCGCGCGGAAATCGTATCAGGGCACGGGCCTGCCGGCGGAGCTGGGCGTCGGCCTCGATGGCACGGGCACGCATCCGGGCCCGCAGACGTTCCCCAACGGCTGCATGGTGTGCGAGGTCGAGGTCGATCCCGAGACCGGCGCCGTGGCGGTTGTGCGGGCGTCATCGGTCGACGACGCCGGGGTGATCATCAACCCGCTCACCTTCGAGGGCCAGCTGCACGGATCGACCGCACAGGGTCTCGGCGAGGCGCTGCTCGAGCAGATGCTCTACGACAGCGACTCGGGTCAGTTGCTGACCGGCTCGTTCACCGACTACGCCATGCCGCGTGCCGACAACATGCCGCCGATCGTATCGGGGGTGCATCCGGTGCCGACCAAAACCAATCCGCTCGGCGTCAAGGGCGGAGCCGAATCCGGCAACATGGGCGCGCCCGCTGCGATCATCAACGCGATCATTGATGCGCTGTCCCCGCTGGGCGTGACCGACGTGGAGATGCCGGCGACGCCGGAGCGCGTCTGGCGCGCGATCCGTCGTGCCGGGGCGAATGGCGGAAGCGACTGACGCCATGGACCCCTTCTTCGCATGGATCGAAGAGAGCGCGCTCAGCACCTTCCTGCGCGAGTCGCCTTCGCTGCTCGTGTTTCCCGCGATCGTCACCCTGCACACCATCGGCATGGGCTTCGTCGCGGGCACCAGCGCGGCGATCGATCTGCGCGTGCTGGGCGTCGCCCGGCGCATCCCGCTGCCGGCGATGGAAAGGTTTCTGCCGGTGTTGTGGATCGCGCTCGCCGTCAATATTGCGTCCGGCATCCTGCTGCTGATCGCCTATCCGACCAAGGCGCTGACCAACCCGGTCTTTTATCTCAAGCTCACGCTGATCGCGCTCGCCTTGTTGGTGCTGCGGCTGCTGCGCGCGGAGGTGTTCCGCAAGCCGGGCGCCGCCGACGCGCCGGCAAGCAGCTATGCCATGCGGCTTGCCGCCGTCTCGCTCGTGTTGTGGATCGCCGCGATCACTGCCGGACGCCTGCTCGCCTACACGTACAAGTGGGAACTGCTCGGCGTCCGTGCGATCCTCTAGCGCATGTCCCGGAAAAGTGAAGTTTTCCGCAAAGGACGTGCGCCAACGTAACAATCCAGAGAGCGCGCCATGGAGCCTTGGGAAATCTGGGTCCGCAGCACCGACCTGCATCGCTTCGTGATCCAGCATTCCTGGGTCTGGCCGACCTGCGAGACCATTCACTATCTCGGCCTGTCGCTGCTGCTCGGCACGGTCGGGCTGTTCGACCTGCGCGTGCTCGGCATGGCCAAGGCGATCCCGCCGGCGGCGCTGCACCGGCTGATCCCGCTGGGTGTCGCTGGATACGTGACCAATCTGATGACCGGCGTCGTGTTCTTCTTCGGCTTCCCCGATCAATACGCCTACAACAGCGCCTTCCATTTCAAGCTCGTGTTCATGGCGCTCGCCGGGATCAACGTCGCGGTGTTCTACAGCAGCGCGTTTGCCGAGACGAAGCACGTGCCGGCCGGCGCACAGGCGCCGCTGCGTCTGCGGATCATCACCGGCATCTCGCTGTCGTCGTGGGTTCTGGTGCTCATTTGCGGGCGATTGCTGACCTTCTTCCGGCCGCCGTTCTTCCACCACGATTGAGCCGCGACGCGCCGTCGCGCGGACATCCGGAACTATTGCCGCTTTCAAATGTTGTGAAATCGGGTGGCGTAGCAGGGAGGTTTCCCATGCGCTTGATCTACGATTTCAGCAACCGGGCCGAAGAATGCATGCGGCTCGCGGAGCGGGCCCACACCAGCCACGACAAGCAATTTTTCGTGGACTTGGCGCGCGCCTGGTATGGCGTGGCCGAGGCTGACGTGCCGCAGGCCGCACCGCAACCCAGCCGCCCGCATTAGCAGAACACGGTGTAGCCAATGGCGAGACGATATTCGCGTTCGGCCTCGAAGGACGTCAAAAGCGCGATGCGCCGGCGCAAGCGCGGAACGCTCAAGCGCGGCAAAGGCGGCCGCGGCGGCAAGGTCAAGAGCCGCAAGCAGGCGATCGCCATCGGGCTGTCGGAGGCGCGCAAGAAGGGCAAGAAGGTCCCGCGCAAGCGAAAATCCCGCAGGTGAGCAAGCCACTCTCCCAGGGCGCCGTCAGGCAATTTCTTCCTGCTTGTCGGTGACTGTCGCGAGCGACGAGCGGATCATGTCGATCGAGGCCGCGGAGAACGCCGCGGCCGAAATCGCCACATCTTCATTTGCGGCGAAGGCGCGCTCGAGGCGAGGCCTGTCGAGTGCATCCGCGCCCCAGGTTAGGCACGGCCCGCGCGAGGTAGTTACGTGTGCCGCCAGTTCGCGCGGACTGCTCTGCACGAAGTAGCCGTAGAGCGTGTATTCGGAAAAATCTCGCACGCGGCAAAGCGCCTCGACCCATTCGGCGCCGGTTATCGCTTCGATGCGGGTGGTCATCGCGCGCACCGTCCGGCGGTCCCATACGATCACACGGCCGACGAAATCGGTCGCCGGGAAGGCAGGCTCGCCGAGGCCGAGCAGGCGGTGGCTTGAATGCACCCACGCTGAATGCCGGGATGGGCCGGCCGAGACCGCACCGCAGCGCTGGTAGAGCGGCGCCGGGCGCGGCCGCAGCAGGTTCGAGAGGTCGAACCGCCTGAAGAACACCACGTCGGAATCGAGGATGCAGCATCGCTCTTCCGGAAAGTCGCGCACGGCTGCGATCTTCAGGAACTGCGCCACGTGCCAGTCGCTCACCGGCCGCGCCCGCAGCGACCACCAGTAACGCTGGCTCTTGCGCTGGATGTACCGTGGCATCGGCTTGAGCCAGAACGGCAGGAGATGCGACGACGGCACGACCACGCGCCGGGTGCCGTTGAACTCGCGGAACTGCGGCAGCTCCTCGTCGGCGACGATCAGATAGTGCTTCACGTACGACGTCAGATACCGGTCGACGCTCTCGCACAGCAGCGCGCAACGCTCGCGATCGCGCCAGTAGGCCGGCGTCACCAGGCTGATCGAGCTCACGTCTGTGCCTCCCTTGCGTGCCTGGCAACGTCAGCGCAATCCCCTGCGGTGCGGCGCCGGCTTTCGCGCTCGCGTCGCAGCAGCGAAACTCCGAAGTGCCGGACTTCACAATTCACCGACGATTGAAGTTGTTTACGCGCTCTGCAGAGAAACCGGAAATGGACCGAAGGATTAGCGTTAACCAGCTGTCCAAAAGCGTTCGACAGTCCGATCGATCAGAGCCGGACCGAACCGGACTGGATGCGCGCGTAGAGCGCGCGATCGAGCGGCACGTACGCCGCGCGCCTGTCGTCGTTCACGTAGAGCGGATCGGTCGTTGCGCCCGGGTCGAAACCCTCGCGTGTGAGCTCGTTCTTCATGTGCTTGAAGGTTGCGGTCACCTCGATCTCGCCGCGCACGCGCAGGAACAGCGGGCGGGCATAGGCCGGCAGCCGCGCGTTGACGTGTTGCCGCAAGCCCGCGAGGTCGAGCGGGCCCGTGGTCGCGATCGCCGCCATTCCGGCGCGGCCGTCCGCCCCCGGCACCGCGACGCCGTAGACCGTGGCTTCGGCAATTCCGGGAAATGTGCCGATCGCTTCGGCGACTTCGGCGGTGGACACGTTCTCGCCCTTCCAGCGGAAGGTGTCGCCGACGCGGTCGACGAAATGGAAATAGCCGGCGTCGTCCTTGCGCATCAGGTCGCCGGTACGGAACCACGCGTCGCCGGTCTTGAACACGTTGCGCAGCACCTTCTTCTCGGTTTCGGCCGCGCTCGTGTAGCCCTCGAAGCGGCCGCCGTGCGCCGCTTCGTCGTCCGCAATCAGGCCGATGGCCTCGCCTGGCTCGTTCGCTGCGCAGCGGGTGCAGAAGCCCTGTGCGTCGCGGAGCGGTGCGCCGCTGTCGACGTCGAATTTCACCAGCGCGACCGGCGAGCGATGCGCGAGGAACGGCGGAATCCGCCCGATGGCGCCGGGCTTCCCCTCGGCGTTGAACATCGTGATGTTGCCTTCGGTCGCCGCGTAGAATTCGAGGATTTGCGGGATGCCGAAGCGGCGCTGGAAATGTTCCCACACGTCGCCGCGCAGCCCGTTGCCGCAGGCCAGCCGCAGCCGGTGGGCGCGCTCACGCGCATGCGCGGGCGCCTTGAGCAGGTAGCGGCACAGTTCGCCGATATATTGGAACAGCGTGCAGTCGAACCGCGCGATGTCGTCCCAGAACTCGCGCGCGCAAAATTTCTCGCGGATCGCGACCGCGCCGCCATTGACCAGCACCGCGCCCGTCGCCACCACGCCGCCGATCGAGTGGTACATCGGCAGGCAGTTGTACATGCGGTCGTCCGGCCGGGTGTCCATCATGCCGGCGAACCAGTGGCTCCAGGTCATCAGCCGGCGATGGCTGACTTTCGCGGCCTTCGGCAGGCCGGTAGTGCCCGAGGTGTAGATCGTGAGCGCGCAATCCCCGATGGTCGCGGCCGGGAGCCCCGGTTCCATCGCTGCGCCGTCGAGGTTCTCGATCTCGTTCGCGATGTCAATGAATGCGCCGCCGCTGTGGCCGTGCGACCAGACGTCGATGTTGCCCGCCAGGTGACGTTGCGCGCCCGCGAAAGCGGGCATCAGCTCCGCGGCGACGATGATGTGCTTCGGCTCGACGATATCGATGCAATGGGCGAGCGAGGCGCCGACCAGGTTGGTGTTCAGCAGCGAAACCACAGCTCCGGTGCGGCTGATCCCCAGCCAGATCGCCAGATACTCCGGCCGGTTCGGCATCAACAGGCACACCACGTCGCCCTTGCCGAGCCGCTCCCGCAATGCCCAGCGCGCATAGCGGCGCGAACGGTCCGCCAGCGTGCGAAACGTGAGGCTTTCCCGGTCCGAGATCAGCGCCGGTGCGTCGGCGAATTTCTCCGCAAGCTCGTCGATCACTACCGGCAGCGTGCGCATGGGCGCCTTCGCAATCGGCGCGGTCATGGCGAGTGCGCGCAGCCAGGCGTTGAGAGCGGAACTCGCAGCGGGTGCTGCGCCGTCGCGCGTGATCTTGTCGAGCTTCATGCGCTGTGGTCTCGCAAACCGCCGTGCGAAGCAAGCGCGGTGGAACGACAATCCGGGTGATTGCCTTAACAAGTAAGGTTACAGCCTGCGAATCTCCCTCGTTAAGTTGAATGACACGGGCGCCGCGCCTAAGACACAGGAGGGCAATGAGGTCAGGTGATGCGCAGCGAGACGATTGCCATCCATTCCGGTTACGACATCGAGCCGACGACAAAAGCCGTCGCTGTCCCGATCTATCAGACCGTCGCATACGCCTTCGACAGCGCCGACCACGGCGCCGCGCTGTTCAATCTCGAGGCCGACGGCTTCCGCTACAGCCGCATCGCCAATCCGACGGTGGCGGTGCTGGAAAAGCGCGTGGCGGCGCTCGAGGGCGGGGTCGAGGCGCTCGCGGTCAGCTCCGGGCAGGCCGCGCTCAGCTACGCCGTGCAGAACATTACCGCGCTCGGCTGCAACATCGTCTCGGTGCCGCAGCTCTACGGCACGACCCACACGCTGTTCGCGCATGTGCTGGCGGGGCAGGGCGTCACCGTGCGCTTCGCCAAGTCGGACCAGCCCGGCGACATCGAGGCGCTGATCGATGACAAGACCAAGGCGGTGTTCTGCGAGAGCGTCGGCAATCCGGCCGGCAACATCTGCGACATCGAGGCGCTGGCCACGGTCGCGCACCGCCACGGCGTGCCGCTCATCGTCGACAATACGGTAGCGACGCCCATCCTGCTCAAGCCGATCGACTACGGCGCCGACGTGGTCGTGCACTCGCTGACGAAATTCATGGGCGGCCACGGCACCACGCTCGGCGGCGCCATCGTCGATTCCGGACGCTTCCCGTGGACGCAGCACGCCGCGCGCTTCCCCATGCTCACGCAGCCTGACGCCTCCTACCACGGCCTCGTCTACACCGAGCATTTCGGCGCGAGCGCCTATATCGCGCGCTGCCGCAGCGTGTCCATGCGCGCCACCGGCGCGGTATTGCCGCCGCTCAGCGCGTTCCTGCTGCTGCAGGGCATCGAGACGGTCGCGCTGCGCCTCGAACGCCACGTCGAAAACGCGCGCAAGGTCGCGGAATTCCTGGCGAGCGATCCGCGCGTCGAGTGGGTCAACTACGCGGGCTTCCCGGACAGTCCGTATCACGCGCTGGCGCGGAAATATTTCGGCGGAAACGCCTGCTCGCTGCTCACCTTCGGGGTGCGTGGTGGCTTCGAGGCCGGCAAGAAATTCTACGATGCGCTCGGCCTCATCAAGCGCCTGGTCAACATGGGCGACGCCAAGTCGCTCGCCTGCCATCCGGCCTCGACCACGCACCGGCAGATGTCTGCCGAGGAGCAGCAGAAGGCCGGCGTGCGGCCGGAGATGATCCGGCTCAGCATCGGCATCGAGCACATCGACGACATCGTCGCGGATCTGGACCAGGCGCTCGACGCGACCGGAGCGGGGCGGCGGATGCTCGCCGCCGAATAGGAACGCGTGATGACGGTTGCGTTGGACCGCGAGCTGCACGCCGTCGCCGAAGGGGTCACCGTCGGCCTTGTCAACAACATGCCGGATTCGGCGCTGCAATCGACCGAGCGCCAGTTCCTCGAATTGCTCGATGCGGCCGCCCTCGATGTGCCGGTGCGGCTGCGGCTGTTCTCGCTGCCGGAGGTGCCGCGCTCGGACACGGCGCGTGCGCATCTGCGCAGCTCGTATCGCGACATCGCCGAGCTTGCGGCGGCGAAGCTCGACGGCATCATCGTCACCGGTGCCGAGCCGCGCACGGACTCGCTGCGCGACGAGCCCTATTGGGATTCGCTGACCAGGCTTGCCGACTGGGCCGACGACAACGGTGTGTCCTCGGTGTGGTCCTGCCTCGCCGCGCATGCGGCGGTCCTGCATTTCGACGGCGTTGGCCGCCATCCGCTCGTGCTCAAGCGTTTCGGCCTGTTCGAATGCATGAGGGCTGCGGCGCATCCGCTGATGGACGGCGTCGGGCAGCGCCTGCAGGTGCCGCATTCGCGCTTCAACGAGCTGCGCGAATCGGCGCTGCGCGCGTGCGGCTATACCATTCTGACAAGGTCGGACGAGGCCGGCGTCGACACTTTCGCCAAGGAGCGCAAGACGCTCTGCCTGTTCTTCCAGGGCCATCCGGAATACGACGACGGCGCGCTCTACCGCGAATACCGCCGCGACGTCGGGCGCTGGCTGCGGAGCGAACGCGACGCCTATCCGGCAATGCCGCAGCGCTACTTCGACGCGCCCGCGCAGTCGGCATTCGCGGCGTTCCGCAAGCGGGCGCTGGCCGACCGGCGTGCGGAACTGCTCGACGCATTTCCATCCACCATCGCCGAAGGCGCCGCGACCGCGCACGCCGCTTCGCCGGCGGTGCGCATCTACGCGAACTGGCTCAAGCACCTCGCGGCGGAACGCGCTCGCAGGCTCGGCCTGCGCACGCGCCTGGCGCCGCTTGCGCCGGGCGCCTCGGTTTCAATCGAAGGGCTCTGATCCATGCTGTTGCGCTCGAAGAGTCAGGACGCTATCCCGCTGCAGCCCGCCAAGTCCGGCGCGCCGCCGGTACCCGCCGCCGCGTCAAAGACCTGGACCTTCCTCGAAGGCGACTGGCACGAGGGCAACGTGCCGATCATGGGCGCGCGCACGCATGCCGCCTGGCTCGGCTCCATGGTGTTCGATGGCGCGCGCGCTTTCGAGGGCACGACACCCGACCTCGATCTGCACTGCGCGCGGGTGAACACGTCGGCGAAGAATTTCCTGCTCAAGCCCGTCGTCTCGACCGACACCTGGATCGGGCTCGCCCGCGACGGCATCAAGCTGTTCGACGCCAGGGCCGCGCTCTACATCCGCCCGATGTACTGGGCGGAGTCGGGCGCGCCCGGCGGCGTGCGCCACGATCCCGACTCGACGCGCTGGTGCCTGTGCATCTACGAGGCGCCGCTGCCGGAGCCGGGCGCCTGCGCGATCACGCTCTCGGACTATCGCCGCCCAACCATCGACAGCGCGCCGGTCGACGCCAAGGCCGGCTGTCTCTATCCCAACAATGCCCGCGCCCTGATCGAGGCGAAGGCCCGCGGCTTCGACAACTGCCTGATGCGCGACATCCTCGGCAACATCGCCGAGCTCGGCACCGCCAACGTGTTCCTGGCCAAGGACGGCATCGTCTATACGCCGGCACCGAACGGCACGTTCCTCAACGGCATCACGCGCCAGCGCGTCATCAAGCTGTTGCGCGACGACGGCGTGCCGGTGATCGAATCAAGCCTCACCTACGCCGATTTCGAGCATGCCAACGAGATCTTCTCGACCGGCAACTACGCCAAGGTGACGCCGGTCACGCGCATCGACACGCGTGACCTCGCGCCCGGCCCGTTCTATCGCAAGGCGCGCGAGCTCTACTGGGCGTTTGCGCACGCGTAGGCATCAGGCGCCTGCCGCTGGCCCCCCGGCCTTCCCCCCTCAAGTTTTTCTTCCTATCGCTCTTGATCTCGCCCCCAACTAAGAATATAGTCCGCGCACCCTGTCCGCGAGGGGCGCTTTCATGAGGCGTCACGGAAGCGGGACAGACCGGACGGCGGGATCGGAGATGCGGTTCCAAGATCCGGTGGCTGAGAAGGGCGAAAGCCCCCGGCTGGTGCGGCGCCCGCGGGTGAGTTTCGCAGACTTGCACCCGGGACGTTTGCGGTCACCGTCCGCCGGCACTAGCGACCGGCTGCCCGCAATGGGCTGGACGTGACAGGGCGAGCGGAGAGAAATCTCCGCGATAGGGGCTCCGAAAAAGCCCGCCCGAGTCGCGGAAGTCACGGTCCGCAAGCGCAAAGTCGCCGCCAATGGAGCGCCGGGAGGCGAGCGTCCTTCGCAAGGGACGCGGACGCCTCCGGCGTCCGGCGGGACCGCAAGTCCCGCCAGGGTGCCTCGCCAGCACCCGCGCCTCCCGGCGCTCCATCCCCTCACGGGGAGGAAAAAGGGATACCGGCGACCCCCGCGCCGGCCAAACAACAGGGGCAGCGGAGCTATGGGAAAATCAAGCAATGAACTCGGCAGAATGACGACTGCGCGATGCAGCGGGATGAATGCGAAGGTGAACTGACGACGGTGCCGCAGCGATCCCTCCCCGAAGGGGAGGGTCGGCGAGCGAAGCGAGCCGGGGTGGGGACGCTCGCGAGAGCAAACGATCGACCGTCCTCACCCCGACTGCCTCGCTGCGCTCGGAAGTCGACCCTCCCCTTCGGGGAGGGATGGGCACCGAGCGCGATGTTGGAGTTTCAGGAAGCGCTCAGATCCCGAGCGCATCCTTCACGCCCGCCGGCCAGCGCGGCAGGTCGAGCCCGTGCGTGAAGAACAGCGCCACCGCCAGCCGGTCGATGCCGAACGCCACGCAGCCGGTGTGCGCGAGCTCGCCATCCTGCGTCCTGAGGCCCCAGGTCTGGCCGAAATGGTCCTGGTGGTAGTTGAAGCTCATGCAGGCGGTCGGCTGCTCGGCCGAGCGCAGCGGGATCAGCAGCTCGAACTTCAGCGACTGCTCGATCTGCGCCATCGCCATCAGCTTGCCGCCGCGCCCGAAGAACGGATCGTTGGCCTGCTCGACGCGGTAGGCGAGGCCGAGCTGGTCGGCGATGCCTTGCGCGCGCTTGATCCAGCGCCCGCGGAAGTCGGCGATCTGCTTGGGCGTACCGATGCGCACGTATTCGCGCATGCGGAACGACTGCAGCCGGTCGAGGTGTTTCGAGGGCTCGCGCCGGAAGCAGTCGCAGGTGACGTCGAAGAGGAGGCCCGCGGCCGGCACATCCCCGCGGCTCGCCGCGATCGGATAAACCGGATAGCAGGCCGCCGGACTGAGCACGAGGTCGGCCGGCGCGAGCGACGTCGCCCACTCGCCGCCGGCCTCGAAACGGTCGACCGCGCCACGGATGTCGGCCTCGCTGCCGTGCAGGCAGCACACGCAGCCGAGCAGATTGGGAAAGCTCTTGAGATAGCCGGACTTCTCGAGCTGCGCACGGCTCATGACCGGCGGAAAGCGGAACACCTCGGTCTCCGGGGCGCGGTGGCGGGTGATCAGGCCGGTGAGGCCCTCGACGACCTTGTCGAACAGGGCAGTGCGCGCGTAGACGCCGTCGATGCCCATCGGCTCGAACAGCGCCTCGGCGATCGAGTCGAGCGGGTCGCGATGGTCGAGCGGGCTTTTGAATGCGATGTTCATGCAGGCCTCATTCCCAGTTGGTCTTGCGTTGGTTCAGTCCCGCAGCGTCGCGGGAACGCCGGTCAGCAGCGATGCCGTCGCGACGTTGGCAAGGATGCGGTCGTTGTTGATCATGATCGGCGCGGAGAGAATGTCGCGCAGGTGCCGGCCGAGGCTGAACTCGGTGTCGTTGCGGTAGCCCGACAGGCCGGTAGCCTGCATGGCGCTCAGAATCGTCGCGATGGCGAGCTCGGAGGCGTTGACCTTGAGCAGGTTGAACGCGGCCTGGAAGTCGACGGACTCGAGGGTGCGCTCGTCGGTCGCGGCCTCGAACCGCGCCACTGCCGAATTGACGGAGCTGCGCAGCGTGCGCAACGAGGCGACCGCGCGCGTGAGATGCGCGGTCCCGGGCGGGAGCTGGCCATCGGCTTTTCGCGCGGCGTTGCGCACGAAGAGCCGCGCCCGCTCCACTGCGCCGGCGGCGACCCCGGTCCAGGCGCTGCTCCAGGTCAGGTGTGCGAACGGCATCATGGTCTGCACGTGGATGCGGTCGTAGGGTTCCGGAAACACCTGGCCGGGTTCGCCGGTCGCCTTGAGCCGGAAGCCCGCGCTGCAGGTGCCGCGCATGCCGAGCGTGTCCCATTCCAGCGTGCGCTCGAGGGTGTAGTCCTGCTTCAGGAACGCGACCAGCACCTGGTCGGACGCTTCGGCGTCGGGCGCACGGCGCGCCGTGGTGATGAGGCCGTCGGCATGCTCGCCGTAGGAGATCACGGTCGCGGTGCGGTCGAGCAAGATGCGTCCGTCGCGCGTTTCGATCGGTGCGGCGCTCTTTCGGACATCGCCGCCGGCAGAGCCTTCGGTGGTCGACGATGCCAGCAGCAACTGCTCGGCGTCGAGACGGCGCAGCAGGCGCTGATGCCATGCGCTGTCGCGCCCATGACGCACGAGCAGCGCCACCTTGGTCTGGTGCATCGCGTAGACCATGGCGGTGGAGGCGCAGGCGCGGCCAAGGATGTAGCAGACGTCGACGACGTCGCCGGCGCTTGTACCTTCGCCGCCGAGCTCATAGGGCACCTGGATGCCGAGCAGGCGTTGCGAGCGTGCCGCCTCGATCGCCTCCTTGGGAAAGCGTGCGTCGCGATCGACAGCGCTGGCGTGCGCCGCCGCGATGGCTGCGACCGCACTTGCGCGTGTCTTGAGGTCCGCGGCGGATGTGTTCAGCGCATCGACGGCGGCGGGCCTGCCAGCCATCGTGATGTCGCCTTTGCGGCGGAACTGCCGGGCGCTTGTCGTGAGAGTGTTCATCGGTCCCGTCGTCCTTGTCTTCCGAGGCGATGGCGAATCGGAATCGCCATGAGCGCTGCGTGGCGGCGTTCCCCCCGAGTACAGTTAGACGAACGCGACGATTGCGTCTGTAGAATCCGGCTGCATTGCGTACCGCTTTTGCCGGTAAAGGTTACTGCCGGCGCGACGCTTTCTCCGCTCGCGAAAATTCGGCTCACGAATTGTGCAGGTGATGATTTTTGCTTCGCGTCGAGTGCGATTGTGCAATCGGCGCGCGCGAGGTTAACGCGCGCCGTTAAGCGAACGTTGCGGAGATCGTTGACGGTCGCGGCCGGTTCCAATTATTGGTCGCGCAGGGCGACTTGCGCGCGATGCGCGATCGATGATGTGGGACGCGTGAAGATGCTCAGTGATGCTGCTGTTGCGACCAGAGACCGGGTGACCGATATCGTTGTTCAGATCATCGAACGGAGGTCCGGTAAGAAGCCCGACCTGACCGTCGACGACCTGCGCAAGGTCGGGTTCTCGTCACTCGATATGGTCAACCTGATGCTCGCGGTCGAAGCCGAGTTCGACGTGAAGATTCCAGATGAGGAGATGACGCCGCAGAATTTCCGGTCGATCGCAGCGATCGATACGCTCATCAGCACGCTGCGACGGAACTAGCGGATCCATCGCGGCGTCGGTGTCGCTGTCGGCGATCCGGTGCGGTCTCATTCCAGTTAATGACGATGATGCTACTGGAATTGACCATAACCGCGCTGTCAGCTTGACCCCGTTCGCCGCTGCAATATATGCGACTCGAAGACAATCAGAGGCGGCAGACTGATGACGATACGGTTAACCGTTACTTCGCAAATCGAGCAGGTCGCGGACGAGCAGCGCGTCAAGCTGCCGGCGCTGACTGACGAGCTTGTGCTGCTCGATTCGGGCCTCGATTCGTTGTGCTTCGCGATTCTCGTCGCTCGTCTCGAGGACAAGCTCGGGATCGACCCGTTCACCGCTTCCGACGATGTCTATTTCCCCGTGACGCTGGGCGACTTCGTTCGGGTCTACGAAAATGCTGCAAGGTGAGACGGCGTCGCTTCGCTTTCTGCTCGGTGACGTGTCAGCCAGGTCGGGCCGTTGCTTGTTTGCGGCCGATGCGACGGTGCGTCTCAGCGATCTCGCCTGCGGCACGGCACTCGGCGGGCGGCTGACGGAGTTCCACGGCAAATCGGTCCTGCTTGCGACGACCGAGCAGCTCACGGCCGCGCTCGCCCTCATCGAGCTCGACGGCATCGCGCGCCGCATCGTCATTTGCCCGCCCGATCTGCCGGCCGAGCAATTGCCGCATCTGATCGACCAGGCGGACATCGATGCGATCGTGTCCGACGTGTCCTTGCCGGTCGAATGCGACGTCCCGCTGCGGGCCATATGCTCGCCTGCGATCGTCCCGGTGGAGTCCGTGCCGTCCGGCACGCGCCGGACCGAGTGGGTGCTGCTCACCTCGGGCACCACCGGCATGCCGAAGATGGTCGCGCACAATCTCGCGGGCCTCACCGGCGCGATCAGGCGCGGCCGCGTCTCGGAAAGTCCCGTGGTATGGGCAACCTTCTATGACATTCGCCGCTACGGCGGCCTGCAGATATTCCTGCGCGCGATGCTGTGTGACGGCTCGCTGGTGCTATCGAGCGCGCGCGAGCCGGTTGGCGAGCATCTCGAGCGGCTCGGGCGATGCGGCGTGACGCATCTCACCGGCACGCCGTCGCATTGGCGGCGCGCGCTCATGAGCCCAGCAATGCGCGCGATCTCGCCGCGTTATGTGCGCCTGTCGGGCGAGATCGCGGACCAGGCGATCCTCGATCAGCTGCGCGGCCACTTTCCGCAGGCGGGCATCGCCCATGCCTATGCCTCGACCGAAGCAGGCGTCGGTTTCGACGTCGAGGACGGGCTCGAAGGGTTTCCCGCCGCCATGATCGAGCGCACCGACGGCGACGTGCACATGAAGGTGGCGGATGGATCGCTCCGCATCCGGTCGCCCCGCCTGGCCAGCCGCTATGTGGGACGCGGCGTTCCGGAGCTTTGTGATTCCGAGGGGTTTGTCGATACCCGCGACATGGTCGAACGCCGCGGCGAGCGCTACTACTTCGTCGGCCGGCGCGACGGCATCATCAATGTCGGCGGCAACAAGGTGCATCCGGAGGAAGTCGAGGCGGTGATCAACCGCCATCCCGACGTGCGGATGTCGCTGGTGCGGCCGCGCCGCAATCCGATTACCGGCGAGATCGTCGTCGCTGACGTGCTGCTGCGGGACGTCGATGATGGCGTGAGCGAGCGCGCCGCCGATCTCAAGCGCGCGATCATGCAGCACTGCCGCGCCGGATTGGCCGAATACAAGGTCCCGGCCGCGATCCGCTTCGTGTCCGCGCTGGATGTCTCAAAGGCCGGCAAGCTGGTGCGGCACAATGCGTAACATCGTCGTGACCGGCGGAAGTCGCGGCCTGGGGCTCGGGATTGCCCGCAAGATCGCAGGCGGCGGAGACCGCGTCATCGCGGTCGCGCGCAAGATGAACGGCGAGCTTGCAGGGGCGATCGACAAGATTCGACAGAGCGGGCAGGGCTCGCTCGACTTCATCCCGTTCGACCTCGGCGACGTCGATGACATTCCGAGCCTGCTTTCCAGCACAGTGGGATCCGAAGCTTGGAATTCACGTGACTTGAAGTCGCGGC
>JADMIO011583377.1_pt1 | contig 64344 bp, 46 predicted proteins | sample 8958161 | NCBI WGS metagenome assembly JADMIO01 (sample SAMN16585339, study PRJNA669376) | soil metagenome | isolation source: Crop rotation soil | place: USA: Cullars Rotation, Alabama | collected 2011 | reverse complement strand
CGCGACAACTTGTCCACGTGGAATTCTAAGCTTAGGATCCCAATGTGCTGGAAAGTTTCGTTTTTATGCAGGTGGGGCTTTGCCTTATCAGAATTCAATAATTACAGGTGTGCCTTTTGAAAAACGCTTTTTTGTAGGTGGTACAAATGACCTGCGTGGATGGAGGATACGTAAAATAGGGCCGGGCAGTTATTATTATGACGACGAACAGGATTTTTTCAGAGCAGGCGATTATAAGTTGATGGCCAATATAGAGTATCGCAGTTCATTCTATAAAACATTGAGCTATGCAATATTCACAGATGCAGGCAATGTCTGGAATTATAAAAAGGAGAAAGATAAACCTGGCGCTGAATTTAATCCGCAGACATTCTACAAGCAGTTCGCCCTCGATGGCGGTGTCGGGTTGCGTCTTGATTTTGGCTTCTTCGTAATAAGGCTCGATGCGGCAATACCATTATACGATCCGCGCGATAAGCCGGATCTTATTCCGGATAAATGGGTGATTCGAAAACTAACCTGGGAAAAATTCCCGAATTCAGTAAATTTAAACGGGGCTATCGGCCTTCCTTTCTGATCTATGAATAATACACTTAGCTTTAAACTCATCCAGGCCAATCTTGCATGGGAGAATGCTGATGCTAATCTTTCCCATTTGAATGAGATGATAGATGCCGGTGAACATGCCGATGTCGTTGTCTTACCTGAAATGTTTGCAACGGGTTTTAGCATGAATCCCGGAAACCTGGCTGATGAATCGTTTGCAAAGGCTTACGCTTGGATGAAGAAGAAAGCAGCAGAGAGTTCGATAGTGATCTGTGGCAGCCTGATGTGCAAGGAGAATGGAAATTATTACAACCGTTTTGTTTGGATGCCCCCTGACGGTAATGCTCTCTTTTATGATAAAAAACATTTGTTCAGCTTAACGCATGAAGATGAATTCTTCAAGCCGGGCACACAGAAACTCATCATTAATTACAAAGGATTTAATATAAGGCCGATGATCTGTTACGACCTCCGCTTCCCGGCCTGGAACCGGAATAAGCTCAATGATGACAAAGCTGAATATGATATCTTACTCTATGTCGCCAACTGGCCCGAACGGCGCATCGAGCATTGGAAATCCTTGCTGAAAGCACGTGCCATAGAAAATTCTGCTTTCGTAGTAGCTGTGAACAGGGTAGGGGCTGATGGAAATGGATTTGTTTATACAGGAATGAGCGCTGCCATAAATTATAAAGGCGACGCTGTTTTTCTGAATGAGAACCTGGAGCAAGCGGAAGTATTCACAGTAGAATCAGCTTCTCTTGAAGAATATAGAAAGGCCTTCCCGGTATTGCGCGATGCTGATGATTTTGAGCTGAAGGGGTGAGGTGGTTTGTTCGTTGAGTCGTTTATCCCAATAGACTGGGATCAACGCCCCAACTCCCGATAGCTATCTGGATCAACACTTTCCTCATCCAATCTTCGCTTTCTCCAGCCCATTCACCGCCGGACCGTTAATCACTTTCCCTTCGCGCGTAAACCGCGACCCATGGCATGGACAATCAAAAGTTTTTTCATCATTATTCCATTGCACGATACAACCCAGGTGAGGACATACTGCTGAATATGTATGGACTTCATTAAACTCATCGCGGTACAATGCATACTTCTTGAGCTTCGATGAAAATATTCCACCGGTTCCCGGCAAAAGATCATCCACTTTTTCAATATCACCTTCACCGATCCAGTCGAAATATTGCCCTGCCATATTGATATTTTCTCTCATGAAATCAACAGAGCTTCTTAAGGTGATACGCGCAGGGTCGTATAGTTCCGAATACTTATTTTTTCGTTTCATGATCAGGTCGGTAATGATCAAACCACCCAAAGTGCAATGCGTCATCCCATTTCCTGAATCACCGGTGATGATATAGATATGATCATCTCCCTGGTTTTTTCCCAGGTAACCAAGTGAATCAACAGGCTCAAGAACCTGTCCCGACCATTTATAAACGATATCAGCCTGCACCGGGAAATGTCTTAGCGCCCAATAGATCAGCGCTTCGTACCGGTCCTCTTCATTTATTTTTTCCGCATCTGCCTGGCCTATTTTGTGATCTTCACCACCAATGATCAATACATCATGTTCTCTCGGGCTCGTATCAATCCTCGCATAATGATAAGGCTTGACGCTCCATTTGGCATCCTGGTTACCGGTATCCCACCAGAGATTATCTGGCAGACTTCCTTTTTCTATCCTTATGCCGATCACATAGGTACGGTAAGGATACTGTTTGGTATGCATCTGCAGCCAGTCATTGATAGGAGAGTTAGTAGCCACAATAATATCTTTTGCCCCGATGCTGAACCCTTTACCGGATGCTTTATTTTTTTCAATATTGTCTATATGCGTTCCGGTATAAATTTCACCACCCATTGCAATGATGGCATCCGCCAATCCCTGCAGGTATTTCATAATATGGAATTGTCCCTGCCCCGGGAATTTTATACATCCGCTATCTGTTTCGGAATTTATCACCGGAACAATATCCAGCCTTTTGGTATTTAAGCCGGCCCGGCGTGTGGCTTCAAACTCCTTATCAAGTGCGTCTTTAGCATCGGTTGGGTCAGCAAAAAGATAGCCATCAACCCGCTTGAAATTACAATCGATCTTTTCAGTTGATACAGTCTTCTCGATCCAGTCAATAGCTTCCATATGGCTTTGCGCTGCAAGCTTTGCACCTTCTTCTCCAAAGTATTTTTCAAGGCTGTAATAACGATCATCGAGCGCGCAGGTAAGATGCGCAGTGGTCCGTCCAGATTCGCCACTGCCGATATTTCCATCATCAACCAATATCACTTTCTTTCCTTCTTTGATCAGGCAATAAGCTGATGTAAGACCTGCAATCCCTCCACCTATAACAAGCACATCTGTTTGCTTATCCGACTTAAGTGCTTTGAATTTTATGGCTGGTGCTGTATCGAGCCAGTAAGAGATATTTGATCCGGAAGTGATTTGATCTTCACTATCCGGAGTTCCAGATGCTTTTTTCATTGTAAAAATATTTCTATGCAGGTGCAAATTTCATTTCAGCACCCAAAAGAATATTTATACAGCGATCAGATAATATTATATTATTTCTTGATAGAAAGCTCAAAATAAGCTATCGCCTCCCCATCAACATCACGAAATATTATTTCTGGTAATTAACTAAGGTGCAATTACTAACGGCTTTTGCCTTTATTGGTCCGATAACTATCGGACTCCCGACCAACAATTCACTAACGCGCAATAACGAATGGTTTACGAATAGAATCCGATAGATCATTTAAACATCCCCGTATCTCAATCCAGTATAAACCATTATCGAAAGCTGAAATATCAAATTCATTCAGATAATCATTTGTATTCCTTGTAAGCAAACTCCTGCCTTCCGAGTCATATATAGTTATAGTGTGTGATCTTCCTTCCAAAACCCTGATGAATAACTTAGCATTTGCAGGATTCGGATAAATGCTGATTTCGTTTGTCGCTTTTGAAACAGTCAATCCGGAGCTTAACAAGGTGCTGTCGAGAATGATATTCTCATCTCCGGCCTGGTACGAAGTATAGCTGAAGTAACAAAGCATCATTTCATCTTCAGTGTTTTCACCAAGCGCAACATTCTTCGGCGGACTGTTCGGGTTGAATAAATTATTGGTAGTATTATCGTATGTGGCAGTACCATATATTTTTGTACCTGCAGGCAGTTTAATGATCTTTTGAAATGTATATCCTCCCTGCCAGTGAAAATCCCAGTTTGGAATTCGTATGAGCTTTGTGGTATCATTGGCTGTTCCCACACTGTAAACTGTGTAATTTCTTCCGATCAGATGCATATGCGGTGCAATGGTGATAATGCTTGCATTGAAATTTGATGGTAAGGTATACAGTTGGTTAAAAGTTTTTACCGAATTAGCAGGAATAAAAAGCGGGCCGTTTGTCAAACCGCCATTACCACCGTTTATATGATTCAGGATAGGTGCCACATACACTTCGCGTGGTGATGACAATGATGAATATTTGAAATGACATTTGGTACTGTCAATCTTGCTTTGGCTTCCGGGCGCATAATGGATCTGAATGATAAAATAGGAATTTGCTTTCAGCCTTATTCCCATTCCCGATGGAATATCGATGATGCCTCCTCCGGGAACCCAGCCACCGATCAATGTTGCAGTGTTTGATCCGATACCTCCACCGGAACTTGAATATCCGGGCAAAGGATCATTATTATCCAATGTCTTGCATGTCTGGGCCTGGTCCTGGAATAATAGAATATGGTGTACGATGGCTTTATTCTCGGGTTCAAATTCTACCTGCGAGATGAAACGGTCGGTAACCAAACCGGAAGGAATAACAAAGCACCTGTAAACATCCGTATTTGCTCCAACGGAATAAGTTGGAATGCCAATGGTTTTATCAGGATTCTGCATTTTTATTCCATCATGAAAAACAGGTGGGTTTGGTGCAGTGCTTAAATTTCCTGAAGGTGCGCCGCCATTGACCCATTCATTGATATCATTAATTTCCTGCTGACTTAAGATCCGCTCCCCTTTATAATGTCGGAAAGAAGGATCAGCATGCCAGGGTGGCATTCTGCCGGTAGAAGTTGCGCTTCGTATCGACATCGCATAAGCCTGTGCATCAGCATAAGATTCAAGTTTGAACGGGGCAATGCCTCCTGCGTGATGACATTCAGAGCAATTATTATATATTATTTTTGCGATCTTATCGCTCCAGGTTGGAGTCTGCGCAAAAGCCAATGAATTAATTGCGAGGAAAATGAGTAATAGTCGTTTCATGTATTTTCTTTATCGTTCAGATACAAATGTAATAATTTGGTTTATCCTGCTTTCCGGAATTTCTTTAATAAGCTGTAAGCGGCATATGAAAATTAAAGAGGCAAAGAATTTAAAGGATAGCATTAAGGTTTATTCGGATGAAAAACAATACAGGACTATCTTTATGAAGAAAGGTGTTGCCTCATGGTATGGTGAAGGATGGAACGGCAACCCCACAACCTCAGGTGATATTTTCGACGCATCAAAACATACAGCTGCGTCAGCTACCATAAAACTCGGTTCGTTTCTTAAGATCACCAACCTTCGTAATCATAAAATAGTATTTGTAAAAGTAAACGACACATTCCCAAAGTGGAACCTCCGCGACCTGGACCTGAGCAAAAGCGCTGCCCGACAAATCGAAATGATAGAAGAAGGTGTCGCCCATATAAAAATAGAACGTATCGAAAAAATCGACAGCCTCACCGAATAATAACCGTACTTATTCTTACGAGTAAGTAGTAAAGAAAAAAGCTAAATAGAACCTGAAAACTCGAATCTACCCATCCTGAAAAATCCTGCAAATCCTGTTAATCCTGTAAATCCTGCTCAAGGATTGAAATAGTGATACACATCAGTTGAAATATCACAAATAACCTGTGCGAGATCGCTCACTTTGTCGCCCTTGGTCATAATGGTGATCAGGTAAGTGCGTTTACCGGTGTAAACTATTCCTGATTCGTGAAGTTCGCGGGTTTTTCCCTCAACGTTTTCGCCGAATTTATGAGCAACAATTACATTCTGAGGAAGGTTACGTGTCATCCCTTTGTTGAATGATGACTGCGAAAGCATATACAATGCATATTGTGAATTCTCAGCATTCAGGTAAGATGAATTATAAAGGATATTCATGAACTTGGAATAATCACGTGCCGTTATTTTATAATGACTGTCGTGCATATCCATTTTATGAAGACCTAGAACACTGAACAACCTGTTTAGTTCATTGATATCAAGTTCGCGGTTCAGAAGCAGTGTGGCATAATTATCAGACCGCTCAATCATTTGCCTGAGTAATTCTTTTATCGGATAGCCGATGCCCGGCCTGATCACCTGGTCTCTGTAGGTCTGGCTTGGTACAAGTTCCTTTTTATCGAGCTCTAACGTTTTGGTGAGAATGCCTGGATTTGATTCGGATGCTTTAAGATAACAGATCAGCACTGCGAGTTTCATCAGGCTTCCAGGATAATAACCTTCCGAATCATTGATCCCGATCCATTCTGACTCATCCATATCCTTCACATAAACAGAAGCGGATTGTAAACGCCCGGTTTGAACGTTATCAGCAATGACCTTATTCAGGCTCGTATTCAGGCTTGATAGGTTTGCGGATGGCTGGCTTTCTTCAACCAATACAATAGAATGTGTAAGGCTTTTATCGTGTGTTCTTATAATATTAAGCCTCTGCTTTTGTTTACCGGTTGCAGATTGTGAAGATTGATCCATTTCCTGGCCGTTAACAACGGAGGCGTCTGAATTGGTTGTGGAAGCTTTTGAATTATTCTGAGTGCTTTGATAAGAATAAGTGCTCTGGTTAGATTTGTCTGAATTGGAAGAACTGCTTGTTCCGGTTCTTGTCTCGGATGCAGAGTTTCTTGCAGTAGGGTGCGCGCTGCTCTTATATAGAAAAACGCAGGTTGTTGTAGCCGCTGCTGTTATAACGATGTAATATGCTGGTAGTTTCTTCTTAAAAAATTCGATCATAATTTTATCTCCGCCATTTATTTTATTTTCATAGTACTGTTTATTTCAGTATTTGTTTTTTGACGCACGAAAATAAGGAATGGTTGCATAAGATCAGCGCTGCAAAGGCAATTGGGGGTAAATAATCGGTGAAAACCTTAAAAAATTATTTAACGGTTAACAATGTAAACTATTGTCAGAAAATTATTACCGTACCTTGTTTTTTAATGCATAATAACGACCTTTCTAATATGCACTTTTTCTCCCTGTTGAATTCTTAAAAAATAAATTCCTGGATCTTTCAATTCTAATTCAAAATAATGGTCACGGGGATTCTTTATTGTCTTTAAAAGTTCACCACTTTCAGAGAATACTTCAACGAGATTAATATCATCGGATACATTTATGATGCATTTGCCTGATGTAGGATTTGGAAAGATATCAATGAAATTATGATCAGCTTTGCCAATCCCATTCGCACAGGGTGTGTAGGTCAGGATCTTTACGCCGGTCCAGTTTGAAGAAAATGGTACTACAGAACATATATACGACAGATATATCTGGTCCTTATACAAACCCACGCCCCAGGTTCCGATATTATTGGAAATTCCTCCATACATATTACATGAATCTGGTTTCGTTGGATCGGCAATATTTATCGCATGAAGATCACTTTTACCTGTTGAAATGAAAAGTATTTTACATGCTCTGTTGTATTGGATCTCATTTGCATGACCCGGACTGGTGAACCAATTGCCTGCCGGACAATTATATGGATTCCATTTTCCGATAAGCTTAATATTTGAAGTGTCTTTAACACTCAAAACTTCAAGCCCGCAATAATCCACCGCGATATATAATAAAGAGTCATCGAGCACGAGGTTATTGTAAGCCCGGGGATGTCCATTCAAGGCAGGATTGGAATAGTGTCCGGTTTCTTTCGGGTTGGTTTTATTGCTCACATTGATGATACGGATACCCCCGGCATCGTAACATAAATACACAATATCATTTTTTACTTCCATTCCCCGTGCATTATAGAGATCAGGATTCGGATTAGCTGTTGGGTAATTAATATCCGGAACAATCTTAGAGATATAGTTAATGGAAGATTTATTTGAAATATCCAGGATCACCAGTCCATTTCCCATGGCGCCGAGATATGCATAATTACCTTCTGTTTTAACGATCCCTGATCCACCAAGGGATCCGGGCAGTGTCCAGTAGCTTTTCATTGTTGGAGATGATGGATTGGTAATATCAATAATAGCCATCCCCGACATTTGGTTTTTATTGAAGTGATTACCCAAAGAGAGGTAAACATAATTCCCTTCCTGCGAAAGGTTCATTACATCGAGTGAACCAAACTGGCTCGTTGGAATGCTACCTGCAAGAACAGGCGTGACCGGGTTGCTGATATTATAAATTTTCAAACCGGCTTCTTTATTAGCGACATATAAATAGGGCCGGTCAAGCTTATCGTGCATCATCGTCATGGTCATCTGCTGGCAGGTGGAAGCGATTTCGGATTTCAGCTGAAAGTTCAACGTGCTGCATCCCTGTGAATGAATTCTTATGGGAAATAAAAATGATAATAAAAGCAATGACGGGTAAACTTTCATAATGACATTGTTTTGGCTAAAACAAATGTATCCTGTTTACGAATTGGGTCAAAAGAAATTTTGGAAGGACTTTAGTCGAATTGTAATCGTATTGAAACCATTGGCGGATCACTTTTCACTCTTTTTCTTCTTGGGAGTGTCTTGTTTTGCCTGCGGCTTTTGTTGCTTAAAAGACTTAATCGTATACGTGAAGTTCAGCATTACATAACGTTGTAATGCATTTGTTTTCACATCTTCATAATAGGTTTCCGTGGTGTTTCGTGTTACGTTATTATTCTGGTTGAGAATATCGAAAACGATCAATCTTAATTCACCTTGTTTATTTTTAAGGAATTTATAACCTATTCCGGCATTCCATAAAAGGTAATTCAGATTATAATTCTGTGATAACCCAGTATAATACTGGTGATTCAATTCTGTCTGTATCACAAGGCCTTTCCATGGATTCACCTGTATCTTGAACCTGGAGTTCTGGTTCAGGTAAACACTGTTCAGCCCTTGCTGCAGCGTATTTGTGATATTGCTATAACTTGAATTGGACGAAAGCAGAAAATCTACTTTCTCCGAAATATTGCTGCTTAGCGTTACACCAAACCCAACATTGGTTGTATTGGCATAATTGGACAGGCCGTTTACAAGCCCCGGCGTCCTCGAATAGGATGCGCCTAAATTCAGGCTAAGATTCGATTTGATCTTCTTTAAAGGAAAGCTGTAATTATTAAACGTGCGCAGGCTGAAATAACCGTTCGTATTCACCGGCTTGCTGATCTGCGATCCTTTTGAAAGCACGATATCCTGTGCAAGCACAGAGTCTTTCGATGCAATATATACACCGGTGGCAATATAATTCCTGATTACGCTTCCTGAGAGCAATGAGAAGAAGGCAGTATTTTTTTTAGTGTTAACAGCTGAATAACGGAAGCTCAGGTTATTCTGCCAGTCCTGCTTCAGCTCAGGATTCCCTGTCGTCATCAGCAAAGGATTATTGATATTGATAACATCCTGGAGCTGGCTCACCGAGGGTGGATTGTTATTGCTTCTATAGAATATTCTCAGGTCTTTCTTGTTCGCAAAATGATACTGGAACATCGCATTCGGAAGTATACTTTGAAATGGCTTATCTATGGTATAAGCTGTAGGGAAGATCCGTTCACTATGGAGTTTAGCATACTGATAATTAACCCCCGCCATCAGGTTCCATTTTTCTGACTTCTGGTAACGGATCCCGGCGCCTAAATTATTTGCTGAATAATGCGTGTTGAAATTATTTGAAAGTGATGTATCAAAATGTCTGAATTCATTTCCGCTTGTCTCCGGAATATATGAATCTGTGTTCTTTACTGATTCACTCTGGCTCAGGCTGTAATTATAGCTAAGCATAAGCTGGCTTTTTGAAGTAATGGGCTCTGTATACACCAGATTGGAATTAATGCTCGCGCCCTGACCGTTAGAGGTGGAATTCTGTCCAAGCTTTTCATAGCTGGCTGTATCCGTATAATAATTCGTGAACGATTCATTCCCGGAACTGCCTTTATTCTGGTTCATCGATGGGTTCAGGTTAATGGAAAACGTTCTTCCTTTTTTCATGAAAGCATGACGGTATAAAACCGGCATCGACAAATTAAAACCTGTATTGGTTGAATGATAATTATTCAGGGTGCTGTTTAAGAGTAATGCATCCTGGTACGTGCTTGCATTCAGCGAAGTATTGCTGTTGTTTTGTTGCAGGCTGAATTTCGGTTGAATGATAAAGGAGTTGAACGAATCCAGCTTCCATTCAAATTTCAGGTTCACACGATGGTTCATATTCTGATTATCACCGGTGTCATTCTCCAGGTATTTTAAACCGAGAAATTGTGGAGATAAATAATAACGGTTAATTTCATTGATGGCGTTGGTTGAAGTTGCATTGAAGAAATAACTTCCGGTGAACTCAAGTTTTTTCCATTTATTGGAATAATTAAGTCCAACTGAATTTGTTGTGGTGATGCCTGTTTTAGAATTCACCAGGAAATTACTGGCATCATTTCCGGGCCCGCCATTTCCTCCTCTTTCACCACCGGAACCACCACCACGCGGACCGCCACGACCTCCGCCAGGTCCGCCTCGTCCCTGACCTCCGCCTCCGCTGGTGCTCATTACTCCCAATAGATCTTCAGTAGAAAAATTCTGTTCATTGATATTATTGGAATTTATAAGCAGGGTCATCCTCTGTTTGTCTTTGAATGAATTAAGTGCCAGTCCGCCTTTCCATTTCCCCGGATCGCCTGACCCTGAATAACCCAATCCTGCTGTTGCTTTTCCGAACACCCCATTACGGAATTGAGGCTTGGTAACAATATTGATGGTTTTCGAAGTGTTCCCGTCATCATAACCTGAAAACTGGCTCTGGTCGCTTTTCTTATCGAATACTTGTATCTTATCAATGACTTCAGCAGGAAGATTTTTTAATACGGCGTTCGGATCATCTCCAAAATAAGGACGGCCATCCACCAGTACCTGCTTCACATCTTCCCCCTGTGCCTGCACTTTTCCATCCTGCACGGTAATGCCGGGCATTTTGGTGACCAGGTCTTCAGCATTGGCATCTTTCGAAGTTTTATAGGCATCGGCATTATGTTCAGTGGTATCGCCATTGAGCCTGGTAGGAGGGGTGTTGGCAACGATCTCTACTTCTTTTAAGTTTGAAGCTTTGTCCCATAAGGTGATATCGCCAAGATTCACATTTTGAGTAAAAACTGATGGATAAAAATATCTTTCCCTGAAACCTATTTCTGAAATCCTCAGGAAATAATTTCCTTGTTTCAGTCCATTGATCCTGAAATAACCGGAGGAATCCGAAACCGCACCTGTTATAAAAGTAGAATCGGATGTCATTTTCAGGATCAGTGTTGCCCCTTGCAACGGCATTCTCAGCGAATCAATGATACGCCCGCTGATGGAGTAATCCTGGCTGAAGGCTGTTATATTAAAAAGAACAAGAAATAGAAATGAAAAGGATTTCACCCGGCTATAGTTCCACTTTACTGTTTGCATGCTTTTATATGATGTACAAAGGTAGGAAAGTTTAAAGCGGGCGCGCCATAATCGGTTAAGAATTGGTTTTGAAGGGTGAAAATTAGGATTGGATTTGAGCAGGATTGTTACTTACTGGGTTCGGGCTTCGTTAACGATTTACATTTAATCCCGAATTCATATCCTGCGGTAAGGGCAAAATAACCCCGTACTGCATTTATGGTACATGGTCTTGACCCAATTTCCATCCTTAAAGTTACCGACGCGTTTGGGCTTGCTAATGAAACCCCGGTTTTCCATCCCGTTTTGTAAAATTCAGTTGCAGGAACTAATTTCCAGATCTTACCATCTGCAAGGGTTTGTACGTTTTCAATTTTGATATCAGGAGCATATATATAATCAAAATAATATTCAGCAATAAGGCGGAATTTATTTGTGCCGTACACTTCATAAACAGAATTCCTTATTGACCGGATGCATAGTCCAATATGAATAGTATTTATATGTTCAAATCCCCGCATTACTCTTCCTGTTGGATTGTATCTTATAAAATTAACGGTATCATTGGCATTCGTTGGATTCAATCCATACGTTCGTTCAGGGACAAAAGGCCATGGGAATTCCATATGATATAAGCCAGCCCTGATCCCTAATGAATTTTCCACTTTAAAGGGGACACGAATATCTGGCTCATTAATTACTATTACATTGCTGCCTGCATTATATCTGATGCGTTTTTGTTTTTCTTTCTGCTTTCTCAGGAAGAAATAAGCTGCTGAAATATTCTTGTATGAAAAAAACTCGGGTCCTTTTACTGCTTTTATTTCTGGAAAATTATAGGCTTTTTGTTCAGTGTATGACCATACCGTGCCGGCTTCCAGGTTTAATCGCAAAACATTTCTGAAATCAGCTTCAACTCCCAGGATAGCCCGCATGATTTCTCCCTCATCAGATAAATCAGCATTAAGAGGGGCAATATTGAAGCGGATTGGTTTAGTAATATTCGGATAGTTGCGTATTACATTTTGAGATCTCAACACGCTGTAAAAAATCAAAAAAAATAGGGTAATATTTTTCTTCATTTGATTATAGTTTAGATTTTGTTATGCTAAGCTCATCATCAAAGAAATGAAATATTTTAATAAAATGTTTGAACAGCCGATATTGCTTAAGGAACCGGCAAATGAGCTAAATATCCTGCGGATAGGACTAAAGTATAATCTAAAGTAAAAAAACAGGTCAGGCTATAAATTACTCCTCTTCGTTTACAACGATCTTCTCAATAATATCACCTTGCCTTACCTTATCCACGATATCCACTCCTTCAATTACTTTTCCGAAGCAGGTATGGTTACGATCCAGGTGAGCTGTGTTTTTACGGCTATGGCAGATAAAAAACTGTGATCCGCCGGTGTCGCGGCCGGCATGGGCCATCGATAAAACGCCGCGGTCGTGATATTGGTTATTACCGTCAAGTTCACATTTGATCTTGTAGCCTGGTCCGCCTGTTCCTGTGCCGTTCGGGCAACCACCCTGGATCACGAAATCAGGAATTACACGGTGAAAGGTCAACCCATCGTAAAACCCCTTTTTAGCCAGATCTGTAAAGTTTTTAACGGTTCCCGGGGCGTCTTGCTCATAAAAAGCCACTTTCATCACCCCATGTTTAGTATGAATATCTGCTGTCATAAGGCCGCGAAGATAGGAATTAGTTGGCAGTCGGCAGTTGCCAGTTGGCAGTCTGCAGGATGCAGTTGGCAGTCTGCAGTCTCCAGTAGGCAGTCGCAGCAGCAGTTAGGATGTAGCCTACTACTGCCAACTGCCAACTGCCGACTGTTGCTGCCAACTGCCTACTGCTTACTGCCGCTGCCTACTGCCTAGCCCCCCATAAACATCAATCCAAACAAATTCATGCATCATTCCCCATTATTTTCCATCCAAACTTTGTTTATTAATACCAATCTCCTACCTTTGCAACCCTTTTTTAAGGAAAATACTATATAATTCATTTTTAAAACGAAATGCCTACCATACAACAATTAGTTCGCAAAGGCCGTGAACAGTTAACTTTCAAAAGCAAATCACCAGCTTTGGTGGATTGTCCGCAACGTCGTGGCGTATGTACCCGTGTGTATACTACCACGCCTAAAAAGCCGAATTCAGCTTTGCGTAAAGTAGCCCGTGTGCGCCTTACCAATGGCCGTGAAGTGAATGCTTATATCGGTGGTGAAGGGCATAACCTGCAGGAGCACTCTATCGTGCTTGTGCGTGGCGGTCGTGTTAAAGATCTTCCGGGAGTTCGTTACCATATCGTTCGCGGCGCTCTCGATACAGCGGGTGTTGACAAACGTATGCAGAGCCGCTCGAAATATGGCGCTAAACGTCCGAAGGCAGGAGCACCTGCGGCACCGGCTAAGAAGAAGTAAAAGGTTAACCGGTAACCGTATTAAATGATCAATTCATAAATCAATTTATATAATTATCAAGTCCTTTATAAAGCTGAAGTAAAAGTAAGCGAAAAGGCAAGTTTAAATGAGAAAGTCAAAACCAAAAAAACGCATTCTATTACCTGATCCGGTTCACGGAGATCCAATGGTAACCCGCTTTGTAAACAACCTCATGTGGAGCGGAAAAAAGACCTTAGCTTTTAATATTTTCTATGAATCATTAGCGATCGTTGAGAAGAAAACTTCTGAGCGCGGCGTTGATGTCTGGAAAAAAGCATTAGGCAATGTAATGCCAAGCGTGGAAGTAAAAAGCCGTCGTGTAGGTGGCGCCAACTTCCAGATCCCTATCGAAGTACGTCCTGACCGCCGTATTGCTTTGGGCATTAAATGGATGATCGGTTACGCCCGTAGCCGTAATGAAAAATCAATGAGCGAAAAGCTTGCTAATGAGATCATCGCTGCCAGCAAAGGTGAAGGCGCTTCTGTAAAAAAGAAGGACGATACACACCGTATGGCTGAAGCTAACAAAGCATTCTCGCACTTTAAATTCTAAATCGCTGCAGGCTTATTTTAATAATACCTCTGTAAGCGTTTCCATTAATTACGCTGAAATTAACATTAAAAAAATCACAAAATGTCATTAGACTTAAGATATACCCGGAATATTGGTATTGCCGCACATATTGATGCCGGTAAAACCACTACTACTGAACGAATCCTTTATTATACCGGTGTAAACCATAAAATTGGTGAGGTACACGACGGCGCAGCTACCATGGACTGGATGGTACAGGAGCAGGAGCGTGGTATCACCATCACTTCAGCTGCTACAACATGCTTCTGGAAATATCGTGGAAATCAATACAAAGTAAATATCATCGATACCCCGGGCCACGTGGATTTTACCGTTGAGGTGAACCGCTCCCTCCGTATTCTTGATGGACTTGTATTCCTTTTCTCCGCTGTGGATGGAGTTGAGCCGCAATCTGAAACAAACTGGCGTTTAGCCAATAATTATAATGTTACCCGTCTTGGTTTTGTAAACAAGATGGACCGCGCAGGAGCCGACTTCCTTGCCGTGGTTGCCCAGGTGAAAAAGATCCTTGGTGGTAACGCCGTTCCGCTGCAATTGCCAATTGGCGCTGAAGATAATTTCAAAGGTGTAGTTGACCTGGTGAATTTCCGTGGAATTGAGTGGAATGAATCTGACCAGGGTATGACCTTCAAAGAAGTTCCTATTCCTGCTGACATGCTTGAAGAAGCAAACGAATGGAGGGAAAAACTTCTTGAATCTGTTTCTGAATTCGATGATCATTTGATGGAAAAGTTTTTCGAAAATCCATCTTCTATCACGGAGCGCGAAGTTCTTGACGCATTGCGTAAAGCCTGCGTAGCAAACAAGATCGTTCCAATGCTTTGTGGAACAGCTTTCAAAAACAAAGGCGTGCAAACGATGCTCGACTATGTTATGGAGCTTATGCCAAGCCCGCTTGACAAAGAAAATATCGTTGGTACCAACCCTGATACCGGCGAAGAAGTAAGCCGTAAGCCTGATCCGAAAGAACCATTTACAGCGCTTGCATTTAAGATCGCAACAGATCCGTTTGTAGGTCGTTTAGCATTCTTCCGCGCCTATTCAGGCCGCCTGGATGCTGGTTCGTATGTATTGAACACACGCAGCGGCGCTAAAGAACGTATCTCGCGTATCTTCCAGATGCATGCCAACAAGCAGAATGCAATTGATTATATAGAAGCAGGTGATATCGGTGCGGCGGTTGGTTTTAAATCGATCAAGACCGGTGATACGCTTTGTGATGAAAAACATCCGATCGTTCTTGAAGCGATGCAGTTCCCTGAACCGGTTATCGGTTTGGCAATTGAGCCTAAAACACAGGCCGACGTTGATAAATTAGGCGTAGCATTAGGTAAGCTTTCTGAAGAGGATCCGACATTCCGCGTAAAGACAGATGAAGAAACAGGCCAGACCGTTATCTCAGGAATGGGAGAGCTTCACCTGGAAATTATCATTGATCGTCTGCGCCGTGAATTTAAAGTAGAATGTAACCAGGGCGCTCCGCAGGTTGCATATAAAGAAACGATCACACAATCAGTTAATCACCGTGAGCTTTACAAAAAGCAATCAGGTGGTCGTGGTAAGTTTGCAGATATCAGCGTGGAAGTTATTCCTGGCGATCCGATGAAACCAGGACTGGAGTTTGTAAATGAAATCGTTGGTGGATCAATTCCACGCGAATTCATCCCATCTGTTGAAAAAGGATTTGCATCAGCTATGTCAAACGGAGTACTGGCCGGATATCCAATGGATAGCCTGAAGGTTCGCCTGTATGACGGAAGCTATCACGCGGTTGACTCGGATTCACTTTCCTTCGAACTTGCAGCGCGTATCGCCTTCCGCGAAGCCTGCCGCAAAGCCGGACCAGTGCTTCTTGAGCCGATCATGAAAATTGAAGTTATCACACCGGAAGAAAATATGGGAGATGTTATGGGTGACCTGAACCGTCGTCGTGGCCAGCTTGAAGGAGTTGACAATAAACACGGATCACAGGTGATCAAAGCAAAAGTTCCACTTTCGGAAATGTTCGGATACGTAACACAGCTTCGTACCATCACTTCAGGACGCGCTACTTCAACCATGGAATTCAGCCACTATACTGAAGTTCCAAAGACAATGGCGGAAGGTATCCTGGCTAAACTTAAAGGATCAAAAGCAAATTCATAACGATTTAAAACAAATATCAGATCATGGCTATAACCCAAAAAATCAGAATCAAGTTAAAATCGTATGATTATAACTTAGTTGATAAGTCGGCCGACAAAATTGTAAAAACGGTAAAGAGTACAGGTGCTGTAGTAAGCGGACCTATTCCACTGCCTACCGACAAAAAAATCTATACTGTACTTCGTTCACCGCACGTGAACAAGAAGGCACGTGAACAATTCCAGCTTTGCTCATACAAGCGACTGATGGATATCTACAGTAGCACCAGCAAAACTGTAGACGCCCTGATGAAGCTCGAATTGCCAAGCGGCGTTGACGTGGAGATCAAGGTATTGAACTAATCGTTGCGGCGGATGAGCCACAGGTAGACTACTCTCGAATATTATCGGGATTCAAACCGCCTCCTGCCGCTGCCTCCCGATAGCTATCGGGATGAGCGAAAAGGATATTAAGACAACTTCATCTCATCGGTTTGGAAGCATGAAGTTTACCCCCGGTATGTACCCCTTGCATAAGGTTACCAAGGCCGGATAAATAACCAGACCATTAAAATTAATAAAGTAAAATTATGCCAGGTATTATTGGAACAAAGGTGGGAATGACCACCATTTATGATGCGAACGGTAAGGCTATCGCCTGTACTGTGATCCAGGCCGGACCATGTGTTGTAACACAGGTGCGCACCAAGGAAAAAGACGGTTACGAAGCCGTTCAGCTTGCATTCGGCGAAAAGAAAGTGAAGAACACTACAAAGGCCATGCAGGGACATTTTGCAAAAGCAAACACTTCTCCTAAGCGCAAGCTTGTAGAAATTCATACTGAAGATGCTTACAAAACAGGTGATCTTCTGAAAGTGGATATTTTCGAAGAAGGTGATTTCGTAGATATCGCCGGTGTATCGAAAGGAAAAGGATTCCAGGGTGTTGTAAAGCGCCATGGATTCTCCGGGGTTGGATGGGGAACGCACGGTCAGCACGATCGTCAGCGCGCTCCGGGATCACTCGGTGCTTCATCAGAACCTGCACGTGTATTCAAAGGCATGCGTATGGCTGGACGTGATGGCGGAAAGCGCATCAAGAAAACCAACCTGGTAGTGATGAAGATCAATACTGAGCACAACCTGTTGATCATTAAAGGATCAGTGCCAGGATCAAGAGGAAGCTTTCTTGTAGTAGAGAAATAAGAAGAACAATATTTAAATAAAAAGCCTCATCGTTTAACCGGTGAGGCTTTTTTATTTATCGCTTCATTGTTTCGTCTTTCATCTCAATAACGTAAACGTCCCTTTTCTGCTTATCCTTTTATTATCCACTCCCTTAGCCGTGATGATAAAGATATATACATCCTCCTGCACAGGCTTGTTTTCATAGGTTCCATCCCACCCGGTATTCGTATTTACGGATTCAAATACCAGCTCTCCCCAACGGTTGTATATTTTCATTTCAAAATTTGAAATAGATGAAAAAGAAGGAATGAAATAATCATTAATGCCATCTCCGTCAGGCGTAAATGCATCAGGCACAAAAATCACAGATCCGCAATTATTGGTGACATGAAAAGTGTCTGTAAAAAAACAATTCGCACTATCGGTGCCATGACAGATATATATGCCAGCCTTGCTTACCAGGATCGAAGGTGTTGATTCACCGCCGGGTTCCCAAAGATATCCTGAATAATCACTGGCAGTCAGCATTACAGATCCATGATCAAATTCACATAATGAAGTGTCTTTGATAATACGGAATTTTGGTTCACCTGAAACTTTCAGCGTAGTATGAATAATACTGTCGCATAAAGCCCCGCCGGAAATTGTATCGGTATAAATTCCCGACCTGGTATAATCATGTTGATTAACCCGGAAGCTTTCGCCATAGCATATCACAGGCGTCAGATTAACCAGCTTTTGGCTTTGCTCCTGGATATTGACAGTAACAAAACTGTCGCATCCATTCTTATTGGTAAATTGATAAGGATAATAACCGGCATTGAAATATTTTAGTCCCCCGACAATCACTGTATCTCCATGACAGAGAAAAATATTGATCGTGTCGTTACTTGTATTTAACAAGCTTAGATTTATGACCGCTTTTACACTATCGCATCCCCTGACATTCTTAATTTCATCCTGATACGTTCCGGCAGTTGTATATGGCTGCAAATTGTAGATAAAGGTATCACCTTTACAGATGGAAGGGTTTAGGGTAAGGATTAAAGGACTGTCTATCTGTAAGACCGTAGTAATGACACTGTCGCAGGCGGTGATGGTTTTAAGTGAGTCGTAATAAACTCCTGACTGGTAATATTTATGGATCCCGACACGGAAAGTATCACCCATGCAAATTGATGTGTCGATATGAACGTATTGTTTTGGATTGATATCCAGTTGAATTGAAGCAATAACACTGTCGCAACCGGTAACACTTTTCAGTGCGTCAATGTAATTGCCGATCATAAAATGTTTAAATGGCCCGAGTTTAAATGTATCGCCTGAGCAAATAAATACATGCTGCGAGTATGCTGTTTTCGCAACCACCGTTAGTGTTGATGTTATGATTGAATCACATCCTGCACGATTTACCAGGGTGTCGTAATAGGTGCCGGAATTAAAATACTTATGGATGCCAACTTTCAGGGTATCTCCCTGGCACTTTATGGAATTGATCTGCCGGGTGCTGTTAAAATGTTTCGCAATGGAAATGATCAGTATTGAATCTGTGTTGGCTGCTGTTTTAAGTGTGTCGTTAAATACTCCGGCGTTATTATATGAATGACCGTTTATTAAAACTGATTTCCCTTCACAAAAAAAAGTGTCGATTTGGCGACAGGGTGGCCAGAATCTGAACGTTGTGCCTGATAACCCGCATAAAGGTTCCTTGATCACGCTTACAGAATATATATGACCGTAAACCAGGGTAGACAATGTGTCATTCTGGGATAAGGTGTTGTTTATATTTCTTACCTGCGCTGATGCAGTGCTGTCATACCAGAGATACTGGAAATTTGTTGTAGTGTCGGCATTTGTAACGGAAACGATTGCTTTGCTGCAATCGTTGACCAGGCTTATTTTGATGGTTGAATCGCTGCAGGAAATATTGGATTTGCAGACTGCTACAAATCCGTTACCTGAAACATAATACATACCGTTCACTGCATTAAATTTAATATCGTACACACTCTTGCCGTTCATCCCGTTCAGGATAATGCTGTCAATAAGTGAAAAGGTCGAACCATCGAAATGAAAAGTTTTGATCTTGCCATTCGCACATCCGATAAAAACATTATTGCATTGATCGGCATATATCCCTCCCTGTAACTTTTGGGATTGACCAGTAATGGTGATGGCACTACCTGCCTGGCTGCCATTGTTCAGGTTAAAAGCTTTTAGATTTAATCCATCATAATAATACAGATAGCTGGTATTTGCGCAAAGCGCGTTAAACCCGTTAGAACAAACAGAGCCGATCACAAAAGGTTTCTGGAACAGCTCGTCAAAGACATTATAGCCACAATACACATCCCATGATTTAGCTGTGTAAGTGCTGTTTAGTTTCATGATATGATTATTCACCGGCGTGGCCGCGGCAACACCATCAGCGAAGATCACATACATTTCACCGTTTTGATTCAGCGTTGAGCTGATGATATCCTGGTCTTTGTAATTATAGCCGGTAATATTCCGTAAGGTAAACGATCCGCTCTGGCTGATCTCCCCGAAATTAATATTCGTAGTGGTACCACCACCCATTCCGAATATGGTTCCTGTTTTACAATCAAAATTCATTTCCCATAATTCCTGGAAATTGGAATTAGCGCTTGAAATAAAAGTATCATAAACAGCATCGGTGGTAAGGCGTACGATTTGCGTTCCGGGTGTAACGTAACCCTGACCTATATAAACTTTTCCATTTGATTTATTGACAACAAAATTCCCGATATAACCAACTTCCCCTCTTGACTGCCAGGATACAGATGGGATGATCCCGTTGAAGGTCCATAATAAAGAGCCCGACGGATTATACTTTGCAACTTTTGTGTTTTCACCGGTTCCGCCTGCCCCTACCTTACCTGCTCCGTAAACAAATAGATTTCCTGAAACATCATAATCTACATCATAGCCTTTATTATTCCCATTGCCAGTTGCCGTTAGTGTACTTATTGAATTGATCCATGGATCGATTATAAGCGTGCGAGCCGGATCAACCTGTTTGTCGGGTACAAAGCTTACTATATTCTTTTCAAGATAAAAGCGGATATTAACTTTTGTGCTATCTGAATAATACGCGACTATATCAGTCTCTGTAAGATCATAAAGATCGTTTTTGATGAACAGCTTATTCCCGGAAAGCTCGAGCCTGGTCTTATCGCCTGAATAAGTGAATTTCACATTTCCCAGGTCTGCCCCGGGCCGAATAACCAGGGTATATTTTATTCCTCCTTTTTCCGGTATGGTATATTCAATATCAATATTTGGATAAAGGTCTTTGTAAATTAATTTCCTGAAACCAAAGCTCATATACTGCGGGTCGCCATAACTGAAATAATGTTTGCTTTTTCCTTCAGCTAAGATCCGGCAGTTCTTGTTTGCATTCAACCATTGCATCGAAATATCAAGCTGTTTTGTCCGGGTTCTTTTTTCTTCAGCGTCATCATTTTCATCGTTTTCTTTTCGTTCAGTCTTGCTTAGGGATGCAATAAATCCCCCGGAATGAAAATAGAAATGATCACCGTCATTATCCACGGCGTATTTCACTTCACGATCTTTTTCTGAATACTGGTCAAACTGTCCCTTGTTCTCCATGAAATAAGCGGTCTGAAATATATCAGGGCTTATGAATGAAGTTGCCTGTGCCGGGCAGTACATTATGAAAACGACTTCGCAAAAGATCAGCAGAAATCTTCTTTTCATATGGATTAGCTTACTGGTAACGAGATAAAAGTGGTACTAATTTAAAGGAATTGTTTTTAGATTCGAATATATTTATCAGAAATAGATTCTATGTAATATAATACGCATGTGAAACTCGTTCATCTCAACTATTTAATAATCCTCTCTTTTTCTAACCAGTTTATTATCTATACGATGTTAAATTCAAGATATTGATACAAATGTAACTCAAATAGGGTTATGTAAGTGCTTGACATAATGAACCCAGGCAAGCACTGAGAAAGGAAGCGCCACCCGGTTTATGTTGCAAGTATATTACCTGATAATGAATACGATCCCTGTTCAATGAAAATCATTTTGAAATTGTAGTTTCGCTTAATCCATTCACTGAAGGAATACTGCTGATGTTTCAGGTTACATGACGATTTATAAAAAGCCATGAGATTAGTATTATTTTTATTTTTATTAATTTCTACATTCTGCCCTGGTCAGAATACCTGGCCGAAAAATTACCAGGAAACTAAAATTAACCCTCTTGAAATTTATCCGGATGATGATGGCGGCTATTTGATAATGGCTGAAATTAATAATCAGGGATATGCCTACTTATTAAAATTTGATGCGAATGCAAACTTGATTTGGAGGAAATGCATCTACAATTCTAAATCACCAGTAGTAGGACACCAGTTTTTTAAGGATGCTTTAAAGAACTTATACATAGTTGGAATGGCCCTGGATAAGGATACACTTGGTGGCAATGGATTTATTCTGAGGTTAGATAGTTGTTATAAAAAAGTTGCCTGTGCCTTGTATGGTGATTCAAATACAATAGGGCAAGAATTTTTCGCATGGAATGGCGATATAAATGATTCTTTGTTCTATGTAACTGGAAGTGAATTCGATCCTTCATTCAACCAATTTCTTACGATTAACAAAGGGACTTTAACCCCTGCTTCAGTATATAATAGTAGAGGATATTCTGAGTATTTCAACAGTTGTACTTCAGGTAATTCCTTATACATTCCAATGTTTGATCAGTATTATCTTAAAGGTGGCGATACAACACTGCTGGGTTCCCGTACTTGCGTTTTAAAGCTAAACAGACAATCAGCAAATTTTACATTTTATAAATTTTTAGGATTTGACGAAAATATCATTTCACAAGGCGTAAGCATTTATAAGAATAATGCTGATCACCTATTTGTATTCTCGGTGTTCTTAGACAAAGCTGGTGATACTACTAATCAAAGATATAGTCCCATGCTTTTTGAGTGTGATACGAATGGTCATTTAATCCGGTACAAGATATATACTGACAAAAGTGTGAATCAAATCCTGAGTAATACTTTGCAGTTTAATGACAGCACTTATTTTATGGTTGCAACTTATTTGGACTGGGGACAATCGGGTTTTGATCCTGAGAAAATAAAGTTCTATAAACTTGATGGTATGGGGAATATCAAGGATTCATTTTATATGAATAATTGGGGAAGAAGATTCTTTACCCTGGCAGGCGTAACCCAGATAAGCCTCATGAAAACTACAGATAACAAAATTATGTGTTGCTTCCAGGAAGTAGATTCGAATTTTACGTATCCCAGGCTTACATTTATTCAATTTGATCAGAATTTTAATTTGGATACAACTGAATACAGATACAAGAAGTATGATGGGGGCTGCGGAGTAGGAAACGATTCGATAAATATAGCAAGTGCTCAGTTCTTTCAATTGCATTCAGATAATTCATTTCCCATCCTGAAATTGTCAAAACCTGATGGTGTCATAAAAGTTGCTAAGGAATATAAGCTGTCATTTTATCCTAATCCGATAGTATCAGATGCTAAGTTTGAATTTGAAAATGTTCCTGGAGGAGAATTAAGAATAGAGCTTTATGATTCAAAAGGTGGTCTTGTTAAAGAAATGAGTTACGATAAGCTCATTATAAAAGGTAATTGTAATATTTCATTGAATTTTGCTTCAATAAGCAGTGGACAATATTACATTAGAGTTATGTTTAATAATGATATTAAACATACAATTAAAGTTATTAAGGAATAGTTTTTAGCGCGATTCAAAGCGCCAGGAAAACATCTTTAAATTCCATTAACGCTCAATCGTTTTTCCTCAATGGAAACCACCAATGAAAAGTCAATGAGAAGTTATCGAGGACATATTTCTGAACTGTGCCTGCTGTAATATCGGCAAACCCTCTTGTGTATTGTGCAGAGATAATATACTTTCTGAGCCTGTATTCAGCCCCCAGATTTACCTGGAAATCATTTCGGGCAATAAACGGATCTATTATCTTGTTTTGAACAAGCTTTGTTCCCGGAATATCTTTCGGATTCAAATACACCTCAGTATTGAAATTAGTTAGGGAATAGGTTTTGAGAATACGTGCGTATAAAACGCTTGCAGAGACAGAGAACTTGTGTCCCAGTTCGATCCTGTTGTTTACTCCAAGCTTGATGAGGTGGAGCGCGTTAATATTGTAACGGTTCACTAAAGGAGAATCAATATAATTCACCTGGATGGCTGAAGGATTATTAAAGTATCCTATAAATGGTGCAACTGACAGGATCTTTGCGTAAGGGAAATCAACCCATGCGGAAATATTGGGAGAGAGGAAATCATTATGCGACCTGAAATTATCGACAAGGTAACCACTGAAATTAAATCCAAGGCCAAAACCATAAACCGGCGCCCGTTTTGTTTTCTCTTTAATTTTTGCAGGAGGTGATGATATTACTGAAGAGTCATTTTTAACTTTTACAGCCGTAGTGGAATCTTTTGAAGTGTTGACTAGTTCAAAAGTATCAGCCTGATCTGTTTCTGAATTCTTACCTGTTTTTGGCTGTTCTTTATCTTCTGTTTTCTGCTGATCCTTATCGTTTTTCGCCGAAGGGATTCCTTGTTCATATATTGGTTGATTGTTTTCTTGTTTCCCAGGCGATGGTGGAACAGTAGTTGAATTAGAAACAACATTGATATTTAGATCCGGAGCAGGATTTTTATGGTATACGGGAGTTGGATTTCCATTATAAGAAACAGAACTTGATGCCGGTGTTCTGGAATCTTTTGCATCCTGTTTAAAACTCAGGAAATAAATGGGGAATGCGCTTAAAAAAAGAAGGATAAAGAGGATATAAAGTGATTTGCGATTAAACCACGCGCCTGTTTTACGTGTTTCTTTCTTATCAAGCAGCTTCTCAAGGTCGCTCCATACTTTATCTCCATCCTTTACCGGAAGTTCACCGAGCTTTTGCCTGATTTGCTTTTTATATTCAGAATCGTTATGCATTGGTGTGGGAAGATGAAGTGATATTTATTTTTTTAAGTTTTTCCTGGAGTTTTTTACGGGCATTGCTATAATACCATCGGGAAGTAGTTTCCGTAAATCCCAACTGATCAGAGATCTCTTTATGCGAAAGATCTTCCATCACATATAAAGTAAATACGATCCGTTCAGTTTCAGGCAGCGTGCGTATGGTGGAGATAAGCTCATCGGCGCTGATCTTGCTGATGATATTCATGGAATTATCTGCCGCATCGAAGTTTTCATTCATTAAAGGTTCGATATCTTTTTCCCTGCCACTGATCTTCTTGTATTTCGCATAATGGTTCAATGCCCTGTTCACGACGATAGAATTAAACCAGGTTTTAAATGGCCTTGAGGAATCATATTTACTGATATTGGTATACACATCCATGAAGGCTTCCAGTACCACGCTTTTGGCATCATCTTCATTAGAACAATATATCTGGCTTACCCGCATCATCGGCTTAAAGAACAGATCGAATAATTCACGCTGTGCAAGGCGTGAATTATTCAGAAGACCGTTAATTAATGCCGGACTGATATCCATTTAAGTCTATTATAAAGTAGTCAGTTTTATTTTGATATCGGCAAGTGTACATTTATTGAGTGACATCTGCTGTCGGTGTCCCGCTACAATTTTCGCATCTATATATCCCATATAATACTGCCCGTTTCTTTCCGCAATGGCGAAAAATGTTACGTCAAGATCCACCGGTATATTGTAAACTCTGAAATCTTTATAAGGATATTGATATAAACGACCCGCAGCCCTGTTGCCTTTCAGCGCAAAGAAAACCATGGTATTGGTATAGTTAAAGATGGTATCGGTTAGTTCCGCATAAACGGTTGTTTTCGGAAGGGTTGAATTCATGAAATAATCACAATTGATCCAATACATTCTGTCAATTGTAAATTGATAAAGTTTAAGGCTTGCTGAATCAATTGTTCTGACATCTCTTATAGCTGAGCCCCAGCCAAAAGTATCAGTCTTGCTCTGTAAAATGGTGCTAAACGAATTGAATACAGACATCTTGTTTGTATCAGTGACCTGATATGGAAGCTTAAAATAAACAAGCCCGGTGTCTTTAATGACCAGGTCAGATCCATTTTGTTTAGCCAGGAAATAGAATTCGCCACCGCTTACCAATGGCCTGCTATAAGCAACGGGGAAAATTCCGCTATTGATCATATCACCATTTGAATAAATCTCTTTGAGCTCAATAGAAACGATCCCTGCATCTATAGGATTTCCTGAGGAATTGTTAAATGCACCTTTTTTAATTGTGATCCTGGTTCCCTGATTGCCAACAATAACCTGATCTGAAGCCGCATTGATGGTGAAAAATTGTGATGCAACCATATTGTTTTTAAAGAACTCGTCAATCTTCGAGCTATCTTTTGGCTGGACGGGTTTAGGAGGCGTAATGATATTAATTACCTCTTTCTTCCTGCAGCTATTCAGGACTAAAGCTAAAAGGATAAAGAGTATATATGGTTTCCAAGGTATTTTCATTTCGCTTCGAATTAAAGTTTCAGCCTGCTTTGTTATTCAGGATTTTCGGCATTTTCCTGAAGTACTTAACTCTTATACAATCGCCGGGCTCAAAACGTTGGTAGAAAAATAAGAAAATATTAATGGACGCAGTTGTTTCAGGCAAAATCGCATGCAATCAGAGAAAAATCAATAGATACCATATCTCAAATCAACCGGAATCTTTATTTTAGAAACCTGATGGTCAGCTATTACAAGGTATTGCAGATCCCTGAAAACGCCACGCAGGAGGAGATCAAATCCTCTTATTACAGGCTTGCCATGGAATACCATCCCGACCGCAACCCGGATAATCCCCTGGCTGAAGAATATTTTAAAAGGATCAATGAAGCGTACCAGGTATTGCGGGATCCTGTTAAAAGGCAATGGTATAACCTGATGCAGCAGGGTAATATTTTCAGCCAGACCCTGGACCGCAGGAAATATGGTACATCAAGAGGCCCGGATCCGAACCGGAGAAAACAACGTGAAGATAGCTTTGAAGATGATGATAAACGGCCGTTCTGGTTGCGGGTTACATTTCCCGGACTTACCATGATCTGGGGTTTGCTGCTGATCTATAATAACTGGTTTATTACAAGCAAAGGCCTTGAAACCGCGAAAGTTTTTTTCGGGATCATGCTCTTCCTGATTGCTTCTTATTTTTTCGTTAATAATTTATATATCTATTGGCTGAAAAAACAATCAGAAGGCAAGCTGAAATTTAACCCGGAACAACGTTCCCTGGTAACCTATATACTTTTACTGTTTCTCACCATTCCCTTTTTCTGGGGCATCGGCGTAGTGCGCAAATCGTGGCATCTGAATCATTATGGCCGTATTACGAAAGCAGAAGTGACCGAATTGAAATCGTATGGCGATGACTACCAGGCAGAGATCATTTATTTCGACGAAGATAACAAGGCCTACACCAAAAGGATCGAATTCGCGTTTCCGTTTGACCTTCATATAAACCGTACAGAGATCTATATGAAATATTCAACAAGAGAACCGCGTATCACGCTTTATAGCATTAAGCTCACTGATACGGATTCAATTTTACAGCCATTTGTTGATGAGGCAAATAAGGATAATGATTATTTTAGCATGCAAAATTAAATAACGGAAAATGGAAGCACTTGGAATCGGAAGTCGTGTAAAGCACAGCAATTATGGAAATGGAGTGGTGATCAATATTAAGCCTCTTACTTATATGATCACCTTTATTGATTTTGGCAGGAAGGAATTTAAAAAGGATGACCCTGACCTGGAAGCCATTGATGTGGTTGAACCGGATCCTGACCAGGTAAGTCTTTTCGATATCGAAAGATCACTCACGCATATTTTCAAAAAATATTGTGATTATCCTGAAACTGTTGAGCTCGGAAAGAAATGGGTGAACGGCAAGATGATCCTTAAGCCGGGCGACAGTTCGCTTTCTTCAAAAGAGATCCCTATCGATCAGCTTTTTCATAAAGTCGTGATGATCCGTGACCGGATGCGTACGCTTGAACAACGTATCAATTCAAATACAGCTTTATCAGATGAAGAGAAAGTGAATATCCAGCAATATATTACCAAGTGCTACGGCTCACTCACCACATTCAACGTGCTCTTTAAATTTGAGCATGATCAGTTTGCAGGAGAACGGACTTGAAGTTCAAATGCAAATAACACGGAGGCCACAGAGAAGGAAATACACGCAGAGGGCACAGAGACTTGATGTGCCCTCTGCGTGTATTTAATTATCCATTATCCATTATCACTTCTCAATTATCAATTAACACCCCATCATCATACTTCTCCTTCTTCATCAGCTTCCCGTCTTTATCATAATACTTCCAGCGTCCGTCTTTCTTCCCTTTTTTGTAACTGCCTTTGATTTTTACGCTGCCGTCTTCATAGTATTCGCGGTATCGTCCATCCTTAATTCCATCCTTCGTTTCCGCACGGATCTTTGGTTTGCCATTATCGTAATCTTCAACGATACTTCCGTAGGTGAACTGCTCTACGAGAAAACGCTCCACATCGGTAAGCGAATCCTGGTCTGACATGGACGAAGGTTCCGCTACGGTTGTATTAACAGTTGAATCTGGGACTGCAAATTCGGAATAGAATTTTGTGGCGAAATTTTTATCGCGTGAAGTGAGTGAAAACAGCGTGTTCTTAAAACAGGTTATATATTTTCCATTCGCTGAAGCTGCGGTTCGTTTTTCACCTTTAAGCTCGTTCAGCATCGTATTGAAATAGCGGGCTCCGTTGATATAACATAGTACAGTAGCCTTGTCATCAGCGTGTTTCATGAAGGTTTTGAAATCCTCATCATTTCCTAAGGTGTTTTTATTTACATAATCTTCGATCAGTCCGATAATGGTTTCAGGCTGGTTGCTGAAGCATACATAATCATCGATGATGGTATAATAAGGTTTGTCGATCTTGTTGAAATATTTGCCAAGTAATAAGCTGAACAATCCTTTAATTTCCAGGTAATGGATCTCATGATCTTTATAACGTGTTGATTCAAACTTTGCAGGTGTGCGTTTTTTGATCTGCTGTTCAATGAATTCAAGACTTTCAACGGCCTTCTCAATATCATTCGCGCGAACAGCAAGGATATATTCCGGGGTCGATTTATGAAGGGATGGATTCTGTGACAACACCACTTCGTCACCCATCCAGCTTATAAAATTATCTTTCAGGCTTATCTTCAGAAGCTTTTCAATTTTGGCGGTGTTCGCTTCAAATTCTTTATATGATTTTTCATCCTTCTTAAGCACTTTGACCAGGTTATCATAAAAATCTTTAAACGATGAACAACCGATCCCGGTATATGCTGCTGTTCGTGACGGGAGTATTTTATACGCATTCATTTCAGCCCTACCGCTTTGCATCAGGGCCTGCATATAGCTTTCTGTAGAGTCTTTTAGATTTGTATACCCGGCTATGTCCAGGTTATCCCCGTCGAAGTCGAGATTGAGCCCGGAATATTCCAGGGCATCACCCAGTCCTGATGCCACACCGCTTACGTTCGACATATAACAACGCAGAAATTCTTCTGAGTGTTTATAGTTGATGAACAAACGTCCAAGCCCACCTTCCTTTGTGGCTTCTTCTACCTCGATGAATTTATTTTCCTTAGCAATAACAGGATGCGCCTGTTCATCAATGGCGCTTTCAACCAGCGCCCCATAATAGCTGCAGACCGCCTGGTTGGCTATAAGGCAGATATGCAATGTGCTATGATCGGCAGGATCAAATAATTCGTAGATTGATTCATCCTTATACTTCCTTACAGTTACCTTATAACCAAGATTTGAAAAGAGCTTTTCAACACTGTATTTCAATACGGAGATCTTGGTGGCTTTGCTCAGGTCGAGAATGAACAGGAAATCATAATCATTGTATTTTGTGATATGCGCGGATAAGGTCAATTGCCGGCTGCCGAGATTTCCCAGGAGTGTTTTATTATCCTTGAAGAATTTATCCAGGGCATCAGCGCTTTTGGAAATACCGGCAAATGTGGGATGCTGCTTCAGATGTTTCCATAATTTACTATCGCTGAATTTATTCCAGTTCTTAACCGGATCATCGGTTTGTAAAACATAAACCGCATTGGATGGAACGAGATAGATCTGGCGTAAAAAATTATCATTGGTGAAATACCATTGATAGCCAAAATAAGCGCCGATTGCAGCGAGGATCAGAAGTAACCCGATCAGGACTTTTTTCATTTCGTAAACTTAATAATTTTTACATTCAGACAATACGATCACTAAGATTCACTTGGTGTGAATATAGTATGGGTGCAAGAGTAGTAAGAGGAAATTCAGGATCAAAAAAAAATCCCTCCCGGTTAACCGGAAGGGATTTGCTATTATTAAAGCTATCTTACTTCTTCGAATCCAGTTCAGCTTTCAGGTTAGCCAATGCTTCAATATCACCTAAGGTTGATTGTTCAACCTTTTCGTTGATCTTCTTCATGGTCTTCTTGGTTGCTTCTTTATCTGCATTCACCTGGGTAGCTTTTTCAGTTGCTTTGGCTTTCTCATCTTTCTTCCAGGTAATGGTATGCGATACAAGTATGCGCTTAGCGTCTTTGTTGAATTCAGTCACCTCGAACATCGCGGTTTCATCTTCCTTCAACTGGGTCTTATCGGCTTTGTAAAGCTGCTTGATCGGGGCATATCCTTCAACACCATAAGGTAGAGCGATAGTAGCGCCTTTTTCAGCGATCTTCAGCACAGTGCCTTCATGATGCGATTCGATAGCGAAGATCGATTCGAAAGTATCCCAAGGATTTTCATCCAGTTGCTTATGACCTAAGCTCAGCCTGCGGTTTTCAGTATCAACTTCAAGAACAACAACTTCAAGTTCCTGGCCTTTCTTAACGAATTCAGCCGGATGCTTGATCTTCTTGCTCCAGGAAAGATCCGATACGTGTACAAGACCATCAACACCTTCTTCAAGCTCAAGGAACAATCCATAATTGGTAAGGTTCTTCACGATACCTTTATGCTTGCTTCCCACAGGGTATTTCTCAGCAATAGTTCCCCAAGGATCAGGCGTAAGCTGCTTGATGCCAAGGCTCATTTTGCGGTCTTCTTTATCTAAGGTAAGAATGATCGCTTCGATCTCGTCACCAACCTTAAGGAAATCCGAAGGATTACGCAGGTGGCTCGACCAGCTCATTTCTGAAACATGGATAAGTCCTTCCACACCCGGAGCGATCTCGATGAATGCGCCGTAATCAGCAACAGTTACAACTTTACCTTTCACTCGGTTACCAACCTGCAGGTTCTCGCCAAGCTGATCCCAAGGATGTGGGGTAAGCTGCTTCAAACCAAGGGAGATACGTTTTTTATCATCATCAAATCCGAGAACAACCACATTAAGTTTTTGATCAACTTTAAGCAATTCGTTCGGATCAGTAACACGGCCCCATGAAATATCAGTGATATGCAATAATCCGTCAACGCCACCAAGGTCGATAAACGCACCGAATGGCTGGATATTCTTGATAACACCTTCGAGCACCTGTCCTTTTTCAAGGCGGGAGATGATCTCCATACGCTGTGCTTCGATATCATCTTCAATAAGCACTTTATGGCTTACTACAATGTTCTTGAAAACTTCATTGATCTTCACCACCTTGAACTGCATGGTTTGACCCACATACTGGTCGTAGTCCTTAACAGGTTTCACATCAATCTGTGAACCAGGAAGGAAGGCATCCATTCCGAATACCTCAACAACCAATCCGCCTTTGGTGCGTGATTTAACATAACCATTTACAATGGTCTCATTAGCCAGGGCTTCCTGAACCAATGTCCATGAACGTTCGCTCAATGCTCTCTTGCGGGAGATCTTAAGCTGGCCGCTGGCATCTTCGCGGCTTTCGATGTAGACTTCTACTTCGTCACCGATCTTCAGGTCCGGCATATCGCGGAATTCCTGAACCGGAATGCTTCCATCCGATTTGAAACCGATATTGATCACCACTTCTTTCGGCGTGATGCTCACCACCCGTCCCTTGGTGATTTCACCTTCATCAATTGCATGAAGGGTTTTGGCATACATTTCTTCATAATGCGCCATGTCGGAGCCAGAGTAAATTGACTGTCCTTTCTTGTTTTGATCCCAGTCGAAGTCCTCTGCAGTAGCCGCTGTGCTTGTTTTAATCGCGGCAATGATCTGTTCTGATTCAGAGTTATCGTCCAGGAAATTTTCCTTCTCCGGAGTCATGCTCTTAGCCTCCGGCTGATCGTCAGCCTGAAGCATTTGTTTATCGGTGTTTTCTGTCATATACGTAAAGGGCGGCAAATGTAGTATTATTTTTGGTTTTAAAAAAGCGATTTGTCGCCTGTTTTGGGCTTATGAAGTGTCATAAAAAAAAGGTTATAGAGCGTGCTGAAATGGCAAATCCTGATAACTATCCGGGGGTGAAAAATCCAGGTTCAGATTTAAGCTTCATCACAGCCGGTTTTATTAGCCCGTGTTAATATCAGGGAAATCTTCCATTTTTGCACCCTTTATGAAAATTCGTGAAGATGTAGAAAAGGCGCTTCTTTCGCTGGGAGAATCATTGAAAATGATCCCGGCGCAGACCTTAAAAGAGGCAGAAATGCAAAATCCATGGTTTACGCAGGAAAATGTACTTCTTGCGGCATCCGCCTGGTCTGGTCTGTTAACTTCCTCAGCGCTGGAGAGTTGGCTGAAGGACTATCCAGATCCGGTAAGCTCAAAGAAAACCGGGATTATAATGGCCGGTAATATTCCATTTGTCGGATTGCATGATCTGATCTCGGTGATTCTAACCGGTCACCAGGCTATCTGCAAACTCAGCAGTGATGATACTGTTCTGATGTCTTATTGCATCAGGATATTGAACGAGTCTCTTAAATTAAAGATTGAAGTCGTTGACAAGCTGAAAGATATTGAAGTGGTCATTGCCACAGGGAGCAATAACACAGCCCGGATCTTTGAATCTTATTTTAAAGATATCCCGCGTATCATCCGTAAGAACCGGACCGGGATTGCTGTATTGACCGGGCATGAAACCCAGGAAGAACTGGAGCTGTTGGGCAAAGATATTTTCACGTATTACGGTCTTGGCTGCCGGAATATTTCCAAGCTTTTTGTTCCTGAGGGATATGAGTTCAATCATTTTTATGAATCAGTGTATTCTTTCGGAAATGTGATCATGCATAATAAGTATGCAAATAACTATGAATACAACCGGGCGATTTACCTCCTTAACGGTGATCCCTTCCTGGATAATAATTTCCTGATGCTTAAGCAGGATAAGATCAACCTTCGTTCACCATTATCGGTTATCTTTTACGATACGTATTCCAGCCAGTCTGAATTGCAGAAAATGCTACACGAAAATGATGCTTCCATACAATGTGTCGAAAGTAAGATCAATCTCGGACATCCAAGGCAGGTTGGATTCGGGAAAGCCCAGTCACCGGGGTGGAAAGATTATGCGGATGGGGTAGATACAATTGCATTTCTGGTGAAGCTATAGAATAGTTGAGTCGTTGAGGCGAAGCTTCGTAATACAGCGCTCTTATATGGGTTCGCTGTTGAGTCGTTGAGGCGAAATCCTGTGCGTTCGCTATTGAGGCGAAGCTTCTACTCCAGAGTTAAGGCGACGCCCTGTATTGAGGCGAAGCGAAGCATCTAATACAGGGGACAATTTTACTTTCAGCTTTTCGTTTTTAGCTTTTAACTTAAATTCGCAAGACTAATGCTTCGGAAATTTTTATTCATCATTCTTTTTCTGGGAGTACTCGCTGTGCTGACTGCAGGGATCTGTTATTATTATGTACAGCAAAAATCTATTGTTTATTGTTATCCTTCAATCGACAGTTTGCCTGAGCGCAAGGTAGGATTGTTATTAGGTACTTCTCCTTATTTGCAAAACAGGTATTTCAAAAACAGGATATCTGCGGCTGTTACTTTATTCAACCTGAAAAAGATCCATCATATTATTGTAAGCGGCGATAACCATATTGAAGGTTATGATGAACCCAGGGCGATGAAGAAAGCGCTCATAGCGGAAGGAATTCCTGATAGCTGCATAACGCTGGATTATGCCGGGTTTCGCACTTTCGACAGCGTCATCAGGTGTAAAGAAGTTTTTGGACAGGAAGATTTTACCATCATCAGCCAGGAATTTCATAATGAAAGAGCTGTTTTTATTGCAAGAAAATTTGGCATCAATGCCATCGCATTTAATGCTGAAAATGTTGGTTTCGCTTATGGTTTTAAAACCAGTTTGCGTGAATATGCGGCGAGGGTGAAATGTTTGATGGATCTGTATTTATTACATACCGAGCCACATTTTTTAGGAGAAAAGATCAAACTGAATATTAATTAAAACTATGATTAGGATCCTCGGAATTATCGGATTGGTTATTTTTTTATCAGCTTGCCGGCAGACTTTCCAGCCTAAGCCCAGGGCGTATTTCAAGATAGACCTGCCACAGCATGAATACAAAGTTTTTGACAGTGTCGGATGTCCGTTCTATTGTAAAATACCTGTATATTCTTATATGGCTCCTGACCAGGAACCCGGCGCCGGCAAATGGTGGATGAACCTGAATTTTCCAGGCCTGAATGCGACAGTACACCTGAGCTATAAAGAGATCACAGCTGATTCAGTTTTATATAATGCTATAGAAGATTGCAGGAAGCTCACGATGAAACATATCATGAAAGCCGAAGATATTATAGAGAATGTGATCTCGAATAATAACGGGGCGAGTGGAATGATCTATGAACTGAATGGTGAAACTGCGACCGGCATGAATTTTTTCCTTACCGATTCAACCAGGCATTTTCTTCGGGGCGCTTTATATTTCAATGCGAAAACTGTTCCTGATTCAATAGGCCCGTCACTGGAGTTTGCAAAGCAGGATATGCGGATGATGATTGCCACGATGAGGTGGAGGTGAGGGGGAAGTTGTAAGTGGTAAGTCGAAAGTGGTAAGTTGAAAGTGGTAAGTTGAAAATCGTAAGTGGTAAATAATTGGGAGATGCTTGAAAATAAACGAATAATAATATGTCTTATATAGCACCGAATGCGACGATAATTGGGGATGTGGTTTTGGGTGAAGATTGTTCTGTTTGGTTCGGAGCAGTTTTGCGGGGGGATAATGACCGGATCACTGTTGGACGCGGAACAAATATCCAGGATCTCACGGTGGTTCATGTAGATAAAGGAGTGCCGGTGAATATTGGAGAATTTGTAACCATAGGTCATCGTGCCATCATTCATGGATGTACGATCGGTGATTATACATTGATTGGAATGGGCGCTATCGTGATGAATAATGCCCGTATTGGCAAATACTGCATCATCGGCGCCGGCGCTTTGGTTCCCGAGAATATGATCATTCCGGATTTCAGCCTGGTTGTTGGCACTCCTGCAAAATTTATTAAAGAACTAAGTGAAGAAAAACGAGAGGCAAATAAGCGTTCTGCTGAACATTATATCAGGCAGGGGATGAGATACCGGCAAGGGGAAATTAAGCCCTGGTAAGACAATAAAATGACAGAAATCAGTTTAATCAATCTTTAACTTAAGTCAATTAAATTTTACTTTCGAATGCTGCATATTCTGTGAAATTGTCATGGGAATACCAGAATTTTTTGATGAAGAAACTTCTACTTTTATTTTTATTATTTTTTACTGTATTCTTTGCTCAAAGTCAGCAAGCTAGCACTAAAGGCACTGAGTTCTGGGTGACCTTTATGAACAATAATAATAATAATACCTTTTCAGCTACCGGATTTAAGTTAACCTTACATTTCAGTGGCGCACAAAATGCAACGGTCACCATCACCAATCCTAATACTGGTTATTCTAAAACTTTAAGTGTCCCAGCAAATACGCTGGTTTCAGATACTGTTTCTATTGCAAATAGTAGTATCTGGAATTCTTATGCAACCGCTGTTAATAAAGCATTAAAAATCACCTCTACAACTGAGATTACCGCATATGCGCTTAATTACGCACCGTATACAGCCGATGCAACGGTAATTTTACCTACACCGGCACTTGGATTAAATTATAAAATTTTAAGTTATAAGGGTGCAAGTGGTTCTTTATTTGCCATAGTTGCCACGCAAAATAATACGGTAATAAATATTACCCCAAGTTGTAAGACCTCAGATGGTCATGTGAGGAATGTTACCTATTCTATTACTCTGAATATGGGGCAGGCTTACCAGGTAAAATCAAATTCTGATTCCACATTTACAGGTACCTGGGTTGAAGTTCAAAACTGTAAACCTATAGCTGTATTCGGAGGACATGTATGTACAAATATTCCAACGAGTTCGTGTGGAGCTTGTGATCACTTGTTTGAGCAACTATATCCAACAAATACCTGGGGTAAAGAGTTTATCATCATACCTACTGCAACACGCTCGTATGATGTGTTTGTAGTTGTAGCTGATAAAGCCAGTACATCACTTACAATACGGGGGAATTCAGTTTCTCTCACAAATGCAGGTGATTCTTACCAGGATACTACCTCAGTGCCTTTAATCATTACTGCCAATAAACCGGTTAGCACCATGGATTATGCTGTAGGTCAGTCATGCGGTGGAGGAAATGGAGATCCGATGATGATGTGGGTTACGCCTATAGAACAAAAAATCGAGAATATCATTTTCATAAATCCAGCTTCCAGTGTAATTACGGGACACTATGTAAATATTGTTGCGCGTACAAGTACTGTTGGCAGTATCAAACTTAATGGTGTAAATATTGGTAGCTCGTTTACTACTGTTCCGGGAAATACGGCATATTCCTATATCAAAAAAAGCGTGAGTGCCGGTTCTAATTCCCTGACTTCCGATTCCGGGTTTACAGCCTATTCTTATGGTTATGGTAATGCGGAATCCTATGGATATAATATTGGTTCATCCGTACTTGACCTTCAGAAATTCTTTACGTTTAACGGGATCATTAATGATAATCATAGCAGTACAACGGTTTTCAAAAAAGTTTGTAAGAATAATCAACTTTACTTTAGTGGAGTATCCACTGGGTATTCGCCTTTGTACTGGCACTGGTCTTTCAATAATGATACAGTAAACTCCCAGAGTTTTACGAAATCCTTTTCGGATACAGGCCTTGTGAAGATCATGATGATCACTGCGCGGTTAACCAGTAATAATTTATGTTCAGCTTCGGATACCGCTTTAGATACATCAATTCAATACATACGTGTTATTGACCCTGCCGTTATAATTACCACTCCGGATACAATCGTTTGCCGGGGTAATTCCTTTAAAGTAAGGATCAATTATTCCGGCGACAATGAATTTAAATGGACCAATGGATCTGATATGGATTCATCGCTATATGCAGAACCAATTATTAAAGCAAGCACCAGCAAATGGTACCGTGTAAATATTGGCGGTGTCTTGTTCTGTAATGTGGCGGATTCTTTTTATGTCAGGGTGCTGGATAGCACACAACTTTCTTTATCGCATGATACGACGGTCTGCAAAGGACAAAAGGCGGTCGTCAAAGTCACGGTCACAAACAAGGATACGCTGAATGTCTATTCGTATGCCTTGTATAAAGGAACCACTTTGCTGGGAAGCAATGGTACCGGACAATTTGATGTTTATCCTGATACTACCACGCTATATTATTTTAAAGTTACCAGTAATTGTTATACGAAAACATCGAGCACTATTAAAGTTGTAGTCAGGGATACACTCAAAGCCAGCTATATCGATTCATTCCGCATCTGCCGCAATACCAATAACAGTTTTTATTTTAAACTCTTTGGTGGCGACAGTTCTTATACCGCATATTTATTAAAAAATAATAATGTGATTGATTCAATCACGAATGCGACAGTCAACACAAACTATAGCTTCAACTTTTATCCTGATCCATCCTCTGATTTTAAAATCCTGATCAAGGATGGTTGTACGATAAAAACAGATACCCAGCAATTGCGCTTCACCTATCGTGACAGCCTGCACTTCAGCCATTCACCGGATACATTAGTTTGCAGGGGACAAACGGCACAACTCTGGATAAAACCTATTGGCGGCGACAGTACGTATAAAATTTATCTTCTGAAGAACGGAACTTTGGTGGATTCGATCACCAATGCGGTTTATAATATAATGCGGCAGTTTACCGTGGTGCCGCAAACCAATACAGTTTACAGCATGGTACTTACCGATGGATGTACGATCGTAAACGATACCCAGAAGATCAATGTATATACGCGTAACCCGGTTTCATTTACGTTTAATATCGACTATTCCGTTTGTGAAGGAACGCTGAGCCCGATCAAAGTGACGCCTAACGGAGGGGACAGCAGTTATACAATTTACCTGCTGGATCATAATATAAGAGTGGACTCTGTTTTAAATGCAGTGAGCAATACGCAATACCAGTTTAATGTGCATCCTACCTATTTGAACCAATATAAGGTTGTGGTAAAAGATGGCTGTACATTCATCAATGATACCCAGAGCATCGTATATTCATTCCGTGTTCCGCTAAACTTCAATCATACGCTTGATACAACAATCTGCACCGGGCAGACTATTGTACTTCATGCCGTTCCATGGGGAGGCGACAGTACGTATGATATTTATTTATTGAAAAACACAACCGTTGTTGATTCGATAAAAAATACGACCATTGGAAATCATTATTATTTTACGGTAACACCAACCTTAGCCATCACCAATTATGCCATGATCCTTGTGGATGGCTGTACCTATCTGAATGATACGGAGAAGATCGTAGTAAAACTCCGCAATCCGCTGCAATTAACTGTTGTCAACGATAGCCAGCTCTGCCGTGGAGAAAAACTTCCTATTAAGGTCATTGCTGCCGGCGGTGACAGCAGTTATACGATCCGGCTTTATACCAATAATATCAAAACCGATAGCATCCTGAATGCTTTACCAAATATTCAGTACACGTTTAATATCTACCCGGTCACAGGCAGTTCATATAAACTGATCTTATCAGATGGCTGCACGATAAAACCTGATACACAAAATATATTTATCACACTCCGGCAGCCTTTAAGCTTTACGCATTCACCCGATTCAACAATTTGTTTAGGGCAATCATATCCATTAAGAGTTACGCCGAAAGGTGGGGATAGTACGTATGCCATCTATTTCTATAAGAACAACATACTCACCGACTCGGTGAAGACTGCAACCATTGGCAACAATTATTATTTCACTATTACACCAACTATTGGAGCCAACTACAGCTTCGTGTTGAAAGACGGATGTACACTGGTCAATGACTCGCAAGGCATACGCGTGAATGTACGAACGCCATTAAACTTTACTTCAAGCATTGATTCATTTATCTGTGAAGGAAGTCTGACGAGCATACCTGTGATAGCGCATGGCGGTGACAGCACGTATACTTTTTATCTGTTGGACAGCACCGCACGAATTGATTCGATCAATGTGATTGCAAATACTATCAATAAATTCTGGTTAAGACCTACATTTAAAACAAAGCTGAGCATTGTGCTTACTGATGGCTGTACAGTGATCAACGACACACAAAAGATCCAGTATACTTTCCGTCTTCCTTTGAATTTCCAATTCAACCTGGATACGGTGTTCAAGAAAACAAAGGACACGATGATCTGCCGGGGCAGGCCCATCACCATTTATGCAACACCATTCGGTGGAGACAGCACTTATGATCTTTACCTGGTTCGCAATAGCCAGATCATAGATTCCATCAAAGCCACCACACTGGGAAATACCCGTTCGTTCACCACCATACCAGACACCACAGGTTATTATTATATCATCTTAACCGATGGCTGCACTTATCTGAACGACACTCAAGAAGTGTATGTGACATTGCGCGACCCTTTGCACCTGGATATCATAAATAATAATTCACTCATCTGCAGGGGAGAGTCACTGCCGTTAAAAGTAAAACCCATGGGTGGTGACAGCAGTTATACTATTTACCTTTATGATCATGGGATACTTACCGACAGTATAAAGAATGCGATTGCAAATTCAATCTACACGTTCAACCTTAGTCCAACCCTGACGTATGATTATCAACTAGTGATAAAAGACGGTTGCACGATAAAACCGGATACCGAAAAAGTAATCATCCGTTTCCGTGACGCCATAAGCTTTACGCATTCACCGGATACAACACTGTGTATAGGCCAGACCTTTAATATCCGGATCACTCCTTCGGGAGGAGACAGCACATATTCGCTTTACCTTTTGCAGAATTCACTTATCCTCGATTCGATCAGCAATGCATCAATCGGTACTAATTATTATTTCCCGGTATCGCCTGCTATATCAACACAGTACAAGCTGGTAACAAAGGATTATTGCACAAAAGTGAACGATACACAAATGGTAAACATATTTGTGCGCAACCTTCAAAAATTAACACTGACCAAAGACACTATCATCTGCAAGGGAACTTATTATGACATACCTGTCACAGGTGCTGGCGGTGATAGCAGTTATACATTCTATTTATATAAAAACGGGTTGAAGATTGATTCCATTTTAGGCGCCACCTCCGGAACTACGTATTATTTTACAGTTGGGCCTATTATAAAAACAAAATATTATATCGTTCAGAAAGATGAATGTACGATCATCAATGATTCAGTTCCATATACTATTGATGTCTATCCGCCCCTTACGGTGAAGGCTCTGATCTCAAAACCAAAGATATGCCGCGGTGAATCCGTTAACCTCAGCTCACAGGCCACCGGTGGATTAACTGGAGCGGTGATGATCTACAAATGGAATCATGGCGCAGGCAACACTAAAAATGTTTCCGTCATCCCAGATAGCTCTAAATATTATGTCATCAACGCCGATGATGGTTGTTCACCTACAGCATTGGATTCAGTATTTATCGATGTAGAACAAAACCCGATCGCTGATTTCACCACTCCAAACGCATCAGGCTGTGAACCTTTTGATGCCACTATCACCAACACCTCAACACTTTTTGTTCCGGTAAAATACTTCTGGGATTTTGGTGATGGAACAACAGATACCATGACTAATCCAGGCGTACACCGGTATATTAAACCAGGCAAATACACGGTACGACTGAAAGCCATATCTGCATTCGGTTGCGTAGACTCTATCACAAAAACAGATTTTATAGAAGTTTTTCATAACCCGGTCATAAAATTCTCATGGGATCCGAAAAAAATAAAGAAGAATGATGGCCGTGTAAATTTCAAACAGGATAATAAATATACAGATGAATTTGATTTCATCTTTGGCGATGGCAATCAGCTTACCGCAGAGCCAAACACCAATATTGCATTTATGCATAAATATACCGATACGGGTTATTTTTATGTGAAGCTCATTGCCCGGAATAATTTCAATTGCAGTTCAGAGCTTAACGACACATTATTCGTTGAAGATTATTTCACCTGGTTTATTCCAACTGCATTCTCGCCTAACAAAGACGGCATTAACGAATTCTTCAGGCCGGTTTCCACCTTTGTAAAAGGCTACCAGATGGAGATCTATGACCGATGGGGCCAACTCATTTACGATGAGTCCTGCAAGGATAAATGGTTCCAGTGCAAAGGCTGGGATGGTACCTTCCAGGGTGAACCATTACCATCTGATTATTTTGTTTACAAGATCACTTTCACAGAGGAAGATGGAAGAAGGCATAATGAGTCGGGAGTGGTTTTGCTTGCCAGATGAGCTAAGCCGGGATAGCTTTGAGTTAATTGTAATAGCTGACCTTACTAAATTTATTGATGATAGTGAGTTGAATAAACATAAGCTTATCCTTTTCTCTTGATCCGGCCTTTAGCTAATTATAAACCCTTGCTTCTTAAGCGCGAATTAGCATAGGAGTAAAACTGATTAGTCAGAAAACATGTGTAACATTGTATTGCTTTAAAATGAAGCCTAATGGAAAGGAATTATTTTTCTTCTGTTCAAAGTCATGAACTCTAAAAGTTCAAATACATGTTTTGTGTTTCTTAGAATAATAATTCTGATTTCCTTTCTTTTTGTTGTTAAAATTCTTTCTGCACAAAACCTTTCCTGGGCCAGAAGCATGGAAGGAACACCTACCGCCCCTGGATCGCAAGGTTATTCCGTTGTGGTTGACAAGGCGGGCAATGTATATATAACCGGCAGGTTCAGTGGAACTGTAGACTTCGACCCTTCAGCGGGAACATCTTACCTTACATGCAATGGTATCCTTAATGCCTATATTTTAAAGTTGAATGCTTCTGGAAATTTAGTATGGGTAAGGAGCATTGATGGAAATGGTTCTAGTGAAGGAACTTCTATAAAACTCGATTCCTTTGGAAACATTTATAGCACTGGTGAGTTTAAGGAGACGTTCGATTTTGATCCCGGTTCAGGAACCTATACTCTTGCTTCGGTTGGAAGCTTTTCCGCTTACATTTTAAAATTAGATACAGCGGGCAATTTTATCTGGGCAAAAAAAATGGGAGGCAGTGCCAATGATAATGCATGGAGTTCTTCTATGGCCTGTGATGCTTCAGGAAATATATACACCTGCGGCAGATTTTATGGTACAATAGATTTTGACCCCGGATCGGGAGTCTACAACCTTACAGCATCATCATTCAATATAGATGATATTTTTATAACAAAATTGGATTCAGGCGGGAATTTTGTTTGGGCCGAAAAAATAGGTGGGAGCGGAGTGGATCGGGGGAATTTTATTACAGTTAGTCCTTCCGGAAATATATACCTGACAGGTTCTTTTAATGATACCGTGGATTTTGATCCGGGAACTTCCACCTTCATGCTGAATTCTGCAGGAAATTATGATGCTTTCATTGCAAAATATAATAACACAGGAAATCTGATCTGGGCAAATAATATGGGTGGGGCAGCTGTGGATGCTGGTTCCTCCATTGCGTTTGATACCATGGGAAATGTATATACCGCAGGCCAATTTGCAGGAACAGCTGACTTCGATCCAGGATCCGGAACATATTATCTAAGTACTACTTCTTCTCTGGTCTCAGCGGCTTTTATTTCAAAATTAGACAGTAATGGAAATTTTATGATGGCAAGGCAATTGGGAGGAGCTGCCGGTACACTTTACGCCTATGTTGCATCAATATGGATTGGCGACTCAGGAAATATTTATACCACCGGTTCATATCAGGGCACGGTGGATTTTGATCCCGGCTCGGGGACCTTTAACAAGACTTCGGTAGGGGCAAACAGATTAAATATTTTCATCTCTAAATTAGATGTATCCGGTAATTTTGTTTGGGTTGTGGCTTTAGGTGGTTCCAGTAATGGGTTTTCCATCAGAACGGATAAAGAGGGAAATGTTTATGTTACCGGTTCCTTTTATGGAACAATTGATTTTGATCCCGGCCCTGCAACATACAATCTTACGGCATCATTCAATGATATATTTGTATTAAAACTTTGTCCCTCACCCGGTCTTTCAGGAAATATCTCCGGCCCAACGACAGTTTGTAGTGGTAAATCGTATACCTATACTATAAATCCCGCCTACAGGGCAACAGGATACAACTGGATATTGCCTCCGGGGACCACAATTGATTCCGGGCAAAACACACTTTCCATAACTGTAAGATTCGGCACAGCGCTGGGAAAGATTAAAGTTACCCCATACAATTCATGCAGCAATGGGAGCACCGATTCACTTTCGCTTACCATAATTCCACCTCCTCCCTTATGGTTTAGCACTTTACCCGATTCAACAATTATAAGATGTATAGCGGATAGTTTGCAATTTAAAGCTCAGGGTGATACAAGCTTTTTAAGTTACACCTGGTATATTTATGACAGCACTAATACCATTACCGATTCTGCCTTTGGAAAAAATCCTGTGCTCAGGCTTACCAATGGAAAACACAAGGTAATGCTGCGTGCGGGGAACCCCAATACGCAATGCGAAATATATACAAGCTATATAGATAGTGTTTATATAACACGTTACCCGGGAGTAAATGCTTCTATCGACAGCGCAAAGATCTCTTGTGGTAAGCATACCGTTTTTATTCATTATTCTTCTGCGTATGCGGATAGTATGAAAGTTGATTGGGGAGATGGTACCTATATTCCTTGGCATGCTGCAACCGGTAATTTTACCGCCATGCATGAATATTATGATAGCAGTAAAGTTTACTCCATTAAGGTTCTGGCAAAAAATACGATCTGCAATACTATTGTAATCTTAAAAGATACAATTGTAATAGCACCAAAACCTATAGCAAAATTCTTCGCTGATAATTCTTCTAAAACATTTCCGATAAAAGGATGTTCTGTTTTAAATGTAGACCTGGCTGACAGCAGCAAAAATGCTGATTCTGTCTGGTATAAACTTCGAAATGGGATTATCGATAAGTTGTTAAAGGTACATGATATGCTGCAGGATACAGGCTGGTTTAACATCATTCAATATGTTACGAATAAAGATGGATGTTTGGATAGCTTAATCGTAAATAATGCCGTGTATGTTTCCCCTAAACCGGTACTTACTATTGTCAAAGACTCAGTATACCCTCGCTGTAATCAAAACTATTTACGATTGAAAATTACTTCTTCTTTCAGTGATCAAATTATAATTAACTGGGGAGACGGGAATACAAATCTTTTACCTGGAGCAATAAGCGGAATTTCATCGGATACAATCACCCATTATTATGCATTACCGGGTTATTATAAAGTCCGGATAGAAAATAAAAATTCATACTGTTCGGTAGTGGATTCAATTTCTCATATGGTTCGCAATCCTTTTCAAATCACCGCTTCCAATGATACTACAGCATGTAAAGGACAGATAGTAGGCCTTTGGATTATTGCTTCCGGTGCCGACAGCCTCTTCACTTATATCTTTAAATCACCTTCGAATACTTTGCAAAACGCCTCAGGCATATTTTTAGTGACCCCGGATAGTACGATAACTTATAATATTGGCGCTATCAATGCCTGTTACGGGGATACACTATGGAAACAAATTACCATTACAGTGAGACCTCCGCTCAAGCTCCAGCTTAATACAACGGATACCATATTATGTAAAAGTTCCGTTTTTACCCTTAAAGCCTCAGCCACCGGGGGAACCGGCAAGTATGATTTTTTCCTGAAGAAAAATAATATACTGCAGCAAACGAATACCACCGGCAGTTTTAATATAACTGTTAACAGTAACGAAACATTTACGGTTGTTGTGAGCGATAATTGTACCCCGGTTAAGGATAGCCTCCAATGCGATATAAAAGTATTTAACGAGCTTAAATTTAACCAAACACAGGCGGATGTATATTTATGTGAAGGAGAAACCCTTACTCTGAAAGCGAATACCAATAAAGGAAGCGGGAAGGTGAGTTATGAATGGAAAGATGGCGGGGGAAATATATTGTCTTTACTTGATTCATTATATTTTATCCCAAACATCAGCACCTTGATCATATTAAAAGTTACCGATGATTGTACAAGTATTTATGATTCAATCTGGGTTTATGAATTTGCAGTCTCAACCGGTTCGCTTTTGGGTTCAGATGTGCTAAGCGGCTGTATTCCTCTAACTGTAAATTTAGAAACTCCCACCCTAACGTATAGCAATAGCCAGCCTTATGAGGTAGCATGGGATTTTGGAGATGGAAATTTTGCCACACAAAATTTCGACAATACAACATCCGTTTTAAAATCCAAACACACCTATACTCTTACAGGAACTTACCCTGTAAAAGCGGAGCTTAGGTTTAAGAACAGTTCCATCGTTTGTAAGACTTTCACCACGATAATTGATGTATTGCTTGTACCACAAATAATATTAAGCATCTCACCCAAAAAAATAACCTTACCTGGAACAAAATGTACCGCAACACTCATTACCTCAAACGGAGATAGTGTTGTGATAGCCTGGGGTGACGGGTATTCGGATTATTTTAATACCAATGTAAATCTCATCACACAATCGCATGATTATAGTGATACCGGGCATTATATTGTTAAAGCCACTGCTTACAATAAAAACAGTTGTTATACTGAAACACAGGCAGGAGTTTATTTTGCGGATACTTTCAGCTGTTATATCCCTAATGCATTTTCGCCCGACAAGGATGCGACGAATGAAGTATTCAAACCGATTATGACGTATTGCAAAAGTTATGAGTTAACGATCTTCAATCGTTGGGGGGAAGTGGTTTACGAGGCTAAGTACATTGCAGGCAAAACCCCGGAACCATTCTGGACCGGGGAGGGGAACGCATCTGGTACCTATATTTATATTCTGACAGCCAGGGATGCGGACAATATCAGGCATAATTTTAAAGGAACGGTTATGTTGATCAGGTAATTAATGATTCGTTACTAGTTGAACAAGAACAAAAATAAAAGCAGAGAATTTCATACCCTTATCTCTATTCTGTACTCTATTATCTCTTTTCAATCAACCCCCGTTCATACGCATAATTGATCAGCCCTACAACGCTCTTTGATCCCGTTTTCTTGAATATGTTTTTGCGATGGGTTTCGACTGTGCGTTCGCTGATGAACAGTTTCTCGGCAATTTCACCGTTGGTATTTTCGGCCCCTATCAATTTAATTATTTCAAGTTCCCTGCGGGTAAGGTCTACGGTTTCGGGAGTTTTCTCTTCCGCGCTATTGGCTTTCATCAGGGTTTCAATGATCTCATCACTGAAGAATAGTCCGCCATTCCAGATCTTTTCAATAGCTTCCATGAGCTCTTTCTTCCCGGTATTTTTCAGGATATACCCATTCACGCCATTATTGATCATTTCGCTCACCTTGCTTTTTTCGCTATACATACTCAATACAAGGATCTTCACCGTAGGGTATTTCGACCGGATCTGCTTGGATAACTCTATGCCCGACATACCCGGAAGGTTGATATCCGTGATCACGAAATTGATGGGAAGCTTTTCAAGGGCATCAAGCGCTTCATTTGCTGTGGTTGCTTCTGCGAGGATCTCAATTCCCGGCTCGTTCTTCAAAAGCAGCTTCAATCCGTCGAGGAGCATCAGATGATCGTCGACTAATAATAGCTTAATGGGTTCTTTGTTAACTTTCAATTTTAGTTCAGGTTTTTTAGACTACACTTGGTTTCAATAACAGTAATTACACAAATATGGCAAAAATAATTTAGGAAAGGCTAAGAACAAATCTTAAATTTGTTGAAACAGTAAAATTAAGCGCAATGTCGAAACCCATTAAAAACCTTCATGATGTTTGGGAAGATAGCACTCCTTTCGATGCGCTCCGTCACCAGTTCGGTCTTAAGGAAAACGATATCATCAAATTCATCATCAACAAGAACCCTTTAAGCCTAACCCTTCGTCTCCTTTCCATGGTAAGCTATAAAGTTAAAAAACTTTTCAGCAAACATGATGAGGAAATAGATGCGGTCTGAACAATCTTTCACCTTATTGCTTTCACAATTTCACTCAAGCCTTTTTAAGCCATAATCTATTTCACTTCGGTTTCCGGCTCTTCCACTATTCGCCTGATTGAAATGAAACGTTCTTTCCAATAGGTTTCATCCAGGTCATCAATATGAATACCCGCACTCACTGTTGAGCTGATAAATTTCAGCTTCCCGTCTTTATTCTCGACAACAATACCGGAATGGCCAACAGCTTTGTTCTTCTTGTTGGAACCCTTAAAAAAGATAAGATCTCCCGGTATGGCATCTTTTCGTTTTATATTCACCCCTAACAGGGCCTGAGCGTCGGCTGTTCTTGGCAGCTTAATGCGGTAATGCCTGTACACAAATGCAACAAAACCTGCACAATCAAAACCCTTCTTTGCATCTTCACCGCCATAACAATATTTTATTCCTAAATATTTTTTCGAAAAGGCTACAATGCTATCACTCGTGGTTAAACAGGTTACGGTATCAACCTGCGGCTTGACCTTTTTTTCTGCTGCCTTTTTTACAGGAGTTTTCTGTTTAGGCTGTGAGTGTAATTGGATGAATGAAAAGATCAACAGGACAAAAAATAAAAACCTGCTCCTTAGCATAAATGGTTTAGTACAGAAGGTATGCCAGTTATTTCGCGAATTAGGATTGAATTCACTTTTCACCGTTTATCATACTATTCATCAGGTCGGAAAATTTTACTTCTTTCTCGCTGGTATATTTATTCAGCTTGTTGAATTCGGCGAGTCCGTGAAGCACAAATTCCATCATGATCAGCCTTTCTGTTTCACTTAATGACTTCATGCGGTCGTTGACAAAACGTTTCAACCCGTTCACTTCTTCCAGCGTGGAGGCATATTCCTTTGGGCTTTGATCGGAATTGATGAATAAAGTTTTGTCTAAAAACCAGGAGATGATATTTTCATAAATACCCCCGCTCTGCTGCTTCAGTTTCGAGTCTGAATTCGGATCAGGGAAATATTCCAGGAACTCCGTCCTGATCGCTTTTCCGATAAGGTTTTGAGCGACATTGGTAACACCTTCCACCTCACCTTCATAAACAAGCTCCACTTTTCCTGTTATGCTGGGCACAATACCTGCAAGATCACTTATGCGGATGAATTCTTTAGAAGTCCCGGCCATCAGCATTCTCCTGTAGGCAGTGCTGTATAAATTTTCATAAGCGCTTATGGTCAACCTTGCGCTTACCCCACTTTTCTGATCTATGAATTCGCTTTCACGGGCTTCAAAGGCAACTCGTTCTACCAATCGTTTCAGCAGGGGAGAGCAGTAGATCTTTTCTTTCAGTTCAGGCAGGATATGAGCTTCCTGGCTTGTGATCTCTTCCGCAGTTTCAATGCTTTTTGGATAGTGTGTTAAGATCTGAGAATCGATACGGTCTTTGAGTGGTGTAACGATGCTTCCGCGGTTTGTGTAATCTTCTGGGTTTGCTGTGAACACAAACTGTATATCAAGCGGTAATCTAAGCCTGAATCCACGGATCTGAATATCGCCTTCCTGCAAAATATTAAATAAAGAAACCTGGATCCTTGCCTGGAGGTCGGGAAGTTCATTGATCACGAAAAGTCCGCGATGACTGCGGGGGATCAAACCAAAATGGATCACTCGTTCATCACTATATGGCAATTTCATCGAAGCCGCTTTGATCGGGTCAACATCGCCGATCAGGTCTGCAACGGATACATCAGGTGTAGCAAGCTTTTCAGTGTACCTGTCTTTACGTTTTAACCATTCAACAGGAGTGTCATCACCCATTTTTTCTATGAGATCTATGGCATACCTGCTGATCGGGTGAAATGGATCGTCATTGATCTCCGAACCTTTTACTACTGGGATCTCTTCATCCAGAAGATTCAGCATCAACCTTGCAATCCTTGTTTTTGCCTGTCCGCGCAGACCCAGGAGGATAATATTATGTTTTGATAGGATTGCTGTTTCAAGCTGCGGGATAACGGTATTCTCATATCCCTGTATTCCTTCAAAAAGATTCTTCTGTTTTTTTAACGCCGATATGAGATTATCGCGCATCTCTTCTTTTACCGGTTTGCTTTTATAACCGCTCTTCTTTAATTCGCCAAATGTCCTGACCATCGAATGTTTCAATATGCCTGCAATTTACAGAATCGGCAGCCAATGCGCAGAAAGCCGGTTAGATTTAACCGGAAAGCACTCATCTACATGAATTTTGCTTCTGAAAATTCATTATATATTTGGAGAAATAATATGGGTTTAAAGAAACTGGTACATGCATTTATTTTAGTGATCAGTTTATTCCTGCTGAGCTCCTGTGCATCTGTTCTTAACAGGAAAACCATGTCCGTAATTATTCATACAGCTCAGCCTTCTAAAATCGTTTACCAGGATGACACCTTTGAAACAAAACATAATAAGGTTGTATTAAAGGCTGAAAGAAAAAAAGAGAACCTTAATCTCACAGCAATCTCATCAAATGGAAAGACTTCGTCTATTTCAGTAAAGCCTGTTAATTCAGTGGCGTATTATCTGAATATTTTCAATTATGGAATTGGAATGCTGATCGACCGCAAACAGCCAAGGCGTTATGGTTATCCTATTATTTATCTAAGTCCTGATGGTGTTCCGGGCCAATACAGGACTTATGGACCATATCACCGTAAGGGCGATTACAGCCTTCATCTTTCGCTTCCGCATATCAATGTTTTTCGTATTTCACCACCAGGGGAAGGAGTGCAGTCAAGTTTTGGATTCTGGGGGGCCATGATTGGTGTTGATTATTACAGGACAAGTCTCAGCTTTATAAATATTTCCGCGAGTGTACATTCCGATTTCTTCATCCCGGTTCCGGCTCCTGTAGATCTCCGAGGTGAATTCAGGCTTATTACTTCAAAAGATATATTGCTGAGCAATAATCATGAGATTGGCAGAATAGTGCTCGGTTACGGTATTTCTTTTTCAGAGAACAAATGGAAGCTTTCAAATCTAAATCGCTTCAACTCACAACCACCCACACCCGATCCGGTATCTAAGTCAACGTTATCAGCAGGATTAGTTTTCAATTTTTATTACCCGGTATGGCAGGTTTTGAATATCGGTTTAATTTACAGACCAGGTTTTTACAGATTCAATGCAGCGGATCATTTTGAGTATGAGCATATGATCAGTATAGATTTTGCAATAAGAATACCCTTAACGAATAATTAATTCCTGGTTTATCAATTCTAGCATCACTAAAATCAACGTATGTCATTAAAATTTAATTGCGCGCTTACTGCAGATGCAGTAATATTTTCAGGGGATGCAGTCGTGCTTATTAAAAGAAAGCACGATCCGTTTAAGGGTATGTATGCCTTACCAGGTGGATTCATGGAAGAAGATGAGAACATTGAAACTACTTGTACCCGGGAAGCAAAAGAGGAAACAAACCTTGATTTGAAAAATCTCAGGTTGATCGGTATTTATTCTCAACCTGGGAGGGATCCGCGGGGACGAACGGTGACGGCTGCATTTCTTGCAGAAGCCATTGATATCAGTTTATTAAAGGCAGGCGATGATGCGAAAGAGGTGGAGCTTGTTGAAGACTGGAGAAACGCAGAACTTGCTTTTGATCATAAGCAGGTTATTGAGGACGGATGGAAAATGATGGATGCGCGTTAAAGAGGAGGGGTGCAGTTAGTTTGATATTCAGCTCCGGTACTTATTAATCAAAATGCATCCCGATAGCTATCGGGAAACGCGGAGTGCACAGAGGATGAAATACACACGGAGGTCACTGAGATTTTAATGCGGAATTGAAAATTAAATTCATAAGGAGGATACGTCTCAAGACTTACCACTCACCACTACTTAAACAACCCATTCAATTCCCGCTCCACCCTGTTGATGATCTCACCGAGGTCTTCTTTTTTCTCTGCGAAATTATTTCCATCAATATCAATGATCATCATACGGCCGTCTTTGTATTTGCTGGTCCAGGCTTCGTAACGTTCATTCAGGCGTTTGAGATAATCGAGACGGATGCTGTCTTCGAAATCACGTCCGCGTTTCTGGATATTGTTTACAAGAGTGGGGATGGTGGCACGCAGGTAGATCATCAGGTCGGGGCCTTTGATCTGTGAGCGCATGGTTTCGAAAAGCTGGGAATAGGTTTCGAAATCGCGCGTGCTCATAAGGCCCATAGCATGCAGGTTTGGTGCGAAAATATAAGCGTCTTCGTAAATCGTCCGGTCCTGGATGAAGGTTTTGGTCTTGTCTTTTTTTAACTGAACAAGATTGTTGAACCTTGTATTCAGAAAGAATATCTGGAGGTTGAAGCTCCAGCGCTGCATATCATTATAAAAATCTTCGATATAGGGATTATTATCCACCTCTTCAAACTGTGGGTTCCATCCATAATGTTTCGCTAATAATGTAGTAAGCGTTGTTTTTCCTGCGCCGATATTTCCTGCAACAGCTATATGCATATAAACTGGTTTTTCATTTGCTAAGTAAATCCATTAACTCTTCCCTTTCAAATATTTTTGAAACTTTATGATGGAATTTTTATTCACATCAATAAAATTTCCTGAAGCCAATGATCTCGCGCATTTCCCGTAAAGTTTTCGCACCGCTTTCCTGCGCTTTTTCTGCGCCCATCTTCACAACCTTGCCAATATATGCATCATCATTCTTTAACTCGTCAATACGGCGACGTAGCGGACTGATGAACTTTATCATATCCTCCACAATCTGTTTCTTCAGTTCACCATACCATTTTCCTTCGCCGCTATCCCACTTGTTTTTAAAATAATTATAACACTGATCATCCGGGCTGACAAGCTTAAGCAGTAATAAAAGATTTTCTATCTCAGGTGATAATTGCTGATTCGGAGCTGTCGGGCCCGTGTCAGTTTTGGCTGCTTTGATCTTCTTTTCTATTTCCTTGTCAGAATCGATCAGGAAAATTGCATTGGAACCACTTTCACTCTTGCTCATTTTTCCTACACCATCTAAACCGGGAACTTTAATCAGCTTCTTTCCGAAATTAAATGCCTGTGGTTCAGTAAAAAACTTTACACCAAACATATTATTGAATCGTTGTGCAAAGTCGCGTGTAAATTCAAGGTGCTGCTGCTGATCTTTACCTACAGGCACATATTGGGCCTTGTGTATCAGGATATCCGCAGCCATTAAAACAGGATAGGTAAGCAATCCTGCATTTACATTATTGGGTTGCGTGCGTACTTTTTCTTTAAAGCTCACACTACGCTGAAGCTCGCCAACATAGGCATTCATATTCAGCAGCAGGTAAACTTCTGTTGTTTCAGGCAAGTCGCTCTGAAGATAGATTGTTGATTTCTCAGGATCAAGTCCGCAGGCAAGATATTCAACCAGGACCTGCTTTACATTGGAATGAAGATCTGCAGGATGTGGATGCGTGGTAAGTGAATGATAATCGGCAATGAAGAAAAATGACTTATACGTTTCCTGCATCTTCAGGAAATTCTGCATTGCGCCGAAATAATTCCCGAGATGAAGATTGCCGGTAGGCCGTATGCCGCTGACCACGATTTCCATAATCCGGCAAAAGTAATTTATTGTAAGGACATCCATCAGGATGCCCGGGATTTTTCTTTATTGACTTTTTCGTCAATGTTATAATGACAAAAAATACTTTAAGAAAAAAAACTTATTCTTTTCCGAAAATGAAAGTCTTCTTACGCCTCTGCGGTAACAGGTTCTTTGCTCAACTTAGCTAGAGCTTTTTCAAGTTCATTCAACATCAATGGGATTTCATCTTCACGGATTGTACCAACAGAGATCCTGAACCAGTCTGAATCTTCGCTCGCCCCGAATGCTGTGAACGGAACTATGGCAAGATGAGCTTCATTCATCAGGTAAGAGATGATATCCTGGCTATTATGAATGGTTTTACCATTCTGCGTATGGAAACCTTTAAATGCAAACTGTGCAGTCAAATAAATTGCTCCTTCGGGTTCAATTACATTTACAGGGAACCCCGATGCACGCAGTTTAGATAAACCGTTATAAATTCCTACGAGCCGGGTATTTATCTTATGCTTTAATTCCATAATGAATTTCCCCACTTCTTTTTCATTTGCAAGAAACTGGCTGAAGGCAACCTGTTCGGCTTTCGGAGCCCATGCACCGATATGGCCAAGAATGGATTTCATCTTGCCCATCACATAATCAGGGCCCATGCTCCAGCCGATACGAACACCCGTTGCTGCAAAAGCTTTTGAAATGCCATCAACAAAAATGGTGTATTCGCGCATTTCAGGACAAAGACTTACGGGGTTATAATGCTCATGATTATCAGCTACAAGAACACTGTAGATCTGGTCGTATAAAAGGTATAATGGTTTTTTATCCGGCTGCCGGCGTTTGTTTTCTTTGATGATGAGCTGGCATATATCTATCAGCTGCTCTTTCTTCATGATCGTGCCGGTAGGATTCAGGGGCGAACAAAGTGCGATCAGTGAAGCATCCTGTACAAAAGGTTCGAGCTCACTTGCAAGCGGAAGAAATCCATTCTCAGGCTTAGCCATCACCTCTATGCGCTGTGCGTCACTGAGGTGGCAATAATGATTATTGTTCCATGAAGGAACCGGGTAGATCACCTTATCTCCCTCATCCAGCAAAGCTTTATAAATGGTGTAGATCAAAGGTCTTCCGCCTCCGGCAATAAGGTATTGCGCCGGTGTATAATCAAGTCCATGCATCTGTTTCATAAACCGTGCAACGGCAACGCGAAGTTCCTGGATGCCTTCAGCAGGAGGATAGTTCGTCTGGTTATCCTGGTAAGCTTTAATGATGCAATCCCTGAAATAAGCCGGAATCGGAAATAAGGCAGGATCAAAATCTCCGATCGTGAGATTATAGATCCGGAATCCTTCATTGACACGTTGCTTGATCTCACTGTTCAGACGGATGATTTCCGAGCCGATCAGTGTTTCTGCTTTGATGGATACTTTTTGCATGGAGCTAAATTAGTGCTGGGGGTATTCTTGAAAGTGAATTTATTTCAACAGTATGTGAACAGGCTCAAAATCCTGATGAATATCATGTGTTTGTGGGTAGATTGATCGAAAAAACGCATTGTCATTTTGTCGATGGCTTGAATAGAACAGACTGAAAACAAAATGCGGGCTTTATCCTATGGGTGAGAAATTCAAGATGCTTTTTGCCAATATGTTTATGCATTTCCTAAAGATTATATTTACCGTTTTTATGAATTTTTATACAATAGAAGCCACTTCCATCCGAGTTATAAAGATAACGATTTTTTTGCTTTTTATTGTAATACAAACATCATGTTCTTTACCCGGAATTCACTTTAAGCCGGCCAATCCAAAACATGCCGGATCGTATCCTAAAGCAACGGAAAGACTCAGGCTCATTGCTGACCAAACCACGAAATTCCGCACCTGTTTTGATGTAAAACGATATGAATTATGGATGACACCCGATCCGGTCAATAAAAAGATCAATGGGAGATCTGAAATTACTTCTTATGCATTAAGCGATATCGATACTCTTCAGCTTGACCTTGATGAAAGGTTAGCATTAAGTGAAGTAAGAGTTGAAGGCCAACCGGTGAGGTTTTACAGGAAATACAGTGCCGTATTTATTATTGCCGGCAGAACCATAAAGAAGAACCAGCGATTCAGGGTTGAAGGAAGTTTCTCTGGGAAGCCATTAACTGCTGCGAAACCACCCTGGAAAGGAGGGCTCGTATGGAAACAGGATAAGAATGATAAACCCTGGACGGCAGTGGCTTGTGAAAGTGAAGGTGCGTCATTATGGTGGTTTTGCAAAGATGTCACCAATGATGAAGCAGATACAACGCTTTTACATTATACCTGCAATAAAAGCCTGGTCATGGTCGGTAATGGAAGTTTGTTATCTGTTGCGAATAATGGGCAAGACAGGATCTATTCCTGGCAGGTAAGTAAACCGATCAATACCTATGATATCACTTTTTATCTTGGAGATTTTGTGTTGATAGAAGATTCATTCAAGAGCATTTCCGGTAACTGGGTTCCCATAAGGCATTATGCGCTGCGGCAAAATGAGATGAGAGCACGCGTGCATTTTAAAAGTGCAAAGAAGATTCTCTCTGTTTATGAAAATTGTTTTGGCGCATTTCCATGGCAGCAGGATGGATACAGACTTGTTGAATCGCCTTATGAAGGAATGGAACATCAATCGGCAATAGCTTATGGAAATGGATACAGGCTGGATGATACGGGTGATGACTATATCATTCTTCATGAAACAGCGCATGAATGGTGGGGCAATGCGGTTTCTGCTACTGATCTCGGCGATGTTTGGCTGCAGGAAGGTTTCGCTACTTTTTCTGAATACCTGTATATGGCTTACACCCATCATGCCGATCCTGAAAGATATATGTTTCAGTACTGGCTCGCCATAGGCAATAAAAGACCGGTATCAAATCCATACAACCTGCGGTTCTTCGATTACAGGGATGGAGATGTTTATACCAAAGGCGCATATGCGCTTCTAAGCCTGAAGTATTTGATTCATGATGATACATTATTCATGAAGATCATCCGTACTTTTTATGAAAGGAATAAACTTAAACCGGGAGGAAGTAATACAAAAGACCTGGAGTCTGTAATCAGCGAACTCACAGGTAAAGATTATACATGGTTCTTCAACCAGTATTTTCATTCGCGGAAAGTTCCGATGCTTGAATACAGGATACTGGAAAATGAAGGAATAGTGTACCGCTGGACTGATTGCGATTCCGCATTTGCCATGCCTGTTAAAATAAGATCGCAAGGCGACGATTATTTTTTGTTTCCAACAACGAAGACCCAATTCACAGCAGTTCCGCAAATCAAAAAAATAAAGAACAATAATTTATTCTGGGTGATGCGACAGGGTCTATTTGTGTCAATTTATGAAGTTTACTTTGGGCTGAAGCCATCAAAGAAGCTGCGCAAAGAAGGTATTCTTTGAAAGAAAAATTAAGCTTGACTTGCGAGTGCGTTTATCGATGCATGATCCCCGGCATCCAGGGTAAAACTGAACAGGTCAAAATTTTCTTTTATACGCGGTAATGACGTGGCCTTCGGGATGACAACCATATCGCCTGATTCAAGGAGCCATCGCAATGCAACCTGTGATGGTGTTTTATCGTATTTCCTGCCGATAGCGATCAATGTTTTATTGTTGGCAACACGGCCTCTTGCCAATGGCGAATATGCAGTGATGAACATAGCATGTTCACTTGCAAATTCAAGCTCTTTCTTTTTTATCGAGAATGGATTGAACTCAAGCTGGTTGCAGATCACCGGCGCAACCTGAACGGCTTCTGCCATTTGCCGGAGACTGAAATTGCTGATCCCGATATTCCGGGCATACCCTTTCTCAAGTACCAGGTTCAGCTTTTCAAGTGCCTCCTGGTTTGCTTTTTCTGTTGAAGGCCAGTGAAGGAGGAGGAGATCTATATAATCTGTTTTTAAACGCTTCAGATTTTGCAAAGCGATTTCCGGAAGTTTATCGAAATGATCAGGCCAGATTTTTGTTGTGACAAAAATGCTTTCACGGGGTATCCCGCTGTTTTTAACAGCCTGTCCGACTTCTGTTTCATTCTGGTAATATTCTGCGGTGTCTATATGCCTGTAACCAACTGCCAGCGCTTCTTCCATAGCACGCTGTCCTTCTTTACCGGTAAGCTTATATGTTCCGAAACCGATGACAGGAATTTTTATGGATTCTTTTATGAGAAATTCATTCACCATTGATCACCAGTAAATAATTTAGAGTTCCAGGAATAAAAATATTGCTTAAGCGCGCTTCATGATCCAGACCGCATCCTCTTCCCATTCCACTTTCACCTTATCATCTGCCCTGGAGTCTACTTTTTTTCCGGTATAATCCGGTTCGATCGGGAATTCGCGGGTATAATGACGGTCAATCAGTACAAGTAATTCAACCTGTTTCGGCCTTCCGAAATCATTCAGCGCATCCAGCGCGCTTCTTACACTGCGGCCGGTATAGAGCACATCATCAACAAGGATGATATGTTTGTCTTCGATCAGGAAATCGATCTTCACTTCATTGGGTTCGATGTCGAGCTCTTTTTTGCGGAAGTCGTCGCGGTAAAAAGTAATATCAAGCTCACCATACAATACTTTTTTATTCAACTTCTCTTCGAGCGCTTTACGAAGCTTGCGCGCAAAAAATATTCCTCTTGGCTGCAATCCGATCAATGCACTTTCATTGAAGTCATTATGATTTTCAATCAGCTCAAAACAAAGACGCTGGATGATGATATCAATATTCCGTGCATTTAAGATCTTTCGGCTCATATCCTGTTTCTACAATTTTGTTCCTGACATTTTCAATATTTCCTCAAACTCAGCTTCTTTAACCGGCTGTACACTCAACCTGGAAATTTTAAGAAGCACCATATCTTTAAGCTTGTTGTTTTTCTTTACTTCATCCAGTGTAACAGGCTTCGCAATTTTTTTCACCGCAGCAATATCTACGCAAACCCATTCACCCTCGTCAGTAGTTGGATCCGGATAAGCTGCTTTGGTCACTTTTGTCACTCCAACTACCATTCTTTCACCCCCGCTATGATAATACAAAACCTGGTCGCCTACAGCCATGGCACGAAGGTGAAGACGTGCGGCATAGTTCCGAACGCCTGTCCAGGCGGTTTTCTTTTCTTTCAGCAATGTCTCAAACGAATAAACATCCGGTTCCGATTTTACAAGCCAGTAGTTTTTGGATATTGCCATGATGCAAATAACGATGTTGTATTGTAAAATTAAAAATAAATGGCTGATGCTTTAATAGATCCATTCCTTAATTCAAGAGTGGGAGCAGGGATCTTAATAAAGGACAGGAATTTTGCGATATTATAGAGTGTCTTATGTTTCCTGATATAACCGATCTTTTCAAGATTAATATCGGGAGCCAGGTAAAAACTTCGTTCGCGTTTAATAAATGAATAATCATAAAAGTTACCCGACGCATCTTTCCATGTATTCCCCGGATTCCCTGTAAGCATTCCATAAGCACCATATCCAAGCGCGATATTCAACCAGGCCGGCCACCGGCTTGCAGGGGCAAAACTTCTAATATTCATGCTAAGCCAGTAAGTCTGGCCATTATAATCTTTAAGCATTCCTGCCGCAAAATTATCGCCGAGGATCTCAGGCCTTTTGTATTGAAGCTTTGTGGGAAAATAGCTTATCCTCAACTGTACTCTTTGTTCTTTCCATGCAAGCTGCTGCGCAATGGCAAGCCCGCTTCCGAATGCATCTGCGGCCATATCGCCCCAGCTAAATCCCCATTGCGCACTGCGTCCATCCATTACTTCCACAATAGTTTGCACACCGAAACCTATCATACCACCGATCCAAACTGCTTTCTTCTCCCTGAGCCCTGCCCAATGCATAAGCTCTATGCCATTCACCCCCTCTGCATAACAGGTGAATGCATGACCTGCCTTATCCATCTGCAGCCATTCTGAATTATCATTAAAGAAGTGAAATCGCTGGAACGGGTAATCTTTATACCAGGCATAATATAAACCAGTTCCAAGGCCTGCATAAAATATCCCTATGCCGGAATACACGATCACTTCGCGTCGTTTGTTTGCACTGTTTTGTTGTGATAATGAATCCTGTTGGGCGCTGAGGAGGCTTGAACTGAATATCAGCAAAATGATGAAAAGGTTTTTACAGGCTCGCTTATGCAACATTAATCCCGGATTTAGCGATGGTAAAAATAATGATAGCAAATAAGTCGTATCCATTATTTTTGCCCCTAATGAGAATGAGGTTAAAGAATCTGAAGCTGGCACTGCCTTTATTAATTCTGACTGGTTTTTACGCCTGCAGGCAAAAGGCTTCAGAACCTATGTACCTGCTTATTGAGCCCTTCCGCGTATCCACGAACCAGGTGACCCAGGGCACTTCCTTACAAACCATATCGGAAGCAATTCTGTATATTGATGAAAAACCCGCAGGTGTATATCATTTACCCGCAAAGGTTGCCTTAACAATGACAGGTGTTCATAATATAAAAGTTGCACCAGCGATAATTGAGAATGCGATCGCTTCAAATCCCCGTTTTGCGTACACATTTATGAATCCTTATGATACCACTATAAATATGTCTGGCGGCAGCATAATGTTGAATCCGCGCCTGGATTACAGGACCAGTACGAAATTCGAGTTGATCGAAGATTTTGAAAACCCTGTGCTGCTGTTTCAGAAGACATCGTATAATAATGATACCTTGCTTCGCGATAGTAATGATATAAACGGACTTGAGCCGGGTGGGCATTATGGATTTTCACCTGTTCAGAACGGACATACACTGGAATATGCCACCAAAAATGAATATGACCTTCCTTCAGCATCGATCTCAAGTACATTTCTTGAAATACATTACAAGACTGAGCTGCCTTTGGTGATCGGAATTTACAGTCTCGAGCCACAGGTGATCAATAAAGTTCCTGTTGTGGTTTTGAATCCCAAAGATACCTGGACGAAAGCCTATATAAACCTTTCAACAGATGTATCGGAGAGGCCGCCTGGCACAAGGTTTAAGATCTTTTTTGGTTCGCTGAATACCAGCGGTTCCACAAAAAATGTTTTTATTGATAATATAAAGCTCATTCATTTTGAATAAACGCCTTAAAGTAGCCCAATATGTGCTCTTCGATATTCTTGCAGCACTGATCACTTGGGCAGGTTTTTTCTGGTTTCGTAAAAATTATATTGAAGCGGTTAAATTCGGGTATAGAATACCCGTTGAGTTTGAGCAGAAGTTCTATCTCTCAGCATGCCTTTTTTGCATTTACTGGATCGTATTATTTGCACTTGCCGGACATTATAAAAATATTTACCGGAGATCCAGATTATGGGAGTTATCCAAAGCCTTCGGAACTATTGCTTTTGGTGTGGTCATACTTTTCTTTGTATTGCTCCTGGATGATGAGGTGCGAACCTATCGCGATTATTATAAATCCGTGCTCGTACTTTTCGGATTGCATTTTTTCTTCACCTCGCTCTTCCGTTTCATTCAGACTACAGTAACCAAAGTAGGAATTATTAACCGGCGGATCAGGTTCAATACCTTGCTGATCGGAAGTGGTGCGAACGCTTTAAAACTTTTTGATGAATTGATGCATGGTTCAAAACCCCAGGGAAACTGGGTGCTTGGCTATGTTACCACACATGAGTTGGGAGATGATCAGATGAAAGGAATATGTAAGAACTATGGAAATTATAAAGATCTTCCGGGGATCATCAAACAAAACAGGATAGAAGATGTGATCATTGCCCTTGAGCAGCCTGACCATGCACACCTTGATCCGATCCTTACCATGCTGGAGCCGGAAGAGATCAGGATCAAGATCATTCCTGATATTTATGATATTGTGACCGGAAGTGTGAAAATGACCAATGTATGGGGATCGGCCTTGATTGAGGTGAACACTGAGATCATGGCCGAATGGCAAAGGGTTGCAAAGAGAGCTCTCGATATTGTTTTTGCTTCACTGGTTCTTCTTCTTGGCCTCCCGGTTTTTATTGCTACAGCCATCGCGGTAAAGTTAACTTCACGCGGCCCTGTTTTTTATAACCAGGAAAGGATAGGGCTTCATGGAAAACCTTTCCGTATTCATAAATTTCGCACCATGCGAGTAGATGCAGAACAAGGTACTCCAATGCTCTCCAGCAAAAATGATGATCGCCGCACAAAGCTTGGCACTTTCCTGAGAAAAGTGAGACTCGATGAATTGCCCCAGTTTTACAATGTATTGATAGGGGAGATGAGCATTGTAGGATACCGGCCTGAACGCCAGTTCTTTATTGACCAGATCCTGAAAGTGGCCCCACATTACAGGCATCTGTATAAGATAAGACCAGGCATCACTTCATGGGGCATGGTGAAATACGGTTATGCCGAAAATGTAGAGCAAATGGTGGAACGCCTGAAATTCGATATCCTGTATATCGAGAACATGTCGGTTGCGATGGATGCGAAAATTATGTTCTATACGTTTCTGATCATTTTCCAGGGGCGGGGAAAATAATAATTCATCATCTGAGAGGATCGAAGATCTTCACTATAGTAAGCGCCATTCAAATACGTTTTTTCATTAAGAATATTTCCGGAGTTTTGTCGTTACTACCCGTAAATTAAAGTGGTTTTATGAAAACAATATAAGGTCTGCATCAAGAATTCAGTGATCCAATTAAATTCTAAACGACATAGTTATGAAAAACATTACTACCATCCTGATCTTAATCCTTTTTCTCTCTTCCTGCTTCTTCCGGCCGTCAGAAAAACGTTATAGTTACCGCTCTTCAAGGGCTTTGAAATGCCCGGGGTTTGGCTTTGCCGGAACCGCAGGATATACCGGTTCAGGAACTAACCCTGCAAACGCTAATGGAAAGAAAGGAAAATATAATGCATCAAAAGACGATAGGCAAGGTGATGAATCGTATAATGCACTGATTGAAAATCCTTTTATTCCCACACATAAAAATCTTCTGTCAACTTTCAGTATTGATGTAGACCGTGCGGGGTATTCGAATATGCGGAGGTATATCAATCAAAATCAGTTACCGCCAAAGGATGCGGTACGCACTGAAGAAGTTCTGAATTATTTCAACTATGATTATCCGCAGCCATCTGATGATAAGCCATTTTCTATTTCTACTGAATTGGGAAATTGTCCGTGGAATACAGATCATAAATTGCTATTGATCGGATTGCAGGGTAAGAATATTCCTTTGGAAAATATTCCTCCGATGAATCTTGTATTCCTGGTTGATGTTAGTGGCAGCATGTATTATCCAAACAAGCTCCCGCTGGTGAAAGAATCCCTGAAACTGCTTGTGGCGCAGCTTCGCGGGCAGGATATGATCACTATTGTAACTTACGCAGGTGCTGATGCAGTGGCGCTCCCACCTACAACAGGAGCTGATAAGAACAAGATCATGGAAGCCCTGGACAATCTCACGGCCGGAGGTTCAACAGCAGGCGCGAAAGGAATTACAAGGGCTTATGAAGAGGCAAAGAAAAATTATAATAAAGACGGAAACAACCGGGTGATCCTTTGCACTGATGGAGATTTCAATGTTGGTGTGAGCAGTGATTCGGCCCTGCAGGTACTTATCGGAGAGGAAAGAAAGACCGGAATTTTTCTGAGTGTGCTTGGCTTTGGCATGGGCAACCTGAAAGATAATCATATGGAAACCCTTGCTGATAAAGGAAATGGCAATTATGCCTATATCGATAAGCCTGAGGAGGCAAAGAAAGTGATGGTGCATGAGATCGGTGGTACACTTTATACTATTGCTAAAGATGTAAAGATCCAGCTGGAATTTAATCCTATGTATGTGAAGGAATACCGGTTGATCGGCTATGAAAACCGTAAGCTGAAAAATGAAGACTTTGAAAATGATACCATTGATGCAGGTGATCTGGGAAGCGGTCATACCGTTACCGCTTTGTATGAAATTGTTCCCAACCTTGACAAAACGGAGCAAGGTGTGCTTGAGTATGATAAATCTGATATTACGCCGTCGAAGCTGGAAGGTGATGAATGGCTTTATGTAAAGCTGCGGTATAAATTGCCACAAGAGGATAAAAGCATGCTTATCGTAAAAAAGGTTAGCAAAGACCTGGATGGAAAAGTCACTGGTAATTTTTACTTCGCAGCAGGCGCAGCTGAATTTGTCATGTTGCTTCACCAGTCGCAATATCTTGGAAGTGGTTCCTATGCGGATACAAAAAAGCTGATCGAAACAAATTCAGGAAATGATCCGTTCGGATATAAGAAAGAATTTCTTGAACTGATAAATATCGCCGAAAAATTACCGGTTAATGAACAAGTGAAAAAATAGGCATTCTCCGGTTGGATTTTGCACTATTGTATTCCTCCGTGCCTTTATATGTTTGTTTTTATTTGCATTCCTGGAAATTTCCATGTTACATAGGATGTTCCTAAAAATGCAGAAAACACAGAGCGCTGCGCTTCACAGAGTATAATACAGCACGGAGACCACTGAGAATACAATCTGTATTAAACTCTGCGCCCTTATATGTTTGATTTTATTTGCATTCCTGGAAATTTCCATGTTACATAGGATGTTCCTAAAAATGCAGAAAACACAGAGCGCTGCGCTTCACAGAGTATAATACAGCACGGAGACCACTGAGAATACAATCTGTATTAAACTCTGCGCCCTTATATATGCATTTAATTCTCTGAGTCCTTGCTGTATTTCCTCTGTGCCTTCCGTGCTGTATTTCCTCTGTGCATTCCGCGCGAGTGTCAAAGCTTTCAGCTGCGGCGCTGTGTTATATGCATTTGATAATGATCCTGGTCAGCCCATTCTTTATCTGAAAGAGGATATTTTATTGGCTCATTTATGGAATCCGGCTATTCCCTGCATCGAGTAATCAGTAATTCAATTTTATCCTAAACACCATGGTCATGAAAAACTTAATTACACTTCTGCTTTCCATCGTTTTTATCAGCGCTTTGCACGCTCAAACCCATGAGATTAAAGGCCTGGTCTGTGATGCGAAAACCAAATCTCCCTTAAAAGGAGTATCAGTCCAGGCTTTTATGAATGGGAAAAGCAACGTCTCAGCGATCTCTGACAGTTCCGGCTTTTTTCAGTTAAAGAATTTAGCTTCCGGTCAATACATGGTTAAGTTTCAATTTGTTGGGTACAACGCTTACGCAGAATATGTTAAAATTGATTCAGCATCTGTTACAGACCTGAAAATAATTCAGCTAAAAGCCTTAACGGTTAAAGCCCAGGAAATGAAATTAAGTGTAAAAGATGAAGCTGAAAAGGCAGCGCCAACCAATGCTCCATCCCACGTTGCTACAGAACAACTTTCAAGGGGACGTAAAGGCAATGCAGGTAGTTACGCAATGTCGCCTAAATTTAAAACTGCATCTAATTCATATTCATATACAGGGACAACAGGATGGAAGGTAAATAAACCGACCCAGGGTGGGTTTGCCATCAAAGGAGTTGTCAATGACTCCACAAATGATACCCAGGGAAGTGAAGAGTATAATACGCTGGTAGAAAATCCATTTATACCTTCACATAAAAACCTGTTGTCGACCTTTAGCATCGATGTTGATCGCGCAGGATATTCGAATATGCGGAGGTATATCAATCAAAACCAGCTTCCTCCTAAAGATGCCGTTCGCACAGAAGAGGTATTGAATTATTTCAATTATAACTACCCCCAGCC
>JADMIO010980207.1_pt1 | contig 64353 bp, 60 predicted proteins | sample 8958161 | NCBI WGS metagenome assembly JADMIO01 (sample SAMN16585339, study PRJNA669376) | soil metagenome | isolation source: Crop rotation soil | place: USA: Cullars Rotation, Alabama | collected 2011 | reverse complement strand
CCTCGGTCGCGCTGAAGTTCAGGTTTCCCCGCCGGCCGAGTCCCCCCGCCGTAATCGGAAGGACGTCGACGCCTTCGACCATGGTCTGCAAATCAGGAGGATAGCGGTCGGGATTATCTGCGCCGAAGATCGTTTGGTCGGTAATGAAGACTCGGATGCGCGCGTCACCGAAAATGTTTACGCCAGTTCCGGGTTGGGCGCCGGTGCGATTTCCGGAATTCGGATCTACCGCGCCGGTTCCTGTGGTGCTGCCCTGATTGACCTGATATTGCGCGCCCGCCAACGCCTCGCGATGGAATTGATCGATCGCTTCGCGCATTTCGCGCAACGCCGCGCGCAACTGCTCCTCTTTTTGGCGCTTAACGGAAACCTGCATGAGCGGAATCACTCCGAGCGTCAGGATCGCGAGTACCGCGACCGTGATCACCAGCTCAATGAGCGTGAATCCATTTTTCTCTTGCATGCGGCGGCTCCGCGAAAACCTTCAAACGACGATCAGTTCGCTTTGGCGGCAACCTGAGGTTTGACAGTGAGTGACATAGGCGCCAATTGCAACACGGTACTGCGGCCGTCGCTGGAAACCAGGTGCACGTTCGAAATGTCAAACTCGAGCTTGGCCTCGCCGGCAGCGACAGCTTCTACTTCGATGTTGAGCAACGAGCCCTGTCCCGAGATCGCGCTTCCGATCGGGGCCGCAAGTGACACGAGAAAGACCCCCTTTTCGGTCGGCGATTGTGTGATGCTGGGCGCAGATTTCGGGTCGCCGAAAAGTTTGCCAAGCGTCACACTGTTAATCTTAATGACGTTCGGATCGAAACGCAGCATTACAACTGCCAGACCGAGGGTCGCTTCCGAATTCAAATCGAGGCTGAATTGCCGTTTCTCGCCGACCGTCATCTCGTTCTTGTCAGGGTTCAGGCGTAGCTCAATTACTGCCGGCGTTTTTTCTCCCGGCTTGGCCGACGTGTCCGGGACGGTACTCTTCGGCGCGAGATCTTCGACCGGCGTCGTCACCTTTGGAGTTTCTTTTGCGTTGGCCGACGTGGTGGACACACTTGCATCCGAATTCACTACGTTCTTGATTGCCGTCGCGACATCAATCGGCTTCACATTATTTGCGTCCGACGGAGCAAACGATGCAGCTTTCGGTTGCAACGCGGCAGCATCCGTCTGTGTGCCATTCGTTGACGAAGCGGGTGTGGCGGATGAATTCGAGGCCACGTTGGTTACGTTCGGGGTAAGCTTTCCATCCGGCGCAGTGGTTTGCGCCGCTTCGCCCAAGCCGGACTTCGCCACATCATTGGGCGCCGCGGCCGGTTCGTAAGTTGGCTTCGGCGCGTCAGGCACTTGAATGTTCACCTGGTTTGGAATTTTTCGTGCTGCGGCAATCTGATCTTCGCGCGCCGTCTCGATCAACATCGCTTCGAGTGAGCCGGTCGTCGGCGATTGTAAGGTTCCGCTCGGGCGCATCTCTTCGTCACGCGGTGTGACTGCGGGCGCGCGCAAGACGCGCGGCGTGACGCTGATCACAATGTCCACCTGGCGATTATCATGAGTCGGCGCAGTAAAGAAGCGGCCGAGAATCGGTAGTCCACTCAGCACTGGAATGCCCGAGCGTCCCTCGGAGTCGACGTTTGTCGTAACGCTGGCCAGCATCATCGTGCGATTGTTCTGCACGCGTGCGGTTCCGGAAATGGTGCGCTCAGTGAACGTCGGCGTCAGGGTATTGGCGCCGCTCACGTCCTTTTCTTCGATATTCATCTTCACTTGCACGTCGAGATTGGGAAATACCTGCGGCGTGAATTTCAAAGTCAAACCGGTCGGTTCGTAGTTGATGACGGGGAAACCGCCGCTCGGGAATGTCTGGCCCGTCGCCGGCTGCCCGGTTTGAATTCCGAAAGGGTACGCCTGCGCGGTTTGCACCGGCACGCGTTGACCAATGCGTGCCTGTGATTCTTCGTTGTTGAAAGCGTGTACCTGAGTCGAAGCCAGCAACTTCGCATTGTTCCGGCTTTGAAACGCGGTCAAAACCGAAGAGGGAATGACAAGCGCCGCCGCCAAAGCCGTGGGAACTCCCGCGACGATAGGCGCCACATTTACACCGCGCGTTACCTCGTTACCTGTCCGTCCCTGTACCACCGCGTTGTCAGTCAGGAGCGAGAAGCCGGGTGAGCCGCCCAGGGTGAATTGGCCGGCGCCGATTTGATTTCCGAGTTGCAGCAGGTTGTTGTGCTGAACTTCGTAGATGTCCACATCCATCACGACTTCCGCGCGGTCTTTGTCAATGCTGGTCAGCAACTCGCCGATGAGCTTTACGTTTTCAGCCGTGTCCCGGACTGTCAAACTGTTGGTGTCTTCATCTACGACCACGATTGACTGCGGCCGACCAACCGATGCCGGTAACGCTTTCGTAATGACTTCCAAAGCCTTTGCGGGTTTTGCATTAGACAGGAAGAATGTGCGCACGACCAATTGTTGATACTGGGGCCGGCGCGCCTGCTCTGCTACCAGAATTGTGTGGCGATCGAGCTTCTGAAAGAACAATCCTTCCTGAAGGAAAATAAAATCGAGTGCCTTGGCCGTAGTCGTCGGCTGTGTCAGATTGATTTCCAGCGTGCGGGGTTGCGCAAATGATTGCTTATCAAAAATTACGTTTAGATCCAGCTGCTCGGCGAGCGTGCGAATGTAATGCTTTAGGTCCCCATTGTAGTTGACTGTGCGCAGTTGTTCAGGTCGAGAGACCGAGACATCGTCCGCCGGCTTCGCGTTCGTGGGGGCAGCCGGCGTGGCGCCTGTGCCGTCTGCTTTATTCGTGTCGACGTTTCCGGTGCCGCCTTGCTTCACGTCCTGGAGCCGCAGCATGCGCTCCATTTCTGAAACGGCGAGTTGATTCACCGGGTCATACCCGAACGCCTGACGAAACGCGTTGTAAGCCCCAACGTAATCGCGTTGCTCCGCCAGCGCGCGGCCCTGCTGCATGTACATCTGCGACGTGTTGAAGATCGCGCGACGATAGTGCAGTTGAAAATCCGTGTTCGACGGATCGGCGGCCAGTGCGAGTGTGAACTCCTGCGCGGCCTTCTCCCATTGCTCCTGTTTCTCGTATTCCAAGCCGCGGTTGAAGTGGTCGCGGCCTTTCTTGGCAAACGCGGTCATGGGCAAAGCCAGCAAGCAGACCACCACGAAGAGAGAAATAAGGGAAGCGAAGCGATTTTGGGATTTCATAACTTTACCTTTCGGCGACGGGCTCCCGTTCGATGCGAGGAAGCCGGAGTTCACTGCTCGTTACACGCGGGCTAGGTTGAGTCGGTTCCGCAATGCGACAAACTCGCGGCAGTTTAGCAGAAAAAGTCCCATGGATTAAGGGAAGCGGCGTTGGTTAGATTGCATTTTGGCTGCCATTCAGCCCCGGCACTGCTATCGCTGGCCGGCGAGGTTCACTTCCTCGACGAAGGTGACGCGATTAATCTCGTGAAGAGTTGAAGTTCCGGCGAATACTTTTTTCAAAGCGGACTCCCGCAGGCTGGTGAGGCCTTCGGCTTCGGCAGCCCGGCGGACTTCCGAACCAGGCCGTCGTTCCACAATCATTTCGCGGATGTTGTCGCTCAAATCCAGCAGTTCGTGGATCGCGGTGCGGCCCCGATAGCCTGTGTGATTGCAACTCTCGCAACCGGTATTCAAATAAAAAACCCGCCCGCGATGTTCTTCCGGCTGCAGACCTGACTCGGCCAGTTCAATGTCCGAAGGATGGTAGGGCCGGCGACAGATATTGCACAGCACCCGCACCAATCGTTGCGCCAGCACACAGTTCAGCGATGACACGAAGTTGTATGGCTCGACGCCCATGTTCAGAAAACGTCCAATGACGTCGATCACATTGTTGGCGTGCACGGTGGTGAAAACCAGGTGCCCAGTCAGCGCTGACTGAATCGCGATTTGCGCCGTCTCTTCGTCACGAATTTCACCGACCATTATTTTGTCCGGGTCGTGACGCAGGATCGATCGCAAGCCGCGCGCGAACGTGAGCCCCTTCTTTTCGTTGACCGGAATCTGCGTAATGCCGTGCAGCTGGTACTCGACCGGATCCTCGATCGTGATGATCTTGTCCTCTTCGTTGCGGATTTCATTGAGCGCCGCATACAACGTCGTCGTCTTACCTGATCCGGTTGGACCGGTCACCAGGACCATGCCGTACGGCTCGGCAATATATCGGCGGAACTTTCGCAGATCGTCAGGATCGAAACCCACCACATCAAGATCGAGGTTTTTGAACGATTCGTTGATCTGTTCTTTGTCGAGAATACGAATGACCGCATCTTCGCCGTGGACGGTGGGCATGATGGAAACGCGGAAGTCGACGTTGCGTCCTTTGTAACGGACTCGAAAGCGTCCGTCTTGCGGTACGCGTCGTTCAGCGATGTCGAGTTCCGACATGACCTTGATGCGCGAAATCAGTGTCTGATGGAATGCGAGATCGATAGGATCGACCTTCTGATACAGAGCACCATCGATGCGGTACTTGACCTGTACCTCAGTATCGCGAGTTTCGATGTGAATATCGGAAGCACGCGATTCCATCGCATTGAAAATGATCGTATCGACCAGCTTGATGATCGGCGACATGTCGCTGTCGGTCGCCAGCCGGTCGAGGTCGAGCACCTCTTCACCTTGTTCGGTTTCGCGCACGAGCGAGATGCGAAAGCCTGAGGCGGCTTCCTGCAAAACACGCTGGGTTGCATCGCCCTTGCGGAGTACGACGTCAATCGCACCGGCGGTTGCCACATATGGTACGAGCCGCGCGCGCAAAGCGCTGGCGAGATCGTCGAGCCGATCGAGATCCGTCGGATCGGCCATGGCGATGTGCAACTTCCCGTTCTCGCGCCGCAGCGGCACGAACTGATTGCGCAGCATCAAGTCAACCGGGATTTCATTGAGCAACGAATAGTCGATTGGGGATTCGCCATCCTGAGGCAAAAGGTTCACAAACGGGAGCCGGTAACGCAGGGCCAGATCTTTCGCCTGACGGACTTCGGGGGGCTCCGGAGTTTGGGGAAGGTCGCTGTCGCCGAGGGCGCCGCTGGCGACGGCGTCGCTCAGGGTCTTGTCGATTTGATCGTCTGAGAATTGCTTCATGGAACTACCGGTGCATCATCGGGCCGCCGGAAATCGATTCGATAATCGGGAGATAGATAGCCAGCAGGATCACCACTACGATGCCGCCCATCACCACAAGGATCGCAGGCTCAAGAGTGGTCGTCAACTGTTCTAATTTCACCTCGCCTTCGCCGTCATAGAAGGTCGCGACCTCGTCCAGCATCTCACGCAAGCTGCCGGATCGTTCGCCGATGCCGATCATGTCGATCGCGAGGGCGGGTAGCCAATCGGCCGCTTCCAAACTTTCGGTGAAGGAACGGCCTTCGCGAATCAAAGGCAGAATCCCCGAACTGCGTCGTCGTAACTCGAGATTTGTGATCGATTCAGCGGCGATCTCCCACGATTCAACCAGGGTGATGCCACCGGCGAGTAGTGTGGCGAGGGAACGCGAGACCTGGGCGACGGACAATTGCACCAAAAGTTTACCGGCGATGGGAATTCTCAACTTCAAACGATCCAGCGTCAGCCGGCCAGATAGAGTGCGTGACCAAATCGCCACGCCGAACGCGGCGACAATCAGCAACGGCGCCAGCCAGAAAATATTTCCGGTCAGGCGATCTGAGATTCCCAAGACGACTTGCGTCACAAACGGCAGCTTGTTGCCGAAGCCCTTGAATAGTTCCGACATGCGCGGCACCACGTACACCGTCAGAAAGACAACCATGCCGAGCGACGCGATCAAAAGAAACATCGGGTAAGCTAACGCGCCGCGGATTTTCCGACGCAGCGCGACCGAGCGCCGCATGTAAGTGACGTACCGCGACAGCACTTCATCGAGCGCGCCAGATCGTTCCCCGGCAAGAATCGAAGCCGTGTAAATACGTGGAAAAATTGCGCCTTGGGCCGCGAATGCCTGTGAGAGCGCGGCGCCGCCGCGGATTGCTTCTTCGACACTCTCAAGCACGGCGCGCAAACGCACTGACGTCGCGCGCCGCCGCAACATCGAGATGGCTTGGAGAATCGGGATGCCGGCACGGAGCAGCGCCGCCAGTTGTTGATTGAAAAGCAGAAAGTCGTTGGCTTTGACCTTCGCGCCACGACTGCTGCCCCCGGTTGCTTTCGTGAATGCGGTGAGGCCTTCGGCTTTCGGCGGCGTGATGTTGAAGACTTTGAAGCCTTCGCGCTCGAGGCGCGCACGGGCGTCGTGCACCGCGGATGCTTCAATCGTCCGCGTAACGATATCGCCTGCAGGCGTTCCTAAACGACAAACAAATTCGGCCATCGGCTCGCGAGTATAACAGTTCAGAACTGCGCGCGTTAACGCACGAAGTATCAGAACGCTCAGCGGCCCGGGTTGTTTCCGATTCTTTGGTCCACAGATCGAGAAGGTAAAGAAAACCCGCGATAACCACGGCCACCGGCTGCATCGCGGGCGCGTGAAGGAAAGTTCAAATGCGGCGACTTAGAATTCAAATTCAATTGGTCGCCTGGGCGCGCCTGGCCCTGGGCCATCGGGTCGCCCGCCCGGTCGCGGCGTGCGAGGTCCGATTCCCCCGGGCTCACCCGGGCCTAAACCGTCGCCACGTCCGAATCCGCGTCCATCACCGTGATGACGCATGCCTTGAAGCTTTTGAACCTGATCCGGTGTGAGGTTGTTCTTGATGCGGATGGCCAGCGCCGTGTGCAGCTTCTTAATCTCACGTTCGGCATCAAGCACCTTGTCGAGTTGCGCCAGCGCCTGCTGTTCATTGACCTGGTCGGCCTTCATCGTCTCGTGCAGCGCTTCCATCGCGTCTTGAAGCTGCCACTGCAAGTCATTGAAGCGGGCTGAGGTCTTGTTGATCTCGCCACGCATGAATGCCTTTTGTTCGTCGGTCAGCCCCAGTTCACGCTGATGCTGCATGATCATGTCGGGTGGAAACATCGAATCTGCCAGGTCAGGCGGTGGTGCCGGGGCGCGCGGTTGTTGCGGTTGATCGGGGGGTGGTTGCTGAGCGGAAACGTAAACTGATCCGAGCACTATCACAGCCAGCACCAGCACAATCGATCCGAGGGTCTTCTTCATGCCAACTTTTCTCCTTCTCAGCAGTAATTATCGGTTGGGCAAAAACGACTTGAGTTGTGTCGCGTTCTGATTTAATTCCGGAACTGAATTAAGAATTTCATCGCTCGGCGATGTCAACAACGAAGTCGTTGGAGATTGCCAGTTCGAGATACTTTTCGCGTCATTTTGTAATTTGCGATCGGCCGCCGCGAGCATCGCATTGCGTTGGCTTGCTTTGTTTCGCCGCGAAACGATCGCCGCGTTTTTCGGCTTCGGCGCCGCCGTTTCCAGCGGTGGCGCGGGGGACGCTTCCGTTCCAGTCGCAGGGCGCGGGTGCTGAGGCGCAGTCGCGATGACTGCTTGCGGCGAGGTTTTCGTCGGCCAATAGCGCGACCAGACCGCAAAGGCCGCCACACCGAATACGAATAACAATGCGATCGTGACGAACGCGGGATTGAACACGCGAATTCTACGGGGCGCAATCTGCGCCCGATTCCAAACGCGCGCGAAGTGCGGCGCGGTTTGTTCGTCCGTTCCCTTCAGTTCGCTAAACAGCGCTTGGAGTTTCTTTTCCTCGCCAGACAATCCCATTTTCCTTTTCTGTATGGCTAAGCCACTCACGCAAATGCTTCTTGCCGCGTTCGTAGTGCTGCCGCGCACTGCCGACGGAAATCCCCATCACATGCGCGGCTTCGCTCAAACTCAAGTCTTCGTAAAAAACCAGATGCAGTGCTTCACGTTGTCGTGACGGCAGCTTCGTAAGCGCCACGCGGAATTGCTTTTGCAACTCAGATTTCTCAAATATCCTGGTTGGCCCATCTGCGGTACTGACGCCGTCTTCGTGCTTTTCCGAACTGCCGAGCAAAACCACACTGCGTACGAGCTTCTTTCGGTACTCGGCGATGGCCGTCTTGCGAATCACGGCGAACAGCCAGGTCTTCAAACTCGACTCGCCGCGGTAACGCGCCTTGCCCTCTAAGATTTTCAAATAGACCGTCTGCAGGACTTCTTCGGCTTCGGTGTGGTCGCGACGGCAGCAGCTCAAGGCCCAGCCGAAACTGGCGCGATGGAGCTTTTCGAGCTCCTCCTTCAACTCCGCGATGTCCATCCGGTCAGTTTTCACGGAATAGCGCCGTGTTCCAGTGAATTAGTCGCGCCGGGCGACCGGTTGTATGACAAGTTATCTTCGGATCTCACGCATCTGTGCGTGCGGGTCGTGCGCATCCTGGAGGCCCTTGAAAGGACCGGCAAGATGCCTGCGCTTCTTTACTTCGTCCACTCAGAGGCGATCTGCGATTCGACTTTTACCGGCACATTATGCAGGTATTCTTCGCCGGCCGCGCACATGGCGCGTTCGACTCTCTCTGCCACGGTTTCGGCCTCGCCTTCATCAACTTCGACAACAATTTCGTCGTGGATGATGTTCACGATTTGGCCAGACGTACTGCGCAGGTCGTCGGTTAAGAGTCGCAACGCACGCTTCAGGATGTCCGCGCTCGTGCCCTGAATTGGCGCGTTCTTTCCGTTGCGTTGCGTCATCGAAACCTGCTGGCGGTCGGACGGATCGTAATTGAATTTCACCAGACGTCCTGACGCAGTCCGGGTCTGTTTCTCATCGACCGCGCGATTTGCCGAGTCTTTCAAATATGCGTCGAGCCGCCGATACGTCGCGAAGTATTTGCGCAGCACATCCTCCGCTTCCGGCTGACCCAGGCCGGTCATCAGCGAAAATCTCTGCGCGCCGATGCCGTAGACGACCCCAAAGTTCAGGCGCTTCGCAAAGTCGCGCTGTTCTTTGGTGACCTGATCTTCTGACACGCCGAACACCTGTGCGGCTGTGACCCGATGCAGATCAGCTCCTGATTTGAACGCGTTTGTGAAGGCCTGGTCGCCGGAAAACTCCGCGAGGATACGAAGCTCGATTTGCGAATAGTCGGCGATGATCAATTGCCGTCCTGCGGGATGACCCATAAAGCAGCGACGATATTCGATCGCGTGGGGGACCTGTTGGATATTCGGGTTGGTGCAGGAAAAGCGTCCGGTCGGCGCCCCAATTTGGCGGAAGTCAGCATGCAGACGCCCCGTCTTCGGATTGATGAACTCGATCATGTTCTGACCATAGCTCGTCAGCGCTTTTTGCATCGTGCGATACTCCAGCAGTTTTGCGACGACGGGATACCGCAAAGCGAGCGGCTGCAATTTCCAATTCCGCGTCGAATCGGGCAGAGGAATGCCGAGTCGCTCCATCGCTTCACTGACCTGCTGCTGCGAATCGAGATTGATGTTGGCGCGGGGCGGCCCGAACAAGGATGCTTGCGCCGCTCCTTCCCCGAGCATCTCCTGCAGATCGTTCGCGAGCTCACCGCGTCGCTCTTCAACAATGCCGAGTTGCTCGAGCCACCGCGCTTTCTCCATATAAAACCCGGTCAATTCCAGATCGACGACGGGCATCACGCACTCAAATTCAAGTTTCGCGCAGTCGATCAAGGAATTTGCTTTGATCTTCTCCACGAGCTTCTCGCGCAGCGGAATCAAAACGGCGGCATCGCGCGCCGCGTACTGCAATTGCGCCTCGGACAATTCGAATTCCCAATTACTGAGCCGTTCAGTCTTGTCGACTGCTTCGTTGAGATACCGCCCCGCAATCGCTTCGAGGCCGTGACGCTCTTCGATGTCGCCCGCGGAAACGAGTTGGCTCGCCAACAGCGTGTCGAACAGCCCCCCAAGATCGACGCCGAAATTATGCTTGATGAACTTTGCGTCAAATTTTGAATTGTGCGCGATCTTGATGGGCCGTGGCGCACGCATTAATTCTCGAAACGAAGTGAATTCTTCGCTCCCTCTCAGGTCCTGTTCACGGAACTTATCGAGATCGATGATGAAAACGTTGTCCGGCGTGGCTAACTGCACAAGTCGCAGTCGCGAGACGTAGGGATCAAGATCTGTTGTCTCTGTGTCAAGACCGATGACCTGCTTACTGGCGAGTTGTTCGACTGCACGACGCAGTTGCTCGGGATTCGTTATGAGTTCGTACTGCGTATTCATTTAAAGATTGATTTAGCCACAAAAAAGCATAAAAGGCACAAAGAGGGAAACGGAATTGATACCGACCTTTCTATTGTGTTTTTTGTGCCTTTTGTGACTAAGCGGTTTAGCGCTTCGCGCCGATCTAATAAGTCACCCGCTTATCCCCTGGAACGAAAGCAGAGTGAGTTGTGTTCGCAGGAAGGAAGTCCCGGTCGCCCCGGCGTAGCGTGTAGGTTTCGCCTTCGACCGTGAGCTCGAGTTCGCCACTAAGGATCCAATGCGATTGATCTTCCGGGTGGGAATGCGCGGCGTAGGTTGTGCCCGGCGTATCACTCCATTGAAAGACGCTGTAGCCTTCGCGCTGCAGACGTTGTCGCAAATCGCGCTCCTCCGCAGGGGTCGCTTCGCTCCACCGTTCGACTTTGATGGTCATGACGTGTTAGATGATTCACGCTCGCCCGCGTAGTTATCGTATTTTGAAAATGACCATGGAGGGAAGATGAGTCGTCGAGCTGAACTATTAGCTGATCGGATTGAGGAAGGCGCGGCGGGTTTGGCCGCTTTCGCCGCAACACTTTCGGACGCCGAATGGCGCATGCCCGTCTCGCAAACGGACCGGCGGCCAATTGGCGTCATCGTGCACCATGTCGCTAGTGTTTATCCGTTGGAAGTCGAGGCGGCGCGAGCGATCGCCGGCGGCAACGCCGTTACTGAGGTAACCTGGGAAGCAGTTGCCGACATGAACGCGAAGCATGCTGACAGTCAAAAAGAAGTCAGTAAAGAAGAGACGCTGGAACTCTTGCGCAAGAACAGTCGCGAGGCGGCGGCCGCAGTTCGCACTTTTACCGACGATGAATTGGAAGGAGCCGCGCCGTTTTCTTTGAGCTTTGGTGCGCCCATGACAGCCCAGTTTGTGATCGAAGATCACGCACTGCGTCACAGTTGGCATCACCTCGCGAAGATTCGCAAGGCTGTGGGTCGCTGATTACGTTCTCGTGATTGACTGAGGCTGTGTCCCAACACTAACGTCTTCGGGTGGTTGGAGCGGAGCGCATGTTTGTGGTTGGCTTAACGTGCGCTTTCGTGTCGTGGTCAAACCATCCACGCCACCACCCGACTCCGGCGCCCACCATCAGTACCAGGACAACGGCCATCACTAACGCGAGTCTCAACGCGATTCGGAGCATGCGGCGAGCAAGAAAGAGAAAGACAGCACCAATCATCAAAAGAGTGAAAATTAATCCAGCTGTCGTCAACACCTTACGCGTCTCTCACTGCTCACTGCCTACAACTGCCTGGTGCCCTTAGTTTCTTGTAACTCGCGCGTACCGTCGTCTTAATGTTGCCACGCACGTTGAAGTCGCCTTCGATCTCGACGCGCAATGGATCACACGCGTTCACGAAGTCTTCAAGGATTACGTTGACAACGTGTTCGTGGAAGACTTTTACGTCGCGAAAGGAGTTGATATAGAGCTTCAGACTCTTCAGTTCAATGCATCTATTGTTCGGCACGTAATTAAGTCGAATCGTGGCGAAGTCCGGGAAGTCTGAAAACGGACAGACGCAGGTGAACTCAGGAATCTCGAAGTTGATTTCGATCTCTTTGCCGGGGAACTCGTACGCAAATGTGTCGAGCGGATAGAGTTTCATCTCTTCCCGCGGAGTCGAACGGATGTCGAGCCGCTGAAGATTTGTCGGCGCCAGTTCGGTTGCCATATCGAGTCTTAGATGACTATTAGCGCGGTGCGTTGTACGAGCCATCGCGCGAACGGCCAATCAAAAATGGCGTGATCAGAATCAGGCCCGCGATGAATCCACCAATGTGGGCGGCATAGGCTACGCCGCCGGCTTTCGAACCTGAGCCGAGCATGCCTAAACCGCTGATGAGTTGGAATACGAACCAGAGCCCAATCGCGACAAATGCCGGCACCGGTGTAAAGAACCATGAGATCATCACGACTACTCGACGTGTCGGAAAAAGCAGAAGGTATCCGCCGAGAACTCCCGAAATCGCGCCAGACGCGCCCAGGCTTGGCACCAGCATGCTGCCTTCGTTGCCGCCGGAGAAAATAGCGGTTGCAAAGACGTGTGACAGCCCGGCCAGAATTCCGCAGACGAGATAAAAGATCAAATAGCGAGCATGACCCAGCCGATCTTCGATGTTGTCGCCGAAGATCCAAAGGAAAAGCATGTTGCCAAAGATGTGCGCGATGCCGCCGTGCATGAACATGGACGTGATTAGCGTGAGCCAAACCGGAATCGGCGTTGGTTGCAAACCGGGAACCTCGACCTGCTGACCGACCGGCGTGATGAGTACTCGATCGCTGGTGACGATGTCGCGGCCCGTCACGATCTCTGCCGGCACCGTTGAGAAAGCGTAAGTGAATCTCTCGTTTGATCCGAGACCCTGAAGAAACACGAAGACGATGACATTGACGGCAATCAACACGTAGTTGACTATCGGCGTCGAGCCGCGATCCTGATTATCGTCTGCGATTGGAAAAAGCATTCTTGGTATTGGCTATTTTTGATTGCCGATTGCCGATTGTCGAATCTAGCCAGATGAACATGAACTCAACATCCGCATTCAATCAAAAATCGGAAATTGGCAATCGGCAATGTTTTCATCCCTCAGCCGCCGCTTCCGCCAGGGCGATTTCGCCAGCGGCGAGTTCGCGCTTCACTTCTTCAGCCGTACCGAAAACCGCTGCCTTCTTGTCATCAAATTCGCCTTCCCAGCGCGCGACCACGACCGTAGCCAGACAATTTCCCAAAACGTTCACGGAAGTGCGCCCCATATCCATCAATTCATCGACGCCGAAGATTACGGCCACGCCAATCGGCCCCAGACCGCCCGGCATGAAACTGTTGAGTGTCGCCAACAAAATCACCAGCGCCGCGCGTGGCACGCCGGCCACGCCTTTAGAAGTAATCATGAGCGTCAGCATCATGACAATCTGGCGGCCGAAACTCATGTGACCAATTATGGGTTCAGCGGCCTGCGCGACGAACACGGAAGCCATCGCCAGATAGAGCGTGGTGCCATCCAGGTTAAAGCTGTAACCCGTCGGCATGACGAAAGCGACGATGCGCTTCGGCACGCCCAACCGTTCCATGTTCTCCATCGCTTTCGGCAGAGCCGATTCGCTGCTGGTCGTGGCGAAGGCGATCGTGAACGGCTCGCGCACAGCTTTCAGGAACTGCCAGATGGGCACGCGCGCGATGATCATGACTGCCCCCATCACAAAAAAGACGAGCAGGAACAGCGCGAGATAAAGTGAGCCGATCAGCTTCCCGAGATTCCAAAGAACTTGTAGACCATTTGTAGCAATCGTGTGCGCCATGGCTGCGCCGACGCCGATGGGCGCAAACATCATTACGTAGTTCGTAAACTTGAACATCACCTGTGCCAAAGCTTCACAGCCGCGCAGGATCGGCGCCGCTTTTTCGCCCATTGCCGACACCGCCATCGCGAACAGCACACTGAACGCGACGATTTGCAGCACGTCACCACGCACCATCGAGTCGATCACGCTGGCCGGAAAGATGTGCACGATCAGATCCCGAAAGCCTTGCGGCTGCGTCTTCACCAGCGTGCTGACGTCCGCTCCGCCCACGAGCGCGACTCCCGCGCCCGGTTTCGTCAGGTTCACGACTGCGAGTCCGATGAACAGCGCAATAGTGGTAACGATTTCAAAGTAGAGCAGCGCCTTCGCGCCCATCCGCCCAACTTTTTTCAAGTCGCCACCACCGGCAATGCCGGCCACCAGGGTCGAGAAGATCAGTGGCGCAATGATTGACTTGATCAGATTGAGAAAAATGTCGCGCAGGAAGTAGACGTTGTTGCCCCACTTTGGACTGAGGTAGCCGAGCAGTCCTCCGAGGACCAGGCCGATAAGAATTTGCGTGGTAAGCGACGGGCGATACCAGGGGCGCTTCGCAGTTCCGAGTTTCGAGTTTCGAGTTTTGGGTTTCATATCCGTTAGGTTACGGCCCATCCACATCCGGACGCGGCGAAAAGGGATCGATGTTCGAGTCGCGAACTCGAAACTCCAAACTCGAAACTCGAAACTGACACGTCATCTTCCCCAGCGAAGTTTGTCTCTTAACAAATCGAAATAGTTTCGATTCTTAGGCTGCACCAGGTTGAATGTCGTGTTGCTCTTGCGAATGATTACGCGATCGTGGGCCTGGATCGGGAAGCCAACCTGCCCATCCAGGGTCAACGCGACGTCCTCTTTCTCGGTCATTAGACGCACTTCAATCAGCGAATCGTCCGGCACCACGATGGGCCGGTTCGACAAAGTGAAAGGGCAGATCGGCGTGATCACGACGGTATTCATCGTCGGAAAAATAATTGGCCCGCCGGCCGAGAGGTTGTAGGCGGTCGAGCCCGTGGGCGTCGACACGATCAGACCGTCCGCGCGAAACGAATTTACAAATTGGTCGTTGAGATAGGTTTCGATCTGGATGATGCGCGCCAACGCCGATTTGTTCATCACGACGTCGTTCAGCACGCGGTTCTGTGTAACTAACTCGTTCCCTCGCCGCAATTCTACCGCCAGCATCACTCGTTGTTCGAGTTTGTAGTCGCCCGCGAGGATCGATTCGAGCGCCGTGAACAGTTCGTCAATCCGAAATTCGGCCAGGTATCCGAGACCACCGTAATTTACGCCAATTACGGGCACTTCAGAGTCGCCCAGCATTCTCGCGGTCGCGATCATGGTGCCATCGCCGCCGAGCACCAGAATTAGGTCGACTTTTTGCGGTAACTCTTCATCGGGAATAATTTCAAATACACAACCTGTCTCGTGTTCTATGCGTTCGCGATCGACCGCCGGGCCACCGGCGAGCGTGATGCCGCGAGAGGTGAGCCACCGCGTCAGGTTGCAGAGCGTTTCGAGCGCCTCTGGCCGATGCGGTTTGACCACCACACCGATGCGTTTAATTGAAGTCATTGGCGGTTTTGAGTGCCTTAATTAACCACAAAGACACAAAGAGCACAAAGGACAGTGAGCAATGTGAATTAACCCCCAAGACACCAAGGCACAAAGAACTTCAATCCGGTTTAGCTTTGTCTTCGTGTCCTGGTGGTTATCGCTCCTGCGAGATGTACAGAGCCAGAAACTCAACGTTGCCGTCGGCGCCTTTGATCGGCGATTCGATCAGACCCACAACCTGCAAGCCCAACGACTCAGCCATGCCATTCACTTCAGCTATCACACGCTGATGTTGCAAAGGATCTCTCACGATGCCGCCTTTCCCGACTTCTCCTTTGCCGACTTCGAACTGCGGCTTTATCAAAGCGACGATGCGTCCGTTTTTCATCAGCAGCGGAACGACCGCCGGCAAGACTTTTGTCAGGGAAATAAATGAAACGTCGATCGTGATGAGATCGAATTTGTCTTCGAAGTCGCTCGGCGCCAGATGCCGCGCATTGACTTCCTCGCGCACCTCAACGCGCCGATCATTGCGAATCTTCCAGTCGAGCTGGTTGTGACCAACGTCAAGCGCGACAACTCTTTGTGCGCCATACTGCAACAGACAGTCAGTAAAGCCCCCGGTCGATGCGCCGACGTCAAGGCACACCAGATCGCGGACCCCGATGTTGAATTCGCGCAGGGCGGCTTCAAGTTTGATTCCACCGCGGCTGACGTAACGCGGCGTTGCGTTTGCTTTTATGCGGATGGTTGCGTCGTGAGAAAAAACTTCGGAAGGTTTGTGTATCAGTTGCTCGTTAACTAAAACGGCGCCGGCCATTACCAGCGCCTGTGCTTTGGTGCGCGATTCGACGAGACCTCGATCGACGAGGAGCTTATCGATGCGCTCGCGCGGCATGCCCGATTGTAACGTATGCTTCAATCTGCGCCGGCTTGCGATGCGCAAATGGCGTTTAGGCCACTCTGCCGGCCTGCAAAACCGCACGCGGCGAATCTGCCAGAGACAATTCGGTCGCGCAGTCTTTGCAAAGCCAGACTAAAACTCTGGGCGCGTCCACCCAGAAAAAAGGCGCAACTTTTGCGGCCATCCGCACGGCGTCTTCACTGTGCAATCGTTGGAGCGCCTGAATGAAAAACATACCATTGTAAGTATCGCCATCAACGCCGTGGTCTCGATGAATACACTCTCGCTCGAATAAAAACTGACGCTTCATAGGGATTAACCTTCCTCTCGCGCCGCACCGCGCGAGCGTTCCACACTAATTCGGATCGTCGGGTTGCTTTTTTAAAATATGAGGAAGGGCCAGCCGCGAACCAGGAAAGGGCAAAACGTTTGCTGTTCGCTTCAGGCCGCATAATGCCACGCACAGTGGGCGCGGTCAATACTCGAATTATTATGAATTCGCGACAAACGCAATCAAAGGCGGATGACTAAAGGACTGAGGAGTGAGAGGTTAAGACTGACCTGAAGAGACCGAGACGGTTTAAGTAACTGAGGAGTAAAATTTTTTCTCAGTCAGCCGTCAGCACTCCGTCCTCTCAAGGGTTTGGGCCACTGAAAATGTCCGCAATGCGACCGGCGCCTTTTTTGTTTGCCGGCAGCGCATCCTGATCGGGTGAATTAACGCGTCGTTTGCGAGTGAGTTTCGTCGCGTCCGGATCCGTGCGCATTTTTTCCGGCGTCGGATCGGGCTTGGCAGAGAGTTGGTCGTGCGCAGGCGGAGTGACGGTTTTTGTCTGCGCGTTCTCGGTGGAGGTGGTTTCGGTCTTTGATGTTTCAGTTCCTGGCGCGGGAGGTTCAGCTTCGCTGACGCTGGTAGAAACCTCTGGAGTCGGAGTGGCTGACGCGGCCACGGCGATCGGAGACGGGTTGGCCTTTGATTCCACCGGATTGTTGAAGACCGGTTGTGCGACCGCGTCGACTTTGTGCCGGCCTTCGTAGTAATTCACCCCCGCTGCGCCCAGGGCCCCACAAACCGTCGCCAGCACAATCAGCGGCAAAAGGGCGCGCAAGTGACGCCAATGTTCAGTCACTCTTGCGCGGCCAAGCGGCTTGACCTGTCGCGCAGTGGCAACGGTCCGCTCGTCGTCGAAATGCGGTGGAGGGAGTGTCAGGGGTACTTCGATCCTCGTGGAGTTCATAGTCTTCCGAACCTTTGGATGCAAGTCTAAGGCCTCGCGTTCCGCACGCGCTGCGTGGGGCGACTCGGAGACCGTGTGAGGATCGACACGGGGGCGATTACCAAACCGCGAGCGGTCGCCAGCGGCCTAAAAACTCAACTGCCTCGCACAGCAAGTCGAATCTTTAGCCGCTCGCTAGCGCTGGCGGTTCTGCAGTTTTTGTTCGATTAGAAAGCAGGAGATGCCGGATATCGTGTCAGGCGATGACCTTATGGTGCTGCGCCCGCCGGTCGTCGAGCACTTCGACGGCTTGCTTAACCCGACTGTGTATACCGTCGGCGTCGAGACCGTACTTGGCCAACAGCAGCTTCGGATCACCGTGCGTGACAATCCGATCAGGAACGCCCATACGAACCACGGCGACTTTGTCTTGCAGGCCATTCTCTTCGAGCAGTTCCAACACGGCGGAACCAAATCCGCCCGCCAGGTAAGCTTCTTCCACCGTCACAATCAGACGTTTGGTTCGCGCCAGGGCAAGGAGGAGAGCACTGTCGAGCGGTTTTGCGAAACGACCATTGACGACGGTGGTCTCGATTCCTTCTTTGGCGAGCTGCTCGGCAGCTTCCAGCGATGGATATACCATTGAGCCATAGGCAACAATCGCGACTTCGCCGCCATCGCGCAACAGTTCAGCCTTGCCAATCTCGAGCAGTTGCGGGGGGTGATCGATGGGAACTCCTACGCCGTTGCCGCGCGGATAACGCATCGCGGCGGGGCCGACATGCTCCAGCATCGTGAAAAGCATGTCGCGCATTTCACCTTCATGCTTCGGCGCCATCACGACCATGTTTGGCACCCCGCGCAAATACGCGATGTCGAGCAGTCCGTGGTGCGTCGGACCATCGCCCCCGGCGATGCCGCCGCGATCCAGGCAGAACTTCACGTTCAAGTCCTGAATGCAGACGTCGTGGACCAACTGATCGAAAGCGCGTTGTAGGAAAGTTGAGTAAATCGCGCAGACCGGCTTAAGCCCTTCCACGGACAATCCGGCAGCGAACGTTACGCAGTGCTGCTCAGCGATGCCGACGTCGAACGAGCGCTCAGGAAATTGCTGGAGAGCCTCGCACACGCCGGTGCCGTCAGGCATAGCGGCCGTCAAGGCAACGATCTTTTCGTCCCTGGTCATTAACTCGCACAGCGTGTCGCCAAAGACTTTCGTGTAAGTCGGCGCTTTCGGTGATGACTTCACCGGCGCGCCCGTTTTCAGATCGAACGGTCCGGTCGCATGCCACTTGTAATAGTCCTTTTCGGCGGCCGGATGGCCCTTTCCTTTTGTCGTGAGCGCGTGAACGATCACGGGCCCATCCTGGATTTGTTGAGCTTCGCGCAACGCCCGGACGAGCGCCTTAACGTTGTGACCGTCGACATAACCGATGTATTTGAACCCCAGCTCGTTGACGAGCGCGCCCGGCAGGACGGCCGCCGCGATTGCGTCCTTCATCGCTTTAGCGGCGTGATGAAGCCGCTCGCCGACGCTCGGAATCGAAAGCAGCGTCTCTTCAACCTCGTCCTTGAATCGATGATAGCCGTGCGCTTCGCGAATGCGATTCAAGTAACCGGTGAGCGCGCCGACTGCAGGCGCGATCGACATTTCGTTGTCGTTTAGCACCACGATCAGACGCGTCTTCAAATGCCCGGCCTGATTCACTGCTTCCATCGCCATCCCGCCGGCGAGCGAAGAATCGCCGATTAGGGCAACCACGTGATGGTCTTCCTTCTTCCGATCGCGTGCGATCGCCATGCCGAGCGCCGCCGAAAGGGAAGTGGAAGCGTGACCGGCGCCGAACGTGTCATATTCGGATTCATCGCGACGCAGAAAACCGCTGATGCCCCCATACTGCTTGACCGTCGAGAGCAGATCGCGGCGGCCCGTCAGAATCTTGTGCGCGTAAGCCTGATGGCCCACATCCCACACCAGACGATCGTGCGGCGTGTCGAACGCGTAATGCAGCGCGACCGCCAACTCAACTGCGCCCAGTGATGCTCCGGTGTGACCACCGACGCGCGCCATGGTTTCCAGGATGTGCTGACGAATATCGTCGGCAACGTCTTGCAGTTGATCGAGGTTGAGTTTCCGCAGGTCCGTTGGCGAATTGATATTCTGAAGCAGTTTCATTCGGCGAGATTCAAACGAGCCCCTCTTCTCGAAAACAGAGTAATGTCTGCTGGGTGATTAGACAAGCCAACAATCCGTGGATGTCCTCGGTAGTACGCAGTGGATTTCCTCGGCCGAAGCGATCGGCGGTGCGTCTTAAGAGGTGCGCGCAGGCGAGAACGAGAAAAATTCCGACCGCCGCAAGTCTCTGTTTAATAATTGAGGAGTAACCAAATGAAGAAATTTGCCCCGCTGGTGGGCGCCATTTCGATCACGCTGAGCGGGTTTGTTTTCGCAATAGCCCAGCAAACTCAGACCCCAACTGTGCCCACCACACAACAACGGCAGCGTGACCGAGCCGGCCGTCGAATGATGATGCGGCGCCGGGCACGCATGCGAGCCGGCGCGATTCGCGAACTGAACTTAACGGATGCTCAGAAGCAGCAGGCCCAGGCATTGCGTCGCGAGACCTTTGAAGCAAATCGCGCGGTTCGCGACGAACTCAAGCAACTCTTACAACAGACGCGGCAGGGAACCCCGAGCGAAGCGGATCAGACGCGCGCGCGCGAGCTTCGTCAGCAGCTTCGTCAGTCGCGCCAGAACACGCGCGCGCAGATCGCCCGGCTGCTGACCGAAGAGCAGCGAACCAAGTTGCAGGAGATGCGGAAGAGCCGTCGCGAAAATCGCGAACGGTTCCGACGGCGAGGACCAAACAGGCCGATCTAACTTGCGTTGTTCTCCGAATTTGGAGGCGCTGTCCGGCTGGGTTCGGGCAGCGCTTTTTGCGTGGAATGTTCAGGCCGATTCGTCCGCAACGAATTGCTGAATTCGATTCTTCAGGTCGTCGCGCGCAGCCCGAAACGCCTCCAATTGCGCGTCGTCATCGCCAGACACAACTGGATCCTTGATGCTCCAGTGAATTCTTTTCGCGACACCGGGAAAAGTCGGGCAATACTGCGCGGCATGATCGCAAACCGTGATCACGTAATCGAAGGGCAGGTCAATGAATTCATTCAGAGACTTCGAACGATGATGCGAAATGTCGATGCCGAGTTCTTTCATTACGGCAATGCTCTGGGGCCTGAGAAAAGTGCCGATGGTGCCGGCGCTGAACACTTCAAACTGATCGCCGGCGATGTTTCGCAACAGCCCTTCGGCAATCTGACTGCGCGCGGAGTTGCCGGTGCAAAGAAAAAGAAGTCGCCTTCTGTCCGTCATTGCGATGTCACCTCAGAGGGGGGAACCAACCATCCAGCTAGCACAATCGCCAGCGCGGTACCGAGAAGCTGTGCGGCCACAAACGGCGGCACATCCAGAGGGCGAATGCCGGTGAATGTGTCGGTCAGCGATCTCGCAATGGTTACCGCCGGGTTCGCAAACGACGTTGACGATGTAAACCAATAAGCGGCAGCAATATACGCGGCCACGGCGAAAGCTATCATCCGCGGTTGCATCGCCGCACAAACTCGAATGATGAGCACCAGCCCCAACGTCGCGACTGCTTCGCTCAGAAACATTGCGACGCTGGCCCTCGCGTGCTGAGAAGGGAACACCGAGGGCAGATTGAACATCAGATTCGCGATTACAACACCGGCTATTGCGCCCGCAACTTGCGCGCAGACGTAAAGGACCGACGCCTTCACATTCCCCTTCGTCGTAAACGCGAGGGTTACGGCCGGATTCAGATGTGCGCCCGAGATTGGGCCGAAGGTTAGAATCAATGCGACAAGCGCGCCCGCAGTGGCAATAGTATTGGCCAGCAGCGCGACTGCCGTATTACCGCCGGCCAGCCGTTCCGCCATGATCCCGGATCCAACCACGGCGGCCAGCAAAAAAGCCGTTCCTAATCCTTCGGCTATGATTCTTCGCGCGAGACTTTCCTTCACTTCGCAATTTCCAGCGGGGCCGAAGTGCTGCAACAGGCCGCCGCGATCGTCGGCGGGTCCGCAATCTTGTCGCCGCATTCACAAGCCGCGGCTTCCGGCAGGTGGTCTTTCAAAACCACAAAGACTTCCCACTCGTTCCCGTCCGGATCGCGCACCCAGGTCTTGTCCTGTCTGGCGTAACAGCAATCAGTCTGCATTTCGTCTTTCGTCAGCAGACCGGCTTCATTCCATCGTTGACGTGTCGCGAGCACGTCTGTCGTCGAGCGAACCTGAATGCCCATGTGCGAGAGGGCACCGCGGCTCGTTACGTTACCTTCATTGAGCGTGAAATTGAGCGGTGGGTTCTGCACGTCGAATTTGGCATACCCGGTCCGCACCTTGCTGGGTTCGATCCCAAACATTTTGCGATAAAACTCGATGCTTTCCTGCACATTCCGGACATTGATGGCCAGATGGGCCTTCAAGGCCCCGGCCTGCGGCGCTTCAATCTGTTCCTTGCTTTCCATCGTCTTTCTCCTTAGAATTCATATGCGTCTTAGCGAATACGAGCGCATGGTAGCCGAAGCCAACATATCTGTCAATCCGAATATGACGGGAATTCTGATCGAGCCGATGGAACCGGCCGACTGGCCGCGGGTCAGGGAGATCTACCTGGAAGGAATCGCCACTGGCCACGCGACTTTCGAAACCGACGCGCCGTCGTGGGACGCGTGGAACGCAGCGCACCTTCCGTTTGCAAGGCTGGTCGCACGTCATGTAGAGGACGCGGTCGGATGGGCCGCGCTTAGTCCCGTATCGCAACGTTGTGTTTATGGCGGCGTGGCCGAAGTTAGTGTCTACATTTCAGGCGAGTCCCGCGGAATGGGCATCGGTAAAAAGCTACTCACTTCCCTGATCCAGGAATCAGAACGCAATGATATTTGGACATTGCAAGCCGGGCTCTTCCCCGAAAACGCAGCTAGCCTCGCGCTTCATCTTGCTTGTGGATTTCGCGAAGTTGGCCGGCGCGAACGGATCGGAAGATTGAATGGGATTTGGCGCGACACAATCTTACTTGAGCGCCGAAGTAAAACGATTGGAACAGATTGAGTATGGCGAAGAAAAACTACGACATCGAAGACCTTTTCAAGGCCCTGGCTGATCGCACACGCTTGCGGTTAGTCAGTCTCATCGGCGACTCAGAAGTCTGTGTCTGTTTTCTCGTTGCGATCTTGAACACCAGTCAACCAAAAATTTCCCGGCATCTGGCGTATCTCCGTCGCGCACAGATCGTTGCCGCGCGCCGGGAAGGAAAGTGGATTCATTACCGGCTGGTTGAACCACCGGACGAACATGCGGCGCGCATTTTTCGCGAAGTGCGTGCGTCGCTCGCAGAACACCCCGAACTCCAGCGTGACCGCGAGAAGTTGATGCAGGTGTGCTGCGCAACGCAACTTCCGGTGCAATTGCGGCACGCGCCACGCCCCGTGGGGCTGGCGGCATGACCAGATGACGGCCACTGAACACACCAGGTACCTCGCAATTGGATTCGGCTTTTTCGCCACGATCTTCGGCTTGACATTCCTGTTGTTGATGCTGGTCAGCCTCGGTGTCTTCGTTGCGCTCGGAATCTCTTTCGCGAACGAAACCGGCGACGCAAATCAAGCTGGCTTCGGAATTCTTGGAGGCGCGTTCGCAGTAATCTTCTACCTGATTCTCGGCTTGTTGCTCGTGCTGCCCACTGCGATAGCCAGTCGCAAGCTCTGGAAACGAAGGCCCGGCGCGCGCGGATGGGCAATAGTCGCGGCGGTCCTGATTGTCTGGACCTTCCCGGTGGGAACCTTTCTCGCGATTTATGCGTTCTGGTTTTGCTTTAGTGCGCCGGGCAAGGAAATTAACCTCGAATCAATAGTGCCGGCGCGGTGAACGCCGGGCTCATTTTTCTAGTGCCCAATTTTATACGCAAACTGTTACTTTGCGCGCCTGATAAAGTCACCAATTCTCGCAAATGGACAGAGTGTTCATCGCAAACAACAATTTGCCGTTACAAAAACAGGTCAGGCAGTCGTCGCAACTATGGCCGCATCTAACCCGCCGTTCCGGCTCACCCGGAAAGATTTTTTGATTTTGGAGATCTCACGTGACTAATAAATTTGGCAAAGCGAACCGGTTACTGGTGGTTGGCACGTCGTTCCTCGCGCTCGCAAACGTTTGGAATTGGGTATTGCTGCGGCACACGCAAGTTTCAGAATCATTTAGAGATTTCTCTTTCGGCCTGTTCATGGGTATCGCCGTAGGAACCCTCTTACTCAGCATCGTCTTTCAGGTCCGGGGGCGCCGGTGCCGCGGAAACGACGCCTCACCGTTGTCTTGACAAAGGCCGTTCCCACCCTAAAATAACTTTTCGAGATCGCGCGGAGATGTGGCCGAGTGGCTGAAGGCGGCGGTTTGCTAAACCGTTAAGGGTCAAAAGCCCTTCACAGGTTCGAATCCTGTCATCTCCGCCAGAAAAAACCAAGGCAAAAGGAAAAAGTAAAAAGGCAAAACCATGGCTCGTCCTTTTTGCCTCTTACCTTTTACTTTTGCCTTTTCTTATGACGCGCGTTCGCTTCGCTCCATCACCAACCGGTTATCTGCACATTGGCGCCGCACGCTCGGCGCTGTTCAATTGGCTGTACGCGCGCAAAGTTGGCGGCACGTTCCTGCTACGCGTGGAAGATACGGATCTGCAGCGCTCGACTGAAGAATCCACGCGCTCGATCATTGCAGGCTTGAAATGGCTCGAGCTTGATTACGACGAAGAAATTATTTTCCAGTCAGACAATGCGGAAAAGCACCGCGTGGCCGCGCGCCGTCTGGTGGAAGAGGGCAAGGCGTACCGCGACTTCACGCCCAAGGAACAGCGCGACGACGATAGGATCAAGCAGGAAATCGCCGAGCGCGCCCGCGCGCAGGGGGCGGAGGGCGTCGACCATCGCAGCAACCCTTTTCGCGACGTGCCGAAAGCAGAATCCGACGCGAGGGCAGCGGCGGGTGAGCCTTTTGCCATCCGGTTGAAAGTCGCACGGGAAGGCACATCCCGGTTTACGGACATTGTTTACGGCGAACAGGAACGCGGTTATTCCGAGATTGAAGATCTCGTTCTTCTGCGTTCGGACGGACACCCGCTCTACAATCTTTCGGTGGTTCTCGATGACATTGAAATGGGAATCACGCATGTTATTCGCGGCCAGGATCACCTGACAAACACGCACAAGCAAATTCTGCTTTACCAGGCGTTTGGTGCGCCGGTGCCGCAGTTCGCGCACCTGCCGCTGATTCTCGCGCCGAACAAAGCGAAGCTTTCCAAGCGCAAGCATGGTGAAGTGGTGTCGGTGACGACCTATCGAGACAGAGGCTTTGTCCCCGCCGCATTTCGCAATTTTCTTGCATTGCTCGGTTGGTCACCGCCAGATGCGAAGGAGATTATGTCGCGAGATGAACTCGTCGAAGCGTTTTCACTGGAAGGCATCGGCAGGGCGAATGCCGTTTTCAACTTCCATGAAAACGATCCGCGTCACTGGACTGACGACAAGGCCCTGTGGATGAACGCCGAGTACATTCGAACGATGCCGCTCGGGGAATTGTTGCCGATGGTCAAAGAGGAACTGCGTTCCGCCAAACTCTGGCGCGAACAATATGATGAAGACGAGCACGATTGGTTCGAGAAAGCGGTCGAGTTGATTCGTCACCGGTTCTTCACGTTGAAAGATTTTTCGCGGCAGGGCCGCGCGTATTTTTCGGAAGACTTTGATTTTGACGACTCGGCCGTAAAGAAGAACATTCTGAAAGAGCCGCGACTTAAAAAGCTTCTGCCGGGGCTGGCCGATCGCCTGGAAACTCTCGAACCCTTCAACGCCGCTACCGCGGAAGAAGCTCTGCGCGCCTTCTCTGAAGAGCAGGGCCTCAAGGCCGGTCTCTTCATTAACGCGTCGCGCACTATGTTGACCGGACAATCCGTTGGGCCATCGATGTTTGAGGTGTTCGACATTATCGGCCGCGAGCGCGCGGCGACGCGTCTGCGCAGTCAGCTTCCGTGGAGTCAGTTTGCCTCGTGATCAAGTCACAATCGGATCATCAAGAAAATCTCACTAAATCTCGCTGGTTTTGGTTTAGAATCTCTCCCGTCTCCGTGCGTCTGTGAATTAAATTCTGAAGGAATCCAAATGAAAAAACTTTTTGTCGCCGTCTCGGTTGTTTGTGTCTGCGCCGTTGCAGCCTTTGCCCAGAACAGCAATAGCTCGACAGTCGATCCGTCCACTGCGCCGTCCACACGCACCCGCACGACGGCGCCGCCGAAGCCTTCGCCCACGCCGCGCACAGTAACAAAACCCGCGACCACGCAAGCGACACCCTCCCCGAGTCCTAAACCGTCCGGCAACGAAACGACAAGTCAGCCGGGGCCCACGGCCGGCGTGCTGGCGGCGTTCGAGCGAATTATTGAAGGAGTCCGCAAAGCGGATGTAGATCTCGCCACCGGTGGCTATTGGAATTCGTCGGCGCTTGTGCTCTTTAACTATGACGGTTCAGTGACAAAGGGGTGGAAACAGATGCGCGAGAACCGCGAAACTTCTTATCCCGATGTCAAAGAAAATCGATTGGAGATTCGAGACCGGAACATCGTTATGCTGGGACGCGACGGGGCAGTTATTACCTGTTTGTGGACGCAGTCGCGCGTCTTCCGTGGCGAGCCGGATACTGCCTCCGGGCGCATGACTCTCGTGTTTAAGCGATTCGGCGCTACCTGGAAAGCGGTGCACCTGCACACATCTCCCGATAAGCCCGATCCTTCGCGAGTGCCGCCTTCCGAACGGACGACGCCGCAGCCAAATTAGCGAGCCGTAGGATGGTGAGGTCAGTACTGCGAGCGAAACGACCGGGTCCACTCGTTCCGAACTTCTGACTCGCGTGGATTACTCTTTGACCCCGTCGCTAACGCTTCGGCTACTGACTGCAATTCGCGCGGTCGCAATTCCGCCAAGCACACAAAGAATTGGAAAGAATTCAACGACGTAACGCGGCTCGGGATTTTCCAAAGATGAAAAAAGCACCAGTCGCAGTCCAATCGCCAACATGGCGAGCAGCAACCACTGTTGCGCCGCGAAGCTCCGCGAACGCCAAAGCACCCACGCACCCGCCAGACCAGCCAACGTGTACAGCGCGGTCAAAGCCGCGAAGAGCGGCAGCCAGAACTGCTGATGGATGTCGTAATCCAAATCATCAAGCGGCAGTAGCTCGCCTTCAAAGGGCCAGTACTGCGAATGCGTGTCGAACCACATCGTGCGCGCCCGCTTGATTGGCAGCCACACGTAATACTCAAACGGATGGCGCGCGATGCGCTCGTGCGCAACCTGCATAAACCCTGCGTCGATCTCCCGCGTCATCTCGACATTTGATTGGTCTTGATCGCTTGAGTCTTCCGCTTCATCTTCTTCATCGTTGTTTTCTTCGGGGGTCGGTGATGCGGTTGAGTTCGACTTCGTTGAGCGAGTGGCCGGACCCGGTGAAGGGGCCGGACTTTGAGTTGGTTCTGCCGCTGCGTTGTTCGCGTCGGGCGTCTCCGACTCGTCAGGGTTGTTGTACTTCTCCAGCAGCGCCGCCACCCGCTTCTTCTCTTCTGGTGAGTCGAACGCCGAATCCGGCAGCTCATCAACATTTATTGGTTCAACTTCCAGCGGCCAAAGAAACTGCGCGACGTACTTCTGGTCGTCAAGCCACGAGCGCACCCAAAGCAAATAACCGCGTGGCACAAACTCGCCCGGCATCTCAGCGTGTTGCGGCGCGAGCGGCTGGAACAGATGAAAGACATGCCAGTTGCGGATTGTCCAGGGTGCGAGCACTAACGCGAAGGCGAGAGAGAACGTAGAAACGCACATCAAAACCTGCGTCGCCGCGGTTTTGGAGTGCGCCGGCAGAGCGAAACGGCGACGCCGTTTTGGATCGTCGCCGGTGTCAGCGTCAACCTGCGATCCAAAGCGATGTCGCTCGCGATGAATCGGGATTGCCACGGCACTCCAAACGTTCGTGATCACCAACGTCAATCCAACCGCCGCGAGAAACAGTCCCGCGTCCGGTCGCATCATGACGGCGAGGCCGCCGATGAGTCCGGCGACGCACCACCAAAGCAATGAAACTTTCAAACTCTTGTGTTTGGCTTCCTCGCTGGCGTCGGTGGTTGAAACGCTTCTCAGTGCGAAAGTCGCGGCCAGCAACAACGCGACTAACAGAAAATTCGTTAGGACCTCGGTGAGAATCGTCGCGGCGTAAATGGTCGTGAACGGACAAACAGCCGCGAACGCGAGCGCGGCCAGGGCGGTGACGCGCTTCTTTTTCTCATCGGGCTGCCAGTTAAAAGCGAGGAGTGCGACCAGCGCACAAGTCGCCGTATCAACCAGCGCCTGAATGATTCGGACCGCTGCGTTATTGCCGTGTCCAAAGACCGAATAGATGGATGCAAGAAATAGTGGGTAACCAGGAAGCCGAATCAGCGAAGGATTAAATGGCGGTTCGGGATCGTGAGAATAAACATGCTGCTCAAGCACGTTGCGCGCCATTTGCGCGTAGACGCGTCCGTCGTCAGGGGAATCGTTGGGAAGCCAATGCGCGACGGAAATGCGAAAGGTTCCGGCAAGGACGAGGAGTGCCGCAAAACCCCAGAGCCATTTACCATTTGGCATTTTCCATTTCTCATTTTTCATTGCTGTGTCAGAAGCCCGCGCGTAATCACGGGCCATTTTCATCAAGGTGCCTCAGAAAGTAACTGGCGCTCCCTTACGGTCGGGCGTCTGACACGGCTCTTCGAGCAAATGGAAAATGGAAAATGCTCATGATCTCACTTCCACGGTCGCCTTCCGCTCCAGCTTGCCCCAGCCGACAACGGCACCGCGTGCGGCGGTCGCGACCGACTTCACCATGACGTAGTACATAACCTGGCGATAACAGAAGCGTTGCAGAAACATCCACCACAGCAAACGCCAGCGCTCCCTGCGTTCAAGCAAAAAAGCGAAGGCGGCGGCGACCCAGTCAACGGCGAGAAACAGCGCGTAGTAGAAGAGCACCTGACGCAAATTTGTGAACGAAAAACCTGAGGGTTGCGCGAACCGATAATAAATTGATGACGCCAGCGTGTAGATCACTATCAGATCCATGATTGGCGAAATCAGTGGAAATAGAACTTGAAAGATCCAAACGTTCGGCATCCCGACCAGCCCCAGCGTCCCGTAGCGTGGGCGGAACAAAGCATCCCGATGCTTCCAAAGACATTGCAAGGTGCCATACGCCCAGCGAAATCTCTGCCGCGCCAACGTCCCCAGACCATCCGGCGCTTCAGTCCAGGCAATCGCGGCCTCTTCGTAGCCAATCTTGTATCCGAGTTTGCGAATCAGCAGCGTGAGGTCCTGATCTTCCGCCAGCGTCGCGTTGCTGAAGCCGCCACACTGCTCGATCAGCTCGCGTCGCCACGCGCCGACGGCGCCGGGCACGACCGTGATGCAGTTCAAGCTCGCAAATGCGCGCCGGTCCATATTCTGGGAAGTGATGTACTCGAGCGCTTGCCAGCGTGTCACGATGTTGATGCGATTGCCGACCTTGGCATTGCCGGCGACGGCGCCCATCTGTGGATCGACGAAGCGGCGCGCGAGCGCGCGAATCGTTTCCGGCGGAAACTGAGTGTCCGCGTCCAATGCCACAATCACATCGCCTTTGGCGTGACGCAAACCAAAGTTGAGCGCCGCGGCCTTGCCGGCGTTTGCGATGGTAAACCGCTGCACGAGCGGCTCGCTGCCAAACTTCTCACTGACAATATCGCTGGTGCGGTCGCTTGAACCGTCGTCGACGACGATGATTTCAAAATGCGGATAGTCACAATTCAGCAAACTGCGAATCGTGCTTTCGATCACCTGTTCCTCGTTATAAGCCGGAACGATAATCGATACAAACGGTTCGAATTGCTCTCCGGAGTGTTCATATTCACGGCGTCGTGAACGGACCCACTGCGCGAGTGCGAGTGCGCCGATGACGGTTAGTCTCGTCAAGCCGAGCACGATCCCAACCAGGAAGGCCCACTGCATCAACCATCCGCCAATTGAAAGCACCATGAACGTCAGCCGATCGGTGCGCGTATAGAGGTTTTCGCTGGGCGGTAGCTGTGGCATCACCTGATCGCGACTCCAGCCGCCCAACTCGGATACCGGCACGAACTTGAAACCACGGGCGCGCAGTTGATGAATCAACTCCGGCAGCGCCGCGATTGTCGCACTCCGGTCGCCGCCCGAATCGTGCAGCAAGACGACCTCGCCACGCGTTTCGGGGTTCTTGTCCTCGGCCCGATCGACGGTGGTTTGAACGATCTCATTCGCGGTCACACCCGGCTTCCAGTCACCCGGGTCGATGCGCACGCCCACAACAATGTAGCCGAGTTTCTGCGCAATGATGGCCGGCTCGACTTCGCCGGGCTTGTCAGCTTCTGCGTCGCCGAAATATGGCGGCCGGAACAGGACGGTTGAGCGCCCGGTGATCGATTCGATCAAGCGTTGGTTCGCATTCAACTCGAGTGTGGTAATTCCCGCCGGCACTTCGCCGAGGTTCGGATGCGTATAAGTGTGATTGCCGACCTCGTGGCCTTCGTTGACGATGCGCCGCAACAGGTCGGGGTACGCGTCGCCGTTTTTTCCAATCACGAAGAAGGTCGCCGGCACGTTTTCTTTTTTCAGAATGTCCAGGATGGCCGGAGTCCAACTGGGATCGGGTCCATCGTCGAACGTCAACGCGATCAGGCCAGGCTTATCGCCGGTGCGCTCAACCACATATGACGACGGAATGCCTCTTTGGTCGTACGTTTCTGAATTGATGTAGCCATTGGCGGGATCGACTTTGATGTCACGCCAACCGTCATGTGGGCTGGCCGTGACTTCGAGCAATTCGCCAGTGCCTTCGAAATCAACTTCGTATCCATAAGCGATCCGGCGCAGTAAATCGGGCGAACCCGTCGGTTGATCGCTCCCGAAAATCGACCAGATCGATGGGTCCTCAGAGCCGAGACGCCACAACGCGAAACCGGCGCAGTCATAACCGCTGGCGGCGCGCATCTGGTTGTAAGCCGTGACGGCATCCAGAAACCAGATGGTGTGGTGCGTGTTATCCGTTTCATCGAATTCGAAATACGGATTGCGCGTGGCGCGATCGAAACTGATGTCAACTTCGGAATCCCGCGACGCGATGACCGCTTCCTGAAAACTTGTTTCCTTTCCATGGCCGGGTCCGTCGATCCATTCGTAGCCGTAATTGCCAAGTGCCAGAATCGTCTTCGCTGGGTTGACATCACGCATCCGATTCGCGAGGTTCTGTTCGTACCAGCTTTGCGAAGCCACCGAGCCAATCTCAGGGCCGGTCGACCAGTGCTCGTCGTAGGCCATCAGGATCAAGTAATCGCACGCGGCTGAGTATTCGCGGTAATTCCAGTCCGGATCGGAGAACGGCGCGGCTTGCGTGACGATCCAGCCATGCGGCTGAAATGCCGCGTGCAATTCCTGCATGAACTTCAGCAGGTTTGGTTGAGTTTCCTGGCTGGGCTCTTCGAAATCGACACAGATGCCCGCGAATTTGTTCTGTTCGATGAAATCCGCAAGCGCCATGATCAGTCGGTGCCGTGAATCTTCACTTGCCACGGCGCGTGCGAGCAGGTCCGGCTGCCACTTTTCATCAGCGAGATTTTGCACGACCGGCAGGATTTGCATCTGCGGACGTTTCTCGCGAATCAGATTGAGCGCCATTAGCGCCTGCGGCTCGTCGAGTTCGGTATCAAGCGGACTGCCGCCATCTTTGGCATCGACGATGCTTGCCCACTGCGGCATCAGCCAATCGATGTGGTTCAGATTCCGTTCGAGCGACGCGTAGCTCGATTCATCCCAGTCAACATAAAAGCCGACGCTCAACGGCCGTTTCGCAAACTGGGCCGGCGGCGGCAAAGGCAGCGGTGTGTTCGCCGGTGGCGGCACGCGCGGCATCAGCTCAGGCCGCTTTCCCGGCATCACGCGCGTCTGGGACAGGGCCTTTTGCAGTTCAGCTTGCGCCTTCCTGGCTTTAAGCTCGCGCGCGTTGGTGATGGGCGTGGCGAGCGGATGCGGTTTGATGTCGCCGGCGCTCGGCAGATTTTTGAGCGGCTTCAAGGTTGGCGTCGCGAGGAAGGGATTCGCGAGTACGCTGGCGATGAAAATAGCAACGACGATCGTAATGAAGACTGCGAGCGCCAGCCATGTGCGGCGCACACGTCGCCAACGGCGGCCGCGGGGATCGTAAAAGACGGGAGAGTTCGACTGCTTTTCTGACACCTAATTTTGGAGTTCCTGTGTTTTCTCAGATGCTTCTAACGCCGCGCGGGTTGATAAGTCAATTGCAGAAGAAAAGCCGCTCGCGATTACTCGGCGAGCGGCTTTCCGGTGAACTGTTTGGATTGACCTTCGGGCTGTGACCCTTAGGAAAGAAGGCGTCACAGTGACTTACTCAGGAAAACAATCCGAAACGTCCTGTGATTGATCCTGAGACTAGGTCTCAGCCACCTCACTGTGATTATTACTCATATATTTTTGGATCACCTCCTTTCCAGTGTTACGCGGATAATAAAAAAGAAGTGCGAACGCGTCAACGAAAATTTTTTCAGAACCGCGAACCGTAGTGAGCGGGACAAAGGCTCAACTCGAAAGGCCCCGATCGAGGCTGTATCTCGCTCACTACCGTTCACGGTTCTGAACTTGCCCTCCGGTCGGGCTACTGCCCCGTTTTGGTAAACGCGAGCTGCCCTTTCACATAGACCCGCCACGAATGCTCGATCCCGAACCAATACGGCAGCTCGCGATAGTCTGACGCGTCGTGAATCACAAAGTCCGCGCGCTTGGTTTTTTCCAAACTGCCGATTTCGTCGCCGCGGCCGAGTGAGTACGCCGCGTTGATGGTGGCCGCGGTGATTGCTTCCGCAGGCGTCATCTTCATCTGCGTGCAGGCGAGCGAAAGAACCGTGGGCATCGATGGAGTTGGCGAAGAACCCGGGTTGAAGTCGGTCGCCAGCACAACCGCCAGCCCGCCATCAATCATTTCACGCGCCGCCGGATATTTGCTGGAACCGAGTGCGTAGACTGAGCCCGGCAGGAGCACAGGCTGTACATTCGCGGTTTTCAACGCCGTAATTCCGGTCGCATCGGCATGCTCGAGATGATCTGCAGTCGCCGCATGCAATTCTGCCGCCAGCTTTGCGCCGCCTGATAACGAGAGTTGATCGGCATGGACGCGCAAGCCGAGGCCGTGGCAACGCGCGGCGGAAAGAATCTGCCAAGATTCATCAGTAGTGAAAACGCCTTCCTCGCAAAAGACGTCGCAGTATTCCGCGAGCTTCTCTTCCGCGACGCGTGGCAGCATCTCGTTGATAACGAGATTCACGTAAATCTCACGGCGCGATTTGTATTCGTCAGGAATATCATGCGCACCGAGGAACGTCGGTACATAATTCAGCGGCGTCTCTTCGTCGAGCTGTCTAATCGCGCGCAGGAGCTTTAGTTCATCTTCCTGTGTGAGGCCGTAACCTGATTTCGCCTCGACCGTGGTCGTGCCACAGCGGAGAAACCATTCGGCGTAACGCTTGCCCGCTTTCACTAAATCGCTGAGCGACGCATTGCGAGTGGCGCGCACGGTTGCGCGAATGCCACCGCCCCGGGCGGCAATCTCTCGATATGTGGCTCCGGCCGTGCGCTGCTCAAATTCGTTAGCGCGGTTTCCGGCAAACACCGGATGCGTGTGAGCATCGACAAAGCCCGGAAGCAAGACGCGCTTACCGGCATCGATGACTTCACAGTCGCCGGCGATCAGAGCTTCGATTTCACGACGACGGCCGACCGCTTCGATGCGTCCGTCAGCCACCAGCATTGCGCCGTCTTCGATAATTGCCAGCTGGCGCAGATCGCCGCCCGTGCGAGCGCGTTTCGCGCCCGCTAGCGTGACTACTTGTGAGCAATTAATTACTGCGAGGGAATTAGCCAATCGTGAAATTCGTCAAGCTTCTTTGTAGAGCCAGGCACCGGCGACTGCGGCGATGCTGTACTCCACGATCTCCCAGCCGAGGAGCATCAGTAAGACATTCGTCGGAATGAATCCGAACGCCGCGCCGATGACATTGGGATAAACTACTGCCCCGAACCACGCGAACAAGGCGGCGATAATGGCAGTCTTCGGCCCAGCTCCGAAACGCGACCGGATCGCCGCGTAGCCCACAATCATCACCACACCCAGCACAAATGTCATCGCAATCGCCACTCCGATCGCGCTTCCCGTCATTTGCGGAAACTTGTGTTCCGTCATGTACGCTTCCATCTGCTTCCCGAGAATTACGACATTCAACACGGTCTCGCCGATGTTCATGACTAAACCCGCCACGAGTCCGCCGAGGATCGCCCGTCCCAAATTGATTTTTCCCATGCTTGTTCTCCTTCCGGGGGATTATTTGAAGTGAAAAAGCGCGAAATGATTATCATAGGAGGCTAGGCATTACCAGCCTTCTGGCTGCGCTTTCGGTCAACCATATAAATGGCCGCGCCTATTAGATTCGCCACGATCACCACCAACAGTATTTTCGCGGCGAAAAGAAAACGGCTTTCGACCTCTATGATCGGGAAAATCGTATAAAAAGCTCCCGTAAGCGAGGCGATGAATCCTAGTCCGGCGGCGATTTTTAACCACCAGGGCGCATGAGATCCGAAGCGCCGCATGGCGATGATGGGAATCGCGAATAGCACCAGATAAATCAGCGCATATAAAATGCTGGCTGCGTTGTCCTGAAATTGAAAAGCTTCGGCTTCTCGCACTCCAATCAAAGGCGCCAGGCTGAACACTAAAGTCGTCATTCCGACAAACAGAATGGAATTCACGGGCGTGCGGTATTTTTGGTGCAGCTTCGCAAACCATCCGGGCAGCAAATTGTCCCAGCCCGCCACCATTGGCAGCCGGGTGTTTCCGGCGAAGTAGATACTCATCAGAGCGATCTGCCGCGCCGCGACGCCGAAGATCGTGATCGAAATCAAAGTCGATACCCAGCCATAAGAACCGAAGCCGCGGCTCAACACTTGGGGGATCGGCGCGATTAGATCGACTTGGTCAGGCGAGACAAACGCCAAAACCGATCCGGTCCCCAGAATGAACATCAGCGCGATGATCGGCGCAGAAATGATCACTGAACGACTAATGTTCTTTGCCGGTGCGTGACACTCGCCGGCAAGAATCGCGATGTATTCGAATCCCGAGAGCGCGCCCACGGCGAGCTTGCTGCAGACGTTAATATTGTGACTGTTGATCTCGGGAAGACTCAGTGAAAATGGATGATAGTTCGCCAGACTTCCGCTGCCCGCGGTGATAAAGGGCAGTAGGATCAGAATCGCGACCGTAATCATTAGCATGGCGCCGCCGAAGTTCTGCACCCACTTTCCGAGCGTGAGTCCTCTGCGTGACGCAGCTAGTACCGATGATAAGAGGATGACGCAAACCAGTGTGGTCATCCACTTATTCTCGTGCATCCAATTCGCGCGCGGACCAATCGCGTAAGCAATGTTTTTCTTGATGATGAGACTGATTCCGGACATCACGAGGATGCCGAAGAGCCAAAAATTCCAAGCGACGAGAAATGCGAGAAAGTCTCCGAAGCCGACCTTCGCCCACTGGTAGAGTCCGCCTTCGAGGGGCGCGAGGCGATTCAAGTAGATAACGACCGCGGCGAGTGGCAGATAGAACGTCACGATCGCGATTAGCCAGAACGCCATCTGCGATCGTCCCAGCGTTGCCGCAAAACCAACCCAGACAGTGCCGAAAACAAAGACGATTTGCGCAAGCACCAGATCGCGCAGACCAAGTTCTTTCTTAAGCGAGGCGCTGCGCGATTCGACGGCGCGTTCGACTTTGGAGAGATTTGTCTGGGTTGATGAAGGCATTGCGATCGCGTGTCAGAAGCCCGACCGTAAGGGAAGGCAACTCACGCATCTCTCAATCTCAAAGGTCTCAGGCTGAACGCCTTCGGGCTGCTGACACCTCTACCCACTCGACGTGTGGTCATGAACGATCTTCCAGCCGCCGGGTGTTTTTCTAAACAGTAGAGTAAATCTTCCGTGCGGTTCGTCTTTGCTGCGTTGCAAGTGCCAGCGACCGAGAACGATTGCCGCGTCTTTGCTCAGCATATTGATCTCGACGTCTGAAAACGTAAGCACGCCCATTTTCTAGCGCGAGTCGTAGGCTTTTTTGTAGCGTTCCAGTACTGTTTGCCACCCACGCGTCACGCGATCACCCGACACAAAAACTGTATCCGCCGAATCCGCGTAGCCGTCCATGTAGACTTCGATGTCGCCTCGATTCCACGCCGCAACCTGCGCTTCCATCACGGCGCGAATCGCGGAGATCGATTTGGCGTCTTGACGGTTTTGCGCTAATGACGTTGGCGCGGCCGCAACAATCCCAAGAAGAAAAAGCGTTTTGACGAAGTTATATTTCATTGGCGCGCCCTTATAACACGACGTGTTGTTTTGGCGCTAGCGGAGTTACGGAACAGAGTGGTTACAGAACCGCGAACGGTAGTGAGCGGGATCAACACTCAACTCTCGCAAAACGCCGACCCTTCTCCCGTTCGCTACCGCTCGCGGCTCTGTAACGGCTGTCAGAAGTAGCGATAGTGCCCGGTGATTTTCCACGAGAACAAAACATCTTCCATCCGCGTGCCGGATCCAATGTTATGGACGATGAGGTAACGCTGAGAAGGCTTGTACCAGACATTGACAAGTATGCCGACGTGATCCACGCCGCCACCCAAATCCCATGACACTATGTCTCCAGGAAGGAAAGCATCAGAGCTGCGGCTCGTCGCAACCTCTTTGCCTTTACGCGCGAAATAAGTTTGCAGATTCGGGACGCGACGATGATCAATGTTCGAGTCTGTGCCGCTCAAGCCCCACTTGGTCGGATATGCCGAAAAATCGTTCTTCATGTCCTCGTGCACATCTTTCTGCAGATCGATATTAGCCTTGCGAAAGGCGCGGACGATGACGTCTGAGCACACGCCGGTTTCAATCGGGACATCGCCATTTGGATACTCGAGGCGCTGATAAGAAGGATCGTAACCCGTTGTTTTTCCTACTTGGTCGATCGCCCCATCGATCACGAGTTTGAGCTTCGGCGAACTGTTGGCGGGAAGTGGGCGGGTTTCTGACTCAGCTTCGGGAGGTTTGAGTGGCTGACGAGTCCGAGCAATTTGACGCTCGCAGCCGGCTGCGACCAGCAAGACCAATGAAAGAACCAACCAGATCCTGAACATGTCGTTTAGACGCCGGAATTGTCCGCGCGTTCCTTGGCCTCATACCGAATGATGCTGCAACCATTCGCGAATGTCGCCGCGCATCTCAGGCGAGATTTCGTGTCCTGCTTCGTAGCTCCGAAAGTCAACCTCCCGCGCGCGTTGACGTAATTGCGTAGCGTAATTTGTCACTCGTTCAGGTCCATAATACTCATCACGCTCGCCCGCGAGATGAAAGATCGCAGCGTCCGTTTGCTTGTATTGCTGGTTCGTCTCCCAGTCACCGGGAATTCCGCCAGCAATACCAATCACTCCGCGCAGCCGAGTCGCATGCGTAAAGGCGAAGCGATAGTTCAATGCACAGCTTTGCGAAAACCCAAGCAGGAAGATTCGTTTCGGGTCCGCGATGCCTTCGCTGGAGAGCCCGTCAATCATTTCCAGTAGTGCATGGTGATGGACAGCCACTGACTCTTCCGGATGAAAATTCGTGAGCCAGCCAAACCCGAAACGCAACGGCCCGCCTTTTTCTTTCGGCTCGCGCAAATGTTGATGCGGCCCCTGCAAAGCGGCGAGCGCGAATCCCCTGGGCGCGACCATCTTTGCTTCGCGCAGCGCGTGCCATTTGCTCGCGCCATAACCATGAAGTGCGATTAGCAACGGCGCGGGCCGTACCTCGTTTGCAATGACGTCGTAACGAAGGGTGATTTGCGCAGTGAGTATGCGTTCTTCGGGTGATCCAGAGTTGTTTTCAGTCATCATCGATTGCTTATAGCACCTCTTCGCTTCAACTGACAGACGAGGTCGGCGGCGCCTTTGCATTACTATTCATTGGCGGCTAGGATGCTGCTCGCGATCACATTTTAAAAACTGCGGGCCAGGAAACCCGCGCTCGAGGTGAGGTTAATACAATGAAATTTCCGGGCGGACTTAACATTCAGCAAATGATGAAACAGGCGCAACAGATGCAAGAGCAGATGTCGCGCGAAATGGACGAGCTGCGCGTCGAAGCTTCCGCAGGCGGCGGTGTTGTGAACGTCACGATGAAAGGGGATCACGAAATTATTTCATTGAAAGTCGATCCGGAACTCGTGAAAGAGAACGATGTCGAGATGCTTCAGGATATGGTCATCGCCGCCGTCAACGAAGCCAATCGTAAAGTGAACGAAGCGATGAAGAGCAAACTGGGATCGATGTTGCCGCCGGGCCTGGGAAACATGTTTTAGTTTCGAGTTTCGGGTTTCGAGTTAAGCGATGAAGCCGAAGGCAACTCGAAACGCGAAACTCGAAACCCGAAACTGCCATGTTGGATTACGCAGAGCCAGTTACGAAGTTAATCGACGAATTCAAACGTCTGCCGAGTATCGGGCAAAAGTCCGCGCAAAGGCTTGCCTTTCACATTTTGCGTTCACCCAAAGCCGATGTGGAACGCCTGGTGGCGGCGCTGCATGAAGTTAAAGAGCGCATCACCGAGTGCTCTGTTTGCAACAACCTCACGGACGTTAATCCCTGCCGCTTCTGCGCTTCGGTCACACGCAATCATTCGCTGCTGTGCGTGATCGAGCAGCCGTACGATCTGCTCGCGGTCGAAAAGACACGCAGCTACAAAGGCCTGTATCACGTGCTGCATGGTTCACTGTCGCCGATTCGTGGCATCCGCCCGAGCGATCTTCGTTTGGATAATCTGTTGTCCCGTTTGAAACCTGAGAACAACGACGGCGTGCAGATTCAGGAAGTAATCCTCGCGACCAACCCGAACACCGAAGGCGAAGCTACCGCGAATTACATCAGCCGCCTGCTGAAGCCGTTGGGCTTACGCGTTACGCGCTTAGCGATGGGAATGCCGGTCGGCAGCGACCTTGAATATGTCGATGAAGTGACGATGGACAAGGCTTTGGCGAACCGGCATGAGATGTGAAAGCAGAAAGCAGACGGCAGAGGCAGGAGGCAGAACACTATGTCACTCCCACGTGGCTTTAGAGACCTTAAGTCGTATCAACTTGCATATGACCTGGCAATGCAGATTTTCAGAGAGTCAAAGCATTTTCCCGCTGAAGAAAAGTACTCTCTAACCGATCAAATTCGTCGCGCATCGAGAAGTGTGGCTGCAAACATCGCTGAAGGTTATCGCAAGAAACAATACCCCAGAATGTTCGTTAATAAGATGTCTGATGCTGATGGAGAAGCGACAGAGACGCAGGTATGGCTAGATTTTGCTCGGGATTGCGGCTACATGTCGCCGCAGATCCAAACCAAGTCAACGGCCGGTTATGAAGAACTCGGAAGGATGCTTGGTGGCATGATTCATAGGCCAGAACGATTCAGCGGTTGATTAACTCTTGCCGTTCTCCTGCTGCAGCCTGCAGCCTGCAGCCTGCTTTCTGCTTTCTGCCTTCTGTTGTTTCAGTAGACGACGCGCTCTTCCGTGACGCCTTTCTTACAATCGATGCAGTCCTCAGATCGTTCATAGAAATGTTCTTCAAACTCGACGAGCGACTTAATCGAAACGCCATCGACGGAATCCGGCGCGGAGGTAAAGCGGACGATCGCGCCACAGCCGATAATCGGCGCGCCGAGTTCTTTGACAAGTTGCACCGTTTCTTCGATCGCGGCGCCGCTGCGAATAATGTCATCGACGATGATGCAGGGCAGGATATCGCCCTGGTCGACGTACTGGCGAAACGATCGTTTGCCGCCCATCTGCTCGGCCCAATAAATCTGTTGAGCGCTGAGCGCTTCGCGCACGCCAAAGGCGACGGGAATGCCGCCGGAACTCGGACTGATGATGGCAATTTTGGGCAGTTGGCTGGCGATGTCGCGTTCCACCCGAAACTTTCGACTGAGCGCGACGGCGAGTACGCGCGCGGTGTCGTAGAGACGAAAGGCGAGCGGCATCTGAAAGTAGTGCGCGGTATGTTTGCCGTTTGGATAAACGAAGTGACCTTCACGAAAGGCGCCGGTTTTGCGCAGGATCTGCATGACCTCGTCCGACGAGGGAATCAGCTGGACACTCGGTGTCGCCATTTTCTTCTCCTGGAAAATTGTGATGAATTTCGCGACGTAGCATACATCACCGGCGGCGCTTTTCTCTAACATCGAGCGCGCGCTTGATCATCTTTTGTTGATCCTTTGACAGTTTGTCCGGCAGATCGTCCGGGGCGAACCATTGCGCTTTGCGAATTTCAAAGCTGCTCGGTGTGGGGTCATTGGTGGCAGTGCACGCAAAATACAGTTCGACCTGGTGTGGCTTTTTCAGGGCCCGCGCAAAATAAAGCTCGACGTCGGTGACTTCCAATGAAACCTCTTCGCGCAGTTCGCGTCGCAAAGCTTCGTCCGGTTGTTCGCCCTGATCGAGAAACCCGCCCGGAATTCCCCAGCGACTGTCAGCGCGGAACTCGTGCTCGAGCAGCAAGATGCGACCCTGATAGTCGAACACAAAAGCGCCGGCGGTGACCGTGAAGCGCACTTGTCCGAGACGGACTACGCGGCGCCGCACGGGCCCAGGCAAATAGCGGAAGATGGAGCCGAAGAAACGTGCGAGCATGCGCGAAGAATAACACGCTGGTGGACGCGTATCATTCACAACGCGCTGCAGCGCGGGGAGAGAAGAACTTGACGCCGAGATTTGATTTGACGCATTCGGCTCACGCCTTTAAGATTCGGCACGCACCCGAGTTCGTCTTAAACGAAATGGCGATGTCAGCAAACGTAACCGAAGCCACCAACACCACTGCACCCGGGACGCCGCCGGTCCCCAAGCGCATTACGAATGCTCAGACGGTCTGTAACCAGCGCAATGAGAAGGGCAAACTCTGTAATGGTCACCTGAAGCAGTTGAAGACTGCCGGAGAAGCGTCTGAGGTTCACCTGCGTGGCGATGATGTCCTGTTCAAGTGTCAGATTTGCGGAACGCTATACATGGGACCGCCGCTCGGTCACGTGCGCGATCCCGAAAAGCAAACAAGGTTTGTCGAAGCTGAGTTGTCCGCGGTGTTACAAGCTGCTGGTGGCACGCTGCCCCTCATTAAGAAGAACGAGCGTGGTGTCTATGTGATCGTTGAAGCGGAAGGTGCTGCTCCTGCGCATGGCGCGCCCGCTCCTGCCGCGGCCAAACCGACTCCGGCAGTGGTGGCGCAAAAGCCATCACCGACTGCCGCGAAAGCGACTGCGGTCGCGGAGAAATCGATGGCCGCGCCGCCCGCGCCGCGCGGCGAGCCGGATCGATCACTGAATCGCCGAGCAACGTACGCCGGATTTAAGGACACCGGGCCAGTCCCCGGTGAGACCAAGGAGCAGAAAATCGCGCGTCTCGCCCAGTTGGTCGAAGGCGTAAAGAAGAGAACTGAAGCCGGCGGCGGACCTGAACATGCTAGTGTGACTGTTGCTGATTCATCGCCTGCGGCCGATGAACATCGACCGGCGGCGGAAGCGCAAGCGGCTACCGGCGCAGCTTCGGCTGCACCTTTGAGCGAAGCCGCGGCGACCGCATCGCCCGTTGCAGGTGCGGAGACGCCGGCGGATCTCGCACCGGATTCAGTCGCACCCGCCGCGACGGCTGGCCACGCGCCGTTGGGTGAACCGAATCGCTCGTTAAATCGAAGAGCGACCTACGCCGGAGTGACTGACACCGGTCCGGTGGCGGGAGAGACTCACGAACAAAAAATCGCGCGCCTGGCCGCGCTGGTCGAAGCGGTGAAAGCAAGAAACGCCGGCGGCTAGCCGAGGGCGAGTTCGCAAAACAGTCGTTTGAAATTGCGCTAGTTTACCTGCGATTGCCGAACCGCGAAGCGGTTTGCCGGCCTTCAACCCAACGTTGCCGAAGGCTACGTTGGGAAACAAAGATGTCTCTCTGCTGTTTACTCGTCCTTTAACGAACCGCGAAGCGGTTCCTGACCTCCCCCCAAACGTAGCTTCGAGGCAACGCCGGGCTAAACGCTGGTAAACGCTTTGCGGTTTAGGGGACGAGGTAATTAACTCTGCCTCACAATCAAACCTTCACGCGCAACTTTCCATTGCAAAACTTCTGCGCCCTCTTCAGCAGCTAATGCCCGCTCCAATTCCGCTTTATGTGCAGGAGTGCAAAGAAACGCGATGCATCCACCGCCGCCGGCGCCGCAAACCTTCGCGCCCTCCGCGCCTTTCTGAAAGGCTTTTTCCACTAACGCGTCCATGGTGGGCGTCGTGATGCCAGGGGCCAGACGTTTGCGATTCGGATAAGCGTCGCGCATCACTTCCCCAACTCGATGCCAATCGTTCGCCAAAAGCGCCGTGCGCATTTGCGCAGCCGCATCACGAATGCGTTCGAAGATATCGAACAGGTCAGCGTCCCCGTCTATGTGCCGCTTGAAAACGTCCCAGTTGTTAATTCCCGAGTTGCGCGGCTCACCGGTATAGCAAATTACAAAACGCCGTTCGATTTCGGATGGGTCGACCTGCAGATGCTCGCGCTCAATACCGTCGGCGCGAAAGATGATCGACGATGCCGAGCCATAAAATGCCGGGTAGTAGTCCTGAAAGCCGGCCGGCACTTTAATAACCGTCGTTTCGATATTTGCGGCGATGGTGATGAACTTACGTTCATCGTAACGATTTCCTGCCAGGCGATTAAGGGCGCCAATTAGGGCGATCGCTAACGCTGAAGAACCTGAAATTCCTGCGCCGGCGGGTGCTTCGCTGTGCGCCACTAAATGAAAGCCGGTCGTCGGGCGAAAGAAATGGACCATCTTCGAAACCAGCTCGAGGCGGGGGTCGTTTCGTAGTTCATCAATGTGATCGACGCTCGATTCCAGGCGCACGCCGCGATCGCGCGACTCCAGAATGATCGAACGGTCGGTGCGAGTTTCAATGCGCGCCGACGCACGCAGCGATAAAGCAAAATTGACGGTGGTTGCACCCGGATGAAAAAGATAGATCGGCCAAAGGTCGATGGTTCCTCCGGCCAGGTCGACTCGCGTCGGGGCAGATGATTCGATGATCATTTGTTCGTGAACGACTCGGTTTCAGAAGACTCAGACTTGTTGGCGCGGTCGCCCGCCTTTAAATGGATCGTTTCTTTGAACTCTTGCTTGATTTCTTTTAGCCCTTCGATCGCGACCTGTTCAAACTCCTGCAAACGCTCGGGCATGACGGCTTCGACCTTCTTGGTCAGTCTGAGTCTCTTTGATAAATAAACGACGGCAACGACCACGATTGCGACCACTAGTAGAATCTTGCTGAAGCGGCGAAAGTCCGTAATCAATCCGCCGACAGCGGTGCTGAAGAAATAGCCGAAGCCACTCAGAACAAATACCCAAACAAAACAACTGGCGGTTGAGAGTAGCAGAAAGCGCAAATAAGCCATCTGGCTCGCGCCGTAAAAAATGCAGGAGGCCCAGCGCATTCCCCAAATGTATTTCGTCAAGAAAATCGAAAGCGTGCCGAAACGATTTGTCAGCCGTTCGACGCGCGGATGTGCCCGCCGATAAAAACGCGCGTGACGCACCGTCTGTGCAAAGAGCCGGCCACCGGCGTACGCGAGGTTGTCAGCCGCGACGCCTCCGAAGGTTCCCCAAATCAGTAACCGCGGAAAACTGTAGTTGCCAAAAAAATTGCTGTGCGCGAGCACACCGGCCAGCAGCAGCGTGATATCGCCTTCGATTATGACAAGAAAGAAAACGCCGTAAAGTCCGTATACTTCGATGATGTGAGACAGAAACTGAAGGCTGGTCATAAGACAGTGAGCAGTGCGCAGTGGGCAGTGAGCAGTCGAAAAAGCGCCGACTTGTGATTCCGTGAACAGCACGAAGTCGGTGAGTTTTTCAACTGCTCACCGCTCACTGTTCACTGCTCACTGTTCTTCGGTTTCCTCCTCATGTGGGGGTTTGACGACGAGCACCGGACATTTCGCGTGTCGTACAACAGCTTCAGCGGTAGAGCCGAAAATCATACGGCCAAGTCCGGTGCGTCCGTGAGATGAGATTACAATCAGATCGACTTCGCGTTCCGCGGCAACACGGACTATTTCGGCGGCGGCGTCACCATGCACGATCACTTCCTCCAGCTGTAAGCCTGAACACTCTTCACATTCCGCAAGTTTTGGCAGTTGGCGCTCAGCCGAATCTTCCAACTGGTCGCTAATGTCGGCAATCGGCATGGGCTCGGCCAAGCCAGTGTAGCCGACGGCCGGCACAACCGGCTCGACCACATGGACGCAGATGATTGTGGCGCCGGCCGCGCGCGCGATCGAGGCGGCATACGGCAGTGCGAAATTTGCACAGCCACTGAAGTCGGTAGGTAGCAAAATCTGCCGAAGCTGGGGAAACTCAGCCGCGCGTTGGTTTCCGTTTGACATTTGAATTCGCGGGCATTTTACACGCACAAGAGGCAGTTTGACAGTCAACTACTGCTCGCATAAGATCGCCGCGAAATTCCTGCCCAGAAAATCGACTTCTGCGAAAGGCTTCTGCCTAGTGCCTTCCCCAAATAAATTTTTTGCTGGAGTTGACGTAACGCGTACGTCAATGCGCGCGGCAGTTGTCGCGCCCGACAACACGGTAATCGCCAAACGGGAATCGATCTTTCAGCCCGAGAGCTTTACCGATGACCTGGCCGCGCTTGTTTCCAGTCTGCGTGAGACGGGCGAGATCGAGCGCGTTGGTTTGGCGATCCCCGGGTTGGTTAATCGTGAGACTGATCGAGTCCTGGTTTCGACCGGATTGCCGTCGTTTGTGCGGGCGGATCTTCATGATGATTTAAAGAAAGCAACAGGTTCGCAGCTCGAGCTCGAGAACGACGCCAATGCGGCGGCTTACGCAGAATACAAACTTGGAGCTGCGCGCGATGTTCAGGATTTCTTTTATATTCACATCGGCGATTCAGTAGGCGGCGCTTTTATCCTGCAGGGCAAGCTTTGGACGGGCGCCTCCGGGTGCGCAGGTGAAGTGGGTCATATCACCATTAACCCAGACGGCAATCAGTGCGAGTGCGGCAATATCGGTTGTTTGGAAACGATGGCGTCAGGACCAAACATTGTGCGCCGGGCGCGCGAGCGGCTGAACCGGGACTCGACTTCGTCGCTTTCGCGACTGGCAACGACCGATGATTTCACGGCCGAGGATCTTGCGCGCGAGGCCACAAACGGCGACGATTTTTCGATCATGATGATTGAAAGGACCGGCCGTTACCTCGGCACCGCAGTTGCGGGCATCATCAACTTGTTGAGTCCGGCGCGCATTGTCCTGGGCGGCGCCGTGGTTGAAGCTGGCGACTTGATTCTGAACTCGATCATCAAAGAGGCAGGGAAAAGATCGTTTCAGCAATGCTTCGACTCAACCAAAATTGTTACCGCCGCGTTGGGAGTAGATGGAGTCGCAGTGGGCGCGGCCCTGCTGGCGCGCGATTCTTAGTTTGCACACCTCAAGACCTCTCCCATTGAACTAACAGCCACGCGTTGCGTAGGTGAAATAAAACGGTCATCACGATTACGGCTGTCTCCATCAACAGAAGCACGACAACAGGCGCCCATTTTCGCTTTGCGTGCAAGATTCGCGGCAGCGGAACAAACGCACTCACGAGCATGATCAGAATACTCACCGTGCCCAGAAGCGTCGTCATCATCGATAGCAACGTAACTTGACGAGCGACTTCAACGACGCCGCCGGCCGAGCGGCCGAATAGGACGCCGAGCAGAAGTGATTGCGCCTCCCACAACAAGACTATCGGTAGCAAGCCGGCTATCCCAATAATCAGGAAGTACCACGCTGACGGTGTCACCGTCGTGATGGTCGTGAACATACGCACCAGTGCAATGCCGACACCGATAAACCCCAGGATGACGCCGAGGTAAAGCGTGACTACGACGGGAAGGTTGGCTTCGCGAATCGCGGCCGAGACGGCGCCAAAGCCCGCCGCCTCAGCATTGCGCATCGCGCGAAAGACGTTGATCAGCATGAGCGCGCTAATCGCGGCCCCGAGGGCTGGCAGTGCGTAAGAAAGCGCGGGCGCGACGCGCGCCAGGATGCTGACGCGCGTCGGCGCCGGCGGAATTTGGGTGTCGGCGATCACGTTATGGAGTCGGCGTCTTTACCGGTGCGGGCGACGCCGGCGGCATGTTGAATTTCGACTCGTCTACGGCCACATTCAACTTCATCTCGGAGAAGGCCCGCTCCGAGACGGGATTGCCAACTTCGACGGCAGAAACGCGCATTAGGAAGGGCAGCTTCACGCCCTCGACGTCGCGATAGTCTTCAAAATCAATTTGCGTAGGAATCAGTCCGATCATTGTCTGCATGTACGAGATTCGGCGCAGCAACAAGCCAGTTTCCGTATCGAAATACAGTCGCTCCTGGTGATTGTCCGGAGCAGTTCCAATGACCATGACGACGGCGCGATCGCCGATTTTTTGTGCTGGCCGCACGCGAGTTGAAGTGAACTGCTGCTTAAGATTGACGTGGCGCAACAGACCGATCGTACTTTGAAGTTGCGCTACCTCAACGGCGCTCAGTTCGCGAGTGCCGCGCGGTCCTTTCTCCCACCCAACGGTGCCGTTGAATCCGCGTTCGAACGCGCCGCCTGGCGTGGTCGCGGTGATATAAAACTTGTCAGGTGCAGCTTGCACACTCTCAAATGCAACTGTCCCGTTAGGCTGAACCACCGATCCTTTCAACGAGCGCGACTTTAACTTATCGATGTTGGCCTGACCGCCAATTGCCGTGATGTATTTGGTGAAAATTTCGTCAGCTGAGGGCAAAGCCGGAGTCGCCGAAGGCGAGGCTGGCGGCGTCGGCGAAGCAGACGGTGCGGCTGCGCCAGCCGCGGGCGTTGTCGCGGCGGCCGGACGTGGCAGTGGTGTAGGCAACGGCAACGCCGGCAGATTCACCGGGTTGTTTTGGCCGCGGTGACATGTGTAGCAGCTGATCTCGCTCGCGCCCGGGAAGTTTTGTTTGTGCAGGTCGAGCACCATCTTGATCATTTCACGCGCGGTGTTCTTTTCGGGCTTGGCGTCCGAGGCGTAATCCCACTGACCGTTGTTATTGACATGACAAAAATTGCAGCGCCGCCCCAGCGAAGCCGCGAAGTAGTTCATCACGGGAATGAACTGCGATACCGGTAGATCGCCGAGCAGCTTCACGTTTTTCTCGCGCCCTTCCTGAGCAATCGTCTTTTCCTGGGTCGCCCCCGGCGTTTGCTCAGGTTGCGGCATTCCCAGCGCCGCATACAAAGGCCCAAATTGGTTCTGGTTGGCAGAAACCTTTTGCGCGCGCGGGCTGGTGATGACGATCAACGCGCAGGCACAGGCCAGGGTGACGACGACGAATCTTAGGATGGCAAGTTTCATTTTTCGCTCCGATGTCTTTTGCACGATGAAACGAACGAGACCAACAACCGGGAAGACTAATGGGAGGCAGTTATAGATGAAACGTCAAGTTGATGCAACGCGGGACGCGGCGCATGGTGGAAACAAAAAAACACCGGGCCGCAACCGGGTGTTTTTTTAGAACCCAGCGCTTAACCAAGGGCTTGATGTGCTTAGCTTGCTGGCGCTAACGGTCGCGCTTCTGAACCATTGGCGCGTGATTGGCTTTGGCCTTCGAAAGCACTTCCAGAGACTGATAAATCTGCAAATACATTTGTGTTTCGCGCGGAATCAGGTAACGCCAATTCGCGCCGCCGCGCCGAATGTATCCGGGAATCTTGGCCGCGTTTGAATTGTAACCAGCGGCCATTAACTCAGTCGAAGTAATTTGCTTTTCGCTCAGCGCGGTTATCACGTCTTCATTTGCCACTAAATCGTTCCAGGTGTCCTGCATATAAAGCAGCATCGCTTCGAGCGCGTTACCGTGATTTCGCATTCCCAGAACGAAATCAGGGTTCAGGCCGATGCCCGGATGCCGTTGGCGCATCAGGTTGTACGTCCATGGAATCATCTGCACCATGCCGCCCGCGCCTGCCGAACTGACTGAGTAGCGATAGGTATCGAGTTCGTTCAGCGCATACAGCGAGTAGATTTCATCGTAGAGGGCAATCCGATTGTCATTGCGAAAGCGATCGTGATCAACGTGTTCGACGATGCAAAGACGTTTAGCGATCTCAACCAGGTTCGCGGCAACTGGAAATCCTTTGTCCTTCAAACGCTTGGCTGCCAGGTCCACCATCGAGTTGACGTAGACTTGCCCCGACTTTGTCAGGTCGTTGCTCAACAACGCCGGATGCGCTGATGTGTAGTACGCCATTTCGCGAAACACACCGCGTCGTTCGATCGGGAATTCGACCACCAGCGGCATCAGCGAACGATTATTATCGTCAAAGATCGTCACCGCAGTGTTGACGCCGTTGGCGCGAATCACACGAATCATCGCGGGCAGGCCATCGGTTGAGATTGCCGGAATCTCAGATCCTTTCGTTAAAAACAATTCCTTCGAGATTCGGAACAGGTGAATGTGCGAATTCTCCGGCAGGATCGCAGCCAGCGTCACCGTATCGATCGCCGGTGTCGCCAGGGCCGTGGGATGCGGACGCGTCTTCAGCATGCGCTCGGCTTCCTCGATGCGCTGATGAATCTTGCTCGGAGACAAGCGAGTCGACGAACTTTCGCGCGCCACCGTCGGCTGCTGCACGGGAGTTTTCTTTTCAGTTTCAGGAGAGCGAGCCGGCGGCGCTTGCGGCTCTTGCGTCCTAACCTGAGCGGTCGCAATTACTTTTGCAGGCCGCGGAGTGACAGTGCGTGGGCGCGTGATCGGATCTTGTTTTGTTTGCGCGACCGCGTTCGGAACGAACGAGAACACGAGTGCGATGAGAATTGGGACTGAAGGCCTCTTCATGATTGCAAAACGGGGGGTGCTAACTTCGCATGAGGCGAAGCTGGAAGTCAGATTCGCGCAAATTGAAGTTGGTTGTCAACGATTTTTTGAATGCTATCAGGTCAGCAGCCGGGCGGTCGCGACGGGATGCCTTACATTGCTACCCTCCGGGGACTGACCTCATCGTTCGGGATAGACGATTAAGTCTATGGCTCACGGCTCCGCAGCGACGCCTCGAGGTGCGCAATCTTTTCTTTTAGTTCCCTTACTTCCTCGCGAAGGTGCGGGACGCGCCCCAGATGCGCATGCAAACGTTTGTACTCGTCAAGCGGCTGGATCGGGATTCCCCACCAAACTCCCGGTCGCACAATTTTACCGGGTAGAATACCCGCCTTGGATCCGATTACGGCGCCGCTCTGCACATGAATGTGATCGCCGAAACCCACCTGTCCGCCGATCACACAATCACTTTCAATTGTGACGCTGCCGCTGATTCCGGTCTGCGCGGCGATTACCACACGCTCGCCAATATCGCAGTTGTGTCCAACATGCACCATATTGTCGAGCTTTGTGCCTTTGCCAATCCTGGTGCGGCCCAGCGCGCCGCGATCTATAGTCGTATTCGCGCCGATCTCAACGTCGTCTTCAATCACCACCGTGCCGATCTGCGGAAACTTGTGATAGCCCAAATCGCCGCGCACATATCCGAACCCATCGGCGCCGATGACGACACCGGCATGCATAATTACTCGATCACCGATGGTGACACCATCTTCAAGGAAGACATTTGGATGGATAACGCAGTCAGTACCGATCGTGACGTCGTCGCCGATTTTGGCGCCGGCGCGAATCTGAGTTCCGGAACCGACGCGCGAGTTCTCGCCAATGCACACGAAAGCTCCAACGAAAACCTGCAGAGCGACATCAGCCGTTTCCGCGATCACGGCTGAAGAATGAATTTCAGGCGGACGTTGCTTTGGCGGATGGAGAACGTCGGCGATTAGCGCAAAGGCCAGCTTTGGATTCTTTACTTGTAACTGGCAAGGGATGTCTAACTCAGCATCTGTTCGAAGAATGACACACGAGGCTTTGCTTTTCTTGGCAGCTTCGAAAAACTTCGCTTCATCAACGTATGCGATGTCGCCGGTCGTCGCCGACTCAAGACTGGCGACGCGATTAACTTCGACTTCGCCGTTTCCGATGACGCGCCCGTCGAGCAATTGCGCCAGTTCTGAAATCTTTTTTGCCATCGATTGCGGACGGCGATAGTACAACGTGAGACAATCGAAGGCGAATTGTTGCGGCAGCAAACGTTTGGTAATAGTGCAATTTGCTGTGAAATCCTGCGGATCGAGCCCTTTTGTCTTGCCTTGATCGCGATGGCAAACTATCATGACGGGTGTCGCCGGTACTCATTTTCACAAGATTGCGGCGAGAAATACTAAGACTGCAGCCACTGGTAACCCGGGCGCGTCTAACTGCGTCTGAACCTTAGCGAGGAGAAATTCTAATTGTTTAGTGATCAATTTCGCCGCGGCGAGTCCGATACCGGCAAAGCTCCGAATGTGACCGGGTCGAAAATCGTCTCGACTTTATCAGACGTCGCCTGGAAGGCCTTTCAGTCGGTTAACCGGCGCCTCCCCGAAGGCGAGGCCATTCGTCCCAATTGGGCGCCCGGGCCGCTTCTTAAATCCTACGAACGTAGCGCGCCGCCCCTCGGGTTTCCCAGAGAGACAGATTCGCTTTGTCCGCGTTGCGTAAAAGAGGTGCGTAACGCAGTGATTTCGGGCGAGACTCCGCTGGAAACTTTGATGGACGCGCACCCGGGCGAAATCAAAGCAGACATCCTGGAAGAGAATGGTCAGGTCATCATGCGCAAAACTTGCCCGAAACACGGCGAGTTCACCGACGTGATGGCGACCGATCCGGCGTTCCTGGAAAGAATCGAATCGCTCTTCTTCGGGCGCGACTTTCGCGCCGCGGAAGATGCGAACGTTCACCGTCACGGGACTTCGACGATTAAGTTCGGGCGCGGTGCAGTGCTGACTGTCGACCTGACGAATCGCTGCAACATGATGTGCAATCCGTGCTTCATGGACGCGAACCAGGTTGGCTATGTGCACGAGCCGACATATGAAGACACAAAGGCGATCCTCGACCGTGCGGTGTCATTCAAACCAAAGCGCCAGGTCATCATTCTTTTCTCGGGCGGTGAGCCGACGCTTTCCCCTTACTATCTCGACGCCGTTGCTTACGCAAAGAAGATTGGTTTCTACCGCATTCTCGCAGCGACAAACGGAATTCGTTTTGCCGAAGACCTCGAGTTCTGCAAGCAAGCGAAGGCTGCCGGCCAGCACGGCGTCTATCTCCAATTTGACGGCGTAGGCGAAGAGAAGAACAAGCATCGCGGCGTCGGCAATCTGTTTGACGTGAAGGTGCGCGCGATTGAGAACCTCGCGAAGGTTGGCATCAAGGTCACGCTCGTGGTCACAATCGTCAATAACGTCAACAACGATGCTATCGGACAAATTGTTGAGTTCGCAGCGAAGAATATCGACAAGGTTCAGACAATTGCTTTCCAGCCGGTTTCGTTCACCGGACGTGACGAAGATATCTCGGACGAGATGCGCACGAAGTGGCGTTACACGCTCGCAGGGATGACTCACGACTTGAAGGATCAACTGGGTGGCCGTTTGCAGCCGCTGCGCGATTGGTTTCCGCTGTCGTCGTACTCGGCTTTCACGAGCGTGATGGACATGCTGCAGGGCGCAGACGCTCCCTGGGGTTGGTCGTCGTGCAATTGTCACCCGAACTGCGGCATCTTCACCCTCGCTGTAGTGAACAAGCAGACTGGCGACTTCCGGTCCCTCTTCGAGTTCTTCAATTACGAACAATTCATGAAGGACGTCGCGGTGATCACCGACACGGCGCGCGGCAAGAAACTTTCGTATGCGCAGCTCGCCATGGCGATCATGCGGAACTACGACGCGAGCAAAGCACCGGAAGGATTTCCGATTTCGCAGATCGTCAATCTCTTCAAACCGTCTTCGACCAATTCAAACTCCGACCGCAACGACCGCATGACGAGTGCCGGCCAGGACAGCACCAGCGATAACTGGCGCGTGCTCTGCGTCGAAGGCATGTGGTTTCAGGACCTTTTCAACTACGATTTCCGCCGGACCGAAATGTGCGTGATTCCTTACGGCACGCAGGAAGGCGAGATTTCCTTCTGCGCCTACAACACCGGCGTGGGCTGGCGCCAGATCATCGAGAATATGCACAAGACTGCGAACCTCGCCGACTGGTACAAAGAGAACGAGCGACACGCGGTCTATGCTGCCGGTCATAACGTGCCGAACATCTCGAAGAAACATTCGCTCAGTTTGCCGATTGTGAACGCAATCATCGATCACGACGACAACGGACAACCTGCACCGGCTTCTCCATATCTGATTGAAGACCGCGAAGAACAAGTACTAACCGTTTAGATCGATCCAGGGGATTTCGCTCTCCAAAGGGTAGCTTCATCGGGCTGGCACCGCGCCAGTCTCGTCCTCTCCTCAACTAGCTCTCTCCGACTTAGCCCAACAAAGGAGAAACATATGAAGATAGTTCTGCGAATTGCGACTTTGATCGCTCTGTGTTTGATCGTATCGTCATCAGCATTCTCTCAACCGCAACCGGCAACTCCTCCCACCGACGCTAAGGCCGGCCCGCTAACCTTCGGGCTGGTTGAAGACACGCCGGTCAGGATCAAATTAAGTCGGACAATGTCTTCCAAAGACGCGCGGGTTAACGAGCGAGTTGATTTCGAGGTCCTTGAGGACGTCAAGGTCGGCAATGTCGTAGTCATTGAACGTGGTGCAATGGCGATTGCGACCGTTACCGAGGCTCATCCCAAGCGCCGGATGGGACGTTCAGGGAAACTGCATATCAATATCGACTATTTGCGTCTGGCCAGCGGGGACAAGGTGCCGCTGCGCGCGGTCAAAGGCGGGAGCGGCGGAAATCATATCGCCGCGATGACGGGCGCCATGGTAGCCACGAGCATCGTGTTCTTTCCGGCGGCGCCGTTGTTTCTGTTTATGCACGGCAAAGACATAACGATTCCGCAGGGCACCGAGGTCACCGCATATGTGGCGGCCGATACGCCACTCGATCCGGCAAAATTCACCAAGCAGAGTGCGCGCCTTGAATCAGGAACGCGCTAAATAGGAAATCGCGTTCCGGGTCTAAGCTTTCTCTCCCCACCTTTCTTTCTCAACGACTAAGCTCAGCGGCATCGTGATTGCTCCCTGAAGAAGGCGATCGCTATTCTTCGAGGAGGAAACCCGATGTTCAAGTCAATTTCAACCGTGATTTTGCTGGTTTTGTCGTTCTCCGCGGTCTTGGCCCAGTCGACAGAGGCGCCGACGGCTGCAGCAAATACTGTCCAACCGTCGCTGCCGGAGGCGGCTGCTTTATCGCCAGAACCCGCTTTTCAAGAGTTCAAAATTCCCGAGGGAACTCCCATTGACATTCAGACCACTGACACTCTCACCTCGATGGATATCAAGGTCGGGGATCTCATCAGTTTTCGCGTGCTCGTTCCGGTGAAGGTGAACGACACAATCGTGATTGGCAACAATGCGCTGGTCACGGGAAGAATCGTCAAAGCAAAACGCGCCGGCCATTGGGGAAAGGCTGGGAAGCTCGCATGGACTATGCAGGACGTCGTCGCTGTTGATTTGACGCGGATCCCGCTAACCGCCAATCCGGACTTTCCGGGTGGTAAACAGGGCGTAACCGGTCAGAGTCATGGCGCCGAAGTGGCGACGAAGACCGCGGTCATGGCCGCGTTGCTAGCGCCGACGATCGTGTTCGCGCCCTTAGCTTTGATGCAGGGATTCAAGCGCGGCGAGCAAGCAGTGATTCCTGAGGGTCACCGCTTCATAGTTTACGTTCTGAAAGATACGATCGTCAGAATCCCCACAGAAACCAAGACGATACGTATCGATCGTTGAATGGCTTGGTACCATTTTCGAAGTGCAAAAAAAAGGCGCGATTCCGACTAGTCGGGACCGCGCCGAATCACTTCAGCAGAGGAACCTTAACGTTGAGGCACTGGCGGCGCCGCACCTTGCGGTACGACCCACAACTCAGTCAACCAGCCATCGCGCGCGGCTCCGACTTTCACCGTGAAGCGGCTGGGGTCGATGCCGCGCGAGTTGATCAAGTAATCCGAGATACGTTCCGCGCGTTGCTGGGCTTGATTGGATTTAGCTTTGCGCGCCGGGTAGACAATGATGTAACCCTGTCGACCGGGCTCGCTTTGTAATTCAATCGCGTAATTATCGAGGCGCGCTTTCTCATCGTTGCGCGCGATGTCGTAATACTCGTCAAATTTCTTCGAGATCTCTTCGATCGGCAATGACACTGAGCAGCTTGCCGGGCATGGAATTCCGTAACCACCTACATCGACGGTCGCCGCAATCGTTTGACCGGCCAGACCGGCAGTGTCAACGGTGATGCTGGATGTACCCTGGCCACTAAGGATCTGGCCAGTGGTGACTGTCCAATTGTAAGTTCCGACGACGCCGGGCGTTCCGCCGCTGATCCTCGCAGTGAAAGTGACCGGCGCTTTTTCACTCGCGTGATCCGGGCAGGAAAGCTTAACTTCCGGACATGCAGGCGGCGGAGGTGGTGGCGGGGGACAGTCGAGCACGATCACTCCCACCGAAGCGAATGCCGCGCAATCGGCATCGCCCTCGTCGACGTCAGCCACCGCGCGGTAAGTTCCCGGTCGAGCACCCGCCAGATCCCATGTCGTGGTCGCACCGTTGCCCGTCAACGTGCCGCCATCAACAGTCCAGCGATACCGGATCGGGTGGCCGGCGGCGGAGGTCGCGTTCGCCAGAAGCCGCACTGTGGCCGGTTGGCCTTCGCACGCGCGAATGGCGTTAGGCTCAGCCGTAAGCACCAGCGTCGGCGGCCCTGATACTGCGGTGCGACCCTGTTTTTGCGCTTGCGTTGAGTTCGTCACGGCGAGAAGGAAAACAGCCGGTATAAGGAGAACCCGCCACAGGCAATTGATTTGTTTCATCGGTTACCTCTCGAGTCGGGCAGCCGGCGGCCGCACCCGTATCAAGACTGCATACTCTCTATTCAAGAAACCACGAGCAAATGAAAAACCGAATCGCCCCCGCTTTCCATGGTAAATACTGGGAATTTGGCGGATTTGGATGAGCTTTCTAGTCGATCTAAGTGACATTTCTGCTAGAGTCTCGATCATGCCAGAGCTAACTGTGCGCGTGCCGGGACGGCTGCAAACCTGTGAGATAAAAATTGGAAGCCGATTGTTGCAAACGTTGGGGAGCGAAGTCCGCGCCGCGGTTGGATCGCGAGCGCGCCGGGCCGCTCTGATCTCAAATAATACTGTCTTCGGGCTCTATGGAGACCGCGCGACCCAGAGTTTGAAGTCGGCCGGCCTCTCTGTCAATCGTTGGCTAATAGGGGAAGGAGAGCGACACAAATCATTTCGCAGCCTGGAACGCGCCATCGAGTTTTTAAGCGACGCAGGGTTGGAGCGTAGCGACGTGGTCATTGCGCTCGGAGGAGGCGTTGTGGGAGACGTGGCGGGCTTTGCGGCGAGCATCTATTTGCGCGGCATCGCGTTCGTGCAGGTGCCGACCACGCTGCTTGCTCAAATCGATTCTTCAGTTGGCGGCAAGACCGGAATCAACCTACCCTCGGGCAAGAACCGCGTTGGGTCATTTCATCAGCCACGTTTGGTCGTAATTGACACCGACACGCTCAACACTTTGCCACAACGAGAACTAACCTCCGGGTTCTGTGAGATGGTCAAACAAGGAGCCGTCGGCGATCGGAAACTCTTCAATCGCACTGTACGCTTGCTGGTGCGTCGTGGGTCAGATCTAATAAGCGGCGATGCTCACGGGCCGTCACTGCCGGACCTTGCCGCCACGATTTCCGCACACTGTCACTTCAAAGCCAGGGTCGTCGCCCATGACGAACGAGAGGCCATCGAGCGCACCGACGCTCGCTCCCGGCGCATCCTAAATTTTGGTCATACCACTGCGCACGCGCTCGAAAAAGTCACGAATTATCAGCATTTTAGGCATGGCGAAGCCGTTGGCTACGGCATGCTGGTCGCGGGTGAACTTTCAAAAAGTCTAGGCAGGCTGCCTGCCGACGCGCTAGAATCATTACGCGAGGCGGTCAAGCTTTGTGGACCGCTCCCACGCGCAGACGGTCTTTCCGCCGCCGAGATAGTTGCGGCAATGACTGGCGACAAAAAAGCGGTCGCAGGTAAGCTCAAATGGATCCTGCTTGATGACATTGGTCAACCGCGGATTGTCGATTCAGATGAGATCAAACCTAAAACTCTCCGCGCAGCATTAGCGGCAGGGCTCGCAACATTATGAAGAATCAAACACTCCTCCGAAAGCGATGTGAGCGGGGCGGCGCCCAACTGAAGCTCGTCATCTTTGTCGCGGTAGTAGCGATCATCGCCTATACCGCGTACATGTACATTCCCGTTGCGGTTGATGCGTATTACTTCAAAGACGCAATGCAGAACACAGTGAACCTTGCGGCGGCGCAGGGCAAGGACACCGCCTGGCTCGCCGAGCAAGTTTCAAAGAGCAAGGGTGAATTCCATGTTCCGGACGATGCCGTGATCACTCCATCGCAAAACGAATCACGCCTGCAATGCCGCGTGCAATTCAGTCGCCCCATTTCATTTCCCGGCTTCACCTACAACTACGATTTCGATTACACGGCCCAGAGCACGAGTTTTCTTATCAAATAGCTCGCGTGGCGCACACCAAAACCTTTACTTGTTCGCGCGGAGTTGATAAAACGCGCGACCATGGCTGATACAGGTGCGTCTAAGCTAGTCCGTGGTCTCACTCTGGTGGACGGCACGATGATTGTGATTGGCTCGATGATTGGATCGGGCATCTTCATCACCTCAGCCGAGAGTTCGAGATTAATTGGTTCGCCCGGCTGGTTGCTCGTCGCGTGGGCTTTGGCCGGGCTAATGACTATCACCGGCGCGTTGTGTTGCGCGGAACTCGCCGCGATGATGCCGCGCGCGGGTGGGCCGTACGTGTTTCTGCGTGAGGCATACAGCCCCGGTACTGGTTTTCTTTTCGGCTGGTCACTGTTCCTCGTGGTGCAAACGGGAACGATTGCCGCAGTGGCGGTGGCATTCTCAAACTTCACGGGCGTTTTGATCCCCGGGATCGATGCGAAGAACTACATCATCGGACCGCATCGCCTGCCTTCATTTCTCAGCGGGTATGCGATCAGTCTTTCAACTGCGCAACTCCTCGCGGTCACGATGATCGTCGTACTCACCCTCACAAACATGCGCGGGCTAAAAATCGGCAAATTCATCCAAAATACGTTTACCTTCACTAAAACTGCTGCCCTGATCGGGCTAATCGTGATTGGATTGCTGCTTGGGTGGAATTACGTCAGTGCGGCCTACACATCATCGTGGTGGAGTCCCTGGACGAACGGATGGGATCCGCAAGCGGCGCAGCCCGGCCTCGCTTTGGCGGGTGGTTTGGCTTTGGCAATCATTCTGGGACGCGCGATGACCGGGCCGCTGTTTGCGCAATCAGCGTGGAACAACGTCACGTTCACTGCGGGAGAAGTCGAAAACCCCGGACGCAATTTGCCTCTGGCCCTTCTGATCGGTTGCGGTGTGGTCGTTGGTCTCTATCTGCTCGCAAATCTGGCGTACGTCGTGACGCTGCCGCTGGTGGCAATTCAAAAAGCCGATCAAGGACGGGTCGCGAGTGCAACGATGCAAGCCGTCTTTGGTCCGAAGGGGGCGATTATCATGGCTGGCGCGATCATGATCTCGACCTTCGGCTGCAATAACGGACTGATTCTCGCAGGCGCGCGCGTCTACTATGCAATGGCGCGCGATGGATTGTTCTTCAAAGGAATCAGCAAATTGAATCGGCAACACGTGCCCGCGATTGCCTTGATTGCCCAGGGGATTTGGGCATGTTTGTTGACGCTGCCTCGCACTGTAATCACAGATCCGAAGACTGGAGCGGTTACTTACGGTAATGTCTACACACAACTGCTTGAATATCTGATCCCGGCTGATTTGATCTTTTATGCACTCATGGTTGGCGCAGTGATCATCATGCGGCGCCAGGCCCCGGAAATGACGCGACCTTATCGAACGTGGGGTTATCCAGTCGTGCCAATCATTTACATCGCCATGGCCGTTGCCGTGATTGTCGATCTCGCTTATCTCGCACCATATACCGCCGGCATTGGATCTCTCCTCGTGCTCACGGGAATTCCTGCTTATCTGATGTGGCGGCGCAATGCGACATCGGCTGAAAGCCTCGTACGCGAGGGGCCGGCGGCAGAAGAAGTTGCGTGATATTTTGAATGCTAAACGCGCGCCGCCGAAGTGGCGAACGCTTTCAATTGCACGAGAGCGGATGACGCTTCGGCGAGCCACGTAGTAGGACAGACACCGCAGCGGGTGCATTGATTGACGGAAGGACAGGGCGCGGTTGATTGAGCTTCATGAGCGCGGGTGTGCTCGCGTTCCATAAACGGCCGCCCGAGGCCGGCATCGACAATTTCCCACGGCAGAAATTCTTCATGAGTGCGGGTGCGACTGGTGTGAAATAAAGGATCAATCCCAGTTTCGCGCAGCGACGCCTTCAGATCGCCATTCAGACGCGCCATCGCTTCGATGACCGGCGCGACGCGCCGGTCTCCGGAAGAAAAGAGCGCCTGTTCATGCGCGATGCGTGCAGACATCGCTCGGACTTCCACGTTCGGAATGCGGGCTAAGTTTTTGCAAACCCATTTCAGTCGCCGCTTCAATTCTTTCTCTTCGCAGAGAGGTTCCCATTGGAAAGGCGTGTTCGGTTTGGGCACGAATCCGTTCAATGAGGGAATGATTTTCCCGGCACGCCCAAACCGCTTGCCGGCTTCGAGCATGCGGTTTTTGATTCGCTCGACGAGCTTGATCATCTCTGCGAGGTCTTCGTCGGTTTCGGTCGGGAGCCCGACCATTAAATAAAGCTTGATAGTCAGCATGCCACGATCGAAGACCGCGCCGCAGATATCCACAATCTCGTCGTTTGTCAGGTTCTTGTTGATGACACGGCGCAAACGATCGGATCCGGTTTCAGGTGCGACGGCGATTTGCTGGTCGCGGGAATCGACGAGCGCGTCAAGCAGTTCCTCGGAAATCTGATCCAGCCGCAGTGACGAAACTGAAATGCGATAATCCATCGCACGTAGCCCGCTCAGAATTTCGCTGATCTCGGGATGGTCACACACAGCAGTTGAAACCAAGCCGATTTTGTCCGTCTTCGTACGCCAGGCCTTCGCTTTCGCGAGAATATCGCGCGCCGGCACGACGCGCGGCGGCCAGTAGTTGTAACCCGCCCAACAGAAACGGCAGCCCTGCGAACAGCCGCGTGAGATCTCAACCAGAAACCGATCGCCCATCTCGGCCTGCGGGGCAAAGATTGACGTCGAGGGCGCGAAGACCTCATCGCGCCTGAGCTGCTCAACGATTTCCATTTGCCCGCGACGGATCGCGCGGCGAAGTGAACCTTCTTTCGGATTTTCAGCAGAGATGGCGCGACCAACGCGTGCCGGTACTCCTTCTTCCGTCGGCCTGTACGCGTTCACAGTTCCGTCTTCGTGGTAACTGACGAAATAAAGTGAGGGCACATAGAACCCCCGCCCTTGGCGCGCCAGCGACAGCAGCAATTGTTCCTTACTGTAATGCGTTCGCCCGCGTCGCGCGTACTGCGCTCCGGAGGAGGGCGTACCGTTTTCGAGAATCGCATCCACGAGTTTCAGCCCGAGAATCTCGCCTTCACCGACGCCGATCACGTCAGTGAATTCCGCGATAGGTTCAGGATTTAGAAAAGAAGCAGCCCCGCCCATCACAATCAGCGGATCACTTTCGGTTCGATCTTTCGACCAAACCGGTACGCCGCTCAATTGCAGCATGCGCACCATGTTGACGTAGTCAGTCTCGAACGAAATAGAGAAAGCGATGACATCGAAGTCACGAACTGGCGTTTGTGATTCCAGTGAGAGAAGGGGCGCGCCGAGTCGTTCGTATTCGCGCATTTCGTCGATCGCGGCGGTAGCCCGACCGTGAGGGCGGGCGTCGTAACCCGAACCGTTGCGTGAGAATTCAGAGTTAGACCCGCGAACATACGGAAGACTCTCTCCTTTTGCGCCCTCCCTGACGGTCGGGCTACTGCCCCGAAAACCCTGATCCGGCAGAAAGACCCGCTCGCACGAAACCTCAGGAATACTGTTGAAGAGTTCGTACATGGCCTGAAAGCCGAGGTTCGCCATCCCGATCGAATAGACGTTCGGATAACAGAGCGCGATCCGCAGCTGGCTCTCGCGCTTCAGCAGCCACCCATCTTCGCTGGCGAGCTTTCGTTTATAGCTATCGATAATTCTTTTCATTCGAACGAACTCTCTGTTTGTCCCTGTGAAGTTCAGGGTCTGCGGTCGAGTACTTACTACGTCAGTCACCACAGAGACACTAAGCTCGCGCAGAGAGGCACAAGAGAAGACTAGTTATGCTGGACCGTTTCGAGAAACGCCTTCAACTTTCGCGATCGTGACGGGTGACGAAGTTTCCTGAGCGCTTTCGCTTCGATTTGACGAATGCGTTCGCGCGTGACCGCGAAGTGCTGGCCCACCTCTTCGAGCGTGTGCTCTGAGCCAGTCGTACCAAGACCGAAACGCATCTTGATCACTTTCTCTTCGCGCGGCGTTAGGGTCGCGAGCACTTCGTCGGTAATCTCGCGCAGATTCGACGCGACGACGGCGTCCGAAGGGTTGAGAATCGACTTGTCTTCAATGAAGTCGCCGAGGTGCGAATCTTCCTCTTCGCCGATGGGCGTTTCGAGAGAGATCGGCTCCTGGGCAATCTTCAAGACTTTGCGCACCTTCGAAACCGGAATATCCATCTTCTTCGCGATTTCTTCGCTGGTTGGCTCGCGACCAAGTTCCTGCACGAGCGCACGCGAAGTGCGAATCAGTTTGTTGATGGTTTCGATCATGTGCACCGGAATACGAATCGTTCGGGCCTGATCAGCAATCGCGCGGGTGATTGCCTGCCTGATCCACCAGGTCGCGTAGGTCGAGAACTTGTAACCGCGTCGCCACTCGAACTTATCCACGGCCTTCATCAAACCGATATTACCTTCCTGGATCAGATCGAGGAACTGCAAGCCCCGATTCGTGTACTTCTTCGCGATTGAAACGACCAGACGAAGGTTAGCTTCGACCAATTCGCGCTTGGCCTGGCCGGTCTGCTGTTCACCGGTCACGATGTTTTGCAGCGAGCGTTTCACATCCACCGGCGAAATATGAAATTCTTCTTCTACCGCACGCAGACGCTTCTTCGCGTTGGCCACGTGTGCTTTGTAAGCCTTCTGATCGTCGGCCTTCAGACGTTTCTTTACGTTAAGTTTTTCCGTGTAGGTGGAAAGCTCACGCTCGGCAGAACGCACTTCCTTCTGCACGTTGCGGATGGCGTTGATCAAGCGTTGACGCGAGCGCTCAGTCAAATTCAGGCGAGCGATTTCGTCCGCAATTTCAACGCGCAGTCGTGCCACGCGCCCGCGCAGGCGTAGGACTTTCTTGGTTTTCTTTCCCCGCTGCGCTTTCGTTTCCTTTTTGAGCTTGTCGTACTCCTTCAGCGCGTTCTTATAAATCTTGCGGATGTTCTCAATGCCTTCAATCGTCCACTCGCGGTACTCATCGGCCTTGTCATCCTCGCCGGCCAGTTCAGCCTGTTCGGAAAAAAGAACTACTTCGCGAATGTTGATTCGCAGGGCCTGAAGTTCTTCGCCAACCTTCAACAGCTCGGTCACCGCAATCGGCGAACGCCCGATCGCTTTGTGAGTCTTCATCAAGCCGCGTTCAATACGCTTTGCGATAGCCACTTCGCCCTCGCGCGTCAGCAAGGGCACGACGCCCATTTCGCGCAGGTACAAACGCACCGGGTCGTTAGTTTTCTCAAGCGCGCCCGCCGATAGATCCAGCTCGAGGTCTTCGTCGCTCTCTTCCTCTTCGGTGGAAATCGCGGCGGCCTGTTCAATTAGTCGCTCATCGGAATCCGCGACATGAATGTTCGAGGCGTCCAGTTTCTGGAGCACGTCTTCAATATCGTCCGGAGAAACAACATTTTCCGGCAACTCTCGATTGAGGTCGTCGTAAGATAAGAATTTCTTGTCGCCGCCTAACTGAAGCAGGCGGTCCATCACATCGTCTCGATCTTTTTCTTCACTAGCCACTTTTATATTTATCCTTTAATCAACCCGATTTTCATCGGCCTAACAATTAGATGCCGCCCAATGCAGCATTCGCTCAATTTACCTGTCTACTCGCTTGCGCCGCGGGCAAGAAGCTCGCGCGCTGTTTCGCTAATTCCAGCAGTTGCAGGGAAAGTTGATCGCGGCGTTCTGCCTCGCCTGCCCGCTCCGCTTCCGCAACTTCTGAACTGAGTTCGTCGATCTGCCGGTCCAGCTTCATCAGCCGCAGCGCATCCACGCAACTGTCAGCCTGCGTGAGCGCTTCGTCAAAGTTTTCAATTCCCTCAGCGAGCATCAAGCGCGCCAGCAACTCACCCACGGCCGGATTGTCCGCCGTTTCTGCGCTGAGCGAATCGAAATTGATTTCGCTCTCGTTCTCTTCAAGCTTGGCAATTGCACGAAACAGCGGCGCCGTTGCCAGGCCTTCGTAATCGCTCGTTTCGAGTCGCGGCAGAACGATCTTCCTCAGCTCTTCACTTCCCAGAAGTAGCTCCAGAATCTGCTCTTCAGCCACGGTCGGCTTCAGCGGTCGAATAACCACTTCCTGAACGGCAGGGCTATCGACACTTGCGTGCCCTCGCGTTCGCTGCCACAGCTCGTTTCGCTGACCGGAGTGCACCCGCAAAGCATCCATGGCGATATCAAAATACTCGCGGCGCTGAATCCGGCCACGCACCGCACGCACAAACGGGAGCGTCTCCTCAACCGCCGCAGCTTTATCAGCCGGGTTGTGAAGGTTACGATCCCGCAAAGCCTGATCGATCACAAATTGTATTTGGGGCTGTGCTTTTGATCGCCGCTGCTGATACTCCGTAACGCCGTATTTTCTGATGAAATCATCAGGATCGGCGTTGTCCGGGAGCACCAACACCTTGACTTCAATGTCTTCTGCCAGAAGGGTTTCGATTGCCCGCTTTGCCGCCTGCACGCCCGCTCGATCACCATCATAGTTCACCACTACTTTACGCGCAAACCGAGCTATCAGTTTCACTTGCTCAGGCGTCAGCGCCGTGCCAAGGCTGGCCACCATGTTTTTTACGCCATGCTGGTAGGGCACGATAAGATCGAGATAACCCTCGACCAGAATCGCGAAGCTCTGCCGCCTGATTTCATCGCGGGTCAGGTTCAGGCCGTAGAGGTGGCGACCTTTGGTGTAGGCCGGCGTTTCGGGGGAATTGAGATACTTCGGTTCGCCTTCCGGATCGAGCGTCCGGCCGCCAAAGGCGATCGGCTTACCCTGGGCATCGAAAACCGGAAACATTAGCCGGCCACGGAAACGGTCATACGACCCGCCTTCGTCCTTTTTCACCACCAAACCGCTGCGCTCGAGCTGTTCCTGCGTCGCCCCTTTCTGGCGCAGATGCGTCGAAAGTGCTTCCCAACTGTCCGGAGCGAACCCCAAGCGAAATGTCTGCGCCGTTTCATCCGACAGCCCGCGCTGTTTCAAATACTGACGAACAGATGTCGCGGCTTTGCTTTGCAGTTGATCCGTCCACCATTGCAGCGCCCATTGATTCAGCTCAATCACCTGATCGGATTCGCGCTTGCGCCCTTCGAAACGGCTGTCCTCAATCATCTTCGGCAGCGGCACGCCTGATTTCTCGGCGACGATTTTGATGGCTTCCGGAAAAGCGACGCGCTCGATCTCCATCACGAAGTTGAAAACCGAGCCGCCTTTCTGGCAGCCGAAGCAATAGAAGATCTCTTTCGCGGGATTGACGGAGAAGGAAGGCTTCGTCTCTTTGTGAAACGGGCAGCGAGCCACCCAATTCGCGCCCGCCTTTTTCAGCGTCACATAGTCCTGGATGATCCGGACAATATCCGCCTGGCGGCGCAGGTCATCGATGAAGGTTTGCGGAAAACGCATTACTAGTTTCGGAACGCGGCGATGACTTCGATGACGCCTCCAATGTTTCGGTTGAATTCGTCGAGGTCCTCAGCAGGAATCCAGTCTTCTCAATAGGTCTCGTTGCCGACAGTTTTCTGTTCGTAACGATCCAAAAAAGATCTTCTTACACGAAACCGCGTTACACACCCAAACTTCGGATCGTTATATTTTCGCGTTCCAGTCTCGTGCGATTTGGATCGCGTATTCCTCGGTAACAACAGGATAAAAGATTGGCTGTTCGGCAAGCCTTGGCGGAAATCTCGAATGATTGCCTTGTTTTAATTAACCCAGTTCCTGACGTCCGACCGGCTTGAAGAGCGTCACCAAGTCCTCGTCTGTCTCAATCATTGGTTCAATTGCACCACGGTCGCGCCGGTCCCGCCCTTGTCATGCGGTGCGGCAGCGAATCTCGCAACATGCGGATGTTCTCTGAGAAACTCTGTGATCGCTTTGCGCAACGCGCCGGTGCCGTGGCCGTGAATTATGCGCACTTCGCTGAGGCCGTTCAAGAAGGCGGCGTCGAGAAATTTGTCGGTGAGGTTGACAGCTTCGTCTGTAGTCTTGCCGATCAAGTTCAGTTCATTGTTCTGGAAACTTGCATCTGATGTTTTGGAATGAAGATGCAGTTCAGTGCTTGCTGCTTGTTTCTTTAGACTCTCAAGCGAGCTGTTGATCCTCCCGCTGACGCGGGACTTTCCAGCACAGTGGGATCCGAAGCTTGGAATTCACGTGACTTGAAGTCGCGGC